>Ga0194131_10004498_pt1 | contig 20975 bp, 15 predicted proteins | sample TA2KigO120mmetaG_FD_148631 | JGI IMG/M metagenome (GOLD analysis project Ga0194131, IMG submission 148631) | Freshwater microbial communities from Lake Tanganyika, Tanzania - TA2015053 Kigoma Offshore 120m | ecosystem: Environmental > Aquatic > Freshwater > Lake | place: Tanzania: Lake... | reverse complement strand
CCCCCCTTCGAACGAACCTCGCGCAGCGCCCTAGAACGCCCCACCCAGCGCGCTCAGGGCAGGACCAGAAACTCGAGCGCGTCGGTGAGTCCGACCGTGAAGCTCGCCTGCGGATCGCGGTACCACCACTGGCCTTGCACTCCAGCGCCAGTGGCGAGCCCAGGCCCGAGCGCACCGTCCAGGAAGGGAGCGAGATCGATGGCGAGCACGCCGCTGCAGTCCGGCGCGCCGGTCGAGCCGCCGCTCGAGCGCATTGGCGTGCGCACAACCGGCGCGCGGACGCACAGCGTGCCGCCGAGGAACGACTGCGCGATACGCCCGCTAGTTCCGAAGAAGAAAACCCCGGACTTCTGGTTGAGCACATTCGCGGCAGTGATGACGAACGGACCGCTCGCGGTCACGCTCGGCGTGCCCGCCCAGCCGATCTGCGGCGTGCATCCGAGGCTGCTGACCTTGGCCGTGCAGTACGACCGTACGACATCGCACGGGTTGTAGTAGCGGGCGAGGCCCATGGCCGGCACGCTGCCTTGGCTCTCGAAGTAGCCGCTGAAAAATAGGCCGTGGGAAATTCCGTGCTCATCGCTCCATTCCCGCGCGACGAATGGGTACGAGCCGCCGATCGGCACGCTCGAAAATGTCTCGACGACGCCCTGCCGCAGTCGGGAGCGATCGGAGAAGTACAGCGCGGAACCGCTGCCGTCGTCGTAGGGCTCGAGCAATGCCCCGAGCACCGGCGCGACCGCCGTCCAATTGCTGCCATCAAACCGAAACACGCCCGCATCGGTATGTGCGTACAACTGCTCGCCCGTACCGTCATCCCAGACGCGCAACTCGTACACGATGAAGAACTGGGCCTGATTTCCGAGCGGCCTCCAGTTCACGCCATCCCAAAGCGCGATACCTGGAGCCAAAACGGCGCCAGCCTGCGTGAAACGCCCCCCCACGAAGAGGCCTTCGGGGAGCCCGCCGGGCGCATCCCACACCACGCCCGCGTAGGCCGTGTCGCTCAACCCCGAGCCGAGGGGTGTCCAAGCTGTGCCGTCGAAAGCCGCGGCGAATTGCCCGCCGGGGACCGCGGGCAAGATGCCCGAACCGAGCGCCACGAGCTGCGGCGCGCTCGCGCCCGGGGGTCGAAACTCGACGAAAGCCTCCGTTTGCAGGGGCGACGGACTGCCGAGCAGTGTCCACATGTTGCCGTCGAAGGCAAATGCGCCCGACAGGGTGCCCGCGACGAGCTCTTTCGCTCCGCCACTGGGCGCTGTGCGCTCGCACAGCGCCGTGATCTGCTGCGAAAAGGGGGTTGGCACGCTGTGGAGCAACTGCCCGTCCCAACGCGCCAGATTGCGCACCTGCGGATCGTCCGATGCGCCGCTGAACGAGCCACCCACATACAGATCGCGCTTCAGGGTGGTTGGGTCCGTCCATGCTTGGAGCGCACGGCCGCTCAGATTCGGCGCGACGGACGAACCGTACAAGGCGTGCCGTGCGGGCTCCACCGGACTCCACGCGCCGTTCACCAGACGCGCGACGCGCTGAAGCCCCGCAGTCGGCGCGGTGGGGACGAGCGTGAACTGGCCGCCGACGAAGAGCTGCGCGCCCGCGCCGAGCCCCGCGTCGAAAAACTCGAGTGCGCGGGCGCGATCGGTCAGGTCCGGCAGCGCAGTGGCGCCCGCCGGAGTCCAGCGCGCGACGGTCCGCGCGCTCGAGCTCGCGCCGGCCTGCGGCGCGAAGGAACCGGCGAGATAGGCGGCCACGCCGGTGGGCTCGCTGCGCACGAGAATGCGGTCGACGCCACCACCGTAGCTCGCGAGCCCCTGCTCCAGCCACGCCGTGCCATCAAACCCGCGCAGCACGCTCTGCACGCTCGTGCCGAAGTTGCCGCCGGCGAGCAGGAGGCGTGTGCCCGCCCCATCATCGTAGGAAGCGAGCGACAACAGGGTGCCGGCGACTCCGCCGCCGACCGTGGTCCACGTCGAGCCGTTGAAGCGCGCGACACCTCCGGCGAAGGGCCCCGCCGCGTAGAGCGCCGGGCCCGCGCCGTCGTCGTGCACCGCGATCGCCGTCACGCGTTCCGTCGCGAACGGGCTGCCGATGCCCGCGCCCAGCGGTGCCCAGTTGGTGCCATTCCACTGCGCGACGCGCAGCAGCGACTGGCCACCCGACATCGTGAACTCGCCCGCTGCGACCAGTCGCGTACCGCTCGGGCTCGGCCAGACGCACAGCGCTGCGCACGGTCCGTTGAGCCCCGCGCCGAGCTGCACCCAGCTCGTGCCCGTCCAACGCGCGATGCGCAGACACGGGACTCCGTCGCTCTGCTGGAAACGCCCCGCGGCGAAGAGCGTCGCTCCGCTGCCGAGGTCCGCCACCTCGAGATCGCTCACATCGCCGCTGAAGCCAGCGCCGAGCGCGGACCACGACACTCCGTCCCACTGCGCCACGCGCCGCGCCGCCACCGAGCCGGCGACCGTGAATTCGCCTCCGGCGACGAGCCGTGGTCCCGCTCCGGCGTCAAAAACCTCGAAGTCGAGCGGCGGACGATCGAAGCCACCGCCCGAAAACTCCGCGCTCCACTGAGCGCAGGTCTGCTGCGGCGCCGTCGGCGCGAGTGTGAAGCTCGGCAGGGACGCGAGGGTGAAGGCGAGCGCGAGATGCATACGACAGGCTCCCGTTCCGAGGGTGCAGGGACCCGTCCAACGGGCCCTCTTGGGGGCGCAGGCGTCCGCGGATGCGAGGTAGCACCCCGCTGAGCAGGGGTTACTCGAGCGTAGCCAAGGTCGCGACTTCGTGGGCGCAGCCCCAGGAGAGGGTCACGCCGGCGCCGCCGTGGCCGTAGTTGTGGATCAGGGTCGAGCCGGGGCGCGGGGTCTCGCGCTCGAGGCGCACGGCGCTGCGGGCGGGGCGCAGGCCGACGGAGACGGAGAGCACGCGGGCCGCGGCGAGGCGCGGCTCGAGGGCGGCGCAGCGCTCGAGGATCGCGCGCGTGGTCGCCTCGCTCGGGATGAGGTCCTCGCGGCCGTCGTCGGCGCTGCCGCCGAGGATGCAGTCCTTCGAGCGCGGGATCACATAGGTCACGCCGCGCGGGTCGTAGTCGTCGAGCGTGAAGCGCTCGACCGCGCCGCGCTCGACGCGCACGAGCTGGCCGCGAATCGCGCGCAGCTCGCGGTCGCCGACGAGTTCGCGGGCGCCGAGGCCCGAGCAGTGCACCACGAGCGGCGCGGCGTCGAGCGCGGGAGCGAGCGAGTCGAGCGCGCGCACGACGAGCTCGCCGCCGAGGCTGCGCAGGCGCGCGAGCAGCCACTCGAGGTAGATCGGCATCTCGACCACGGGCACGCTGAGCTCGAAGCCGTGGTCGAAGCCATCGGGCAGGAGCTCGGGGTGCAGCGCGCGCACATCGCTCGCCGCCGCGCGAAAGTCGGCGGCCTCGTCGGGCAAGCCGCGCGGCAAGAGCTCGACCCCGCGGCACAGCGACACGCCGCTCGCGGGATCGCGCGCCAGTGGCAAGAGCGCCGCGTAGGTCGCGCGCGCCCAGCCCGCCACGCGCTCGCGCGGCGCCACCTTGTACGGGTACCAGATCGCGCCCGCGACGCTCGAGGTCGTGCGCGCGGGAAGCTCGCGCGTCCACACTTCGACGGCGATCCCGCGCTCGAGCAGCCGGATCGCGCTCGAGAGTCCCGAGACTCCGCCTCCGACGACGATCGCCCGCGCACTCCCCATGCGACCGCGCAGCATATCCGCCGCGCGTGGGGCGCTCGCTACGGCGCCGCGCGCGGGCGCACCGTGCCTTGGCCCGCGCGACGGCAGTTCAGCGCGCCTTGAACAGGTGATCGGACTCCTGCGACCACGCCACGAGCCGGTACAGCGGCGCGAGGCGGCGCAGCTCGAGCACGAGCATCTCCGGCACATCCTCAAGGATGGCGTTGCCGCGCGCGCCGCTCGGCGCGGGCAAGCGCTGCTCGAGCGCGAGTCCGTGCTCGCCCGGCTTGTAGTAGCGGAAGAACTCCGCGAGCTTGTCGCTCGTCAGCTTTCCGCAGATCCACTCGCCCTTCCAGTTGTCGAGCTTCAGGCGGAAGCCGTCGAGGTCGTTCAGGAACGGCAAGAGGAGCGCGTAGCCCTCCTTCTGCGTGCGGTGCACGAGGTTCTGGCCGTCGAACCACGCATCGGGGTGGATGCGCAGGCTGACCTCGAGCGCCGCTTCCTCGATCGCGACGCACAGGAACGCGTTGCGGTAGGACGAGTCGAGGTCCTTGGCGAGCTCCGCACCGAGCACCTGCTTCAGCCGCGCCTTCTCCTTCTTGCCGCGCGTGATGTAGGCCCACATGCGGCGCACGCGCATGTGGTTGAACATGTGCGGCTGGTGCAGGCTCGTGCGGCTCTGCAGCTCGATCGCACCGCCCTTCTCCGCCACTTCCGCCGCGATCTCGTCGACCGCCAGCTTCGCGATCGAAGCCAGCTTGCGCCGCGTCACCAGCCGCCGGTCGTTGTACTGCGGATCGCGCCCGAGCGACTCCGTCAGCGCATGGAAGTCGCCCTCTTCAAACGCCGCCAGCTCCGCCAGCGGCTTGGGTTCCGGATCCTGCGCAGCAGCCATGGGCCGCAGATTTTAGCGCGAGAGTCGTACTCGAACGCGCGTCACTCGAGCAGCGCGATGCGCGGGTCGAGGTCTTCGGGAGCGATGTCTTGGCCCTGCGCGAGTGCGTCGCAGGCCGGCAGAGCGACCTGCGTGACCCACTCGCGGCCGACGCGCGGCTGCGGGCCGATGGCGACGGTCTTGGCGAACCACTCGCGCGCGCGCGCGGGATTGCGGCGGTGCACGAGCTCGAGCACGCCGAGGTTTTGGTGAGCGTCGCCCCAAGCCTCGATCAGCAGGTCGAGCGCCTGGGCCGGCAGCTCGCCGGAGTCCTTCTGCCGGGCGCCGGCTTCGACGGCGGCGAGGAGCAGGCGCTCGGCTTCCGCGACGCGCGAGGGAAAGTGGTAGACGAGGATCAGCGCGGCGTCGTTCGTGACGCGCACATCCTGCGGCGCGAGCGAAGCGGCGGCGAGGTAAGCGTCGCGACAGGTGGCGAGCACGCCGCGGGCTTGCGCGAAGGTGCGCTCGGCGAGGGCGAGCTCGAAGTCGCGCACGGCGGGATCGTTCGCGGCCGCGGCGAGCGCGCGGTGCTCGCGCGAGGAGGTCACGAGGCCGACGCCCCACTCGCGATGGAAGAAGCCGGCGTTGTTGGCGAAGTCGGCGTCGGCGGGGCGGTAGGCGTGCAGATATGCGTAGATGCGCGCGGCCTTCGAGGCGGCGCCGACCTCGAAGCCGCCGAGCGAGTCCGCCGCGCCGCGCAGCCAGCGGTCGGCGACGAACTGCAGGCCTTCGACGCCGGAGCGCACGCGGCCTTCGAGTCGCCACTCGAGTCCGCCGGGGAAGAGCTCCTCCATCGAGCGGAACAGGCGCTCGGCGGCGTCGAGCTCGCCCGCGTGGAAGCGCGTCCAGCCCGCTCCGGCGCGGCACATGACCTCGAAGCCCGTGCAGGCGCTCGCGTAGCTCGGCTCGAGCTCGCGGCAGCGACGGTAGAACGCCTCCGCGCGCTCGAAGCGCGCACCGGCGCCGGCATCGGTGGCGAGCGTCGGCACGGCGAGCTCGAACAGCTCCTGCGCGGCGAACCAGTGCGGCAGGGCCGCGTCGGGCAGGCGCGCGCACAGGCTCTCATAGAACGACGCGACGCTCTCCGGCCCCTCGAGCGAGCGCATCAGCGCGGCGAGGCGCGCGTGCAGCGGCTCGTTCGCCGGATCGAGCTCGACCGCACGCGCGAGCAGCTCGAGCGCGCCGTCGTTGCGGCCTTCCCACTGGTAGAGGTTCGCGAGCTGCACCGGCGGCCACGGATCCCCCGGCGCGGCCTCGAGCGCGCGCAGGAGCAGCGCCTCGGACTCCGCGAAGAGCTCCGGGGCGGCCTCGCCAGCCTGTCGGCGCGCGATGAACGCGTCGAAGCACGCTTCGCTCGCGATGCGCAGCTCCGTGGCGCTCGGCTGCGGCTGCGCGGCGAGAGCGCGGCGCGCGAAGTCGAGCGCGAGGTCGCCCTTCAGCACGCCCCGCGCAGCCCGGCTCGCGCCGAACAGCGCCTGCGGCCCCGCGCCGAGCTCGAGCGCGCGCTGCCACGCCGCCAGCGAATCCTCGAGAAAGTTCGCGTCCCCGCGCGCCGTCGAAGCCTCGAGCAACGCCTCAGCTCGCAGCCGCCACGCGGCCAGCGACTGCGGCGCGAGCGCCAGCGCATCGTCGAGGGTCACGAGCGCGTCGAGCGAAGCTCCGGCGTCGACCTCGGCCCGCGCGCGCTCGAGCAGGGGCGCGAGGCCGTCGGGCTCGGCGGGCGCGGCGGAACGACAGGCGGCGAGGGCGACCACAAGTGCAAGAACGAGCGTGCGGCGCATGGCGGGGTGACTTCTCTGCGCACTCTACCCAGCTCGCGTGGCCCGGCCACACTGGGACGACTCCAGCCTGCGCGCATTACCATGGATCTACGCGGATCTCCTGCGCACCGCAGCCCCACCTCCCAAAGTTCCGCGTCCCCGCCCATGCGCCCCATCGCCCTCTTGCTCGTCGCCCTGCTCGCCACCGCGTGCACGAATCTCTCCGGCACGCGCGTCGATGTCGAGCGGCCTTCGGCCAACCCCGGCCCGCGCGTGCTCGGCGTGATCGCGCATCCCGATGACGAGATCGCGTTCGGAGCAACGCTCTATCGCCTGTCGCACCAGCTCGACGCGACCTGCGACCTGCTCGTGATCACCAACGGCGAAGGCGGATTCAAGTACGCGACGCTCGCGGAGCCGCTCTACGGCGCGGCCTTGTCCGACGAGGCTACGGGGCGCGCGCTGCTGCCCGCGATTCGCCAGCGCGAGATGCGCGAGTCGGCTCACATCCTCGGCGTCGCGTCGATCACCTTCTTGAGCGAGCGCGACCACCGCTACACGCAGGACTTGAATGAGGTGCTCGGTCCCGATGCGACGGCGTGGGACCTGCCGCGCGTGCGGCGCGCGCTCGCGAGCGCGCTCGCCAAGGGCTCCTACGACTATGTGCTCGCACTCGCTCCGCGCGAGGACTCGCACGCACACCACAGGGCCGCGACGGCGCTCGCCGCGGAAGCGGTGCTCGCCGTGCCCGAACAGCGGCGCCCCGTGATGCTCGTCGCCAATGTGCGCAGCGCGACGGATCCGCTGACGCTCGTGTACGCGCCAGAGAGCGGTGCCAAGGCGGGGCCGTTCGTGCTCGACCGCCGCGAGAAGTTCGGCCATCAGGCCAAGCTCGACTACGGCATCGTCGTCAACTGGGCCATCGCCGCGCACAAGTCGCAGGGCTCGATGCAGCTCTACATGGGCCGCGGCGATCGCGAGGAATTCACGCTCTTTGGAGACCGCAGCGCCGTGGCGTCGCGGCGCGCGGAGGCGTTGTTCCTGCGCCTGAGCGAGGTCAAGCCGTCCGTGCGCGAGTACGAGGAGAGCGCGGGGACGAACTACGAGGGCGTGCAGTGAACGCCTCCGCCAATCGCCTGCGCTCGCTCGACGCGCTGCGCGGCTTCGACATGCTCTGGATCGCCGGCGGCGGCGCGATGCTGCAGGCGTGGGCCGACTCGAACGACTGGGCATGGCTCGACGCGGCGCGCGCCCAGACCGACCACGCGAAGTGGAACGGCTTCACCTTCTGGGACCTGATTTTTCCGCTGTTCCTGTTCCTCGCCGGCGTCTCGCTGCCCTTGAGCTTCGCGCGGCGACGCGCGGAGGGAGCGAGCGACGGCGCGCTCGCGCGACACGCATTGCGGCGCGGACTCACGCTCGTGCTGCTCGGGCTCGTCTACAACGGTCTGCTCAGGTTCGATCTCGCGACGCTGCGCTGCGCGAGCGTGCTCGGTCGCATCGGGCTCGCGTGGATGTTCGCGGCGTGGATCGTGCTCGGTACGCGCAGCACCCGGGCGCGCGTCGGCTGGCTCGCGGGCATCCTCGTCGGCTACTGGGCTGCGCTCACGCTCGTGCCCGTGCCGGGGTTTGGCGCGGCGAGCCTCGAGCCCGGCACGAACCTCGTCGACTGGTTCGACCAGCGCTTCCTGCCGGGGCGCCTGTATCGCGAGGTGCGCGATCCCGAGGGACTGCTGGCGACGATTCCGGCCATCGCGACGGCGCTGTGCGGCGTGCTCGCCGGAGAGTGGCTGCAGCGGCGCGACCTCGAGCCCGCGCGGCGCACGAGCGGACTCGCCGCGGCCGCGCTCGGTTGCCTCGCGCTCGGCGCGCTGTGGGCACTCGTCTTCCCGCTCAACAAGAACCTCTGGACGAGCTCGTTCGTGCTGTGGTGCGCGGGCTGGAGCCTGCTGCTTCTGTGCGTGTTCCACCTCGTGATCGACCTGTGGAAGTTCGAGCGCGGTGCGTTCGTCCTCGAGGTGATCGGCGCCAACGCGATCACGATCTATGTCCTGCAGTCGTTCCTCGATTTCGACGCGCTCGCGAAGCTCCTGCTCACGGGCCGCGGGGCGCTCAAGCTGCACCCCGCGCTGGTCGCCGGCGGCGGGCTCGCGCTCAAGTGGACGCTGCTCTACGCGCTGTGGAGAGCGCGCATCTTCCTGCGCGTGTGAGGCGCGGGACGGGGTCGGGATCCTAGAATCAGGCCCGAGGGGGGGAGCGTCCGATAGCTCCCCCGACCCCAGATGACCCAGACCCGCGACAAGCGCCACTTCGCCCACTTCGAGTACGACCCGGTCGCCGACCGGCTCGGCGAGGGGCCGCTGTCGGCGGTGTACCGCGCGCGCGATGTGCGGCTCGAGCGCACCGTGGCGCTCAAGATCCTGCGTGCGCATGTGGAGATCGACCCGGAGGCCAACCAGCGCTTCGAGCGCGAGGCGCGCCACACATCGAACCTCGTGCACCCGAGCATCGCCACGATCTACGAGTACGGCGAGTTCCAGGGTGAGCGCTACATCGCCATGGAGTACCTCCAGGGCCGCACGCTCGACCGCATCATCAAGGATCAGCTCCTCGGCCTCGACGAGGCGCTGCGCATCGCGCTGCAGGTGACGAGTGCGTTGGCGCTCGTGCATCGCCACGGGCTGATCCACCGCGACCTCAAGCCCGCGAACATCATGGTGCTGCACGATGGCTCCGTGAAGCTGCTCGACTTCGGCATCGCGCGCGCGCGCGGCGAAGCAACGATCACGCAGCAGGGCATGCTCGTCGGCACGGTGCTCTACATGAGCCCCGAGCAAGTGCGCGGCGAGGGGCTCGACGCCCGCAGCGATGTGTTCGCGATCGGCTCGGTGCTCTACCACGCCGTCTCGGGCCAGCTCGCGTTCCCCGGCAACTCGTTCCCCGAGGTCTGCATGGCGATCCTCGACGCGCGGCCGCGGCCGCTGTCGCAGGCGCGCCCGGGCGTGCCGCAGTCGCTCGAGGACTTCGTCGCGCGCTGCCTCGATGCGGATCCCCACAAGCGCTATCCGAACTCCGAGGTTGCGCACGGCGCGCTGCTCACGCTGGTCGACGGTCTCGCGCCGCGCGGCGCGCACGAGCAGGCCGCGCATCTCTCGGGCCACCTTGCGCTGGCGCCGATTCGCTCGGGCCCCAGTCGCGTGGGCCTCGCGGCGGACCTGCGCAAGGACATTGCCTCGGAACTGGCGCGCGCGGGGCTCTCGACCACGCTGCTCAGCGACGACCGCGTCCCCTCGAGCATGGGCGCAGACTTCACGCTGCGCGGAGAGCTGTCGGTCGACGGACCGCGAGCGCGGCTCCTCGTCGTGCTCGAAGCGAACCCGCAGCACGATCTGACGCGCGCACGCGAAGTCTGGCGCGACACCTTCGAGCACAGCGACCCTGACGAGTTTGCCGTGCAGGGTGCGCTCGTGCGCACGACCGTGCGCCACCTGCGGCGTCAACTCGCGGAACAGCCGCTGCACCAGAACGACGAAGCGCACGCGAGAGATCCCGAGGGGGCACGCGCGACCGCGCTGCGCGGTCACGAGATCCTGCACCAGGGGATGACCAAGCATCTGCTCGCGTCGATGTCGCTGTTCCGACGCGCGCTCGAGCAGGACTCGCGCTGCGCGCTCGCCCACGCGGGACTCGCCGAGGCGCTCGTGCGCAAGTACCTGTACTGGGATGGCGCCGAGTCGTTCCTCGTGGAGAGCCGCGAGGAGGCGCGGCGCGCGCTGGCCTTCGATCCCTCCTGCGCGGAGGCGCACACATCGCTCGGCTTCGGCTACCACCTGACCGGGATCGTCATCGACGCGCAGCGCGAGTATCGCCTCGCGATCCAGCTGAACCACGAGGAGTGGCTCGCCCACCGCCTGCTCGGCGCGCTGCTCTCGCGCGAAGGCAACTTCAAGGGCGCGTCGCCGCTCCTGCAACGCGCGATCGCGATCCGCCCCGGCTACATCTCGACCTACGACCACCTGTATGTCGTGCTGCAACGCCTAGACCGCTACGAGGAGGCCATCGAAATGGCCGATCGCGGCATCGCGGCATCGCGGCGCCAGCTCGCGCGCGTGCAGGACGATCAGGACACGCGCCTGCACCTCGCGATGCTGCTCGCGCGCATGGGCCTGCGCAACGAGGCGCTCGCCGAGCTCGACACGGCGCACCAGATCGCTCCGAAGGACGGCTACACCGCGTGCATGAGCGCGCAGGTGCACGCCCTGCTCGGCAACTCCGACGAGGCGCTCGCGCATCTCACTCTGGCCCAGTCGCGCGGCTACTTCATCCGCAGCGAGCTGCGCAGCTCCGAGTTCGAGATGCTGCGCGGCCTGCCCGCGTTCCAGGCGCTGGTGCGCTGAATCGCTCGCGTCTCTGCTAGCCTGCTCTCGGCGCTCGCGGCTCGCGCAGCGCCCCACGAGGTCAACCCATGCTGATGCTTTTGATCCTACTCGCACTCGGCCCCGCGCCGAGCGTAGAGAGCGCAGAGCTCCTGAGCGCGCCGCGACAGGACGCGACCGCGATCTATCCGGGACTCGTCAAGGAGTTCGAGAATTCCGTGAAGGCGTGGCGCGACGAGCTGCGCGCGCTCTCGAAGACGGACAAGGCCAAGGCCAAGACGCTCGAGAAGCAGCACCCCGTGAGCGCATTCTGGCCGCGCTTCGAAGAGCTCTCCGAGAGCGATGGTCGTGCGCTGCTGTGGATGCTCGAGGAAGGCGACAAGCTGCCGGGCACGAAGTCGCAAGCCGTGGAAACGAAGGCGCGTCTGGTGGCGGAGCTGCTCCACAAGCACGCGAGCCAGCCGTGGGCCGGCAGCGACCTGCCGCGAGCGCTCGCGCGCCAGCGCATCTGGTTCGACGAGGAGTGGGTGCGGACGCAGCTCGATGCGCTCGCGAGCGCCTCGAAGTCCAAGGAAGTCTCGGCCAGCGCGCTCGCGGCGCTCGCGGGACGGCTCACGGGCAGGAATGCCACGCCCGAGGAGCTCGCGCGCGCCAAGGCGATCGAGGCGCGGCTCGCGACCGAGTTCGCCGAGACGAGCGCCGCGAAGGCCGCGGCGGAGAAGAACGCGGGCGCAAAGTATGAGAAGGGCGGCGTGCCCGACGACTTCGAGGCCTCCGACACCGATGGCGTGAAGTTCAAGCTCTCCGACTACCGCGGCAAGGTGGTCATGCTCGACTTCTGGGGCTTCTGGTGACCGCCCTGCCGGGACATGATCCCGCACGAGCGGTCGCTCGTGGAGAAGTACAAGGACCGTCCCTTCGCGATCCTCGGCGTGAACACGGACACATCGAAGAGCGACTACGCGAAGAAGGCTGAAGAGCAGAAGGTCACATGGCGCAGCGCGTGGACCGGTTCGACGAACAACGCGATCTCACGCCAGTTCAAGGTGAAGAGCTATCCCACGGTGCTCTTGCTCGATGGCACGGGCAAGGTCCGCGAGAAGTGGCTCGGCGCTCCGCCGCCGAAGGCGCTCGAGAGAGCGATCGAGGAACTGCTCGCGGAGCTCGAGCAGGCCGCGAAGTAGCCCGCAGAGCGTCCTGAGCGTGCCACGCCGCGTTCCCGTTGAGGGATTCAGGGTGCGGCTCTATGCTTTTGGCCCTTCGAAACCGGCCGGGCCCGCTCCCTGCCCGCCCAGCCCGAGCCGTACGAGACCCTGTCATGGCCAGCCAGAAGCCCGCGATCAAGAACATCGCCATCATCGCGCATGTCGACCATGGCAAGACGACCCTCGTCGACGCCATGTTCCAGTTCGCCGGGACCTTCCGCGCCAACCAGAAGGTCGAGACCTGCGTGATGGATTCCGACGCACAGGAGCGCGAGCGCGGCATCACGATCCTCGCCAAGAACACCTCGCTCAACTATCTCGGCACGCGCATCAATGTCGTCGACACGCCCGGCCACGCCGACTTCGGGGGTCAGGTCGAGCGCACGCTCAACATGGCCGACGCCGCGCTCTTGCTCGTCGACGCCCACGAAGGCCCGATGCCGCAGACGCGCTTCGTGCTCAAGAAGGCCTTCGAGCGCGGCCTCAAGGTGCTGGTGATGGTCAACAAGATCGACCGTCCCGACCAGCGCACGCACGAAGTGCTCAACGAGGTGTTCGACCTGTTCATCGAGCTCGGCGCCCACGACGACCAGCTCGAGTTCCCGGTCGTCTACGGCTCGGGTCGCTCGGGCTTCGCGGTCAAGAACTTCGACGACGCCTTCACCGAAGGCGCGAAGGACATGAAGCCCTTGTTCGACATGATCCTCGAGTTCGTGCCCGCGCCGCCGCAGGACGACGACGCGCCGCTGCAGTTCCAGTGCGCGACGATCGAGCACGACGACTTCCTCGGCCGCATCGGCATCGGCCGCGTGTTCCGCGGCACGCTCAAGCCCGGCATGCGCGTCGCGATCTGCCACCCCGACCGCGAGAGCGCCGTGCTGACCTCGATCAAGCAGGTGCTGCGCTTCGAGGGTCTCTCGCGTCAGCCGGCCAGCGAGGTCTGCGCCGGCGACATCGCGCTCGTCGGCGGCGGCGTCGACGAGCTCAAGATCGGCGACACGCTGTGCCCGACCGATGTGCAGGATCCGCTGCCCTCGATCAAGCTCGAGGAGCCGACCATCGCCATGACCTTCGGCGTCAACAACTCGCCGTTCGCGGGCAAGGAAGGCAGGTTCGTCACCAGCCGCCAGATCGCCACGCGCCTCGAGCTGGCGCAGATGCGCGATGTGGCGCTGATCGTCTCCCCCACCGCCGCCGCCGACACATACGAGGTCAAAGGCCGCGGCGTGATGCACCTCGGCGTGCTCGCGGAGAACATGCGCCGCGAGGGCTTCGAGTTCGCCGTCGGCAAGCCGCGCGTCATCCTCAAGGATGTCAACGGCGAGCTGTGCGAGCCGATGGAGCGCGCGGTGATCGAAGTGCCGAGCGGGCACGCCGGCAAGATCATCGAGTTCCTCGGTCGCCGCCGCGGCGAGATGCTCCACATGGAGCCCTTCGGCGCCACCAGCGTACGCCTCGAGTTCCTCGTGCCTTCGCGCGGCCTGATCGGCGCGCGCTCGGCGATGATGACCATGTCGAAGGGCGAGGCGATCCTGAGCCATGTGTTCGACTCGTGGCGGCCCGATCAGGGCCCGGTCGTCGGCCGCACCAACGGCGTGCTGGTCGCCGACCGCTCGGGCGACTCGGTGCCCTACGGCATGTTCAACCTGCTCGACCGCGGCGAGTTCTTCATCGAGTCGGGCACGCCCGTCTACGAGGGCATGATCGTCGGCGAGAACAACAAGGACTCGGACCTCGACCTCAATGTGTGCCGCGAGAAGAAGCTCACGAACATCCGCTCGGCCGGCGCCGACGAGAATGTGAGCCTCCCGCCGCCGCGCCAGATGTCGCTCGAGGAGTGCCTCGAGTACATCGACGACGACGAGCTGGTCGAGATCACTCCGAAGAACCTGCGCCTGCGCAAGCGCATCCTGACCGCGGTCGAGCGCACGAAGGCCGCGCGCAAGGCGGCCAAGGCCGGCGTCTAGCCGACCCGAGCGACCGGACCATCCCGAGCGGGCCTGTGCGTGCCACACCGGCGCGCGCCGGCCCGCCGCGGTTCGACCCGTGGGCTCACGGTCCGCTTCGCGCTAGCTTCGGCGCTCCATGCAACATTCCACGATCACGCTCGGACTGCTCGGACTCGCCATCTCCTGCGCCGTCGCCACGGACGCGACGAGCTCCGCGGCATCCCCGTTGGCGGCCGCCGTGGCGCTCAAGGTCGAGGCCGGCGAGAGCGCGTTCCTCGATGCGCAACGCTGCGCGTTGTGCCACAGCCACTCGCCGCGCGCGCGCGCGATGACGACGCTCGGCGGGGATGACATCTCCCCGCACGGCACTTGGAGCGCAACCATGATGGCCAACGCGTTCCGCGACCCGTACTGGCGCGCGCAGATGGCGCACGAGGTCGAGACCGAGCCGCACAAGAAGGCCGAGATCGAGGAGCTGTGCCTGCGCTGCCACGCGCCGACCGAGAGCCACCAAGCGCGACTCGATCGCCGTCCGCCGCCGAGCATCGAGAGCACACTCTCATCGCAACTCGCAAAGGACGGCGTGACCTGCACAGTGTGCCATCAGGCTCAAGCCACGAACCTCGGCACCCCCGAGAGCTTCTCCGGCCAGCTCGACATCCGCGACGAGCAGCGCATCTTCGGGCCCTACGCGAACCCGTCCACGGGGCCGATGCGCACGCACACGGGCTACACACCCGAGCAGGGCGCGCACCTCTCGTCATCCGCGCTGTGCGGAGCATGCCACACGCTTTACACGCAGGCGGAAGGCACGGAGCAGACATTCCTCGAGCAGGCGCCGTACCTCGAGTGGCGCAACAGCGTGTTCAGCGACGAGGGCGGGCGCACGGACGAGTCGCGCGGCTGCGTCGACTGCCACATGAGCGACGAAGGCTCGATGCGCATCGCGCGCAACCCCGGCGGCGGCGACTTCAACATCGCAATCCGCGACAATGTGCGCAGCCACGCGATGATCGGCGGCAACGCGTTCATGACGGATCTGCTGCGCAAGCACCGCGACGAGCTCAAGGTGACGGCGAGCGATGCTGCGCTCGAGCGCGTCGCGTCGGCCACGCGCGCTCAGCTCGCGCACGCGACGGCTCGCATCGAACTCCGCAATGTGCAGCGAGAAAGCGGCAAGCTGCAGTTCGATCTCGCGGTCGAAAATCTCACCGGCCACAAACTGCCGAGCGGCTATCCGTCGCGCCGCGCGTGGCTCTCCGTCGAGGTGCGCGAGGGCAACGCGACACTGTTCGAGTCGGGTGTCGTCGATACCGAAGGCCGCATTTCGGGGCTCGCGGACGAGCTCGCGCAGCCGCACTTCGATGTCGTGAGCTCGCCCCTGCAGGTCGTCGTGTACGAGATGATCGCGCTCGATCGCCGCGGCGCACCCACGATCTCGCTCGCGGAGATGGTCAGGCATCACAAGGACACGCGCCTCCTGCCGCGCGGCTGGCGCGCGGACGGGCCGCACGCCGACGAGACCGCTCCGGTCGGGACCGGAGGCGACGACGACTTCGTGGGCGGTGGCGATGTCGTGACATATTCGCTCGCGCTCCCCGACGGCGCCGACGGCGAGCTACTCATCGTCGCGCGCATGCTCTACCAGACGATCCCGCCCGCATGGGCCGACGGCCTGCGCGACTCGCGCACGCAGGAAGCGCGCGACTTCCTGCGCATGTACGACGGCATGGAGAAGCTGCCGGAGACGCTGGCGACGGCCGCGCTGGTCGTGCCGGCCAAGTGATCGGTGACGCGACGCTCGCGCACGCTCAGTAGCCGAGCATCTCGAGCATCCTCTGGTGCTCCGCGTCCCGGTCGGCGCCTTCCGTGGGCGCGCCGATCGGCCGCACGGAGCGCAGCAGCCGCCCGAGGCCTTCGCGGAGTCGCTGCGCGACCTCGGGATTCTGACCCGACACATCCTTGCGCTCGCCCGGATCGTCCTCGAGGTCGTAGAGCGCCGCAGGGCCGCCGATCTGCTGCACGAGCTTCCAGCGCCCCGCCTCGGTGCACGACATGAGGCCGCTCTCGAAGCGCGCGACATCGTGCTGCGGGTACTCCTTGCGCACCGCCGCGAGCGGCTTGGGGAACGGCCGCTGGTAGTCGGAGATCCGCACGCGGCTCGCCTTCGGCGCAAGCAGGCTCTGCGCGTGCCGCACGCCGAGCTCCGGCACGGGTACACCCGCGAGCTCGAGCAGCGTCGGGAAGAGGTCCATCGACATCACCGGACTGCGATCGCGGCCCGGCGCGAAGCGCGCGGGGTAGCGCACGACGAGCGGCACGCGCACGAGCGCCTGATTGAGCGCGTACTGGTGGTCGAGCAGATGTTGGTCGCCGAGGTTCTCGCCGTGGTCCGCGGTGACGATGATCACCGTGTCGTCGACCATCCCGCGGGCCTCCAGTTCCGCGACCAGCCCCGCGAACAGGCCGTCGAGCTCGAGCAGCGCCGAGTCGTATATGTCGCGCAGCACCTCGAGCTGCTCCGGCGGATACTCGTACAGCCCGAAGCAGTAGGCCCAGGTGTCCTTCCAGCTGAACTCCGTCGCGTAGGTCGCATCGACCTCGGCCGGCGTGAGCAGCTTCTCGCGCATCTCGCGCGGCGGGATCAGCGGGCGGTGCGACTCCATGTAGTTGAAGAAGGCGAGGAACGGCTGCTCTTTTTGTGCGCGCGCGTCGAGCCAGCGCGCGAAACCCTCGCGACCGAGCTCACCCGCCGCCTTGATGACCCACGGGTTCGTGCCGCGATCCTCGGCGCGCTGCGCGAGCTCGCGCGTCGACACGCTCTCCGGCACCTTGCGCTTGAAAATCTGGATCGCACGCTCGCGCACGGCCTCGTCGAACGGATGCTCCTCGACCTCGAAGCCCTGCAGGAAGTTCTCCGTGCGCGAGATGTGCGGGTTCGCCGCCCACGCATAGGTCGAGTAGCCCGCGCCGCGCAGGTGTTCGGCCACCGTGACGAGCTTGGAGTCGAGAAACTCCGCGCCGTGCATCGCGCCGTGCTCCGCCGGCAGGAGGCCCGTGAACATCGAGGCATGCGAAGGCACGGTCCAGCACGAGGACGACTGGCAGTCCTCGAACACGCGCGCTTCCTGCGCGAAGCGCTCGAGAAACGGCGTCGTCTTGCGCTCGTACCCGTACAAGCTCAGGTGATCCGCGCGCGTCGTGTCCCACACGACCCACAGCACATTGGGGCGCTTGGATTCCTGCGAGCAGCCGAGCAGCGCGAGCGCACAACCGAGTGCGAGCGAGCTACGCATGGGCACTCCGTCCCTTGAGACGATCCGCCACGGCCACCACGCCTGCGCCCGCGCACAGCATCAGGAGCGGCATGATCGGGAGCCGGAAGCGCGTGAGCCCGAATGTCACCATGTGGATCGCCGAATAGTAGTAGATGAGCAGCAGCGTGAGCGCGACGAGCGGCGTGCGTGCGCGCGCGTACATCCACGGCAGCGCAAGGACGAGCACAGCTACATAAGCGAGTACGCACGACCAGGTGATCGCGACCTCGAGCCCGCGCGGAATCTCGCCGTAGCCGCGCTTGAAGAGGTGCCGCATCACGAACGATGTGGGATTCCACAGGTCGACGAGCTTGTACCAGCTTCGCTCCGCGGTCCACTGCAGGTCATCGAGCGCGAACTCGACCGCCGCCGCCTGACTGCCCTGCATCATCTGCAGGTCGGTCGGCTGCTCGACGCCGAGTCGCTCGCGCACGACGCGCACGATCTGGCTGCCGCCGACTTCCGCGACGGGCGCGTTGGTCCACGCGCTGAACGGCGAGGGAAAGCGCACATTCCAGTCGGAGCCGAAGCGCCGCCGCGCGTAGGCCGCCGGCTGGTTGCCGCGCCAGAGGTTGTACGGCCCGCTGGAGTCCATCAGCACGAAGCCGCCGTGCACGCGCGTGTTGCGGATCGCCCACGGCGCGACGCACGCGCCCCACGCCAGCGACGCGACAAGCACGAACGAGAGCGCGCGCCGCCACTGCTCGCGATTCCACAGCATGTACCACGCCGCGAGCAGCGGCAGCAGGTACAGCGCCGAGGACTTCACATACGACGCCGCCGCGAAACACGCGCCCGCCGCGAGCGCCGAGCCAATGCGCCAGCCGTCGCGCGAGTGCACGACCAGACACAGGCCCGCGAGCAGCAGGGAGATGAACAGCGTCTCGTTGAACAGGTAGTGCGTGAACGACACGAGCGTCGGGTCGAGTGCGAAGAACCACGCACCGACGAGCGCCGCGCGATGCCCGACGAAGCCGCGTCCGAGTCGGTACACGAGCCATGTCGACAGCGCGCCGAGCAGCACCTGCACGAGCTTGACCCACTGCTCGTCGCGCCCCAGAAATCCCATCACGAGCGCCATGAACGCCGAATATCCGGGCGCCTGATACGCGCCGGGATAGCGCTCGAGCGTGTGCAGTTGCCGCTCGCCGGGGTTTTGCACCCACGACTGGTACGAACCCGTGTAGCCCTTGCCGTCGAGCAGGTCCTCGGCGCGCTGCACATATGTGATCTGGTCGTTCCACGGCTCCGCATCGCGCGCGAGCCACAGCACCGCCAGACGCACGGCGAGCGCCGCGAGCACGACCAGCCACACGCCGCGCCGCTCGCGCCGCGCCACCGCGGCCCCATCCTCCGCCGGACTCTCCACGACGCGTCAGGGCCGCTCGCCCTGCTCCTTGGGCTCTTGCGACTGCGAAGCCTTTGGCGCGCTTTCCGACTCGTCCTCCGACGCGTCCTCCGGCGGGTCCACCGACTGGGGCTCCTCCCTCGGCCGCTCCGACTCGCCGTTGCGACCGTCCTCGCCGCCGAGATAACCGAGCGCCTGCATCTGCCGCAGCAGCTCCGGATCGGCCTCGCCCGCCTGCACCGGCCCGAGCTCCGCGCCGCGCCGCTTCTGCAGCTCCATCATCAGTTGCATCTCGCGCCGACTCGCCTTGGCCTGCGCCGCATCCTTCGCCGCGAGATCGCCGAGCTCGTGCGGATCGACCTTGCGATCGAAGAGCTGGTCGCCGACCTCCGGCTCGTGGATGAACTTCCAGCGCGGCGTCGTGATCGCGTACATCTCGCCCGGATCCTCCGCGAGCTCGCGCCCCGTGCGCTGCGCGAACACCGGCCGCTCCTCGAAGTCGCTCGCGAGCGCATCGACGCCCGTCGCGAGCCGGAAGAAGTCGTTCCACTTCGGCGTCTGGAACGGCCGCACGCGCCCGAGCACCGTGGGCAGCATGTCGATCAGGCTCACGAGCTGTCCTGCGCGCCCGGGCGCGACGCCCGCGGCTTGCGGGAAGCGCATCACGAGCGGCACGCGCAGTTGTTCGTCCCACACCAGACCGTGCGCGGTCCACTCGTGCTGGTTCAGGCCTTCGCCGTGGTCCGCGGTGAGCACGACGATGCTCGAGTCGAGCACGCCCTTGCGCTCGAGCGCCTCGAGCAGCACGCCGAACTGCTCGTCGGTGTAGCGCACTTCGCCGCAGTAGTTGTCGAGCGCCGGCCGCGTCTCGGTGCGCTTGCGCGCGTTGCTGCGCACCGCCGCCTCGGGCAGCTTGCGCTCGGCGATCCACGCCTCCTTCGCCTCCGCGTCCTTGCCGCGGAACAGCGTGTCGTAGGGCGCCGGCGCGCGGTGCGGCCAGTGCGGATCGTAGAAGTGCACCCACAGGAAGAACGGCTGGCTCGCCTGTTGCTCCAGCCACGGCAAGGCCTTCGAGAGCGTTTCGCCGGCCTTGCGCTCGACGGCCTTGCCGTCGGGCTCGCTCCAGACCTCGAAGCCGGCCGCGATCCCCGACGGCGCCTTGAGCGGCGCGGCGCTGACGAAGCCCGCGGTCGTGTACCCCGCCTCCTTCGCGACCTGCGCGAACGACACCATCCCGCTCGCCCAGCCGAACGGCTTGCCGCCGTGCATCAGGTTGGCGGTGATGCCGTGTTCGAGCGGATAGCGCGCCGTGAGCATCGTCGCGTGGCTCGGCAGCGTCGTCGCCATCGCCGCGTAGGCCTGCTCGAACACCAGCGACTCCTTCGCGAAGGCGTCGATATTGGGGCTCGTGTCGCGGAAGTACCCGTAGCAGCCGAGGTGGTCCGCGCGCAGCGTGTCGATCGTGACGAGCACGATGTTCGGACGCTCGAGCCGCGGCTGCGAGTCGCCGCAGGCCGCGACGCCGAACGCCACCGCGAGCAGCGCCACCGGGCGCGCGATCCGTGTGGTGGAAGAGTGCATGCGGCGAGTGTTCTCCACGTCGGGCGGAACCGGCCACCGAGTATAGGTCCGCGCCCCTCCGCGACGCCCGCGCCCCGCGCCCTGTCCAGCCCCCATGCTGCGTAGCCCACACATGGCAAGAAGTTCCATGTGGCCGCGCTCCGCGCGACGCGTGCGGCGCATCGGCTGGCGCCGACCCGACGCACCAGATGGCTGGAAACCCGACGCCGCGCGAGTCGACCAGCGTGTCGAATGGCGCTCAGCATCTCACCGCTCGAGCGGCCCCGAGAGAGTCCCGCGCCCCCGTCAACTCGCTGCCCTCGCGCGCTCCCTCTCCACGCTCCGCGCCGTCGCGCGCAGCCCGCGTCCACCTGAACTCCGCACTCGCCGAGTGCAACGCCGCGTCCAACGCCAGCTGCCACACCATGTCGCGCCGCGACACGCTCGCGTTCGACCCGCCGCAGATGCGAGCGTGGAAGGCCTCGGCTGCCCACCGGCCTGTCGCGCGCCACTGCGCGCCGCCGAGCGCACCGACACCGTCGCCCGCGGCATGGGCTACATCTCCTCCGCCACCCAGTCGACCGTCGACGCCGTCACCGACCTCCACCGCGCCTCCGCCGGCCTCCAAACCCAGTCCGCCCGCCTGCGCGAAGAAGCCACCCGCTTCCTCGCCAACCTGCGCGCCCCCTGACCACCTTCCGCCCCGCTCCCCCCCGCGCTACACTCCCCCTCCAGCCTCGGAGACCCCACCCCCGAGCGCCAAACTGCGGGCGTAACTCAGCTGGTAGAGTGTCAGCTTCCCAAGCTGAATGTCGCGGGTTCGAACCCCGTCG
>Ga0194131_10004497_pt1 | contig 20976 bp, 14 predicted proteins | sample TA2KigO120mmetaG_FD_148631 | JGI IMG/M metagenome (GOLD analysis project Ga0194131, IMG submission 148631) | Freshwater microbial communities from Lake Tanganyika, Tanzania - TA2015053 Kigoma Offshore 120m | ecosystem: Environmental > Aquatic > Freshwater > Lake | place: Tanzania: Lake... | reverse complement strand
GAATTGCTGCTGGAAATGACCCGCGCGGCCGGCAAGACGCTGGTGATGGCTACCCACAGCCTTGACATTCTGCCCTTTGCGGACGCCGTGTTCCAGTTTTCCGGGGGCCGTCTCGTGCAATGACCGCCCTGCTCCGCACCAGCCTGCGGTTCGCCCGCGGCCACCCGCTGCAAGTCGCGCTGCTGGTGCTCGGCGTGGCGCTTGGCGTGGCCGTGGTGGTGGCCGTCGACCTCGCCACGGCCAGTGCCCGCGCCTCGTTCGCGAGCGCGACGGAGACGGTTTCCGGGCGCGCCACGCACCAGGTGGTGGCGCCGGCCGGCGTGACGGTGGACGTCTATCGGCGGCTCAAGCTCACCGTTCCGGAATGCGCGCCGGTCGTGACCGGGACCGTGACCGTCGTGGGCGACGGGCACGCCATGCGCATTCTCGGCGTGGACCCCTTCGCCGAGGCCCCGTTCCGCGGCTACGTCCCGCGCACGGTGCCCGACCTGGGGGGATTTTTGACGCGGCCGGGCGCGGTGTTCGCCTACGGCCGAAAACCCGGGGACGTGCTTCGCGTGGCGGCCGGCGGCCGCGTGGCGCGACTCGTCGTCGTCGGCACCCTCACTTCGGCGGACCTCGCGGACGTGCTCTTGTGCGACGTTTCCACCGCGCAGGAAATCCTGGGGATGACGCGCCTGTCGCACGTCGATTTACGGCTTGAGCATGATCTGGAAAACGTCCGCGCGCTGCTGCCCCCGGACGCGCGCCTCGAATCCGCTCGCCAGCGCGCCGAGGGATTGCAGCGGATGACGGCGGCTTTCGAGTTGAACCTCACGGCCATCAGCCTGCTGGTGCTGGTGGTGGGAATGTTCTTGATCTACAACACCATCACGTTCTTCGTCGTGCAGCGCCGACCGCAACTGGGGATCTTGCGGGCGCTGGGTGCCACTCAAGGAGAGATATTCGTGCTGGTGCTGGCCGAGACGTGCCTGCTGGGCGCGGCCGGCGCCCTCCTCGGCCTGGCGCTCGGCGTGGCCCTGGGAAAGGGCGCGCTGTCCCTGGTGACGCGGACCATCAACGATCTGTATTATACGGTGCCGGCCGGTGGACTGCTGATTTCGCCCTGGCTGCTGCTCAAGGGAATCTTGCTGGGCGTGGGCGCCGCGGCAATTTCCGCCGTGCCGCCCGCGCTTGAGGCGGCGCGAGTGGCGCCGGCCGGGGTGCTGTCGCGCTCGGAGCTGGAGCGCAAGGCCGGGCGCGTCGTGCGCTGGGCCACGGCGGTGGGCGCGGCGCTTCTCCTGGCGGCCGGGGGATTGTTGCTTGCGCCCGGCCGCCGGCTGGATTTCGCCTTCGTGGCGCTGGCTCTCGGACTGTTGGGCGCGGCCTTCATGGTGGGGCTGCTGGGCGGCCTGCTGATGCGCGCGGTGACGCCGCTGGCCACCTTCCTCGGCGGGGCGCCGGCCGCGATGGCGCCGCGCGCCATCGCGCGCAACTTGAGCCGCACGGCGGTGGCGATGGCGGCGCTGATGCTGGCGGTATCGTCCATCGTGGGCGTGCAGATCATGGTGGGGAGTTTTCGCGCCACCTTCGAAGCCTGGCTGGACGTCACGCTGGCCGCCGATATTTTCGTGAGCAGCCCGTATAATCGGGTGAGCCACGCGGAAGGATTTTCCCGGGCGGTCGCCGGGAAAATCAGGTCGGTGCCCGGCGTAGCGCGCGTGGAGACCGCGCGCAACGTCCCGCTGGAGACGCCGGCGTACGGACATATTCAGTTGTTTGCGGTCAGCGATGCCGGGTCCCAGGGGCACCGCCTGGCGGCAGGGAGCATCGACGGATTTTCGAGCGGCTCGGTGCTGGTTTCGGAGCCCTTTTCCTGGCGCAACGGCATAAAGCCAGGCGACACAATTACGCTGCCCGGGGCGAACGGACCGGTGCAGTTTCCAGTGACCGGCGTGTTTCACGACTATGCCACCGAGCGCGGCGCGGTCATGATTTCCGACGACCGGTACCGTCGCCACTGGCGCGAGCCGCTCATCACCAGCGTGGCGGTGGCCGTGGCGCCTGGCGCGAACGTCGAGGAAGTCGCCGAGCGAGTGCGCGCGCGGGTCGCCGGCGCGCACCTGCAAGTACGCTCGCAAAAGGGCGTGCGCGCCCTGGCGCTGACCGTTTTCGACCGCACCTTCGCCATCACGTCCGCGCTCCGCGTGCTGGTGGCGGTGGCCGCGTTTATCGGCGTGTTGAGCAGCCTGATGGCGCTGCTGCTGGAGCGGGTGCGGGAAATTGGCCTCCTGCGCGCTCTCGGCATGACGGTGGGACAGGTATGGCGCCTCGTGCTGCTGGAAACCGCGCTGATTTCCAGCGCCGCGGGGTTGCTTGCCCTGCCGGTCGGGGCCGGGCTGGCGGCGGTGCTGGTGGACGCCGTCCACCCGCGCTCGTTTGGCTGGACGCTGGCTTTCGTGCCGCGGGTGTCGTATTTTGTCGAGGCGTTCGTCCTTGCGTTGAGCGCGGGTCTGCTGGCCGCGATCTATCCGGCGTCGCGCTTTGCCGCCGTGCCGCCCGGCGAGGCGCTGCGCACGGAATGATGCGGCTGACGATTCTGCTGATCGTGGTGGTTCTTGCGATCGCCTGGCCACGGCCCCCGCCGTCGCCCTCGGTAAGCGTGGTGGGCGCGCTGTCCGCGGAGAGCGAGGGATTTCTGCGCGCCACGCGACCGCGTCCGTTTGTTTTTCCGGAGGACGCCGGCCCGCACCCCGGTTTCCAGACGGAGTGGTGGTATTACACCGGCAACCTGCGGGCGGACGACGGGCGGCGCTACGGCTATCAACTCACGTTTTTTCGGCGCGCGCTCACGGCGGCGCCGGCCCGCAGAAAATCCCCGCTGGCGGCCCATGAGGTGTATTTTGCGCACCTCGCGCTGAGCGACATTCCCGGCCGCCGCTTCCACGCCTTCGAGCGCTGGAGCCGGGCCGCGGCCGGCCTGGCCGGCGCGCGCTCCGACGCGGTGTGGCTGGACACCTGGTCGGCGCGGGCCTACGGCGATCGGATTCGGCTGTATGCAGCCGAAGGCGAGTTCGCGCTCGACCTGCTGCTCACGCCGCAGAAAAGGCCCACGCCGCAGGGTCAGCAAGGCTTGAGTCGGAAGAGCGAGGGAAATGCGTCTCATTATTATTCCATCAGCCGGCTGGCCACCGAGGGAACGGTCACGCTGGACGGAAACCGCATCAAGGTTCACGGCCGTTCGTGGCTCGACCGCGAGTGGAGCAGCAGCGCCCTCTCCCGCGAGGTCAGCGGCTGGGACTGGTTTTCCCTGCAACTTTCCGACGGCCGCGACCTGATGCTCTACGTGCTGCGCCGCAAGGACGGCGGCGCGGATCGTTTTTCCAGCGGCACGGTAATCGATTTCGAGGGAAATCCCACGCCGCTCTCGTCCGCGGATTTCTCCGTGCAACCCCTCGACTGGTGGACCAGCCCGCGCACTCGCGTGCGTTATCCGGGCCGCTGGCGCGTGCGGGTGCCGGGCCACGGCGTGGATCTCCTGGTCACGCCGCGGCAGCCCGACCAGGAGCTGCCGCTCACCTTCACCTACTGGGAGGGCGCCGTCTCGGCCACGGGCGGCGGGCTCGAAGGCGAAGGCTACGCGGAGCTGACCGGATACTGATCCAGCCGCGCCCGCACCGTGGACAGGTAGGTGTGCCACCGGGGAAGGGCAGCCTGGATCATTTCGTAGACGAGACTCGGATCGAGTTCCTCATATTGATGGACCAGGCGATTGCGCACACCGGCCAGGGGGGCCAGGGCGCCGGCGGTATCGTGGTCGATCCAGCCGCACTGCAGCAAGGCGAAAAACGACGTGTAATAATCCGAGGGAGGAATCTTGCCAACGCTCTCGGCCACCTCTCCGTTGATTCCAACGGCGGCGTCCACCAGCAATTGGAATAGGCGATCGGTGCGATAGGGATCTTGAAGATAGGCTTCCTCGGTCGCCGGCAAAGAGGACTCGAGCTCCATCAAATAACGCGCCACGGCGTTGAGCTTTCTCTGGATCACGGGGACGTTCAAGGCCCAGTCGTCCTCCTCAAAGCGGGTGAAATAACGGCGATCACGTTCCTCCCACAGGCGTCGGTCCGCGTAGCGTTGCCAGGCGAAGCGACGCCACGTGGCGTAGGCGCCCGGGATCGTCTCGGCGAGCAAGGTTCCCCTGGCGACCTCCCATCCGAGCAGCCAGGACGTTTCTGAGAGCCACACGAAGTCCACGTCGCTGCGGCCCAAGGCGGCCATCACGTCGGTCAAGACTCCAACGGCCCGCCGGGGGGAGCACGGTCGTGACGGCATTGCAGCCAGATCCACGTCGCTGTCCGGGCGGGTCCGACCTGTCTGCTGCGAGCCGAACAGGACCACAAAGGCGAGCTCGTGCCGTTGGGCAACCTCTCGCCAGTCGATTTGCGCCAGAGTCGTGGCCATCTTGCTCTATTTCACCCCGGCTTTACGTTGCGCCTCCTGATTCGCCGGCGGCTGTCCGGGGTATGTCTCCCATCATCGACCTCGCGCGGCTGGGGATGCGCACCGTCGTGGAAGTGCGCATCGCGCGCGGTGGAGGCGTTGCGCAACACCCGGTCGCGCTGTTTCACGCGATCCGGTAGGGATTCGTCGGCGGACAGAAAACATGCCGCTCCATGTCCTGGATGCCCGAGCAGCGCGCCGCGATCCTGCGGTCGCAATCCCCCGAGCAGATGCACCTGGGCAACGTGCGTTGGGGATTTGACGGTAACCTCACCCATTTTTCGGATGCGGCCATTGATCCGGCCAGCTTGAAGAACGTTTACGTCGTCATCGAGCCATTCAAACCGGAATGGCTGGCGGCCCATTCATTCTTGTATTTTGAGTTCAGCCGGCCGGTGCTCAGCAGCGACGGTCGCTCCGATCACGGATTGTGCGTCTCGGTGGAGGCATTCTTGAAACCGGGCCAGGAATTCGGCCTGATCAGCGGCCTGATGAAGACTTTCGGCATCGTGTACCAGGTGAGCTCATGGTCGGACGTCGTTCGCAAGACCTGTCGACTGCTGCGCCATAAATTGATCCGCTACCAGCTCTACCTGAGCGAGGCGCAGAAACAATCGTTGCTGAAATTCAGCCTCGACGAGGCGCTGCGCCCCCGCGACGGCGAGTATTACAACACGCTGAACAATTCGTGCTTCACCAACGTGGTGCGCCAGGTGAACAGCGTGCTGCCGCGCCGCCAGCGCATGGCCGAGTGGGCGGTGCCGCGCTTCTTCCACAGCCCCTTCACGGCGCTGCCCAACTGCGCGGAGTTGCTGCTCGACCGCCACCACTTGCTGACCATGTCCCCGCCGGTGCTCACCCAGCCGGAGCCCCCCGCCCCGCAGGCGAGCCACTCGTCGCTCGGCCTCGTCCTGGCCGGGCTCAGCACACAGCCCTTCTGGGAGCAGGGGATGGCCGCCGTGGGCCTCCTCACTGGAGTGCTCAGCGTGGACGCCGCCAACGAGGCCGCCGTCATCCTGGGCGGGCTGGCCGGCCTGGAGGTGGGCCGCACCCTCTCCGACCTCGTCGTCAGCCGCACCCACACGATCTTCGAGCCCTGCGACCAGTACCTCGATTGACCGGCACTTCAGTTGCATGAAAGAAGACGGTAACGGGGTGGGACGCTCAGCCTGTTAACACTTCGTTCGTTGCGGAGGCGGCCGGGCGTCTGTATACTCGCCGCATGGCTATTTCTCCCATTGGGTCGTGGCAGGCCCGGGCCCGCGAGACGCTCAAGGCAAAGCCGTCCGGAGGCCTCGCCCAGGCGCTTGACAGCATCGCGCCCGCGCTGCCGCTCGGCGAGCCGACCGCCGTCCTCAAGGTGGTGCGCGCCGCGGTAGCCGCCGTTCCCGCGGCCAGCGAGGGGATCGCCGCGGCCGGCCTGGGCGCCCTGGCCAGCGGAGGCGCATGCGGATCGGGGCCCCTGGCCGCGCTTATCCTCAACCTGGCGGACGCCGCGGGCGACGACAAGGCGCGCTGGAAGGTGACCAACGCCGCGCTGCAAGCGGCCGCGAAGGAAGCGCCCGACGTGCACGTGCGCCAGCAGGCGGGGATGCTCAAAGCCGGCGCCGACGGAGCGCAACACCTCGACGCCTCCCTGGCCGCATCCAGGGCCGGCCTCAAGGCGATGGCCGGCGCGGGAGATTACCTTTCGTTCCTTGCTTTCGACATGGTCTGTGGCGACGACGCCCTGAGCCATCTCGCGCGCTCCCGGAAGGCCGCCGGCTGGACGTTGCGCGGCCTGGGGCGCACCATGGCCGAGGCGGTTGGGGAGGGCGGCGGCGCCGAGGAACGAGGGCGCGTCGCGAAGGCCGCCCTGGCCTACCTGGCTGGCGTCGGGGACCAGGTGGGCCGCATGGCCGACAAAGCCGTGGCCGCCATGAAGTACAGCGACACCTCGCGCAACGCCGCCCTGGCCGCCCTCAGGATCGGCGACGGCGCGCCGCTGCAACGCATGGCCGTGGCCGCCCGGGACGGCCTGGGCGCCGCGGTGGCCCAACGCGACGGCAGCGGTCGCTGGGTGGACGAGAAGACGCCCTTTGCCCGCGCCTGCCTCGGCGAGATGTCGGCCCAATCCGATTTTGCCGCGATGGGCGTGGACATGATTGACGCGTGCCGCTTCACCCACTCCGTCGAAGGAGTGGGGCAGGGGATATTCGCCGCACTGGCCGGCGGAACGCTCGACGATCGCCAGGCCGCTTCGGTGATTTACGGCATCGTCAGCAAGGGACACGCCGGCGACGATTCGTCGTCCAAGTATCAGGACGACCGCTCCGGGCTTGCCCGAGTGGGCGCGGCCTGGCTACGCGATCACGGCGCGGAGGAAAATACCCGCAAGTGGGGCGGGCTGCTGCACGCTGTTCTGGCGCCGGGAAAATTCACCGACAGCAACGACGCAATTGCTAAAGTCGGGTTCAATGCGGTCGGGCACCCCTTCAACGACGCCGGCATCGCGGCCGCCCTGCGCAAAATGGTAAAGGGCGCGCTCAACACCAATAATGCTTTGTACAAATTCCAGGCGGATAAATCCACGATCATTGCGGCGGCCATGCCGGTGCTTGACGCGCCTCTTGCGTCGAAGCGCGTCCTGGGATTGTGGCGGGAGGCGGGCAAGGACGTCACCTTCGCATCGACCGGAGAAACCCTGGCACTGGACGCCCTGAGCGCCATTGAGGGCGGGCAGGACTCGGACCGCGATCTCGCGCGACTCGCGGTGCGGATGGTCAAGAACGCGACGGCCGGACAGACGTCCGCCTACGACTACGCGGACGACAAGACCGGCGTGGCGCTGCGCACCGCGCGCCATATCTCCCAGACCGCGAAGGACCCCACGGTAAAGGGCTGGGCGGACACTCTACTGGGCGCCGTGGACGGCACCTCCTTCACCAGCACCTGCGCGACGCTGGCCGAGGACCTGCTGGGACGGGCCGGCCACCCCGTCCCCGACGCGCGCGGATTGGCCCGACTGGGACGCAAGATGGCGGACAAGGCGACGGCCTCCTACTCCACCACCGGCCGCTACTATGACGACAAGCGGGCCGTCGCGGCAAACTTCCTCAGCCTGGTTTCAAGCGCCGCCAGAGACGACGCCACGCGCATCGCGGCGGCGGTCGCCCGCGAGGCAATCCGCTCGGCCCGCTACACCGAATCGACCGGTCCCATCGCGAGCAAGGCGTTCAAGGCGCTGGAAGCCGGGGAATTGACCCGCGTGCAGGCCGCGCAGGTCGCAGTCGATTGCATCGGCGCGGCCATCTGGACCACCGACGAGGACGACCGCGGAGACGTCTCCGTCGCGGTCGTGGCCACCCTGGCGCGCATGGAAATGGCGCACGCGCGCACCGCCGTGGCCCTTGACGCGGCACGGGCCATGCTGGAGGGCAGCAACGACACGCGCTCGCGGATCCTGGCGGCCCAGTCAGTGCTGTCCGCCTGGGCCGCGCACGACGGGGCCGGCCCGATCGACGGAGTGGCGCTGGTGGAAAGTGCGGCGTCGAGCGTGGAGGATTCCAGCGAAAGGCTCCGCATGCTGCGCGAGGCGGTCCCGGTGCTGTGCGCCATGAAGGGCGAGCAGGAAGCGAAGGACGCAAAGGCGTTCGCCGCGAGCGCGTCGTCCTGCGAAAAGCTGCTGGCCCACGCACGCTCGGTGGCCTTGCGCCCCACCCAGAAGGAGCAGGTTGAGAGGATGGTCGAGCGCCTCAACAGCGGCACGACGGCCGGCGACTCGAAGGTGCAAGACGAAGGCGAATACGTGATCGTCGCTGGAATCCGCGTGAAGAAACGCGGCACGGCCCCCGGGGAGGCTCACTGACCCGGGAGGGCGAAGCGCCCCCCGATGGACATCCTGGTCTTCACGCTGCTCGTCGGCGCCGGGTCGTTCGCCGCCGGCGTTCTCGGCGCGCTGACCGGGCTTGGCGGCGGCTCGCTCCTCGTCACCATGCTGGTGCTCTTCTTCGGTGTCGACATGCACTACGCAATGGGCGCCTCGCTGGTTTCGGTGATCGCCACCTCGTCGGGCGCGGCGGCGGCCTACGTGCGCGAGGGCTATTCCAACCTGCGGGTGGGGATGGTCCTGGAAACCGCCACCACGACGGGCGCGCTCTTCGGCGCGTTCCTTGCGCTGTACGTGACCACCGGCATGCTGTCACTGATCTTCGGACTGGTCCTCTTGTATTCGGCCTGGGTTTCCGGACGGCCGCAAGATGACAGCGGAAAAGTCGACGATCCACCGGATCCGCTTGCCACGAAGCTGCGCATGGACAGCGAGTATCCCACGCCCGCGGGCCGCGTGGCGTACCACGTGCACAACGTGCCGGCCGGCTACGGCCTGATGTTTGTGGCCGGCGGCCTGTCCGGGCTGCTGGGTATCGGGTCCGGCGCGGTCAAGGTGCTGGCCATGGACCAGGCCATGCGGCTGCCCTTCAAAGTGTCCACCACGACCAGCAATTTCATGATCGGGGTGACCGCCGCGGCGAGCGCCGGAATTTATTTAAACCGCGGCTACATCGATCCAGGGCTGGTCATGCCGGTCACCCTCGGCGTGCTGGCCGGCGCGATACTGGGCGCCGTGATTCTGGAGAAATCGAAGCCGAACTTGCTGCGCAAGATCTTCACCCTGGTGGTGCTGGCCCTCGCTGTGCAGATGATTTACAACGGAATCGCGGGGAAGCTGTAATGCGCTGGACCGATCAGCAGATCGAGGAATTCATCGGCGTCCTGCTCCGGGTGGGGGTCACCATCTCCGCCGCGGTGGTGTTGCTCGGGGGGATTCTCTACCTGCACCGCCACGGGTCCGAGCCCGTCCACCTGCACATCTTCCGCTCAGAGCCGAAGGATCTGCGCGACATCGTGGGGATTCTCCGCGACGCCGAGGCGGATCGGGCGGTGGGCATCATGCAGTTGGGCGTGCTGTTGTTGATCGCCACGCCCATTGCCCGGGTGGCGTTTTCGATTTTTGCTTTTCTCGCGGTGCGCGACCGCTTTTATGCGGGCGTGACCGCATTCGTTCTACTCGTGCTGTTGTACAGCATCACCTTTGGACGGTAGTCATGGATCGCACGCGTCTTGAGAAACTGCTGGCCGAAGAAGAAGCGCTCTTCGTGCAAAGCCATCCCCGCTCGCACGCGCTTTTCGAGCGGGCGCGGGAGTCGCTCCTCGGAGGAGTGCCCATGAACTGGATGGTGCGCTGGGCCGGACGCTTTCCGGTCTTCGTGCAGGAGGCGAAGGGCGCCCACTTCATCGACGTGGACGGGAATCGCTATCTCGATCTCTGCCTCGGGGACACCGGGGCGATGACCGGCCACGCCCCCACCGCCACCGTGGAAGCCGTGTCGGCCCAGGCCGCGCGCGGCATCACGTACATGCTGCCGACCAGCGACGCCATCTGGGTTGCGGAAGAGATGCAGCGCCGCTTCGGATTGAAATACTGGCAGTTCACCCTGACCGCAACGGACGCAAATCGTTTTGCGATTCGTCTCTCGCGGATGGTGACCGGCCGGGCCAAAATCCTCGCCTTCAACTACTGCTATCACGGCACCGTTGACGAGACGTTCGCAACGCTGAAGGACGGGAAGGTGCGGGCGCGGTCCGGCAATATCGGTCCGCCCGTCGACCCGTCCCTGACCACGAAAATCGTGGAGTTCAACGATATTCCGGCAATTGAAGCCGCACTGGCGCCGGGCGACGTGGCCTGCGTGCTGGCCGAGCCGGCCATGACCAACGTGGGCATCATCCACCCCGAGCCCGGTTTCCACGACGCGCTCCGCGAAATCACGCGGCGCACCGGCACGCTGCTCATCCTCGACGAAACCCATACGATCTGCACCGGACCCGGTGGATATACGGCGGCCCATGGCTTGCGGCCGGATCTCATCACGCTGGGCAAGCCGATTGGCGGCGGGGTTCCGGCCGCGGTCTACGGGATGAGCGCGGAAGTCGCCGCGCGCGTGCAGGAGCGCATGTCCCTCGACGAAGCGGACACCGGCGGCATCGGCGGAACGCTGGCCGGCAACGCGCTGTCAATCGCGGCGGTGCGGGCTACCCTGGAACACGTCCTCACGGATGCGTCGTACCAGCGCACGATTCCCATGGCGGAGCGCTTCGCGTCTGGCGTCGAGGAGGTCATTGCCGAGCACGGTCTTCCATGGATTGTGAAGCGTCTCGGCTGCCGCGTGGAGTACTGGTTCCGCGCCACCCCTCCACGCAATGGCGGCGAGGCGGCGGCCGTGGTGGACGTCGACCTGGACCGCTACATGCACCTCTTCGCCCTCAACCGCGGTATTCTGATGACGCCGTTCCACGCAATGGCGCTCCTCGCACCGGACACCCGAGAGGAGGACGTCGACCACCACACCCGCGTGTTCCGCGAGGCGGTCCAGACGCTGCTGGGGAAGGTGGAGAGCGCAACGTGAGTCCCGTCAGAGCTTCGGTTCAGGGGAAGGAAGGTTTGAGCCTCCTCCGAATCAGGGTAGGCTCTTCAAGCGGGCCTGGCGTCCGAGCGCCGCGCTTGAAAATTCTAGAAGTTGAGGCTGCATTTCGATGAAATACACCGCCCGCGCGTGGAACCTTACCCTTGACGGCATCAGCCAGGAGCAGCTCGAGCAGCACTACAAGCTGTATCAGGGCTACGTGACCAACACCAACCTGCTCAACGATCAGATCGCCGACCTGCTCGCCAGGGGCGAGGGCAAGACCCCGACGGTGGCCGAGCTGCGCCGCCGCTTCGGCTTCGAGTACAACGGCATGCGCCTGCACGAGTTCTACTTCGACAACCTGGGCGGCAAGGGCGCGCTCGACGCCGGCTCCGAGCTGGGCAAGAAGATCGCCGAGACCTGGGGCTCCCTGGAAGCCTGGCAGGCCGACTTCCAGGCCACCGGCGCGATGCGCGGCATCGGCTGGGCGATCCTGTACGAAGATCCGACGACCGGCGCGCTGCAGAACTTCTGGATCAGCGACCACGAGAACGGCCATCCCGCCGGCTTCCTCCCCATCCTCGTCATGGACGTCTGGGAGCACGCCTACACGGTCGACTGGAAGCCCACGGAGCGCCCCAAGTACATCGAGGCCTTCTTCAAGAACGTGAACTGGCAGATCGTCGCGCAGCGCTACCAGCAAGCCCGCTCAATGGCCCACGCGTAGCGGCGCGTGAAAATGGGCGCCTCCCGGTGGGGGGCGCTTTTTTTTTGCGCGCCCGGCATCTGAGTTTCAGTAGACGTCGCCACGAGGGCCGATGTAGAGAACTCGAATCCGCTTCCGGTCGACGTCGACCTCGACGATCACCCGGAGCCCGCCAGCGCGGGCTTTCCACTTCCCCTTCAGGGGGCCGTGGAGTGGATCCAGATGGCGGAACGGGTCGCTTTCAAGTTTTTCAAAACACGCTTGAAGTCCGCGACGCACGGCTTCCGGAGAAGTATCTGGAAGGCTGCCGGGTCAGCCGTACGTCAAACACCCTGAACGACCTCTCTCCAGGGGATGCCGTCGTCGCCCTCGGCCTCCCTCAAGGCCTGTTGGAACTCCTCATCCGCAAGGACCTCGTACTCCTCCACGTATTCGCGGAGCACGACCTCGATCAAGTTGTTCAGGCTCCTGTGCTGGGCCCGCGCGAGGTTGCGCAACGCCTTGAGGAGCCCCTCGTCGAGGCGAATCGATCGTGGCGTTGTCTCAGCCATGGGGAACCTCCTTCCGCTTGCCATTGTAATACAATTGGGGCTACATCTACGGAAGTACTTTGGGAAGCAAGAATTCCAGATGCGCTCTTACCTCGCGGTTAGAGTTAGAAGCCCGGCGTGCTGGGCAGGCGGACGATCTTGTTGCGTCCGCGCTCCTGGAGGATATAACCGGCATACGGGTGCCCGTCGCTCTTCACCGCGTCCGCGCGGGTGCGGGGCGCGGCGCCGCGGATCTCGTCGGAGCGCATGTGGTAGCCGATGGCCTCGATCGCGAGATCGCGCGCCTCATCGTCAATGGGCTCCCAGAGGCGGTGAAACAGCGAGCCGTCCGCCGCGAATCCCAATGTCAAGGTGCCCTGCAACTCGGTGGAGGCGGTCGGGCCGATGGCGACGTCCTCGGTGTAGCCGTAGCGCACGAAGGTCTCGCCCTGCTCGTTCTTCCAGGTGGCCTCGGACTTCAGCGGCGCCTGCGCTGGGATGCCCACCGCGAGCCGGTGGGTGGCCAGCCAGGCATCTGGGTCCCGCGCGTCGATTTTCAACGCCGGCACTTCCTGCGATGCAGCCTGCGCCGGCCGGATTCCCCGCGCCGCGAACACCTGCGTGATGAGCGCGCGGTTCGCGCTGCCGAAGTAGCGCTCGTCGGCGCTCACCATGGCGTCGGCCATCTGCTTGTACTTCTTCATGCGGTTGGGCCCCAGCTCGACGGTGCGCGCGAACAGCGGCAGCATCACGTCGCGCATATTCAAAAGGGCCTCGCGCGGGGACTGTCCTTCGGCGCGGTAGCGGTCCACCAGCCCGGCCATGACGTCCCACACGGCGCCGGTGAACAGGCGGCTGAAGTTGTGCGGCTCCTTGCCAAGCTGATTTTCGTCCTCGGGGCGGTCCGGAAGCCCGCTGGGATTGGAGTAGCGCAGCGGGTTGTTGGCGTTGCGGATGGTCCAGTTGGCGGGCTTCTGGCCGTCGAAAACGGTGTCGTTGATGCCCCGCGACAGCTCCTCGGCGAGGCCCGCCACCACGTTGTCCTGGCGGAGGTCGCCGGAGGTCTGCTCTATGACGCGGTCGATCACGCGATCGTCTTGCAGCGCGGTGAGCATCGCGGCAACGTCCCCGAACGACTCGTGGAACGCCTCGCACTCCACGCCGCCGAACCAGCCCAGCAGGCCGGGCTTCATCCCGTCGAGGATGGCGTGGCCCGCCTCGTGGCTGACCACGTCGAGCGACTCGCTTGCGTGGATGGTCTTGCCGAGCTTCGGATCGTTGCCGTCGTAAAAATTGATGGACTCCGACAAGCGGCTGTAATATGCGTTGAAGCCGTCGCCCGCGTGGGGATGGACTTCCAGCGGCCCGCGGAACGCCCAGGGGATGGAGTGTCCGACACCCTGATCGAACAACGTGAGGGTGCGGTCGGTCACCGCAAACGAGGCGGATTGCTGGAAGCCGCGGCTGCCCTGGGGAAACAGGAAGTTTCCGTCCGCGTCCGGAGCCTGCACGCGCCCGTCGTCGAGCACCACGCGGCTGTTGCTCAGGCTGGCGCCCACGCGGTCGCGCGGCAGCGCCATCTCGCCGGGCGCCAAGGCAAGCGGATCCTGGGCGTTGACGCTCAGGCGTACTGGCTGCTCAAGTCTCGGGGCGCGGGTAATCTCCATGGCTGCGCTAATCCTTCTCCACCGTATTCCGTGCCAGTGTAGCGCGGAACGGCCGGGAGGTACACCGCAGCCATGTTAACGTTTTACAGTCTGCTCCACTCGGAACCGCGGGAGGATGTCCACCGGCACGTCCTCCACGCGTTGCAGCGCCGCTTCCATGGCGGGGGTCGGCTTGTCGTACTTTTCCATGAACGATTTCGCCGCTTGATAGTCGCCCATGGCCTCCAACTCAATCAATTTCTTGGCGAGCGCTTCCACGTCGCCGCGGATGCGCGAGAAATCCACCGAGTAGCGGCCCGTCTCGGCGTCATGGCGGATGCCGCCGCGCTCCTGCAGGTAGTTCAGTTCCACGATGTTGGCGCGGCCGTGCGCTTCCGTGCGCCCGAAGCGGATGGAGCGGAAAAAGCCGGCCAGGAACGAGGTGTAGGCCGGCCGCTCGTCGCTCTCTGGCAAAACGCCCTGATCAATCAGCCATTGATGAAAATACAGTCCGCCGATGTCTGCTTTCGCTTCCTCCACCGCGGAATATTGATCCTTGAGCGCCTTGCGGACCGTGGTCTGGGTCCCGTTGAATCCGATGAAGGACGGCCCCAGGCTGTGCGACATCTCGTGCAGCAGCACGTTCGTGAAATAGGCGTTAAAGGTCACGTGCCCGAGATCGGAGGAGGCCAGCAGCCGCTCGGCCAGCGGGATCATGCTCTTCTGGAATTTTGCCCGCGCCACGTTGCGCAGCATCACCTTGCGGGTGCCGCGGGCCTGGTGCACGCGCTCGTCATTGGGCAGGTTGAACGCGGTGGTCTGCACGCCGGCGCGGGCGTCGCCGGCGTTGTAGATGAGATTGATCACCCGAATGGGCGAAGCGGCGCCGCGGTGGATATTATACGGACAGAGCGCGGCCAGTTTCTTGTCCATGTCGTCGAGGTAGCGCGCATAGGTCTGCAAATTGGCGCTCTCCTGGGCGTCCACCACGCCGACGTAGGCTTCGTAGGCTGCCTTGTAGCCGAACAGCATGTCCTCGTACGTCTCGTACGGCCCGATGGTCACGTCGACGGAATTGTTCTCGACGTCCATCCATGCAAGATCGCTCTCGTAGTATTCGTCGGACAGCAATGCCTCCGCGCGAGCCCTCAGATAAGTTGCGAGGGATTCGTTAGTGCTGGCGTCAGCGGCGGCGCGCAGCGCGTCGGCGGCGCGGCCGAGCTCATCCTGGAAAGCGGTCCGGTAAGGAGTGGCCACCAGCCGGTCGCCGTCCCGCCGAATCAGCGAGGTGAGGGATTCGAAGGCTTCGCGATCCTCCGGATGGTCCGCAATCCAACGTTCGAATTCCTCACGAGTCATGTCGTCGGGATAGAAGGCGGCGCCCTGGGGCCGGGTTGGCACGTTATCGAGGAAAGGGCGATGGTCCTCGAGCCGGTCGTAAGGCCCGTACATGAGAAGCACTTCTTCCAGTCGGCGCCTGTCGTTCGCGGCGGCCAGCCGGTCGCGCAGCGCGACGGCGCCCGACCAGGTCTGCTTCCAGAAAATCGCGTCCAGGGCCCGCGCGGCCTCGATGGCGTTTTCCACGACCTTGCGATCGGCCGCGTCGAGCGTGTCGATCTCGTCTCCCAGGTGGACTTCCGCGAACTTCTCCAGCATGTCGGCACCTTTCAAAAGGTCCGCCCTGGCGGGCGACGGGCTACGGTTCCTCGTCCGAGGCTGCCTTCCTCCCCAAAAAAAGAGGAGCCCTGGCGGGCTCCGACTGTGTCCTGGAGGCATGGTTCGATCGGACTAGAAACTCAATTTTGCACCGGCATTTCCGGTGGTGTTGCGCGGCTCGCCGACTTGCTGCATGATTCCCCCGGTGGGGCCGACGGACATTTTACCGTCGTTGATGTCCCAGGAGAGGCCGCTTTCGAAACCGACAAATCGTTGATGCGGCGACAGCACGTCGCAGCCGTATGTTCCAGTTTGCGTTCACGGACGGCAGCGGGGAAACCATCCCCAGGCTGGCGCGCCAGCCACGATGAGACCGGCCTTGCGGATCTCCATCGATATTCTCCCTCTCACCGGCGACCGCACCGGCGGTCACCCCTCTCGGGTCGAGTATAGCAGAGCGCGTATTTCCCCGGCCATTGATGGCGTGTAAACAAAAGTATTATCGATTCCAAATTTGTTGGCTGCGCTCAATTGATCGGGCTGCCACGGACACCGCGCACAGTAGCGTGTCAGCCACGGACACCGCGCACAGTAGCGTGTCAGCCACGGACACCGCGCGCAGTAGCGTGTCAGGGGGATGCGAGAAGCGCGGTTTTGTGCGGGTTTGCCAACGTCTGAGCCTGTCCGGTCGGTAAAACGGCAACAAATCTTCAACCTTCGCGGGCATGCGAGCCGGTATAGTGGTGAAAAGCCACCTGGAGGAAGACACCGTGACACCCGGCATCGGGTCCGAGAGCGTGAATCGCACGCAGCGCCTGCCCATCCGCAAAGCCGCGCCCGCGGCCGCTGAGGAAGCAAAGGACGACACGCAAGCGCCCGGGGCTGCCGACGACAAGGCGCCCGCGGACAAGAAATCCGCCGCCGACTGCAAGCCGGCGTCCGCGGACAAGAAGGGCGCCCAGCCCACGGACGCCGACATTGACCTCGACCCGTTCGACGGCAAGATGCGGGTCATCGACCTCGAGCGCCTGTTGGACGGCGAGCTCAGCCTTGAAGACCTGGAGCCTCCGACGGGCCCGGTGGCCGATTCCTACGCCACGCTGGAGAAGGCGGGCCTGACCACCACCGAGGAGCAGGTGCGACGCACCATCAAGAACGGCGAAACGCGCCGCGAGACGCTGGTGCTCTTCAAGGAGAAGCCGGGCAAGGTCTTCTCGGTGGCCACCGCGGACGACGTGGACCGCCTCGCCGCCTTCAAGAGCGGCGCGGGCCTCTCGACCGAGGACAGGGCCCTGGCCGACGGCCTGGCCGCGCTGGAGCAGCGCGGCGGCACCTTCGTGTTCCAGCGCGACGGCCACTGGCTCCCCACCGACGCGACCGGCGCGGCTGTCCTGGTGGCGCGCGGCGAGACGGTATCCGTCCTGGATAAGTACGGCGAGGTTGCGGTGCTGGGCGATCACGACGCGGTGGCCGAGAAGGCCGCCCAGACCCCTGCCCCCAGTCCCGCTCTGGACGCCACCGCGGACGCGGTCGCGGCGCTCGATCAGGCGGGCTTTGGCGTCGGGCTGGAGCAGGCGCTGCCCGACGACGTCCAAGTGACCGACTTCAAGAAGATCGTCAAGCATCAGCTCAAGGAGATGGCCAGCGGGATTTTCTCGCGGCAGGATCCGCTCGGCGAGCGCAAAGCGGTGCTCGACAAGCTGGCCGCGGGCGGCGCCTGCGGCGTGTCGCCGGCCCAGCCGGAGGCGATGAGCGGCGGCGCGGAGCCAAAGCCCACCGAGCTGCCGGAGCCGATGTCACTGGACGCCAGGCAGGTGCAGTCGCTGTCGCGCATCGCGGGCGGCGCGCCAGACGCGGCGGAAAAGCAGTTCCTCGACGACATGGAGGCCATCCGCAAGAATACGAAGTCGCTCGTCCTCTCCAGGGATGCCAGCGGAATGCAAAAGGGCGCCCTGCACAAGGCCAACGACCTCAAGGCGTGGCTCAACATGATGAACGGCGGCGAGATCGTGCTGCTGGCGCCGGACGGCGTCCTCACCCGGGCGGACACGCCCGCGGAAGTCCACGAGATGGCCACCAGCGGAAAAATCGCGCGCGCGCACCGCCCGCCGGTGGACCCCGCGGCGCCGAAGACCAACCTCTTGATGCTGTATTTCAACTCGCCGTTCAATCCCGAGGACGACGGCGGGATTTATGAAGACCTTCCGCTGCGGGCGACCGGCATCGGCTCCAACGATCAGGCGGACCACGTGGTGCTGCGCAGCGACCTCCCGAAGAAAAAGAACCTGCGCAGCGAGTACGTCCAGCACGAGGATCTGCAGCTTATCAAAGCGCTCGATGCGAAGACGCTGATGAACGATCCCAAGACCCTCGAGGCGTTCGTGTACGAGAGCCTGAAAGCGCACCCGGACAACAAGCACCTGCGCCTGATGGTGGCCGGCCACGGCGGCGCCGAGCTGGGCTTGCTCCCGGATGGGGACGCGAACGACGCGTCCGCGCACGGCGCCATGTCGGTGGATGATTTCGCCGACGCCGTGCACCGCGGGCTGGAGCGTTTCAACAAGGAAACCGGCAAGAGCCGCAAAATCGACAATTTGATCGTCGGCTCGTGCCTCATGGGAAACACCTCGTTCATCCACGCGCTGGCGAAGCGCGGCGACATCAAGGTGCTGTCCGCGTCTCCCGAGGTGCTGATGGGCAACGACCCGCTGTCGGTGTTTTCGTATCTCAGCGATCCCCGCACCGCCGACAAGGACGCGAAGGCCCTCGCGGAGGATATGGTGGATCTCACCAAGGGCGCGGCGTCGTTCCCAGGCGGCAAGGGCAACATGCAATTCGCCGACACCTACGGCGCGTACGACCTCGACCCCGCCAAGAGCCAGCAGATGGAAAAGGACATGGACGGCTTCTTCAAGGCCGTGCTGGCCGAGCCGCAATTTGCGCGCTACGTCAAGGAAGACATCGCGGCGTGCCCGACCTACGGGGTCAACAAGATCTACAACATGATGCTGGGCGTGTGCCAGCGCGACCCGATCCAGGTTTGCGAGCGCATCATCGGCGACGCGCGCATCAAGAGCAACGCGATCAAGCAGGCCGCGGAAGCGTTCAAGAAATCCTGCGAAGCGGTCGTGATCAAGCAGTCGATGAACGAGCGCTACGCGGATCGTCGCGGCCCCACGCTCTACCTGCCGCTGCACGGCTTCGAATATGACGAGCGGCTCACCAAGACCAGCCTGCTGACCAGCACCGCGTTCGAGCCGTTCACCAGGTTGATCGCGAAGCAGCCGCTCAGCCGCACGCTGCTCGACAGCATCAGCTACGAGGTGCAGAAAGTCCAGAAGAGGCTGCGCAAGAAGAGCCACCCGACGCCGCCCAGCCCCGCGCCGGGCACGCCTGGGGGCACGCCGCCGGGGGGCACGCAGCCCGGGAACGGCACGCAGCCCGCCAGTGGTACGCAGCCCGCCAACGGCGTCACGCAGCCCGCGAACGGCGCGTCCCCGACCGCCACGCCGGCCACGCCGTCCGGCCTGAGCGCCGCGATGCGGCAGGCGCTGGCCGATGACGAGCTGAGCCGCGAGGCCGAGAGCCTGCAGTCGATCGCAAGGGTCCACAAGCCGTGGTATAAGCAGGTCTACAACGCCGTGGTGGCGACTCCGGTCACCATCGCGGCCACCGTGGTGGGCGCGGCGGCCGGCGCGGCGCTGGGCGCGGTCATCCTGACGCCGGTCGGCACGCTGCTCGGCCTGCACGCGGGTCTGACCGGGCACTCGATCGTGCAGCGCTGGGAAAACGAAGAGCCGACCCCGGCGCCCGCTCCGACTCCCGCGGGAACGCCGAGCGGGACGTCGACGCCGCCGAGCTCCCCGGGCGGAAATGCCCCCGGTCCACTGCCCTTCGACGAGGATTTCTTCGGCGAGATCAGCGGCTCCGTCACCCGCATCGCGGTGCAGGGCGCGCTCTTCCCGATGGAAACCGGCGGCGAGCTGATCCGCCGCGGCGTGTCCTACAAGATGGGCAACGCCGCGGGCGTGGTGGCCGGCACGACGCTGGGAACCGCCTCCGGCGCGGTTGGCGGCGCGCTCACCGGGGTGCTCCTGGGCGGCGCGGCGGGCGGCTTTATCGCCAAGAAGATCGCCCGCGGCATCCTCGGCCCGCGCTACCGGTAATCATTTTCGCAGGGTTGTGAGCAGCCAGCGGAAGCTGGCGTCGACTTCCGCGAAATTTTGCAGCGGCGCGCTCAGCTCGAGCAGGTAGAACCCGCCGGCATTGCGCGCGTGCACCAGATGAATGGCGCGTCCTTTTGGCACGTCGAGCGCCACCACCTCGATGCCTTCCAGATTCAGCGCGCGAAAATTGCCCTGCATCTGGATGGTCCAGCCGCGCGCCTTCATCTGGGCCACCGCCCTGGCCAGCCAGTCCGCCGTGTCGCTGGGACCGCTGGAAGTGCTCAGGCGGATGAGGCAATCGCTCACCGCGGGGCAGAATAATGTCAGGCCATACGGCGTTGCGCTCTGCCGCTGCCAGCCGGGCGGGACGCTGGCCGTGTACGGCTCGTGCGCAGGGCCAAAGCGAACGGTGGCCGGTGCCGCGAAGCAGGCCTGCGTCAGCGCGATGATCACGATGAGCGTACGCAATTTTATTCCCCCATGTTATTAGATTAACGCTTTGCTGAGCTTTCTCCATTGGTGGGCTTGCTGACATTTTCCACCAGCCGAAAACGTCCGCCGGCCAGGCGGACAATCCACACCGGGCGCTGGTCCAGGCGGCGCCCGAGGGCAAACTGGCCGCCGATGCCGGTGAAGGCCGGCTCGGTGACGCCGGTCTGGCGGAACCATGCGGCCAACTCATTGCGAGTACTGGTTTTTTCCAGGCCGGCCGCGGCCGCGTTGAAGGTGTCGAAGGAATTCGCGGCCGGGTAGGTCGGCGTCACGTCCCCGAAGTGTTTTCGGAACGCCGCGACGAAGGCGCGCATGCGCGGCTCTTCGATCTGCGGATGAAAATAATCCGTGAGCAGAAGATCCTCAAGCGCCTTGCCGGCGTCGGTCAGAGCGCGCGCGTAGCAGATGGTCTGCGAGCAGATCGGAGTGGATATCTCCGCCGCCCGCAACTGCGTGGCGAAGACCGCCAGCGGCTCCGCGCGGTAATCCGCAAAAAAGATGATTTCGGGCTTGAGCTTCTGGATGGATTCGATTTGCGCGGAAAAATCCCGGGTCCCTTCCTGGTATGCGGCCCCTTCCAGGCAGGTGCCGCCCTTCTTGCGCGTCTCGTCCGCAAAAGTGCGCGCCATCTCGCGGGACAATTGCCCGGTCGCGTCGTGAATCTCCATCACCCGTCGATATCCGAGGCCGTTGACGTAGCGGGCCAGCGCGCGCACGCGGGGTTCGCGGCCATCGGACGCGGAAAAGATGTAGGGCCCTGCTTCCCACACTCGGGCGGATGACGCGGCGGGCGCCACCAGGCTGATACCTGCCGCATTGAAGATGGGCGCCACGGCGAGCGTGCGCTGGCTG
>Ga0194131_10004491_pt1 | contig 20992 bp, 19 predicted proteins | sample TA2KigO120mmetaG_FD_148631 | JGI IMG/M metagenome (GOLD analysis project Ga0194131, IMG submission 148631) | Freshwater microbial communities from Lake Tanganyika, Tanzania - TA2015053 Kigoma Offshore 120m | ecosystem: Environmental > Aquatic > Freshwater > Lake | place: Tanzania: Lake... | reverse complement strand
CACAACCGCCGTGGTCGATACGCTGGAGAGCGACTCGGCATCGACTGCAGGGGGTGCTGAAAGCGCATGAGCATCTCCCATGCACCCCGCGTTGGCCATGGATCTGGCGTCAGTCCTCGCGTAATTTAGGTGTAAGGTGCGGTCCGAGCAGCGTCACCAAAGCTTCATAAACTTTGGGCGAGGCGGCGATGATATTGCCACCTTGCTTAAATTCACCGCCCGAGAGTGTGCCGACCCGACCGCCGGCTTCTTCAACCAGCAGTGAACCGGCCGCCGTGTCCCAGGGGCCGAGCCCAATCTCAAAGAAACCGTCGGTGCGACCTGCGGCGACATAGGCGAGATCGAGGGCAGCCGAACCCGGGCGGCGCACGCCCGCGGTGTTCAGCATCACGTCTTTGAGCATTGCGAGGTAGGTGTCGAGATATTCGGTGTTTGCGCGATACGGGAAGCCCGTGCCGATGAGTGCGCCCTCTAGCGTGCGTTGTGCACTGACACGGATGCGACGATTTTCGAGGTGGGCACCATCGCCGCGCGAGGCGGTGAAGACTTCCTGGCGCATCGGGTCATAGACCACGCCGTGCTCGATCCGACCGCGCACGCGCGCCCCGATGGAGACACAGAAGTGCGGCAGCCCGTGGATGAAATTGGTAGTGCCATCCAGCGGATCGATGATCCACTCGACCGGGCCACTGCCCAGTTGACCACTCTCTTCGCCCAAAAAAGCGTGGTCGGGGTAGGCACGGCGGATGGTGGCGATGATGTCGGCCTCGGCAGCCCGGTCGACTTCGGTGACGTAGTCGTTGCGACCTTTGCTTGATACTTCGAGCGAGTCGAGCCGATTGAGGCTGCGAACGATCAGGTCAGCCGCGCGACGCGCGGCGCGCACGGCAATATTGAGTAATGGCTGCATACTGGCAAAGAGCGACGGAAAAACGCCGCTAGAATACCACGCGCATGCTTGCAGCCGCCGACATCCGCGTCGTTCTCGTCGAGACCTCCCACCCCGGCAACATCGGCGCCGTGGCACGGGCCATGAAAAACATGGGTCTCGAAAAACTCGTATTGGTCTGTCCAAAGGAATTCCCGCACTCCGAAGCCAGAGCGCGCGCCTCGGGTGCTACCGACGTGCTCGAGCAGGCTACGGTCGTCGACACCATTGAGGCGGGAATCGCCGACTGCGGTTTCATCGTCGCGACCACGGCGCGCGATCGCGATCAGAACATCCGCGTGCTCGATGTGCGCGAAGGTGCGGCGCGTCTGGTGGCCGAGAGTAATCGCGGTCCCGTGGCATTGCTCTTTGGCAACGAGCGCACCGGACTGACCAACGAAGAACTCTCGCTCGCCCATCTTTTGCTGCGCATTCCTGCCAACCCCGCCTATGCCTCGCTCAACCTTGCGATGGCCGTGCAACTGGTGACCTACGAGGTCTACCGCGCGCGCGGGGCGCAGCATGTCTCGGCGCCGGGCGCCGTACCGTTTGCGACTGCGGGCGAGATGGAGCGTCTCTATGCGCATCTTGCCGAGGTGCTCGAGAAAGTGGGTTTTCGCGATCGCACGACCAGCGGTACGCATCTCATGGAGCGCATCCGCCGGTTCATCAACCGTGCCGAGCTGGACCAGAACGAGGCCAATATTTTGCGTGGTATCCTCACCGCCATTCAGGGGCGTCGTCGGCAGGCCGGTGAGCGCTCGAGTAATTCGCTGGCCAAAAACGCGACGGATGAGTTGTGAGCGGCCACCTCAGCTTGTCGATATTTTTGGATCATGCCTCGACCACGCCGCTCGATCCTGCGGTGGGCGCGGTCATGGTCGAAGTGCTGCAGGGTCCGCTCGGCATCGGTAATCCCTCATCGAGCACGCACGAGTACGGCCGAGCCGCCGCTGCCGTCATCGAGCAGGCGCGAGTCGAGATCGCGCGACTGATCAACGCAGATACCCAGGATCTCGTATTCACTTCGGGGGCGACCGAGGCCGACAATCTGGCCGTGCTGGGTTTGGCCCGCGGGCGTGCCCATCAGGGTCGTCATGTCGTGACTGCGCGCACCGAGCACAAAGCAGTGCTCGACCCCTGCAAGCAACTCGAGAAGCGGGGCTGGCAAGTCAGTTGGCTCGAGCCCGCGCGTGATGGACGCATCACAGCAGAATCTTTGGCGGCAGCGCTGCGCGATGACACGCAGCTGGTGTCGATCATGCACGCCAACAATGAAACCGGAGTCGTGCAGGACATCGCAGCGCTCGCGGCGGTCTGTCGTGAGCGAGCTGTTTTTTTGCACTGCGATGCCGCGCAGTCGGCAGCGCGATTACCTATCGATGTGCACGCGCTCGGCATCGATCTGCTCTCGCTGTCGGCGCATAAGATGTATGGCCCGAAGGGTGTCGGCGCGCTTTGGGTATCGCCGCGCGCGCGGCCTTGGCTCGAGCCTTTGATGTGGGGCGGCGGTCATGAGCGCGGGCTGCGCCCTGGAACCTTGGCCACCCATCAGATCGCGGGCTTTGGCGAGGCAGCCAATAGGGTACGCGAGCGCCGCGACCACGACGCCGCACACGTCGAGCATCTGGTTGCGGTGTTTCGCGAGGCGCTGCAGGGCCTCAAAGATATCGTCTGGAATGATCATCCGCAGTTCCGTCTGCCCGGGCTGGTCTCGATCAGCGTGCTTGGGGTCGAAGGTGAGAGCCTGATCGCAGCCATGCCGGGCATCGCGGTATCGAGCGGAGCCGCCTGTGATTCTGCGGTGGGCGAACCGTCGTACGTCTTGCGCGCGCAGGGTGTTGCGCCTGAGCTTGCGCAATCCACGCTGCGAATTTCCTTTGGTCGCTTCAACAGCGAAGTCGAGGCGCAGCAGGCTGCAGCGATCTTGCACAGCGCGGTCGCCGAGTTACGCGATCGCGACGCACCGGGACCGCCTGCGGGCGAGGGTTGGCACATGGGGATGGCGGGAAGTCTGCGCGAGGGCGCACGGATCCGTGCGTATTTGCGAACGCGACCTGCGCCTGCGGGCGAGTCGGCCGCTGAGCCCGCGGCCGCCTCAAGTATCGAGGCGCTGGAGTTTCGTGCCGTGACCTGTCCAGCCGTGCGGGCGGTGCTCGATGAACTGCAGCGGCGCTGCGTCGGCCGACCGCTTGCCGATCCCGCGTTCGGTGGACCGCGGGACTGGGCGCGCGAGTTTGCACTGCCGATCGAGAAACTCGGGCGGTTGTTGTTGGTCGAAGATGCCTTGCGCGCCGCAGTGGCTGCGGCGCTAAAATGAGGACGTAATGGCGATTTCCTTGACAACGGCCGCCGCAGACCGAGTCCGCAACTTTCTGCAGTCGCGTGGCCAGGGGCTTGGACTGCGCCTCGGGGTCCGCAAGATGGGCTGCTCGGGGTTTGCCTATGTCATCAATTACGCCGATGACACCCAGCCTGACGACTTGGTATTCGAAGATCGCGGCGTCAAGGTTTTCGTCGACCCCGACAGCCTGCCCCTCATCGACGGCACCGAAGTCGACTTCGTGAAGCAGGGCCTCAACGAGGCCTTCCGATTCCGCAATCCCAACGTGAAAGGCGAGTGTGGTTGCGGAGAAAGCTTCAACGTTTAAAAAAACCCTTACCAGCCAGTGACTTGCGTGATTTTCCGCGTTGCCGCCGGGGGGCTGGCGCAGGTACACTACGCGATTACCTGTCCCTGTCTCATCACAACCGAAGGAATCGTCCCATGGCGCTGGAGCGCACTTTTTCGATCGTCAAACCTGATGGCGTAGCTCGTAACCTGATCGGCGAGGTCTACCGCCGCTTCGAACAGGCGGGGCTGCGCGTGGTCGCTGCCCGCATGGTCCGCCTCTCCCAGGCCGAGGCCGAGGGTTTTTATGCGGTGCATCGTGAGCGACCGTTCTTCAAGGATCTCGTCAAGTACATGACTTCGGGTCCGGTGATGTTGCAGGTGCTCGAGGGCGAGAACGCCATCGCCAAGAACCGCGAGATCATGGGCGCCACCGATCCCAAGAAGGCCGCGCCTGGCACCATTCGCGCCGATCTCGCCGAGAGCATCGAAGCGAACACCGTGCACGGCTCCGACGGCGCCGAGACGGCAGCCGAGGAAATCGCGTACTTCTTCCGCGGTATCGAGATCTGCCCGCGCGCCTAAGCGCCCGACAGTCATGAGCGAAGCCGCCGCAGCACGTACAAACCTGCTTGGGCTCGAAAAGCCCGAGCTTGAAGCGTTTGTGGGTGCACTCGGCAACAAACCCTTTCGCGCGCGACAGCTGATGAGCTGGCTCTACAAGCGCGCGGAGGGGGACTTCGCGGCCATGACCGATCTCGCTCGCGATTTTCGCGCGCAGCTCCACGACGTGGCCGAGGTGCGTACGCCAGAGATCGTCTCGCGGCACGACTCGGCAGATGGCACTCGCAAGTGGTTGCTGCGCGCCGACAGCGCGCAGGCGTTCGAGATGGTGTTCATCCCTGAGGTCGATCGCGGCACGTTGTGCATTTCTTCGCAGGTGGGCTGCGCCCTCGACTGCGCGTTTTGTTCGACGGCACAGCAGGGCTTCAATCGCAATCTCACCACCGCAGAGATCGTTGGTCAGGTTTGGCTGGCCAACAAGGAGCTCGGCTTCGAGCCGGGTGGCGAGCGGCGCATCACCAATGTCGTTTTCATGGGGATGGGCGAGCCGCTCGCGAATTTTCGCAACGTCGTGCCGGCTATCCGTATCTTGCTCGATGATTTCGGCTTCGACATTTCGCGACGGCGCGTGACGCTCTCCACTTCGGGTCTCGTACCGCTCATGTACAAGCTCGCTGAGGAAGTGAACTGCGCGCTCGCGGTTTCTTTGCACGCGCCTGACGACGCCCTGCGCAATGAGCTCGTGCCCATCAATCGCAAGCATCCGATCGCCGAACTGCTCGAGGCCTGCTGGCATTACATCGATGAGCAGAACGGGCGCAGCGTCACTTTCGAATACGTGATGCTCGATGGCGTCAATGATCAACTCGAGCACGCGCGCGCGCTTGCGCGCATGTTCAAGGGCCAGCCTGCCAAGCTCAATCTGATCCCGTTCAATCCGTTTCCGGGCACGAGCTATCGGCGCTCGCCGATGCCCGTGATCACGCGTTTTCGCGATGAACTCATTCAGCGCGGCGTGCTTGCGACCATTCGTCGCACCCGTGGCGATGACATCGATGCGGCCTGCGGCCAGCTCGCCGGACGAGTCAATGATCGCACCCGTGTTCGTCTCGGCGAAAAACTCGCAGGAGCGATGGCCTCATGACCGCCGAGTTCGTACTCACGAGTCCGGGCGAAGAGTCGATCGGTCCGCGGCTCGCCCGCTTGCGCCAGGAGCGCGGCCTGAGCACCGCTGCGGCCGCGGCCAAGCTGCACTGCGATGAGACCATCTTGCAGGCGCTCGAAACCGAGCGCTTCAACGAGATCGGCGCGCGGGTTTTCGCGCAGGGTCATTTGCGCCGCTACGCTGAATTCTTGGGTGCCCCCGTCGATGAGGTGCTTGCCGAATGGTCGCGACGCGGTGCCGCATTCGCACAACCCGATCTCACGCAAGTGCCTCGCCCACCGGCGCGCGCGGTTGATCCGCAGGCCGTCGGTCGACGCGTGGGTTACGTAGCGGCTGCGGTCGTGATTACGCTCGCAGCATGGTGGATTTTGCAGGGTGGTGGGGTCGAGAAGCCCAGCGCCGCACCGGCTCCTGCTGCGCCCGTGGCGACAGCCTCGATGGCCATCGCACCCAAGGCAGCCGTGGAATCTTTGCCCGTGGCGCCCGTCGCGGAGTTGCCGCCTGTGGTAGCAGCCCCCGTCGTCGTGCCAGCCGTCGTAGCACCGGTCATCGTCGAGACGCCAGTCGCGACGCCGCCGGCGCGCGCTCAGCTGGCGCTCGCCCTGACCCCGAGTTCGGCGGAGTCTTGGGTCGAGGTTTACGATGCTGCCGGCAAGCGCGTTTTCTTTGATCTGGTTCGCCGCGGTAACCGTATCGATGTTCAGGGCGCGGCGCCACTGCGTGTGTTGCTGGGTCGCGCTGATGTCACTGCGATGGAGGTCGACGGTCGTGCCGTGACCATTCCCGCGGGTTTCATGTTTAACAGCACGGCGCATTTCACGATTGCCCACGATGGCAAGCTTGCGCGCGTGGTGAAGTCCGCAGAGAACGCTTCTGCCTCCTCGACGCTCGCGCCTTCCACCCCATGAGCAGCCAGGGCGTACAACCCGTCAAGGGCATGAACGACGTGCTGCCCGACGAAATTCACCGCTGGCAGTTTCTCGAGTCGACCGTGCGCGAACTGCTGCACGCGTACGGCTACGACGAGATGCGCGTGCCAGTTGTCGAGCACACCGACCTTTTCAAGCGCGCGATCGGTGAGTACACCGACGTGGTCGAAAAAGAAATGTACAGCTTCGAAGACAAAGGCGGCGAGCGTCTCACGCTGCGTCCCGAAGCGACGGCGGGCATCGTGCGCGCCATGATCTCGAATGGCTTGTTGCGCGGTGCGCGTCACAAGCTGTGGTGCGTGGGACCGATGTTCCGCCACGAAAAACCGCAGAAGGGACGCTTCCGGCAGTTTCATCAGATCGATGTCGAGGCGGTCGGCTTCGCGGGTCCCGACATCGACGCCGAGTTGATCGCGTTGACGGCAGCGTTCTGGCAGCGTCTCGGCATTGGCCGCGCGCGTCTGCAGATCAATTCTTTGGGTACGGCCGAAGCGCGTCGCGATTATCGCGCCAAGCTCGCGGCCTACTTTCGTGAGCACGAGGCTGCGCTCGATGAAGACAGCCTGCGTCGTCTCGAGGGTAATCCGCTACGCATCCTCGACAGCAAAAATACCGATATGCAGGCCGTGATCGCGGGTGCGCCATTGCTGCCCGAGCATCTCGATGCCGAATCGAAAGCCCACTTCGCCGAGTTGTGTGCGATGCTCGATGCGCTCGGCATCGCCTATGAAATCAACCCGCGCCTCGTTCGCGGTCTCGATTACTACTCGCGCACCGTGTTCGAGTGGGTGACCGATGCGCTCGGCGCGCAAGATGCCGTGTGCTCGGGCGGTCGTTACGATGGCTTGATTTCCCAGCTCGGTGGCGAAGCGACGCCGGCCATCGGTTTCGCGATGGGCGTGGAGCGGGTGGTTGCCCTCATTGAACAGGCGGGTACCGCGCCGGCGGCGGCCGCAGCCGATGTCTATCTCGTGGCGCAGGCTGAGGCGCCGTTGCGTACGGCCATGCGTCTTGCCGAGGCGCTGCGGCGCGAACTGCCCGCGCGACGCATCGAGCTCAATTTGGGCGGTGGCAACTTCAAGGCACAGTTTCGGCGTGCCGATCGCAGTGGCGCGGCGCTGGCGCTCGTGCTCGGTGACGATGAATTGACACGCGGCGTGGTGCAGATGAAGCCGCTGCGCGAGGGTCTCGGCGATCCGGCCGAGGTGACGATCGACAACGCCAGCACCGCGGTCGGTGCATGGCTGGCAACGCGTCGGCCTTGAGGCTGGCGTCAGCATCAGGAGAGAAAGCGTGATCGACGATTTTTACAACGAGCAGGAGCAGTGGGAGCGCGTCAAGCGATGGCTGCGCGAGAACGGCCCGTGGCTCGTAGCGGGTGTGATCATTGGTCTTGGTGCGCTCGCTGGCTGGCGCTGGTGGGAAGCGCGAGTGGAGCGACGTTACGTTGAAGCGAGTGCGGCCTATCAGCAGATTTTGCGGACCCTGGAGCGTGGTGATCGCACCGCGGCGCTCAAGGCCGTCGATGACCTGCGCGCCGAATACGCCGCCTCGGCCTATGCCGACCAGTCCGATCTGCTCGCGGCGCGCGTGCATGTCGATGCCGGCGAGTTTGGTCCTGCCAGCGAGCGTCTGACCCGGGTCATGCAAAACTCCGACGATCCGCAGCTGCAGCTCGTGGCGCGTGTTCGACTCGCGCGGGTGCAGATCGCGCAGAACAACGCCGATGCCGCCCTCAAAACTTTGCAGGGCGCCGAGCCCGGTGGCTTTGCTGAGCGCTTCGATGAAGTGCGCGGCGATGCACTCTATGCAAAAGGTGATCGCACGGGCGCGCTCGCTGCGTGGCGCAAAGCTGAGACCGAGGGCGCGGGTACCGATGGCAAGCCTGCGACCGTCGATCTCGAGGGTCTGCGCCTCAAGATTTGGGATCTCGAATCTGACGACGTGAAGTTGCCGGCTGTTGCGGCGCCCGCTGCCCCGGCCAAGCCTTGATGGAGAACGGCATGTTGCGCAGCACCTTCGTCAATCGGACCGCCCGGCTGATCGCCGCGGCCTTGGTTCTTGCGGTCCTCGCAGCCTGCGACAAGGACAAAGACGTCGAACCGCCTGCCGAACTCGTCGACTTCAAAGAATCGCTCAGCGTGCAGCGCGCGTGGACGATTTCTTTGGGCGGTGGCGATGAGGTCATGCGTGATGGTCTCGCGCCCGCTGCAGTGGGTGATCGGGTATTCCTCGCGGGCCGTGGGGGCGACGTCGTCGCCGTACAGGCGGCGAGCGGCAAGACGATCTGGCGCACGCGCACCGGGGCCGAGCTCACGGGGGGTCCGGGCGCGGGTCAGGGTTTGGTCGTCGTCGGCACCGCCGACGGCGAACTCCTCGCGCTCGACGAAACAACGGGTACACGTCGCTGGTCGGCGAAACTCGGCGGCGAGGTTTTGGCGGCGCCCGCGATTTCCGAGAGTGCTGTGGTCGTCCGCACTGTGGCCGGTCGCTTGCTCGGTCTCGCGCTCGCCGACGGCAAAGAATTGTGGCGTGAAGATCAACAGATTCCGCGCCTGACGCTGCGCGGCACCGGAGCACCCGCGATCGCCGGTGGCACGGCCGTCAGCGGCTTTGACAACGGTCGGGTACTTGCGGTCGATGCCGCGCGCGGCGAAGTGCTCTGGGAGCAACTGGTATCGCCCGCGCGTGGCCGTACCGAGCTCGAACGGCTCGTGGATATCGACTCTGCAGTCAAGATCTCGGGAAGCGATATCTTTGTCGCCGGCTTTCAGGGTCGTGTCTCGATGCTCGCACTCGACACCGGTCAGGCTTGGTGGTCGCGCGACATCTCGAGCCATCGCGGACTCGATATCGATGACGAGCGCGTCGTCGTGACCAGCGCCATGGGTGAGGTGATCGCCCTCAACCGCCGCACGGGTGTCGAGACCTGGCGACAAAATGGGCTGCGCCTGCGCCGGCTCTCTGCTCCGGCCATTCTTGGTGGTCGTGTTGCAGTGGCCGATTTCGAAGGCTATGTGCACTGGCTCGATGCCGCGACGGGGGCCTTCGTCGCCCGTAGCAAGACCGGCGGACGCACCAGCAATCCACCGCTCGTGGTCGGCGATCTCGTCATCTTCCAGGATGACGAAGGTCGCGTGACGGCACTGCGTCCCAAGGGCTGAGCGCAGCACAACAGGCGATAGCGCCTGTCCTTCCGGAGTCATCATGCTTCCCGTCGTTGTGCTCGTAGGTCGTCCGAACGTCGGCAAGTCGACGCTCTTCAATCGTCTGACCGGGACACGCGACGCGATCGTGGCCGACCTGCCCGGCGTCACTCGTGATCGCCAATACGGTTACGGCAAGCTCGGGCCTGTGCCTTACGTGGTGGTCGACACCGGCGGCCTTGTCGAGCAGCCCTCCGGTATCGAAACGCCGATGCGTTTGCAGACCGAGCGCGCCGTCGAAGAAGCCGATGTACTCGTTTTTCTGGCCGATGCGCGCAGCGGCCTGACACCACAAGATCACTGGGTGGTGCGCGAACTGCGCCGCTCCGGCAAAAAGGTGGTGCTCGCGGTCAACAAGGCCGAGGGCCTTGATCCCGCGACCGCCGCCGCAGACTTTCATTCTTTGGGACTCGGCGAGCCGATGGCGATCGCCTCGGCGCACGGTGATGGCTGCCGCGAGCTCATGTCGCGGGTACTCGAAGATTTCGATCCGGAGGTCATCGCTGCCGAGTCGGCGCCGAACGATGGTCGCATCCGCATTGCCATCATCGGGCGACCGAATGTCGGCAAGTCCACGCTCGTCAATCGACTGATTGGCGAAGAGCGCGTGATCGCGAGCGACATGCCGGGTACGACGCGCGACAGCATCTTCGTGCCCTTTGCCCGCGATGAGCGGGAATTTACTTTGATTGATACTGCCGGTGTCCGGCGGCGCGGCAAGATCGAAGACGACATCGAAAAAGCCAGCGTGGCCAAAACTCTGCAGGCCATCGATACCGCGCATGTGGTGATCTTCGTCGTCGATGCGCACGACAGCATCGGCGAGCAGGATGCCAACGTGCTCGGTCTCGCGCTGCAGCGGGGGCGGGCGCTCATCATTGCCGTCAACAAATGGGACGGCATTCCGATGGAACAGCGCGACGAGATTCGCCGTCTGCTCGAGCTCAAGCTCGATTTCGTCCCCTACGCGCCGGTGCATTTCATTTCAGCGCGACACGGCACGGGTGTCGGCGAGCTGGTAGCGGCCACCATCAAAGCCTACGACGCGGCGATGTCCGAAATTCCAACCTCGAAACTCACCAAGTCACTCGAGCGAGCGATGGTGCAGCACCAGCCGCCGCTGGTGCGGGGGCGCCGCATCAAGCTGCGCTATGCCCACCAGGGCGGCCGCAACCCGCCGCGGATCATCATCCACGGTAATCAGACCGTGCATGTGCCCGAGGCCTACACGCGCTATCTCGCTAATGTTTTCCGTCGCGAGTTTGATCTCTTCGCTTCGCCGGTGGCGGTCGAATACCGCACCGACTCCAATCCCTACGCCCGCACTAGGGGGCGACCGCGCCCGCAGACGGCTTCGGAGAAGCGCGCGTTGGCGAAAGAGAAGGCGCAGCGCGCAAGAAAATCTCGGTGATCCGATAAAAATTACTATCCGCGGACGCCGCTTTGGTAGCTTAGAGTCGTTTCGCGTGGCCAATAGATAACACCTAGAAGGTGCCCGTGACCCACCCGCTCAAAGTCGAGGATTTGGGCTCCTCGCTCGATGAGGACTCCTGGGATGATCTCCTCAACTATATCGAGGAGAAACGGGTCATTCCGATCGTCGGTCCCGAATTGTTGCGTGTCGAGACCGAAACCGGACCGCGTGCTTTCCACGACTGGCTCGCTGAAAAACTCGCTGCTCGTCTAAACGTCGACATTTCGCAGCTGCCGCAACCTTTGTCGCTCAATGATGTTGTGTGCTGGCACGTGGCGTCGCGCGGTCGTCGGGAGGAGCCGTATACCCGCCTGCGCTCGATTTTGCGCGAGGCGAGCTTTGCGCCGCCGCCCGCTTTGCGGCGCCTTGCCGAGATCACCGATTTCGATCTTTTCGTGACCACCACATTCGATGGTTACCTTGAGCAAGCCATCAACGAGGCCCGATTCGCGGGCACGCCTTCGACCGAGGTGATCAGTTATGCGCCCAATCGCGTTGCTGACCTCGTTGTCGATCGTCAAAGAATGACGAGACCCCTTGTCTATCACTTGCTGGGTCGCGTGTCGGCCTCGCCGACCTCAGCCGCCTTTGCCAGTGATGATGCTGCGCGCCGACGTACCTATTTGATCGAGGCGGCACAGCGTTTCGACTCGATGCCGGAGTCGCTCAGACGTTTCAAGTCTTTCGCTGCCCGGCGTGCGGATATTGCTCGCGCACTCGCGAATTGACGGGTCGCTACGCTTCTCGAGACTCATGAGCATGACCCGCCCGCGTCTCGAGCTTGCCGTAGGCATCACAGGTCATCGTGCGTCGAATCTCGCTGGCGTTGATTTGCGAGCGCTCGGGGCAGAGGTCTCGAAGATCTTGTCGCAGTTGTCGACCTCGCTGAACGCCGTCGGACAGCTCCATCGTGCCGACTTCGATCCTGCCCCACCACGATTGCGGCTGCTATCGGCACTGGCCGATGGCGCAGATTCTTTGGTTGCCGAGGCGGCTCTCGCCGCCGGCTGGCGGGTCGATGCCTGCCTGCCTTTCCCACGGGAGGACTACGCCAAAGATTTCGAAGCCGGCCCGTCCCTGCAGACGTATATCGACTTGCTGGGCAGCGCTGGTGCCGTCATGGAGCTGCCCGGGGCTCGAGCGGATGAGGTGGCAGCGTACGAGGCGGTCGGCCGAGTCATCCTCCATCAGAGTGATTTGCTGATTGCACTGTGGGATGGCGACCCCAACCGTGGACGCGGCGGGACATCGCGGGTGATTGCCGAGGCGATTGCCAGGCGTATCCCCGTGATCCACTTGCCGACGCACGAAGCAGGTGCTGCGCGAATTCTTTGGTCTGGATTCGAAAGTGTAGACTTCGAGCAGCCCGGCATCGACGATGTGCCGCAGACGGCAGCGGCTGAGACCCTGCCCAAGGTAGTCGCCGCACTCACCGAGCCACCGCAGCAAGAGATTGATCGGCGGATGTTGCAGCAATTTCACGCTGAGCCATCGGTGCGCGGCATGCCCTCGCTGGCATATCCGATCCTGCTTGCCGCGACCGGAGTGCGCTCTTTGTCGAGACGTGATTTGCAGCCCGTGCGCGCGGTGGATGGTATCGAGGCTTTGGGGGCGCCGCTGCGCGACAGTCGCATTGATCCTGATTTCTTTGCCATCATTGCTCGCCGCTACCAAGTTGGCGACACGACGAGCACGCATTTCGGTCAGGTATTCCGCTCGGGGTTCGTCAGTAATTACTTGCTCGCCGGTTTGGCGGTGGTACTTGCTCTTTCCGGTTTGCTCGCGCCCGCGTTCAAGCTGCCTCTGATCTTTGCTGAACTCGGCTGCGTTGCGCTGATCCTCATCAATACCCAGGCCGGCAAACGCCTCGGTTGGCATGAGCGCTGGATGGATAATCGCCATCTCGCCGAACAATTGCGCTCGCTCGCGCTGTCGAGTCTGATGGGCGATCTCGGTCTGCGCAGCACGACCGGGACTCGCGACGCCGCAGCGATCCCCGGGTGGGTGGGCTGGCTTGCGCGCGCGACGGCTCGCGAGACAGGGCTGCCGGGTGTACGCGTCGATGAAGATTACTTGCGTACGGTTCGGGATGATGCCGTGAAACTGATCGACGATCAGCTCGCGTACCACCGCGCAAACGCGACGCGTATGCAGAAGCTCGAGCACCGACTCAATCGTCTCGGCGAAATCATGTTTGGTGCAACGGTGGCGGGCTGCGTCGGATGGATCGTTTTCAAGCTCAGCGGTTTGCCGATGGGTACCAAAGGTCATGTGGGTCTGACCGAGGTGGTGACCTTTGCGACCGCTGCTTTACCCGCGCTTGGCTCGGCGATCTACGGCGTGCGCAACCAGGGCGATTTCGCCGGTGGCGGGTTTCGTTCCGAAGTGACGGTCGAGCGTCTTGCGAGTTTGCGACTTGCCATGGTCGCCGATCGCCTCGAACATCAGCGATTACTTGCGCGACTGCGCAGCCTCTCCGACATCATGCTCAGTGATGTCGCCAATTGGCGCACCACCTTCAAGGCCCGGCCGCTGACGCTCCCGGGCTGATCGGTTTCGCTGCCGGCAGAAACAACGCCGGATCGACGAACGCGCGATTGAGTGCAACGCCCCAGTGCAGGTGGGGACCCGTGACGCGGCCGGTGGCGCCGACCTCGCCGAGTTTGTCGCCGGTTTTTACTTCAGTCCCCGGTTCTACATCGATCTTGCTCAGATGACAGTAGAGCGTGATCAGCCCCTGTCCGTGATCAACGAAAACCGAGTTGCCGTTGAAGAAAAAATCGCCGGTCTCGATCACCTTGCCCGGCGCGGGCGCAAAGATTGGCGTGCCCGTGGGCGCGGCGATATCCATGCCCGAGTGGGGATTGCGCGGCTGATTATTGAACATGCGGCGCAGGCCGAATGAGCTCGAGCGCGGGCCTTTGACAGGCGAGATAAAGTTCATGGTGGTGGGTGCGGCATCCGTGAAGGTGGCCATGGCCGTACGGATACGCGGCTGCTCCTGCTCGACGCGTGCCGCGTCTTGCGGAGAGAGGTCCACGTGCTTCCGAGCGACCTTCAGACGCTGCGTGGCATAGGCCTTGCCCGCTACCGTGAAGCCTTGGGTCAGGATGGTGTTACCGCTGCGGATCTCGATCGCGGCCGCGCCCGGAGCGCGAGCGAGCGGAATGCCGACGATGGCTCGCCAACCTGCGGGGCCGGGCAACACCATCACTCGGTTGCCATCGAAGGTCACCGCCGGCGCGCGCTCGGCCTCGCCCGGTACATCAAGGATGGCGACGCCACCCGGGACAGCGAGTGAGGTGGGCAGTTCGGTGCTTGCCGAGATGGTGACAGGCAAAAGCGAAGCCAGCAGGTAAAGAATCAAGCCAACTAAAGATTTCGTGTGAGCTCCTCTCATGGCTCATCGACTCCCGGCGTTTTCACCGAAGATTTGACGGTCACCTTGGCTTGCAGCGCGCCACGACCTAGGCGAAGGTCCAGTGTCTCGCCTTCCTCGATCATCGCAGAATCGCGCAGCAGGACACCGTCGCGGCTGCGCGTGGCAATCGCAAAGCCGCGCTGCAGCGTGGCAAGCGGACTCACGGCATCGAGCGTGCGTGCAGCCACAAAAAATCTTTGATGAAGCCCTTCAAGGGTAGTCGGCAGACTGCGGCGCAAGCGCGCATCGAGCAGGGCGTGGCGCTGCCCGAGCCGACGCAGCTCGAGGGCGGGCGAGGCTTGTGCAAGCCGCGCCGACAGCTGCTGCAGCGCATGACGACGCTCGGCGAGCGACAGTTGCATGTGGCTCGCGAGCCGCTGCTCGAGCTCATCGAGGCGCTGGGCGTTCTGTCGCAGGCGCTGGCCCGGATGCGCCAGCGCCAGTCGTCGGCGCACCGCCACGAGGTACTCGAGGTCATCGCGCAACTGTCGACGCATCGTGGCGAGCAGTCGATTTGCGAGCCGATCGAAGCCTGCGCGCCAGCTCGCGCCATCGGGCACCACGAGTTCGGCAGCGCCCGAGGGCGTGGGCGCGCGCAAATCGGCCACGAAATCGGCGATCGTGAAATCGATCTCGTGGCCAATGCCAGTGACGACCGGCATCGGCAGCGCACGCAGTGCCCGCGCCACGCCTTCGTCGTTGAAGGCCCAGAGATCTTCGATCGAGCCGCCGCCGCGGGCGACGATGAGCACATCGCATTCAGCGCGCGCTGCGGCGAGCGAGAGTGCTGCCAAGATTTGCGGCACGGCATCGCGGCCTTGGACAGCGGTCGGATAGATCACCACGCTCGCCGCCGGAAAGCGTCGACCCAGAATATTGAGGATGTCGCGCACCGCAGCCCCTGTGGGCGAAGTCACGATACCGATGCAACTCGGTACCGCTGGCAATGGGCGCTTGCGTTCCGGGTCAAAAAGCCCCTCGGCGTCAAGCCGAGCCTTCAGCCGCTCATATTCGTGGCGCAGGGCGCCGATCCCCGAGTCCTCGAGGTGCTCGACCTGCAGTTGGTAATCGCCCCGCGCTTCATAGAGCGTGACCCGGCCGCGGGCGATGACGCGCTGACCATCGGCGGGCGAGAAACGCAGTAGCGCGTTGCGGCCGCGAAACATGGCGCAGCGGATCTGCCCCTCCCGATCCTTGAGCGTGAAATACCAGTGGCCCGACGCCGGCCGCGAAAAATTGGAGATTTCGCCTTCCACCCAGACGGCCGGCATGCCGTGCTCGAGCAGCATCCGCGCCTCGCGGTTGAGGCGGCCGATGCTGTACACATCGCGTTCGGCGGGGTTCGTGCGGGGGCTGGTCAAGGCGGCAGGGTGCTCCGAAGGGCCGTCGGCCCGAGGCGCAAGTTTACCGGGTCGGAAGGGGTGCGTAGAATGCGTCGTCCAAACCACATTGGACGGCCCCCCGCATGCGTATCCTTCAGGAAGCACTCACCTTCGATGATGTGCTTTTGGTCCCGGCGTACTCCGAGGTTTTGCCCCGCGAAGTGGACCTTTCCACGCGCTTTACGCGGCAGATTCGTCTCAACCTGCCGCTGGTTTCGGCCGCCATGGATACGGTGACCGAGGCGCGACTCGCGATTGCCATTGCCCAAGAGGGCGGCATCGGCATCGTGCACAAGAGCATGACCGTCGAGGCCCAGGCACTTGAAGTGGCGCGCGTCAAAAAATTCGAGAGCGGCGTGGTGCTCGATCCGATCACTGTGACCCCCGATGCCACCATCCGGCAGGTGCTCGAACTCACCAAGGCGCGCGGCATCTCCGGCATGCCGGTAGTGCAGGGCAAGCAGGTGGTGGGCATCGTCACCAGCCGCGATCTGCGCTTTGAGACCCACCTCGATAATCCGGTGGCTTCGGTGATGACGCCCAAGGAGCGGCTCGTCACGGTGCGTGAGAACGCCGCGCGCGAGGATGTGCTGCAGCTCTTTCACAAACACCGCATCGAGAAGGTGCTGGTGGTCGGTGACAACCACGAGCTCAAGGGGCTCATCACCGTCAAAGATATCCAGAAGGCCACCGAGCGACCGCGTGCCTGCAAAGATGCGAGCGGTCGCTTGCGCGTCGGTGCCGCGGTTGGCGCCTCGCCCGACACACTCGATCGTGTCGCCGCGTTGCGCGAAGCCGGCGTCGATGCGGTGGTTGTCGATACCTCGCACGGGCATTCCCGCGGCGTCATCCAGATGGTCGAGCGCATCAAGGGACGTTGGTCCACCATGCAGGTGATCGCGGGGAACATCGTCACCGCCGAGGCCGCACAGGCGCTTGTGCAGGCAGGCGTCGATGCCGTGAAGGTGGGCATCGGTCCGGGGTCGATCTGCACCACGCGCGTGGTGGCGGGGGTCGGCGTGCCGCAGATTACCGCGGTGTCGAACGTATCTGCGGCGCTCGAAGGCACAGGGGTGCCGCTCATTGCTGACGGCGGCATTCGCTACTCGGGCGATGTGGCCAAGGCGATCGCGGCCGGCGCCGATGCGGTCATGATCGGCGGCTTGTTTGCCGGTACCGAAGAATCGCCGGGGCAGGTCGAGCTCTTCCAGGGCGCGAGCTTCAAAAGTTATCGTGGTATGGGTTCGCTCGGCGCGATGGCTCAGCGTCACGGCTCCAGTGATCGCTATTTTCAGGACACCACCACCGAACTCGAAAAACTCGTTCCCGAGGGTATCGAGGGCCGCGTGCCTTACAAAGGCAGTGTCGTGGCGATCCTGCATCAGCTCGCCGGCGGCTTGCGGGCCGCCATGGGCTACACGGGCAGTCAAGAGATCGAGCAGATGCGCACACGCCCCTCGTTCGTGCGGATCACGACTGCGGGTGTTCGCGAGTCGCACGTGCACGATGTGACGATCACCAAAGAAGCGCCGAACTATCGGATCTCCTGACGCCTGCGCCACGAGCCGAGTGCCATGACTGCGCGCGATATCCACGCTGACCGTATTCTCATTCTCGATTTCGGTTCGCAGTACACGCAGCTGATCGCGCGGCGGGTGCGCGAGCTCGGAGTTTATTGCGAGATCCATCCTTGGGATGCGGGCGATGCCGATGTACGCGTATTCGCGCCGAAGGGCATCATTCTCTCGGGCGGGCCCGAGTCGGTCACTCAAAGAAATGCGCCGGCAGCGCCCGCGGCCGTGTTCGAGCTCGGCGTGCCGGTGCTCGGCATCTGCTACGGCATGCAGACCATGGCCGCGCAGCTCGGCGGTCGCGTCGAGCCTAGCGCGGTGCACGAGTTCGGTTACGCCGAGGTCCGCGCACGCCATCACTCGGCGCTGCTACGGGGCATCGAAGATCGCGTCAATGATCAAGGCCACGGCCTGCTCGATGTGTGGATGAGCCATGGCGATCGCGTGGTCGAGCTGCCGCCGGGCTTCCAGCCGATCGCCTCGACGCCCGATTTGCCGATCGGCGGTATGGCCGATGAGGCGCGGCATTTCTATGCGCTGCAATTCCACCCTGAGGTGACGCATACCCGGCAGGGCACGCGTATCTACGAGCGCTTTTTGCACGAGATCTGCAGCTGCGCTTCGAGCTGGAACCCCGGCAACATCATCGATGATGCGATCGAGCGGGTGCGTACGCAGGTCGGCAAGGGTCGTGTGCTGCTCGGGCTATCGGGCGGCGTGGATTCTTCGGTAGTCGCCGCGCTGCTGCACAAAGCCATCGGCGATCAGCTCGTTTGCGTATTCGTCGACCATGGTCTGCTGCGTCACCGCGAGGGCGACGTGGTGATGGACATCTTTGCCCGCAACTTGGGCGTACACGTGATCCGCGTCAATGCTGCCGAGCGATTCTTTGGTGAACTCAAGGGTGTGAACGACCCCGAGGCCAAGCGCAAGATCATCGGGCGCCTGTTTGTCGAAGTGTTCGACGAAGAGGCGACGAAACTTGCGGGCGGTGGTGCAGGAGACCGCGTCGAGTTCCTGGCGCAGGGCACGATCTACCCCGACGTTATCGAATCGGCGGGCAGCAAGACCGGCAAGGCACATGTCATCAAGAGCCACCACAATGTGGGTGGGCTGCCTGCGCACATGAAGCTCAAACTCGTCGAGCCGCTACGCGAGCTCTTCAAAGATGAAGTGCGTCGCATCGGCGTCGAACTCGGTTTGCCTGCCGAGATGGTGTACCGACATCCCTTTCCGGGCCCCGGCCTCGGCGTGCGTATCTTGGGCGAAGTCACCGAAGCTGCAGCCGAGACGCTGCGACTCGCAGATCACATTTTCATTGAAGAGCTGCGCAAGGCTGGCTGGTATGACAAGACGAGCCAGGCGTTCGCAGTGTTTCTGCCCGTGAAGAGTGTCGGCGTCACCGGCGATGGGCGGCGGCACGATCCCGTGATCGCGCTGCGCGCCGTCGAGACTATCGACTTCATGACGGCACACTGGGCACATTTGCCCTATGAATTGCTCGATGTGTGCTCGCGCCGCATCGTCAATGAAGTGAAGAGCGTGAGCCGCGTGGTCTACGATATCACCGGCAAGCCGCCAGCGACGATCGAGTGGGAATGAAGACTGACGATCCGCGCGCCGTCGAGACACGCGCGTGGGTCGAGCGAGTGGTCATCGGTCTCAAGCTTTGTCCGTTTGCGCCGGCACCTGCGCTCAAGGGATTGATCCGCTACGCCACCAGCGATGCCGAGACGCCGGAAGTGTTGGTGGAGCACCTCGCGATGGAGTTGCAGCGCCTGGCGGCCTCATCGCCTGACGAGATCGAGACGACTTTGCTGATTCATCCGCGAGCACTGCAGGATTTCCATGACTTCAATGATTTTCTTGAGGTCGCAGATGAGTTGCTGCGGGGGTTGAGGCTGGAGGGCGAGATTCAAATCGCCAGCTTTCACCCGCAGTACCAGTTCGCCGGGACCGAGCCAGATGACATTGGCAATGCGACCAATCGTTCGCCGTACCCGACCCTTCACTTGTTGCGCGAGGAGAGCATCTCGCGGGCGATCGATTCTTTCGGTGATACCGGGAGCATCTCGACCAACAACCTGGCGACGCTCGAGAGTTTGGGTTCCGCGGGACTGCGAGCATTGATGCTCGTGGGCTCGCCATGACAGCCGCCCCCTCGTATGCCTTGAGCCCAAAGAAACTGCTGCACACGAAGTGGACAGCCGTCATGCCACGCAATAAAGAGAAACATTTCCTCGTCACCAAAGTGATCGAGCCAGTGCCACCCGGATCTCCCGTCGAATCGGTCGAGATCGAGGCGGTGCATTCCAAGCGCGCACGCATCATCGCCTGGCGGGAACTCAAAGATGCAGCGCGGTGGCGGCGCGGATGGGTCTGAGGGTGATCGCGGGCGACGACTACTGTGAACGACTCGCGGTCATCTTGACGCCCACAAGCTTGGCAGGGCTCAATCGTAGCTTGGCTTTTGTCGCGGGGCTGGCGGACTGACCGCCTAGGCGATCCGCGCTGCTAGGGGACTTCGAATCGTCGTCGACTTAGAGATGAGTGTGATGCAGCCGATCGCCAGCGACTTAATAGACCTCGCTCGATATCCGATCGATCAGCCCGGGCCAAGGCGCGACGCCGTCATCGCCGATGCGCGCGCAGCGATCGACTCGGTGTGCAGCCAAAACTGATATAGCAGGCTGAGTCCGCTTTGAAAGAAAATCATTTCTGGTGGAAAGCCGAGTAGTACCAGCGGGAACCATGGCGCCCAAGTGCCGACCAAAACCCCGGTCCACGGTTGGCGGATCGCGGTCGAGAGGTTGTAGTGCTGCGAGGAGTGGTGGTTGACGTGCGCAGCCCACCAGAATCGACACTCGTGGCTGGCACGGTGAAACCAGTAATACGCGAAATCATCGAGGAAAAAGAGCGCCGCCCACGCCAAGGGCGATGCCGTTGAAATCTCGAACACGCGGTGCTCGTACAAAAACGTGAATACGGCCAGCGATACCCCGGCGAGCAGCAGATTGCTGGAGTAGTTGCCGATACGCATGCCAATGGAGGCGAGCGTGTCGCGCCATTCGTACTGACCACGGACGAGATGCACGTTGACGGCCAGCATCTCGATTCCCATCAAGACGAAGCGCGCGATGATCAGCCACTCGGCCGAACTCAAAGCACGCGTCACCATAACCACCCCTCCAAAGAGTTTCGTCACGGGGGAAAGCACTGCTAAGATTTATTTGCTGCCTCAGCAGCGCCTCCCCCTCACGCTTTGGATACTACCCGCAATGCAACATCGCAGCTCGTCATTCCAAGTCGCGACCGTCGTGCTGGCGATCCTCGCCCCGCCCGTCAGCGCACAAGTGCAAGAGGCGCCACTCAAAACCGAGTGCTATACGCTCAAGGTTGAAACGCTGGCGAGCGGACTTTCCTCGCCGTGGAGCGTGGCTCTGTTGCCGGATGGTCTGATCCTCATCACCGAAAAACCCGGCAATCTGCGCGTGATGCGCGACGGCAAATTGTTGGCGGCGCCGGTTTCTGGGCTGCCCAAAGTGACCGTGCGCGGGCAGGGTGGCCTGCTTGATGTGGTTGCGCATCCGGGTTATCGACAGAACCGCCTGATCTACTGGAGTTTTGCGGCCGGCAACGACAGCGAAGTCGGCACCGAAGTCGCCCGCAGTCGGCTAGACTGTCAGCGCGATCTCTGCAGCGTGAGCGATGTGCAGGTCATCTTCGTGCAAAAGCCCAAGG
>Ga0194131_10004488_pt1 | contig 21000 bp, 19 predicted proteins | sample TA2KigO120mmetaG_FD_148631 | JGI IMG/M metagenome (GOLD analysis project Ga0194131, IMG submission 148631) | Freshwater microbial communities from Lake Tanganyika, Tanzania - TA2015053 Kigoma Offshore 120m | ecosystem: Environmental > Aquatic > Freshwater > Lake | place: Tanzania: Lake... | reverse complement strand
ACACGAGCACGACCGCGGGCAGCGTCGAGCCGTACCCCTGGACGACGAAGCTCGAGAGGGCGAGGAGAAGCGGCCAGCAGCGTCGACGACCCGCGACGATCGCCGCCGCGACGAGCACGAGCCACGCGGCCGGAAGCACGATCGAGAACTGGCACCACGGATTGAAGAGCGTGCCGGGCTCGTAGAAGCGCGCGTACGCCGCGGCGACGAACGGCAGCGCCACGAGCGTCGCACGCGATTCGAACCACCAGACGGCCGCCCACGCGATGCCGAGGAGCGCCGCCCACCCGATCAGGAGCGTCGTCAGCGAGAGCGCCCAGCTCGCGCGCCCCGACAGCACGTAGAGCGGGACCTGGAGCCAGAAGTGCCCGGGGCCGACCTGATGGAAGCCGAAGCGCGCGGGTTGACCGATGAGCCGCTCGCCGCGCGTGCTCTCGAGGACGCCGATCTCGAAGCTCGCGAGGTCCCCGACGGCCGACTCGTTCGCAAGCTCGGCCGGCACGCGCGCCGCAAGGACGGCGAGCGGGATCAGCGCCAGGGCGAGCGCGAGCCACGCCCCTCTTCCGGAACGAGACCGCTCCCCCTCGCCGCGCATCGCGCCAAACGCGTGCGCCAATCGACGGCCGCTGTCCAGCAGCGGCGGCTCGTGCGGCTACTCGATCTCGCAGCCGGCGACGAGCTCGGCGTTCGGACAGACGTCCTTGCCCTCGCCGCCGTCGACGTCGTCGCGGTCGGAGCCGCCGTCGATGACGTCGTCGCCGCCGTCCCCGAAGATCACGTCGTCGCCAGCCGTTCCCTGCACGAGGTCCGAACCTTCGCCACCGAAGACGGTGTCGTCGCCGCCGCCTGCGCGGATCCGGTCGCTGTCGTCGCCGCCGGAGATCAGGTCGTCGCCCTTCCCGGCGAGAAAGAGGTCGTTCCCTTCCTCACCGTAGAGCGAGTCCTTGCCACCGCCGGAAGCGAGCTTGTCGTTTCCGGGGCCGCCGACGAGCATGTCGTCGCCCGACTCGCCGACGAGCTGGTCCCTGTCGCCGAGCCCCCACGCGGCGTCGTTGCCGGAGCCTCCGTCGAGACGATCGCGGCCCGGGCCGCCGATCATCACGTCGTCGCCCGCGTCGAGCTTGACGTCGTTCCGGCCCGAGCCCGCATCGGCGCGGTCGTCGCCCTGATTGGGGGGGTTCGCGAGCGAGAAGCCGCCTTGAGGGCATACTGGATCCGCACCGACTGGTCGATGCGAAAAATCCGGGCTACTGCAGCAGCTCGCAGTCCGAGACGACCTCGCCCTTCTTGCAGACGTCGTTCCCGTCGCCACCGTCGAGGTCGTCGATCCCGGAGCTCCCGTCCAGCACGTCGTCCTCGCCTTGACCGCGGACCACGTCGTCATCCCCCTGCGCCTTCAGGAAATCCGGGCCTGCACCGCCGAAGATCGTGTCGTTACCGCCACCGCCGTTGACGTTGTCGGCGTCGTCGCCGCCATGGATCTCGTCGTCGCCCTCTCCACCGTCGATCCGATCGAAGCCTTCTTCACCGTAGAGGGCGTCGTCGTCGCCGCCGCCGGCGATCTTGTCGTTCCCGGGTCCGCCGACGAGCGTCTCGTCGCCCGCTTCGCCCACGAGGTTGTCGTCGCCGCCGAGGCCCCACGCGCCGTCGCTTCCGGAGCCGCCGTCGAGACGATCCCGATCCGGGCCGCCGACCATGACGTCGTCGTGCGCGTCGGTCTTGACGTCGTTCCGGCCCGGGCCGGCGTCGACGCGGTCTTCGCCGTCGCCGCCGCGGATCTTGTCGTTGCCCTCGCCGCCGCACATCACGTCGTTGCCGGCGTGGCCGCCGATGGAGTCCTTCCCGCCGAGACCGACGATCAGGTCGTCACCGTCGGTCCCGTTGAGCTTCTCCCCTTCCTCGGTGCCGACGATGATGTCGCCCGAAAGGGCCGTCAAACCAGGCGCCGGGCAACCCGGCTCGCCGATCTCGCAGTAGCTCGCCGGATCGCAATCGATCGCCGGAACGGGCGGCGGCTCCTGTGCCGCCGCGGTCGCGACGAGAAGGAAGACCGTCGTGATCGTGCTTGCTGCTTCGAACCGCCGGATGCCGTCTCGTCGCATCACGTCCTCCTCGATCGTTCAGATGCCGCCCATCAGGGAATACTTGACGTCGAGGTACTCGTCGATGCCATATCGAGAGCCCTCTCGACCGAGCCCCGACTGCTTGACGCCCCCGAACGGGGCGACCGCGGTCGAGATGATTCCCTCGTTGAGGCCGATGATCCCGTACTCGAGAGCACGGGTCAGGCGCCAAGCGCGGCCGAGGTCGCGCGTATAGGCGTAGGCCGCGAGCCCGTAGATCGTGTCGTTCGCGAGCCGGATCCCCTCCTCCTCGGTCTCGAACCGCTGCAGCGGGGCGACCGGGCCGAAGATCTCCTCGCGCGTCAGCTCCATCGCTCCCGTGACGCCGGCGAGGACCGTCGGCTCGAAGAAGTTCCCGCCGAGCGCATGGCGAGCGCCGCCGACGAGGACGCGGGCGCCCTTCTTCCGCGCGTCCGCGAGGAGGCTCTCGACCTTCTCCACGGCCTCCGCGTTGATCAGCGGTCCCTGCGTCACGCCGGCGTCCATCCCGTCGCCGACGACGAACGCGCCGACGCGCTCGACCAATGCGGCGGCGAAGCGATCGAAGATTCCCGCCTGCACGAGAAAGCGGTTGGCGCACACACAGGTCTGCCCCGTGTTGCGGTACTTCGAGGCGATCGCCCCCTCGATCGCGGCCTCGAGATCGGCGTCGTCGAAGACGAGGAACGGCGCGTTGCCGCCGAGCTCGAGCGAGAGGCGCTTCAGCGTCGGCGAGGATTGCTCCATCAGGTCGCGTCCGACCTCGGTCGAGCCGGTGAACGAGAGCTTCCGCACGAGCGGGTTCGAGGTGAGCTCGGCGCCGATCGTCTTGCCCGGGCCGGTGACGACGTTCAGCACCCCCGGCGGGATCCCCGCGCGCTCCGCGAGCTCCGCGAGCGCGAGCGCCGAGAGCGGCGTCGCCTCGGCGGGCTTGACGACCGACGTACAGCCCGCCGCGAGCGCCGGTCCGACCTTGCGCGTGATCATCGCGGCGGGAAAGTTCCACGGCGTGATCGCCGCGGTGACGCCGATCGCCTGGCGCGTCACGACGATCCGCGTTCCCGGCTTCACCTCGGGGATGACGTCGCCGTAGACGCGCTTTCCCTCCTCGGCGAACCACTCGATGAACGAAGCGGCGTACGCGATCTCGCCGCGCGACTCGGCGAGCGGCTTTCCCTGCTCGCTCGTCATCAGCACGGCGAGGTCTTCCTGATTCGCGAGGATCAGCTCGTACCAGCGGCGCAGGAGAGCGGAGCGGTCCGCCGCGGTCCGATCGCGCCAGGCCGGAAACGCCTCCGCCGCGGCTTCGATCGCGCCGCGCGTCTCCCCCGCGCCGAGACGCGGCACCTCCGCGACCGTGCTCCCGTCGGCGGGGTTCTTCACCGCGAACGTCGTGCCGCCGCCGATCCAGCGGCCGCCGACGTACGCCTCGGTCTTTCGCAAACACGGATCCTGGAGCTTCACTGCTTCTCTTCTCCGATTCCTTCCGTCGTCCCGATCACCCGAGCGCGCACCGGAGCAGGGTCGCGCAGCGGCGCGGCGCGAAGCCGTGCGACCTCGCCCGCCGTGAAGGGGAGAGCCGCCTCGTCTGCCCGCGCCGCCGCGTGCTCCCGGACGAGCCAGTTGAGGAGAGCCGCGAGACGCTCGTCCGAGACCGGTGCTTGCGCGACGCCGGGCACGCCGACGAGGTACGCACGCCCCTCCTCGGAGCGCGCGAACCGGTCGATGCCGAAGAGCGACGGGACGGTACCCGGCGTTCCCGAGGCGTCGGGTCGGTGGCAGCCCGAGCAATGCAGGAGGTAGTCGTGCTTCTCGGTCTCGCGCGCCCGTGCGACGAGCGGCGACCCGAGCAGGGCCGCGAGCGCGAGCGCGACGACCCGCTTCATTTCTCCGGTTGACCCTCCACCGCGACGCCGAGCACGAGCGCGGTGGAGCAGTGATAGATCTGCGACTGAAGCCCCATGCACCAGTTGATGTCGTTGTTCCGGTACCAATGGTACATCGGCCGCTCGCCCTCGTTCCGATTGCAGAAGCAGCGCCCACAGAGCGTCTTCCCGCAGCAGTCGTTGTACGAGATGACGTAGTCCTTCCCGTCCTTCGGATTGCGGCAGGTGCCGATCCACGTGACCGGTCCCATCTCCGTCCCCGGCGGGCACGAGGTCACGCTGCCGCCGCAGCAGCTGCACAGGAGGCCGTCGATCGCGCAGTACCGCCAGTACTCGCACTTCGTCGGATCGCCCTCGGGTCCGGTGATGTCTTCGTCGGGCCCGCCCGCACGCGCGCCCGGCGCGGCGCGCGCCACCGGCAGGAGAGGCAACGCGGCTCCGCCGACGAGACCGAGCCCGAGCCGCGAAAGAAAGCTCCGCCGGCCGAAGCGACGCGCGAGGCCGCGCGCCGCATCCTCGCACCACCGATCGAGCGAGCGGCGGGCTTTCGGGTCGAAGGTCACGCTCATAGTCTACCGCCTACGCCGCCGGTTTCGCGAGGTACTCCTGGATCGACCCGACGCCGCGCTCGCGTGCTTCGAAGAGGCTCTCGAGGTGCTCGCGCGTGTTGACGAGGCCCTTCGCGCGAAGGATCCCGCGCTCGTCGATCAGCATCGCCCACGGAAGACGGCCGACCCGGTGCGCGACGCCGAGCTCCGCCGAGAGGACGTACGGGAAGCGCTCGAGGCCGTGCTCCCGCACGAACGCGAAGTGCTCCTCCGCGGGACCGTCGCTCGCGAGGACGAGTCGCGCACTCTCCGACTCCGCGAGACGCTCCGCCGTCGGCAGGAGGGTCCGGCACACGGGACACGTCGGCGACACGAAGAGGACGAGCATCGCTCGTCCGTCCGCGCTCTCGCCGCCGATGCGCAGCGGCCGTCCCCGGAGATCGGCGAGATCGAACACGGGCGCCGGTGCTCCGACCGCCGGGCCGTCCCGCGCAGCGAGAGCGCCCGCGGGCGCGACGCGCTCGTGCAGCACGCCGATCTGCCGCGTGAGCGCCACGACGGTCGCCGCGAGAGCCACGACGACGATCCAGAGAAGGAGGTTCGACACGACGAGCGCTTCGATCACGCGGTCCTCCATCCGAGCAGACGGAGGTCCGCCCGCGCGAGGAGATGGCTCGCGGCGAGGAAGACGAGCGCGAGCGCACCGATTGCGAACGCCACCGTGAGCGCGTCCAGCCAGACGAGCTCACGCGCGCTCGCCCGCGCCGTCGCGGCGAGCGCGGCGAGGGCGAGTGTGGCGTTCCGGACGACGAGACCTTCGCCGATCGTCTGCCGGCCCGCGGGCCCGAAGCATCCGCAGTCGACGTCGCGCCGGCCGCGCGCGAGATTCCAGGCGATCGCGCCGCCGTAGAGAGCGAGGAGCACGGCCGCGGCGAAGGCGGCGGTCGATCCTCGAGCGGGCGAGAGGAGCGCTACCGCGATCGTCGCCTCGACCGCGAGGACGCAAGCGGCGAGCGGCGCCGAAGTGCGCGGGGGAGCGAGGCGATAGCCTCGAACCACTGCGACGAACCCCCCGAAGTCGCGTGCCTTGTGGACCGCGGCCGCGGCGAAGAGGAGCACCAACGAGCCGCGCAGCGACGCCACGAGCACGGGATCGAGCGTCACGGCGCCACCGTCACGAGCATGGTGCCGGAAAGCCCGACCTCCTCGAGGTCGCGCACGTGCTCGCCGGAGCGCGCGTCGAGGACGCCGACGGAGCCGAGGTCCGTGTTCCGCGCGAAGAGGAGCGGCGCCTCGTCCTGCGTCACCGAGATGCTGTGCACGCCCGGGCTCGGCAGGAGAGTGCGCAGCACCGACGCCGTGAACGAGGTCGAGTCGACGCCGACGAACGGGCGGATGAACCCGAAGAGCACGTTCGGTGCGTCGAGCTGCTCGACGCGCTCCTTTCGATCGACGTCGTAGACCCAGATCTCCGGACCGGGATCCTTGTGCGTCCCGGGCCCGCCCTGATGCACGACGGAGTAGAGCCTCCGCGTCGGACCGTGGAAGGCGAGATGCTGCACGCCGCCGACGCGCCATTCGTCCGAGCGCTCGGACGCCGTGAAGAGCGACCACGGCTCCGCGGGCTTCGGCGCGCTCCCCGAGAAGTCGACGGCGTGCAGGAAGCCCTCGAAGGACGCGAACAGCCAGCGCCCGCCGTCGCGAACGCCGCTGACCGTCAGCGGGTCGGTGACGACGTCGAAGAACTTTTCACTCGGCGCGAGGCTCGCCTTGCGCCCGTTCTCGTCGAGCTCGACGAGGAGCGCCGTGCCGTCGCCACACAGCATGCCGAAGCGCCTCGGTCCGGCGGGATAGACGCCCGCGCAGCCGCCCGTCGTGATCTCCTCGACGAACCGCCGCTCCTCGAGATCGACGATCGAGACGGACGACCCCGGTGCCTGATTGAAGACCGCGAGGAAGCGCTCGCCGTCGAGCAGGGCCGCGAGCGCGATGCCGTGCCCCGTGTCGGCGACGCGCGGTGGGATCTCGACGTCTCCGAGAGCGGAGAGCGAGGTCGCGTCGTAGATCGTCACGACGTCGGTCCGCTGCCCGCGATGGCCGCGCGAGTAGAAGCTCTCGACGACGTAGACCTCGTTGCGCCCCGGCGCGGGATACGGCGGCTTGCTCGAGAGACCGAGCCCGGCGTCGACCGCGCCGAGCATGCGCCCGTCGTCGCCGTCGAAGAGAAGGCTGTGCCGGAAGACGCGGTCGTTCACCCAGACGCGGTGCGGCCCCGCGGGCATCGGAACGCGCGCGACCTGTCCCCAGGCATCGGCATCCTCGGTGCCTGCCGACACATGCACGGACTCGCTCGTCGCCGGTGCGGCCGCGGGCTCGGCCGCACGCACGGGAGCGGACGCGAACGCCGAAGCCGCGACGAGCAGCGCCGACGGGAGGAGACGGCCCCTCCGGGTGCGAGGTCGAGAGAGAGCGCGCGCGATCACGGCGGTTGCAGTATCGCTTCTCGGCCCGCCGACCAACCCCGCACCGCTTCGCGCGCTTCTCGCCGTCGGACGGGCCTCGCGCTGGTTCCGCCCCTGGCGTATAGGAGGTCGCAATGGAGAAGCCCCGGTCGCCGTCTCGCTACGGCCGCGGAAGCCGCCTCGCCGCCGTCCTCCTTCTCCTCCTCGGCGCACCCGCGAGCGCCGTCGAAGCCCCGGCAACGGCGCCGTCCGGCGGAACGAAGCTCGCCGACGTGAACGGCGACGGCGTGGTCCGGATCGGCTGCCTCGGCGACGGCAACACCGCGTGGCAATCCACGTCGCGCGGCTGGTGCGAGCTCGTGATCCCCGCGCTCGAGAAGACGAACGTCGAGAGCCTGAACCTCGCGCAGACCGGCGCGACCGCGGCCGCGGGCACACCGAGCGGCGTCGAGCAGGTCGATCGCGCGGTCGCGGGCAACGTCGACGCCGTGATCCTCGCCTTCGGCACCGAGGACCTCGGCAGCGGCAAGAAGAGTCCCGAGGAAGTCGTGGCGGCGTACCAGGAGCTCGCCAAGAAAGCCGAGGCGGCGAAGATCCTCGTCTTCATCGGCTCGATCCCGAGCCACCCCGAAGCGCCGAACGACGCGGCCACCGGGCGCGCGAACGCGCTTCTCGCGAAGAGCTTCCCCGAGGTGATCGACTTCGCGAGCGGCTTCGAGAAGCGCGACTTCGACGAGGACGGCACGAAGCTCAACTGGATGGGTCAGGTGAAGCGCGCCAACCGCGCGTACCTGTTCCTCGTCGCACGAGTCGACTGATGCTGGACCTTGCGATCCGCGGCGGAACTCTCATCGACGGCTCCGGCGCGCCGCGCCGCACCGCCGACGTCGGAATCGCGGACGGGCGGATCGTCTCCGTCGGCCACATCGACGGCGCCGCGCGCCGCGTGATCGACGCGAACGGCCTCTGGGTGACGCCGGGCTGGGTCGACGTTCACACGCACTACGACGGCCAGGTCACCTGGGACGCGCTCCTCACGCCGTCGTGCTGGCACGGCGTGACGACGGTCGTGATGGGAAACTGCGGCGTCGGCTTCGCACCGGTCCGGCCCGGGACGCACGACTACCTGATCAAGCTGATGGAGGGCGTCGAGGACATCCCCGGGACCGCGCTCGCCGAGGGCATCGACTGGACGTGGGAGAGCTTCCCCGAGTACCTCGACGCGATCGCCCGGAAGCCGCACGCGATCGACGTCGGCGCACAGGTGCCGCACGGAGCACTACGCTTCTACGTGATGGGCGAGCGCGGCGCGGATCACGAGGCGGTCCCGACCGCCGAGGAGATCGCCGAGATGGCGCGCCTCGTGCGCGAAGGCGTTCTCGCCGGTGCTTTCGGCTTCACGACCTCGCGCACGAAGAACCACCGCACGAGCGACGGACGCTTCACGCCGAGCTTGACGGCCGGCGCGGACGAGCTCCTCGGCATCAGCCGCGGGCTCGGCGAGGCGGGTCGAGGCGTCTTCGAGGTCGTGACGGATCACCTCCTCGAGGATCGCGAGTGGGACCTCCTCCGCGACATGGTGCGTGCTTCCGGCGGACGGCCGCTCTCCGTGTCCCTCGTGCAGCACGACGCGCGGCCGGAAGGCTGGCGCGACCAGCTCCGTCAGCTCGCGGAGTCGAACGCAGCCGGGCTTCCGCTGCGCGGCCAGGTCGCGAGCCGCGCGATCGGCATCGTCCTCGGGCTCGAAGCGACCGTGAATCCGTTCTTGACGCATCCGAGCTACGCGAAGATCGCGGCGCTGCCGCTCGCGGAGCGCGTCGCCCGGATGCGCGATCCCGAGGTACGGCGCGCGATCCTCGCCGAGGAGCCGTCGCCCGGAATGCGCATGCTCGCGGCACGGTTCGATCGGCTGTTCCCGCTCGGCGATCCGCCGAACTACGAGCCGGAGGCGAGCGACAGCGTCGAGGCGCGCGCTCGCGCGCGCGGCACGACACCGCAGGCCCTCGCGTACGATCTCCTCCTCGAGGACGACGGGCACGCGCTCCTCTACCGCCCCTTCCTGAACTACGCGGACGGGAACCTCGAGGCGATCCGCCAGATGCTGCAGGATCCCTACACCGTCCCCGGTCTCGGCGACGCGGGCGCGCACTGCGGGCTGATCTGCGACGGCAGCTTCCCGACCTATCTCCTGCAGCACTGGGGGCTCGCGCGAAGCCGCGGCGAGAGGCTCCCGATCGAGCAGCTCGTGCGCAGCCAGACGCACGACACCGCGCGCCTCGTCGGGCTCGACGACCGCGGCACGATCGGGCCGGGCATGAAAGCGGACGTCAACCTGATCGAGCCCGACGCTCTCGGCCTCCGGCCGCCGCGGATCGTCCACGACCTGCCCGCGGGCGGGAAGCGCCTCCTGCAGCGCGCGACCGGCTACGAGACGACGATCCAGTCCGGTGTCGTGACCTTCATCCGTGGCGAGTCGACCGGTGAGCTTCCGGGCACGCTGCTGCGCGGCCCGCAGCCGGCGCCCGCGCGCGCGTAGGCTCCTCCGTGGCGACGAAGCGCCTCGGCGACGACGAGGTCCGGGCCCGGCTCGGCGAGATTCCCGGCTGGGACCTCGCCTCCGGGAAGCTCCACCGCGAGCTTCGCTTCCCGAGCTTCGTCGAGGCCTTCGGGTTCATGACGCGGCTCGCCCTGGTCGCGGAACGGAGCGACCACCACCCGGAGTGGTTCAACGTCTACGACCGGGTGGTCATCGACCTCCAGACGCACGACGCGGGCGGGATCTCGGAGCGCGACTTCGCGCTCGCGACCGCCGTAAATCACCTTCTCGACGAAGGCTGACCGGAGCCGCTATGGGAGGCCCCATGCCCATGAGCCTTCCCCTCCCCCTCCGTCTCCTCCTCGTCCGTCTCCTCCTCGTCCGTCTCCTCCTCGTCGTGGCGGGTCTCGGCCTCGCCGCGGCTCCGGCCTCCGCCTCGTTCTTCGCGTTCGAGACCGGTCACGTGCGGCCGCTCGCCGCCTCGCCGGACGGCTCGCGCTTGTTCGCGGTGAACACGCCGGACAATCGGCTCGAGGTCTTCGCGATCGGGCCGACGGGTGCCCTCACGCGCGAGGCTTCCGTGCCGGTCGGTCTCGAGCCGACGGCCGTCGCGGCGCGCTCGGGCGGGGAGGTGTGGGTCGTGAACCACCTCTCCGACAGCATCAGCATCGTCGACGTCGCGGCGTCCCCGCCGCGCGTCGTGCGGACGCTCCTCACCTGCGACGAGCCGCGCGACCTCGTCTTCGCCGGTCCGGGCGGCAACCGCGCCTTCGTCACGACGGCACGACGCGGGCAGAGCTGCCCCGTTCCCTTCGACTACACGACGGAAGGAATCGGCCGCGCCGTCGTGCAGGTCTTCGATGCGAACGCGCTCGGCGCCGGGATCGGCGGTACTCCGATCGCGAACCTCGTCCTCTTCGGCGACACGCCGCGCGCTCTCGCGGTCACCGAGGACGGCGCGACCGTCTACGCCGCGGTGTTCCACTCCGGCAACCAGACGGCGGCGGTCAACGAGGCGATGGTCTGCAACGGCGGCGCCGGGGCCGGAACCTGCGCCGGAGACGGCGTCACCTCACCGAACGGCCTCGCCTCCGGGAGGCTGCCCGGTGGCCTGCCCGCCCCCAACACGAACGCCGACCTCGAAGCCGCGCCGGAGGTCAGCCTCGTCGTCAAGTTCGACGAGGGCTCCGGGCAGTGGCGCGACGAGCTCGGACGCAACTGGTCCAACGGCATCCGCTTCCATCTGCCCGACCGCGACGTCTTCGCGATCGACGCGAGCGCGACGCCGCCGGTGGAGATCGACGACTTCACCCACGTCGGTACGATCCTCTTCGACATGATCGTGAATCCGGCGAACGACAAGATCTACGTCACGAACACGGACGCACGGAACGAGGTACGCTTCGAGGGACCGGGCGTCTTCTCGGGCCTCTTCGGCGGCAGCACCGTACGCGGCCACCTCCACGAGGCCCGGATCTCGGTGATCGACGGCGCCGGAGTCGTCACGCCGCGCCACCTGAACAAGCACTTGACGGCGCTTCCCGACGGCTACCAGACGTCACCGATCCCGCCGGAAGCGGAGGACGCGAGCCTCGCGACGCCGATCGGGATGGCGATCACCTCCGACGGCGCCGAGCTCTACGTCGCCGCGTTCGGATCGAGCGCGATCGGCGTCTTCTCGACCGCGGAGCTCGAGAGCGGCTCCTTCGTTCCGGACGGCGACGACCACATCGCCGTCACCGGCGGCGGACCGACCGGCCTCGTGCTCGACGAGACGCACGACCGGCTCTACGTGCTCACGCGCTTCGACAACGCCGTCAAGGTGATCGATACGGGATCGCGAAGCGAGATCGCTTCGCACCCCCTCTACAACCCGGAGCCCGAGGAGGTCGTCGGCGGACGGCAGTTCCTCTACGACGCGCGCTTGACGTCGAGCAACGGCGAGGCCTCGTGCTCGAGCTGCCACGTCTTCGGCGACTTCGACGGCCTCGGCTGGGACCTCGGCAACCCGGACGACGTCGTCGTCGAGAACCCGAACCCGTTCGGTCCGGTGTTCACCTTCCAGGACATCCACCCCATGAAGGGTCCGATGACGACGCAGACCCTTCGCGGCATGCGGAACCACGGCCCGATGCACTGGCGCGGCGATCGCTCCGGTGCGTTCGAGGAGCCGAACGTCGAGCCCGACGGCGGCGGATTCAACGAGGACCTCGCCTTCAAGGCGTTCAACGTCGCCTTCGAGGGTCTTCTCGGTCGCGAGGAAGGCGAGCTCACGGACGACCAGATGCAGTCGTTCACCGACTTCATCCTCGCGGTGATGCCGCCGCCGAATCCCATCCGGAACCTCGACAACTCGCTCACCGCGAGCCAGCAAGCGGGCGAGAGCTTCTACTTCAACGTGACGAGCGATGTCGTCGCGACCTGCAACGGCTGTCACGAGGTCGACGCGAGCCAGGGCTTCTTCGGAACGAACGGCGAGTCGACCTTCGAGAACGAGACGCAGGAGCTCAAGGTCGCGCATCTGCGGAACGCGTATCAGAAGGTCGGCATGTTCGGTTCGCCGACGCTCGCGCCGTTCCTCCTCGTGACGAACAACGGCTTCCTCGGCGACCAGGTGCGCGGCTTCGGCTTCCTGCACGACGGCAGCATCGACACGGTCTTCCACTTCCTGCGCGCGACGGTGTTCACCGGCTTCTCCGGCGGTGCACCGGGCGACGTGCAGCGGCGGCAGGTCGAGGACTTCACGATGGCGTTCGACACCGATTTCGCGCCGATCGTCGGGCAGCAGGTGACGCTGACGAGCGGGAACGGCGCGACCGTCGGCCCCCGCATCAATCTCCTCCTCCAGCGCGCGAGCACGCCGTTCGTGCTGAAGGACGTTCCCGACGCGAACGAGTGCGACCTCGTCGTCCGCGGGACGACGGCCGGCGAAGCGCGCGGCTGGCTCTGGAATCCGGACGCGGCGCGCTTCCGGAGCGATCGCGCCTCGGAGCCGCTCTTGACGGACGCACAGCTCCGCGCGCTCGCCGCGACGCCCGGGCAGAGCTTGACGTACACCTGCGCGCCGCCGAGCTCGGGAGAGCGCGTCGCGCTCGATCGCGACGAGGACGGCTTCTTCGATCGCGACGAGATCGACGATGGCTCCGATCCCGCGGATCCGGCGAGCTCGCCCGTCGATCTCATCCCCGCCTCCCGCTTCCAGCTCCTCGACGACGGCACGCACCTCGTCAATCTCAGCCGGCCGCGGCTCGTCTTCGACTCGCGTACCGACGAGGACGCCCTCGCGCCGATCGTGGCACCGACCGTCGGCGAAGCCGGCGATCCGACCGCCGGCGCGGGCGGCTCGCTCGTGATCTACAACGCCGACGGCTCGGGTCAGCAGGTCACGCTGCCGCTCCCCGCGGAGCACTGGCGTCGCGCCGGAAAGGCGTCGAGCCCGCGCTTCGAGTACCGGACGAGCAAGCCGCACGAGGGACCGATCACGCGCGTCTCGGTACGCGCGGGACGGATCACGATCCGCGGCCGCGGTCCCGGACTTTACGAGCTCGGTGGCACGCCGCAGGGCGCGATCGCGCTTCGCTTGACGCTCGGTGTGGCACCGCCCTGGTGCACCGTCACGAGCGCGGTCGCGCCGGCCACCAAGAACGACACCCCCTTCCGCTTCGAAGGCGAGGAGAGCGAAGTACCGCCGCCCCTCTGCCCGCCCCTTCCCTAGATCCAGGAGATTCGACCATGAAACGCCTGATTCCGATCCTTCTCGCGCTGGCGGTGCTCGCGAGCTTCGCCGAGCCGGCGCTCGCCGGCCGCTCGTCTCTCGACCGCTGCTTGTCGTCGCTCGCGGGCTCGGTCTTCCACCTCTACGACAAGATGGGCCGCTGCATCCGCGCCTGCGAGGACATGAAGCGCGAAGGCGAGCTCGACGGGCTCGTCACCTGCTCGTACCCGTCGACCCACGGTCCGACGCAGACCTGTTTGCTGCGCGCGGCGCAGCGCCTGACCGGCGCGAAGTCGCAAGCGCGCAAGGTCTGCGAGGACGACGAGATCGCCGCCTTCTTCGGCGGCTCCGGCACCTGCTTCGGTGAGAATGCGAGGACCGACGATCTCCTCGGCTGCCTGCAAGACGAGGTCGTCTCCGACCTCACGGAGAAGGCGTCGCAGATCTACGAGCCGCGCCCGGCGGACCCGATCTGCGGCGACGGACGGATCACGGACTTCGAGCAGTGCGATCCGAACGCATCGCCCACGGGATGTGCGCCCGCACAAATCTGCCATCCGAGCTCGTGCTCCTGCACGTTCCGCGGCTGCAGCAACGGTATCATCGAGCGGGGCGAGGACTGCGACCAGACGGTCCCGAGCGGCTGCCGCTTCGGCGAGTTCTGCGGCGCGATCTGCGAATGCGTCGGCGGCTCGCCTTCGCGCGCGTTTCTGCAGGAGCCGTCGGAGAGCCTCCTGGAGTAGACAGCTCGTGGCGGGAGCCCTCGACGGCGTCCGCGTGGTCGACCTGACCACGATGATCTCGGGCCCGCTCGCGACGCGGATCCTCGCGGATCAAGGCGCCGACGTCGTCAAGGTCGAGGCGCTCGGCGCGGGAGACCTCGTCCGCCACATGGGTGCGGCACGAGGCGGCGTCTCGGCGACGTTCGCCGTCGTCAATCGCAACAAGCGCTCGATCGGGATCGACCTGAAGAGCGAGGACGGACGCGAGGTCCTGCTCCGGCTCGTCGCTCGAGCCGACCTCTTCGTGCAAAATTTCCGACCGGGTGCGACGGAGCGGATGGGGTTCGGCGAGAGCGTGCTGCGCGCGGTCCGGCCGGACCTGATCTACGTCTCGATCAGCGGCTTCGGAGAGACCGGTCCCTACGCGCACAAGCGCGTCTACGATCCCGTCGTGCAGGCGCTGTCCGGCCTCGCCGCGATCCAGGCCGACCGCGACACCGGCCGGCCGCGGATGATGCGGCTCATCGTCCCGGACAAGCTCACCGCGGTCACCGCGGCGCAGGCGATGACGGCGGCTCTCTTCGCGCGCGAGCGCGGCGCGGGCGGACAGCACCTTCGCCTCTCGATGCTCGACGCGACGATCGCCTTCCACTGGGCGGAGGGGATGGCCAGCCACACCTGGGTCGGACGCGAGGTGCGAACGCCCGGCGCACGGCTCGCGCAGGACCTCGTCTTCGAGACGGCGGACGGCTTCCTCACCGCGGGCGCGGTCTCGGACGACGAGTGGAAGGGTCTCTGCCGCGCGGTGGACCGCCTCGACTGGCTCGAGGACGAGCGCTTCGCGACGGCTGCGGGACGGGTCGCCCATGCCGGCGAGAGGCTGACCGCTCTTCAGGAGGTCCTGCGCGAGCGGCCGAGCGCGCACTGGCTCGAGCGCCTCGAGCGCGAGGACGTGCCGTGCGCGCCGGTCCTCGATCGCGACGGTCTCCTCGTGCATCCCCAGATCCTCGCGAGCCGGATCGTCGTCGAGAGCGAGCACCCGGCCGGCGGCCCGATGCGCCAGCCGCGGCCTGCAGAGCGCTTCGACGGGACGCCGAGCGAGATCCGACGGCCGGCCCCGGCGCACGGCGAGCACACGGACGAGGTGCTCGCGGAATGCAGCTTCGAAGCGGACGAGCGCGCCCGGCTCCGCGCGGCGCGCGTCGTCGGTTGAGGCGCGACGGACGGCTTCACGCCATCGTGCGTCCGACCACCCAGCCGAGCGACGCCGCGCCGACGCAGAGGACGAGGCTCAGTCCGACGTAGGCCGCCGCGACGCCGAGCTCGCCCGCCCGCAGCAGCGCGAGCGTCTCGAAGCTGAACGCCGACATCGTCGTGAAGCCGCCGCAGAAGCCGATCGTCAGGAAGACGCGCCCCTCGTGCGAGAGCACCTCACGCTCGAGCGACAGCACCATCACGAGCCCGATGATGAAGCTCCCGAGCACGTTCACCGCGAAGGTTCCGCTCGGGAACGAGGAGCCGTCGTAGCGCTGGACGAAGAGCGTCAGCCAGTAGCGCGCCAGCGAGCCCAGCATGCCCCCTGCCGCGACGAGCAACGAGTGCGTCATCGTGCCTCCTCCTCTGCTCCCCGCGCGACGGTAGCAGAAGGCGTCGGACCACCCGGAATGATGGCCTCGGCCGACCGCGCTCTTCACTGCGTCGAGCCGTCTTCATCGGAGGACTTCCCTGCTTCGGGCGGTTCCGCCCGCGCGAAGGCCGCGGCGAGCGGTGTGCGAGCCGCACGATCGAGATCGGGATCGTCCAGGAGCGCGCGAGTCGCTGCCTTCTCGGTAACCACGAGCCTGTCGTGGTGCACGAGCTCGGCGAGATCGAGCGCCGCCATCAGACGGATCTTCGGATGGGGCGCGCGAGCGGCGCGCCGCAAGATCGGCGCGAGATCGTCGGCGCGCGGCTCCTCGGCACGCGTCGCGTCGAAGAGCGCCGCGAGGATCGAAACGCTCTCCGCGGGGGTGTCGGCCGACGAGAGGACGAGGCCCATCCCGGCCGGCTGCGTCGCCTGCCAGCCGCCCGCGGAGCGCTCGAGAAGGACGAAAGCACGCTGACCCGGAGCGTAGCGAAGCGGCGGAACGCCCGCGGAGACCGTGAACGTCTCGCCCGACTCCGCGCCGGCGATCTTCTCCACGGTTCGAAAACGCGTCTCCGCCACCGTGCCGGCCACGGGGTCGCGGCGGTCGACGGTCGCCGCGACCGCTTCCGCGAGAACGATCGCATCCGCCGCCCCGACGAGCTCGACGAGGCTTCCGCCCACCGGCCGGAGATGCGCCGAAGCGACGGTCGTCGAGACGAGAATCCACGCCGCCGCGGCGCGAGCGGCTCTCACGCGCTTCTCCGAGGCGCCGTGCTCCTCTTCACTCCACCACGGAGCACGCAGGCTCCGAAGCGATCGCCTCCGGACCCTGCAGCAGCTCGACGCCCTTGCACGTCACGTAGGCGGCTGCCTCGGCGCCGACCGAGAGGGTCTCGTGGTAGTGCGTCGGCACGGTGCGGCGCGGGATCTCGGGGTCGTAGTTCATGCCGTCGCATGGATCGACCGCCTCGTCGAAGATGTTCGCGGGGTGGAAGTCGTAGCCGGGGACGATGTACCCGATCTCGTCCGGCGAGAGACCGATGATGAACCGGAACGGCGCCGCCATCGCGTCGCGGATCGACGGCTCGGCAGGCGCGCCGGTGTCCGCGGCCGGGCAGTCGGTCCGGCGATGCGTCGCGACGCCGAGATAGAGCTCGGGGAAGACCTCGCCCGGCACCGAGAGAATCTGTGCGAGCGGCGTGCCCCCGTCGTCCGAGAGCGTGACGAGGTGCTGCTCGCCCGGCCCGCAGAGTCCGTTCGTACCGGGACAGAGAGCGGGATCGTAGATCGCCGGATCGAGGTCGAGGAGCCCGATCTCGCGGCCGAGCTCGAACGTCGGGTTCGAGGAGGCCAAGCGGTAGTGCGCGCTCTTCACGTCGAGGCGCTCCGCTTCGATCTCGGGTGCGTCGCGCAGCCCGCGCGCGAGCACGCCCCCGACGATCCGACCGATCCGCTCGGTGCGCGCGAAGCCGATGTTGCTTCGGTCGTCGAGCTCGTTCGAGCCGTCGGCATTTCTCGGATTCGCACCGTTGACGCACGAGTCGCCGACGATTTCGCTCGCGCCGAGGTCCGCGGAGAAATAGACGGCCGTGCCGCCGATGCCGCTCTCCACTTCCTCGCGGATCCAGTGGATGAAGTCGGAGCTGATCAGCTCGTTCTCGTCCTCGAGGGACTCGGGATGCGTCGCCCAGTTGAGCAGGCTCGCGATCGCCGCTCCGTCTTCGTCGAAGAACGCGATGCCGCGGACCTCCTCGTCGAAGAGGAACGGGGGCCGGCAGCCCGTGCGCACCTGGAGGCCGCGCAGGTCGGCGGTCTCCGTCGGGTCGGTGCGGTAGGCGCGCACGGAGCCGACCGGTTGCAGATCGGCTACCGCCTCGCTCACCGCTCGAGCGAGCTGGGTGTCGACGAACGTCAGGTAAAGTGGAAACTTGCCATCGACGAGGGTGTCCGTGCCCCAGAGCCCGAGCGAGTCCGGCCCCTCGTGGTTGTGCGTGCTCGAGTGCACGTACTGCGTGATGCCGGCGGCCGGATCGACCTGCGCCTCCGCGTGCGCGAAGCCGTAGTAGCGCCCGTACTTCAGCGTCCCGACGAGATCGACGACGGTGAAGGCGACGCGCTTCTCGCCGTCGTCGATCACGAGGACGCGCGCCCAGAGGTCGTCATGGCAGCCCTTCGCGATCCGGTCGTTGCCGAACCCGGCCATGTAGATGCCGTCGTACTTGCCGGCGGAGCTCGCATCGAGCGCATCGTTTCGCGGGTCGTCGGTGAAGGGCTCGCCGACGTCGTAACGGCCGTTGCCGTTCTGGTCCGTGTACGTCTCGCCCCAGACGCCGGTGCCGGTGACGGGCCCGTCCCAGGCGGAGCTCTCCCCGCACGGCGTGATCGGAACCGCCGCGGCGCCGACCTGCAGGTCGCTCGACGGCGGGCTCGAGCTCGAGCACGCGGCAAGCAGGATCGGGAGAAGCGTCGCGGCGAGGGGTACGGGGGCTCTAGGACTCTTCATGGCGCCCGATTATCAGCTCGCCGGCCGCCGGTCGATCGGCAGATGCCCGGGCACTCGTCACGTCCGTGCAGCCGCGGTCCCGACAAGATAGGGAAAGGGCTCGAATGGAAGCACCGAGGAGCGGAATGAGCGCCGAGCCGTACTGGGACCCCTACGACGCCGCGATCCGTCGAAATCCCTACGACGCGTGGCGTCGCCTGCGCGACGACGCGCCCGCGTACTACAACGCGAAGTACGACTTCTGGGCGCTGACGCGTTTCGACGACGTGCTCGCGGCCTCGATCGACACCGGGACGTTCAGCTCGGCCTACGGCATCACCCTCGACACGGTCGGGAAGAAGCCGGCGCACCCGATCATGATCATGCTCGATCCGCCGCAGCACGACGTGCTGCGGAAGCTCGTGAGCCCGATGTTCACGCCGCGCCGGATGCGTGCGCTCGAGGACGGGATCCGCGAGCTCTGCGCCGGCTACCTCGACCCGTTCGTCGGCTCCGGCGGCTTCGACTACGTGCGCGACTTCGGCATGCGGCTCCCGGTGATGGTGATCTCGTCGCTCCTCGGCTTCCCGAAGGAGGACCACGAGATGCTCCGCGAGTGGAGCGACGCGGCGCTCTACCGCGAGGAGGGCCAGGAGGGCTTCACCGAGATCGGCAAGAAGGCGATGGAAGAGTCGCAGCTCTACTACTGGAACGCCGTCCAGGAGCGCCGCCGCGCCCCGCGCGAAGACTTGATCAGCCAGATCCTCGCGACGGAGTTCGAGGAGCTCGACGGCAGCCGCCGCACGCTCGACGACATCGAGACCATGGGCATGATCAGCCTGATCAGCGCCGCCGGGAACGAGACCGTGGCGCGGCATCTCGGCTGGGCCGCGGTCGTCTACGCGGAGTGGCCGGCGGAGCGGAAGAAGCTCGTCGACGATCCCTCGCTGGTGACGAACGCGGTCGAGGAGCTGCTGCGCTTCGAGGCGCCCTCGCCGATCCAGGGCCGCTATGTGACGCGCGACGTCGAGATGCACGGCGTGACGATCCCGCAGGGCTCGACGATGGCGCTCCTCACCGGCTCCGCGGGGCGCGACGAGCGCCGCTACCCCGAAGCGGACCGCTTCGACGTCCAGCGAAAGCTCGATCGCCACGTGACGCTCGGCTACGGCGCGCACTACTGCCTCGGCGCGGCGCTCGCGCGTCTCGAGGGCCGGGTCGGCGTCGAGGAGACGCTGAAGCGCTTCCCCGAGTGGGACGTCGATCGAAGCGCCGTCCAGTACGTCGAGACGAACACGGTCCGCGGCCCGTCGAGCTGTCCCATCCGCTTCTGATCTCGAGCGGAGAGCGCGCGATGGCGAGTCCGGGCACCGAAGCGGCGGCGATCTCCGCCCTCGCGGCGGGCGCGCGCGGGCGCACCGGCTGGCGCGAGCGGTTCGGCTTGACGCCGCTCGGCCCCGCCCTCCGGGACGCACGGAAGGCGATCGTCGGACAGCCCGGCTCGCCACCGGCCGAGTGGGGCGTCTCCTCGCTCAAGATCTTCAAGCCGCGCCTTTCGTTCGCCGCGTGGCTCGGGCGAACGCGCGAGGACGGGCTCGTTCCCGTCTACAACTTCTTCAACCGGACGCGGCGGCCGAAGGACGCGGCGTACTCCGTCCGGGTGACCGACTGTCGCGACTTCCAGGGCGGCCGGTGGACGTACGACAGCCACAACGGCACGGACTTCGCGGCGCCGGTCGGCACGCCGCTCGTGACCGCGGCCTCCGGCAAGGTGCTGCGCGTCGCGTGTGACCTCGACCGCGGCGGCCTGAAGGTCTGCGTCGACCACGGAGACGGGCTCTTCGCGACGTACTCGCACATGGCGCGAACGTGCGTGCGCGAGGGCGAGCTCGTTCGGCGCGGCGACCCGATCGGGCTCTCGGGCGCCTCCGGCGTCGAGATCGTCCTCTTCTTTCCCTGGGTCGCGCCGCATCTGCACCTGAACGTGTGGCTCGGCGGCGAGGCGGTCGATCCCTTCGCCGCGGCGGGCGAAACGTCACTGTGGCGGACCGCGAACGCACCCGTCCCGCACGAAGGCGGCGACGACGGTCTTCGCGAGTTCATGCCGAGCGAGTGGGACCCGGACGGCGTCGCGGCGTCGATCGAGGCGTGCCGCGACCCGAAGGTGAAGGCGCAGTGCCTCCGATACGAAGCGCTCGAGCGGCGGGCGGCCGAGGTGCTCTTCCACCGCGTGATGAACTCCGCCGCGTTCGCGACCTTCCCGCCGCTCTATCGGCGGTTCGCGGAGCGGGCGCCGCGTCTCGACCTGCCCTTCCGCGCGCGCGACTATCGCGGCGCGTGGCTGCCGCCGCCGGGCTCCGAGTAGATCCGGACCGGCTCCATCCCATCGACCGGCGGGACCTTCCGCGTGACGAGCGAGTAGACGACGAGCGGCACCTCGAGGACGAGCCCGAGGAACGTCAAGAACACCACCGCTCCGCGGGCGACCCGCGTCGCGAGGAGATCCGGTGGAAGGACGCCGTACGCGATCCAGAGGACGAATCCCGTCGCCGCGAATCCCGCGAACGACATCGCGAGGAACTGCGCCTGCGAGTTCCGCCGCGACTCGAACGAGAACACGAACGGCGACCCGAGGCTCGCGCTCGGATGGACGACGCTGCCGGTCGCGAGCGCGCCCGCGAGATGCCCCCACTCGTGGAGCAGATACGCGCACACGCCGAGGAGGAGACCGAGAAGGACGCCCGTCATGTCGCCGACGACCCCGGTTCCCGCGGAGAGCGGCGACAGGAGCGGCCAGGCGAGCGCCGCGACGACGAGGATGGCGAGATCGCGGCCGAGCATCTTGACGAACATGGGGAACGACCCTAGCACGTCCTCCTGGCCGCGGCCGAACACCTCGAGGAGCTCGTCGACGCAGCGC
>Ga0194131_10004485_pt1 | contig 21006 bp, 15 predicted proteins | sample TA2KigO120mmetaG_FD_148631 | JGI IMG/M metagenome (GOLD analysis project Ga0194131, IMG submission 148631) | Freshwater microbial communities from Lake Tanganyika, Tanzania - TA2015053 Kigoma Offshore 120m | ecosystem: Environmental > Aquatic > Freshwater > Lake | place: Tanzania: Lake... | reverse complement strand
GCGTGCGGTTCTTGACCTTGGTCCCGTCACGGTAGCTCTCCCGCAGCAGAATGGCTGGCGGTGATCCGCGGTTCGGAACGATCGCGACGTACATGTGCAGCTTGAATCACGGCACAACCAGCCTGTCAAGCCCCTCAAACAAATTACATGACTACCGTCAAAGCCAAAATCCCCGCACTTTCAATTGCTTAGCTCGAAAATGGGGCAAAGTTCAGGCTAGACCAGCCGCCCGAGCAATGCCAGGAGGGCGCGGCGCTCGGCCGGGCGCAGCGGCGCAAGGGTCGCCCGGCTCACCTCGAAACCGGCGGCGAGTACGCTCTCGATGAGCAAGCGCCCTTTCGCGCTCAGGCTCAGCACGGCGCGCCGACGGTCTTTGCCGTCGGCCACGCGCTCGATCAGCCGGCGCGCAGCCAGCCGGCGGATGACGCCCTGGATGGTCGCTGGGTCCATGGCGGTGAGACGACCCAGATGGTTCTGCGACAGCGTGCCGTGCTCGGCCAGACGGATCAGGGCGGCGAATTGAGTCGGGGTCAGCGCCGACGGCGCGAATTTGGCGAGAAAGATCTGCGTCGCGCGCTGGTGGGCGCGCCGCAACAGGTGGCCGACCTGATCTTCGAGAACGTAGCCGGCACGCGCCACGACGTTGCCGGAGCGCGTCGACGCGATGCCGCTGTCGGGCGGTGTCGATCCGCGTCGCATCAGGCGGTCAGCTCAGCGCGCATGCCTCCACCTTGTCACGAAGCGCCGCGATGTCCACGACAAGATCGCGATCGCGCGGCGGCAAGGCCTAAAAGCGCCCGGCCCAGAAGTCCGGCCCAGAAATACCCGGCCCAGAAATACCCGGCCTAGAAGTGGAAGGCCGCGCCGAGAACGAGGTCGTGGATATAGAACTTGTCGAATTCCAGAGCCGTGCCATTGAAGAACGGCCCGGTTTCGACCTTGCCGAAATTCATGAAGCGATAGCCGATCTCGAAGGTCCAGCGCTCGCTCCATGCGTAGCGCACGCCGAGGCCGGCCGCCCAGGCGAGGCTCGAGACCACGTCGCTGCGGTTCTGCTGGCGCTTGCCCGGGATTTCGGCCAATTCCGAGAACTTGGCGTTGGATTCCTTGCGCGCCATACCGATGCCGACACCGATATAGGGCGTCCAGCGCGTGCGGTTCTTGATGTCGTAATAGGCGTTCACCATGAAGGCATGGGTGCGCAGATTGTTTTCCAGGCCGAAACCGACACTACTGCTGAGCGGGGGTCGCGCGTCGTAATCGAAGCGATAGGTCAGGTTGTATTCGACCTCGGTACGCACGGGCCAGCCGAACTTCTGCCAGTCGAAGCCGATGGCAAGGCCAGCGCCGCCGGAGATGTCATCGTTGCCGGTGTTCGTCACCCTGCCGGCGAGCGTGCCGGTGTTCTTGCCGCCGCTCAGCTTGGCAAGGCCGCCGGTGCCGCGCGCCGCGATGTAGTCGTAGCGCCCGCGCACGGGCGGCGCTGGCTGCGCCTGCGCGGGCGGTTGGGCTTGCGCCTGAAGCAAGATGAGCGGCTGCTGCGCTGTCGCAGGCTCCGTCAGGAACATTGCGGCGCAAATTGCCGCAATTCCCCCCCATCGCCGCATCCGCGGTCCTCCTCTTCCCCGACCGCGAGATTAGGCGGGACGCCTGCCCGCGGCAACCCGCCTATTTCTTCGGCGGCTGGACGCGGATGTGCAGCTCGCGCAGCTGCCGCTCCGAGACTTCCGAGGGGGCGTTCATCATCAGGTCCTCGGCCCGCTGGTTCATCGGGAACAGGATGACCTCACGGATGTTCGGCTCGCCGGCGATCAGCATGACGATGCGGTCGATGCCGGGCGCCGATCCGCCGTGCGGCGGCGCGCCGTATTTGAATGCGTTGAGCATGCCAGCAAACCGCGTCTCGACGTCCTCACGCGCGTAGCCGGCGATCTCGAAGGCCTTGATCATGATGTCGGGACGATGATTTCGGATCGCGCCGCTCGACAGCTCGACGCCGTTGCACACGATGTCGTATTGGAACGCGAGGATGTCGAGTGGATCCTTGGAGGTGAGCGCCTCCAAGCCACCCTGCGGCATGGAGAACGGATTGTGCGAGAAGTCGATCTTGTCGGTGTCGGGATCCTTCTCGTACATCGGGAAATCGACGACCCAGCAAAACCGGAATGAACTCTGCTCGAGCAGGCCGAGGTCGTGGCCGAGCTTGGTGCGGGCCAGGCCGGCGAGCTTGGCGGCACCCTCGGCCTTGTCGCACGCGAAGAACACCGCATCGCCGTCACCCGTGCCGGTCAGCGATTTCAGCTTCGCCAGACGCTCGCCTTCGATGAATTTGGCGATCGGCCCCTTGCCGGCGCCATCGGCCAGGATCACGTAGCCCATGCCCGGCGCACCCTGCTCGCGCGCCCATTCGTTCATCTTGTCGAAGAAGCTGCGCGGCTGGTCGGCGATCTTCTTGACGGGAACCGCGCGCACGACCGCGCCCTTGTCGATCGCCTTGGCGAAGATCGAGAAGCCGGAGCCGGCGAACACCTCGGTCACGTCGGCGATCTCGATCGGGTTGCGCAAATCGGGCTTGTCGCTGCCGTATTTCAGCAAGGCGTCGGCGAAGGTGATGCGCGGGAACGGCGGCTTGGTGACGCTGCGCCCGTTGGCGAACTCCTCGAACACGCCGGCGAGCACCGGCTCGATCGCGGCGAAGACGTCCTCCTGCGTGACGTAAGACATCTCCAGGTCGAGCTGATAGAACTCGCCCGGCGAGCGGTCGGCACGACCGTCCTCGTCGCGGAAGCACGGCGCGATCTGGAAGTAGCGGTCGAAGCCGGCGACCATGATGAGCTGCTTGAACTGCTGCGGCGCCTGGGGCAGCGCATAGAACTTGCCCGGATGCAGGCGGCTCGGCACGAGGAAGTCGCGGGCCCCCTCGGGTGACGACGCCGTCAGGATCGGCGTCTGGAACTCCATGAAGCCCTGATCGATCATGCGCCGCCGGATGCTGGAAATGACCGCCGAGCGCAGCACGATGTTGCGGTGGATCTTGTCGCGCCGGAGATCAAGGAAACGGTACTTGAGGCGGATCTCCTCGCCGGCGTCCTGGTCGCTGTTGACCTGGAGCGGTATGTGGTCGGCGTGGGACTGCACGACGAGCTCGGCGACACGCAGCTCGACCTGGCCGGTCTTGAGCGCGGAATTGACGGTCTCAGCGCTGCGCGCCACCACCTTGCCGGTCACGGTCACCACGCTTTCGGTGCGCACCGCCTCGGCCAGCTTGAACGCCGGGTCGCTGACATCGAGCACGCATTGCGTCACGCCGTAGTGGTCGCGCAGGTCGACGAAGAGCAGCTGACCGTGATCACGCTTGCGGTGGACCCAGCCGGACAGCCGCGCGGTCTGGCCGACCTGGGCCGTGGTCAGGTCGTTGCAGGTGTGAGTGCGATAGGCATGCATTGTCAGGTCATTCCGCTTGATGCGTCGCCGGCTCGGCCGGGGTCAGGGTCGAGCCGGGCGGGCGGAGTATGCATGCTGAGGCGCAGCAATCAACTGCCGTCCGGCCGACGATCCGACTGTCCTGACGAATGGTCCATCCTTCCCCGCCGGTCGCGGCCAGCCCGTGGAGACGGCATCCCGCCCGTGGCTGCCGCGTCGGCGACGGGTCGATCCGGCAGCAGAGCGGGTCCAACCGCCCAGCTCAGCCATGCGGCGGCGATCCACCAGCTCTGCCACATGCCGTAGCCGAACAGGCCGACGACGAGATAGCCGCTGAGCATCGCGGCATGAACCGCCGCGGCGGCTCGATCCGGCTGCCGCGCGGCCAGCGACCAGCCGCGGGCCAGCAGCGCCGCCATGATCGCCGCGCCGGTCAGTCCGAGTTCCAGTCGGATTTGCAGCAGGTTGTTGTGCGGATGCAGCGGCATCATCTCCATGCCGACCGGCGGCCTGACCTTGCCGCCCGGCAGGTTGCGCGACGCGTCGAGACCCCAGCCCAGCCACGGGTGCTCGCCGATGCGCTCCACCGCGAATTGCCAGATATAGAGGCGATGCTGGGCCGACGGAAAGAGCTGGGGGAAGCTCTGTACGAGCTCCTCGACCGGCGGCAGCTGACTGAAGGCCCAGGGCAGCAGGAGCGTCAGCGTGGCGAGCACGCCCGCCACGACGAGCGGGACGATGCGGGGCAGCACCATCACTGCGATGAGCGCCGCGAATGCTGCGACGGCGGCCGCCTTGGCCGAGGCACTTTCGGTGCGCACCAGCAGGTGCAGATAGGCGAACGCCAGCACGCCGGCGCCGACCAGTTGGCCACGCCGCCACAGTACGAGGAGTGCCGGCCAAGCGAGCACGGCCAAGAGCGCGACACCACGATTGAGCTCGAACAGGTGATCGTAGGGCAGCTTGAAGCCTTGCCGGACAGCGGGCAGCCAGAACGACAACCAGACCACATGCCCAAGGACGAGCGCGACGGCGGCGCCGAGGATCAGGGCCGAACCGAAGCGCTCGCGCCGAGGCGGGTCGAGACGATCGGTGACCGCCAGCAGCACGAGGCCGCAGAGGCTCATGGCAGCGAGGCGGATCCAAAGCGCGAACGCACCCCAGATCGTGGGCGCCCACAGGCAGGCGATGAGCGCCCAGGCGGCGCCCAGAACCAGCCAAAAGAGCAGTGACGGGTCCCGTCCGGCGATCAGGCGCAGGCAGGCAAGCCAGGGCGGATCCTCGCGCCGGAACAGGGCGGGCAGCGCCAGGAGGCTGGTCGCAACCAGCAGCAGGACCAAGCCACGCGGCACGGCGATGGCGACGACCGGCAGCAAGCCGACGGCCGCAGGCAGGACCCAATTGCCGTAGAGCAGCGACCAGCGATCAAGCGGCCAGGTGTGGATTGATCGAACCGGCCCGAGCGGCTCCCTCATGGGTGCCTCGGGGCCTGGACGCGAGGGTGGGCGGCCAAGCGAGCATCGACCATGGGACAAGGGCTCCGGACACAGCCGAGCCCGTGCCCGGCGGATGCCGGTGATTTACCTTGATTCTGGCGGTCGAGCCAAGCGGCAACCCCGCCAACGCGTGCTCAGCGAAGCTCCGTGCTGACCTCCTGGCGGACGGTCCCCGTGCCGCTCGCCGGGCCGAGCTCGATCTCGATCAGGCCGGTATAGCGGCCCGGCTTCCAACGCGGGCCAGGACGGCCGGCATTCGAGAAGCCGGCCTGGATGATCCGGTCGGCATCCGCCGTATGGCGAAATTCACGGACCGTCCCGCCATCGGGACCGACGATGCGCACCAGAACCTTGTCATGCCGGGCAAGGCCGATGATGACGAAGAACAGGGTCAAGGATGGCGAGCCCGCGTCGATGGTCGCTTCCGGTAAGACCCGGAACCGGCGAACGTCCTCGGGCGCCGGCTTGGTGCCGACGAAGCCGGAGCGATAGACGGTGACCGGGCGGTATTCGAGAGCCGCGAGCGCCGAGCGGTTCCACAGCGGCCGCTCGCCCACGCCGCAACTCGTGTGAATGTCTTCGACGGCGCCGACAAACGGATCGATGACGCGGTTGCCGTGGCGCACCGTCAGATGAACGTGGGGAAACTCTGTGTCGCCCGACAGGCCGATCTCTCCGATACGTTCGCCGGCCTTCACGTTCTGGCCCACGCGCGGCAGCACGGTGCCGCGTCGCATATGGCAGTACTGTGTCGACCAGCCGTCACCGTGATCGATGATGACGCCGTTGCCGCATTCGCGGTGCCGGATCGCCTCGCTGCCCTGGTCGCGCACGTTCATGTCGGCGACGCCGTCGCGCCGCGCGGTCACCTTGCCGCCGGCCGCTGCCAGCACGGCGACGCCCTTCTCCATCGTCGTCGGATCGGAGAGCGCGATATCGGTGCCGCTATGCCCGTCATATGTCCGGTGACGGCACTGGAAGTCGCGGTGACCCTTTCCTTCATCGTGGTCGACATACTGCATGACGAAGCAGTCGGCCCCGACGCGACAATCGATCGGCAGTCCAAGCGACGGGGGCTCGCCGGCCAAGGCCCATGCCGAAGCAAGCCCCGCCCCGGCGAGGCACAAGGTGGCGAGGGCCGACGTCCCAAGTCTGGCTGTCATCTCCGGCATTCCGGTCCGCGCACGATCGGATGCGCCGGCGCCGGCGCATCCTTCCAATCGAACGTGGCAATGCAACCGCGCTTCGGCAAGTGTCGCGGTCCGGACTTCCTCAGCCGGTCGCCGCGGTACCGGCACTCTGTGCCGCTGCGCGTGCCAGCGCATCGGTGACCAGCGTGACACCCTGGCGGTTCTCGAAGAGCCGTGGTGCGGCGGCCGCCAGGCGGTCGCGATAGCGCGCCCGCCGGCGTGATTCCCGCGCCAGCCGAACGGCGCGATGGACGTAGTCCGCGCCATCCTCGGCGATGCCGTCGTCGACCTCGAGCAACCGAAGCAGCCCGTAGGCAGCGCGCCCGCGCAGCTGCTCACCGGCCTGGCACACGATCGGCGCCGCCACGGCCAGCGCGTCATAGGCGAGCGGCAGGCAATCCACCGTCTGCGGCGCCAGGACCACATCTGCCACGGCGAGCAAATCGAGACGTGATGCGGCATCGAGCTGCGGCATGAAGCGGAGCCGATCGGCCGCCTTCGGCGAGCGGTGCGTCAGCCGCGCCTTTAGCTTCGCCGCCAAGGCTCCGTGGGCATCAGACTGCAAGACGATCAGAGCGCGGGGGTCCTCATCCAGAATTGCCACGAGCGAGCGATCAAAATCTGGATGCAGCGCGGGCAGGGAGTTGAGGCAGGCGTAGACATGGACCTGATCGGGCAGGCCGAGCGCGTGGCGGTCGCGCCCGCCCGGCTCGCGACGGCGGGCGAAGACAGGGGGCTGCTCGAGCTCAACCAGCCGCTCAACGTAGCGGCGTTGCGCAGCTTCCGGCTCGAAGCCGCGTGCGGACAGGAACAGATCCATGGTCGCGATCCCGGTGGTCACGGGATGGCTCCACAAGACTGCCTGAAGCGGGGCCAAACGCGCCAATGCCAAACCGTAGGCGAAGTGGTCGTTGACCACGTCGATGAAGAGCAGGGCATCGAGCTCGGATTCGGCCACCGCCATGCGCGCTGCCTCGAAGGTGTCGGGCAGAACGGTGATCAGGTCGCAACGCGCTCGCACGGCGCGCGCGCCAGCGCCGATCGGTGGCGCGAGAAACAGGCCGATCAGTCTGATCACGTCGCGCGGCAGCTCGGCGACCAGGTCGACGTAGAGACGATCGAGCGTCGTATCGATGCGGTTGGGAACGACGACGCCAAGGCGCAATTTCTTTGCACTGCGCGACGAACGCGCGCGGCCCGCAGGCGGCGCCACGAACGTGAATGCCGGGCAGGCCTGATGGTGCGCCTCGGCGATACGCGCATGAAACATGCGATCGTCGCAGTTGCCGTTGATCAGCCCGGGCGCCAGCCCGGCGAGCGCATCGCCCGGCGCGGCGGCACGGCGGATCCGCTGAGGCAACCGGTCCAGCCAGGCGATGCCGCCGGCGCGTGCCGCCGCAATGGACGGCCCATCCGGCGGCACGACGGGGGCGACCTGCGCCAGCTTGAGGCCGATCTGTGCATTGCGCCCGATGCCGAATGCGCGCTCGAGCAGAGCCGTCCCTGCCTCGCTGTCGCCGGAGGCTATCAGCAAGTCGGCCGCGCGCTGCAGGCCTCGCGCCGACTGCGGATCGATCGTGGCGGCTAACCGGAACCAGGCGAGGGCTTCGTCGGTTGCACCACGGCGGGCCAGGGCGTCGCCCATGTCGAGCATGGCGCCGACATTGTCGGGGGCGCAGGCCAGCACGTAGGTGTACTGGGCGACGGCGTCCCGATGGGCGCCCAGCCGATCGAACAGATCCCCGAGCTTGATCCGGGCACCGGGTGCTGCCGGCATCAACCGGCCAGCCAGGCGCAGATGCTCGATGGCTTCGCGAAATCGGCCGATCGCCTGCAGCACGTTGCCCAGATTGTGATGGGCCACGGCCAGAGTTGCATCATGGTGGATGGCCGCGCGGTAGGCCGCGACGGCTTCGCGGATCTGTCCGAGCTGATTGAGCGCGCTGCCCAGATTGTTGTGCGCCTCGGCGAAGGCCGGATCGAGCACGATCGCGCGCCGATATGAAGCGACCGCTGCCTGGGTTTCGCCCTGTTCGCGCAGGGCGTTGGCCAGGTTGTAGTGGAACTGGGGAACCGCGGGTTTGAGTTCGATCGCCTGGCGATAGCATTCGACGGCGGCTTGCGCCTGGCCTGCGATCCGGCGCGCAAGCCCCAGGGAGTTGCGGTACTCGGCGACCAGCGGGGCGATTTTGGCTGCCGCCCCGATCATCTCGATCGCTCCGGCGATGTCGCCCCGGGCGTAGCGTATCAGGCCCAGCCGGTGATGAGCCTCATCCGAGCGAGGATCGGCGCTGATGATCTCTTCAAGAAGGGCGCGCGCCTCTTCGAGCCGACCCGCGCGGTGGCGCTCGATGGCCGCGCGCATGGCCTTGTCGCGCTCGACTTTCGCGGTCATGCGATTCTTGTGGCCATCCCTGGCGCCCGCCCTCTTTGGCCAGCGGCGGAAGGGCCGACGAAGGCCGCCCGCCGACAATGCGGATCCGGCGGCATGGTGGCACAGGCGGACCCCGACCGGTCAAGGCAAGAGTCCAGGGCATACCGCCGCAGTACCTCGAAAGTGTTAGCAAGATCATTCGGTTCGTGATAAAAGTTCAATTCCGCTCGCTAGAATGGCTCGCGGCTAGGGGTGCGGTAGCGGTTACCCGGACCAGGTGGTCCGGCGAGAGGGGCAGAAATGGCGACCTTCTCCGGTACGGCGGGCAATGATGCGCTCGTGGGCGCAGCCACGTCCGATCTCCTGATCGGCGGCTTCGGCAACGATACCCTCACCGATACGACGGGCGACGACACGCTGTCTGGCGGCGACGGCAGCGACAGCCTGGTCGGCGGCGCCGACAATGACTCTCTCATCGGCGGCGACGGCAACGACTCACTCGATGGCGGTGACGGCAACGATTCGCTGTTTGGTGGCGACGGCGGTGACGTCATCCTGTCCTCCGCCGGAGCCGACTGGCTCGATGGCGGCGACGGCAATGACACACTCAACGGCGCCGCAGGCGACGACTACCTGTCGGGCGGTAATGGCAGCGACAGCATCGACGGCGGCGACGGTAATGACAGCCTCGTCGGGGCCCAGGGCAACGACACGCTGACCGACATCTCCATCTCGCACGACGTCTTCGACGGCGGCGGCGGCGACGACGTCATGCAGGACCTCGGCGGCGGCAATGACTCGATGACGGGCGGCGACGGCAACGACAGCATCTACGCCGGAGACGGCAACGATCTGATCTACGGCAATGACGGCATCGATACTCTGAACGGCAGCGACGGCAACGACACTCTCTATGGCGGCGCCGGCAACGATATCCTGATAGATCTCGGCAGCGGCGCCGACCTGCAATACGGCAATCTGGGCAACGACAGAGTCGTTTCGGGCGACGGCGCCGACACGCTCTACGGCGGTGCCGCCAACGATTCGATGACCGGCGGCGGCGGGGACGACAAGCTCGTCGGCGGCGAGGGTCTCGACGTCATGTATGGCGATGACGGCAATGACCAGATGTCGGGCGATGGTGCCGCGGACTCGCTCGGCGGCGGCAACGGCAACGACAGCATCTATGGGGGACTGGCTGACGACACGCTGTTCGGCAACTCCGGAAGCGACGTCATCTACGGCAACGTCGGCGCCGATTCCATGGTCGGCGGCGACAACAACGACCTGGGCTTCGGCGGACAAGGTGACGACACCATCTATGGCAACGCCGGCGCCGACACGCTCTACGGCAACCTTGCAAACGACCGGCTGTTCGGGGGCTCCGAGACGGACACGATGTATGGTGGCCAGGGCAACGACATGCTCTATGGCGGCATCAGCGCCGACCTGCTCTATGCGGGCGTGGGTGACGATTCGGTCTATGGCGGCGCCGGCAACGACACGATGTATGGCGGGTCCGGCAATGACGCCTTCGTGTTCGAAGCCGGCAGTGGTACCGACGTCATTGCCGATTTCAACATCGACGCCGCCGACGTGTTGCGGGTCCAGAGTGGAATCAACAACAACTCGATTACGACGGTGGCGCAGGTGCTCGCGGCCATGACCAGCAGTGGCAGCAACACCGTCCTCAATCTCGGCGGCGGCAACACCATCACCATCGTCGGCGTCAGCAAGTCGGCCTTCACGACGTCGGACATTGTCGTCTTCTGACCGCGCCCCGCGCGGCCTTTTCTGTTGATTTCGGCGCTGCCGTGATAGCGTGCGGCTGCCGTAACGCCTGCCTGTCCTATGCGCATCATCGCCTACAGCCACCGGCTCGACTACACGGGCGCGCCGCTCATCCTGTTTCGCCTGATGCGCCATCTGCGCGCGCGGCACGAGATCGTCGTCCTACTACCGCGCCATGGCGACGTCGGCGCCCTTCGGCAGGACTACGAGGCCGCCGGCATCGAATGCGTTGCGTATATCGATGCACGAAAGTACGACGTCCTGGTTGCCAACACCCTGATGTCGTTCGACGTCGTCAAGAAGGCGCAGGGTCAGCTGCCCATCCTGTGGTGGATTCACGAGCCGGCAGGGGGTGTCGAGTGGCTGACCACGGGTCGGGTCGATGCCAAGGCATTCGGGGTGCCGGATGCGGTCGTCTTTCCGACACGCTGGCAGTACGAAACCCTCTATCGGCCGTATGTCGGCGGCCGTCGCCATGCCATCGTGCCGTACGGCATCGGCATCGATCCGCATGTCGGCCCACCGCCCGCAAACCGGGATCCCGCGGATCTGCACCTGCTCCAGCTCGGCATCGTGGCGGCACGGAAGGGCGTCGACGTCACCTTGCGCGCGCTGAAGCGGCTCGCCAATCCGCGCATCAAGCTGACGCTCATGGGCTCCTGTATCTTCCAGCCCAACTTCGTCGCGCAGGTGACCGCCACCATTGCGGGCCATAGCGTGCTGAACCAGACCGTCGAAGTGACGGGCGAACAGCCTCCTGCCGTCGCCCAATCCCATATGGCGCATTGCGACGCGCTCCTTTTTCCGACGCGGGACGACCTGATCACCCTGACGATCCTCGAGGCGCTGCTGCACCGCCGATGCGTGCTATCGAGCGATTTCGGTCCGATCCCCGAAACCGTGATGCACGATCAGACGGGATTGCTCAGCCCGGTCGGAGACGACGCGGCGCTGGCCGCCAATATCGACCGGATCTTCCACGACCGCGGCCTGATCAAACGCCTGGGTGACGCCGGGCGCGCGATCTACGACCACAAGCACACCTTCACGGCCCATGCCCAGGGCATGGAGGCGGAGATCGCCGCCGTGGCGCGGCGCTAGGGCGACATCGCCGGCTGGCGACAAACCAGTTGACACCGGGGTTGGCGTTCCTGACATTCCCGGCCGTTGTTGCCGGAGCCGGCCGGGACCGGCGCAGCTGTCGCCGCGCAACGCGGCACGTCGGGGTCGCGCAATGACCGAAGAACGGATCGCCGTCCTCGGTGTCGGCTATGTCGGACTGCCGCTCGCGCTGGCACTGGCGCGCGTGTTCCGGGACGTCCGCGGCTACGATGTCGACGCGTCGCGCATCGAGGCGTTGAAGCTCGGACGCGACTGGAACGACGAGGCGGACCGGCCGCTGGTCGCACCGCCCAATCTATGCTTCACGCATGAGGAGAGCGCGCTCAAGGGCGCGACCGTGTTCATCGTCACCGTGCCGACGCCGATCGACGCGAGTCGACGGCCCGATCTCGGGCCGATCGAACAGGCCTGCCGGACGATCGCCCACGTGATCGCCAAGGGCGCCCTCGTCATCGTCGAGTCGACGGTCTATCCCGGCGTGGTCGAGGAATTCTGCGGACCGATCATCGCCCGCGAGTCCGGGCTGACACAGGGCACCGATTTCAAGCTCGGCTACTCGCCTGAGCGCATCAATCCCGCCGATGACGCGCATCGGCTCGACAACGTGGTCAAGATCATCTCGGCGCAGGACGCCGAGACGCTCGAACGTGTCGCCCGGCTGTACGAGCCGATCGTCCATGCCGGCCTGCATCGCGCCCCGTCCATCCAGGTCGCGGAGGCCGCGAAGGTCACCGAAAATATCCAGCGCGACGTCAACATCGCGCTGGTCAACGAGCTGGCGCGGATCTTCGACCGGCTTGGACTGCGCACCCACGACATCCTCGAGGCTGCCGGCACGAAGTGGAACTTCATGAAGTTCAAGCCGGGGCTGGTCGGCGGCCATTGCATTGGCGTCGATCCCTACTATCTGATCGCGCGTGCCGAATCCTTCGGCTATTACCCCGAGGTGATCCGCGCATCGCGCCGCCTGAACAACGGCATGGGCGGCTTCATCGCCGAGCGGACCGTCAAGCTGCTGACGCGTGCCGGCCGCGCGTTGGGCAACAGCCGGATCGGCATTCTCGGCCTCACCTTCAAGGAGGACGTGACCGACATACGCAACAGTCAGGTTCCGGAGATCGTGCGCGAGCTCGGCCAGTTCGGCGCCCGGCCCCTGGTCCACGATCCGCATGCCGATCCTCATCGCGTGCGCGAGGAGTACGGTATCGAGCTCGTCGAGTGGGACCAGCTTTCCGGCCTCGACGCACTCGTCATCGCCGTCGCGCATCGGGTGTTCCTCGAGCGCAAGCGTCAGGAGCTGTTCGATCTGGTGACGGCAAACGGCGTCATCGTCGACATCAAGTCGGTGCTCGCGCCGGGCGACATCCCCGCTGGGCTGCACTACTGGAGCCTCTGACAGCGGGATGAGAATTGGCGGCCAAGCCGAACCTGGGAACCGCGGCCGAAATCGGCTAGACAAGCGATCCGACGGGGCGCATGCCGGTTCGCCCCGCGCATCGCTCAACTGCTGCCGCCAAGCCTGACATGGCTTCACTGCCCGCCGACCCGCCGACCCAGACCGCTGCCGCGCCGGCCGCACAGCCGAACGCTGCCATCCAATACCACCCCGATTCCTACGACGCGGCCCGTCCCAAGGTCATGGGCCGCCACGCGGCAGGAGAAGGCTTTCTGAAGGGCCTGGTCGCCCACTCCGGCGTGCCGGCCTTCTACGCATTCACGCCGAGCCGCAACGATTTCGATCATTTCACCCGGCGCGTCGCCGCGATGGGCGGGCGCGGCCGGCCGACTCACTGGGTGGCGCCCGGGCGCTATAGCCTGCTGGCGGAGGTCGGCTGCCTCTATCTTGCCGGGCCTGGCCTGGGCGAAACGGCATGGCAGCGCCGGCTCGACGACGATCGGCGCTATAGCCTCTGTGGCATCACCCACACGGTGAGCTCCGATCGGGCGATGGACGCACTCGGCGAGCTGCTGCTCGCGCCGACCCAGAGCTGGGATGCCGTCGTATGTACGTCGCGGGCCGTCAAGGCGGCGGTCGAAAGGATGGTCGGCGGCTATGCCGACTACATCGCCCAGCGGGTAGGAGCACGCCCCGCGCTGCCGATCCAGCTGCCGATCATTCCCCTCGGTGTCGATGCCGGTGCCTTTGCTGCCTCGACCGCCACCGAGGCGATGCGAGCCGAGCTGCGCCAGCGGCTGCAGATCGCGGCATCCGATGTGGCCCTGCTCTTCTTCGGACGCCTGGCGTTCCACGCCAAGGCCCATCCGGTCCCGATGTTGCTGGCAGCCCAGCTGGCTCACGAGCTGATGCGCGGCGACGCCGGAACCACCCGGCTGCACTTTCTGATGGTCGGCCAGTTCCCCAACAATGCCATCGCGGCCGAATTCAGAACAGCCGCGCCGCGCTACTGTCCCGACGTGACGGTGCACTTTCTCGACGGAGCCGACCCGCCGCAGTCGCGGGCCGCGTGGTTTGCCGGCGATATCTTTTTTTCGCTCTCGGACAATATTCAGGAAAGCTTCGGCATCACGCCGCTCGAGGCGATGGCGGCTGGCATCCCGTGCGTCGTGTCGGACTGGGATGGCTATCGCGACACCGTGACCGAAGGCGAAACCGGCTTCCGCATCAAGACGACCATGCCGCCACCGACGGACGGCGGCGACCTTGTGCCGCGCTACGTATGGGGTATCGATACCTATGATCGATACATCGGAGCCGTCAGCCAGGCGACTGCCGTCGATGTGCGGGCGGCGGCAGATGCCATTCGTCGTCTGGCCGGCGATCTGGCCCTGCGTCAATCACTCGGCGAGGCCGGCCGCCGCCGGGCGGCGGCCTTCTTCGATTGGCGGCCGGTGATCGGACAATACCAGGCGCTGTGGCGGGAGCTCGCGCTCCGCCGACGCACCGACAAGCTGGCCGGGGCCGGGCAAGCTGGACTGCGCAACCACGGCCTGCGCCCGGATCCTTTCGACATGTTCCAGGGCCACTCCTCGACGCAACTCGGCGCCGATGTCAGTCTTCGTACACGGGGAGAGGACGCTGCCGCTCGGCTCGAGCAGATATTGTCGATGTCGATGAACACCTTTACCGGACATCTGATGCTGCAGCAGGACGAGATTCGGCGCATGGTCGCCGAACTGGCCGGCCGCTCCCGGACGGTCGGCGAACTTTCGGCCGGCCGGCCGGATACCGAACGGCGCCTGCTCATGCGGACAATCGCATGGCTGAAGAAATACGATATCGTCGATTTCTGACATGGCCGCACCGCCCGCACAGCTCGCCGGAGCTCAGCCCGCCAACGCGAACGCGCCGACCGCCGAGGCGTCGACCGCCGCAGCCGCGATCCGCGAGGCAGACCGGCTGCGCGACGCGAAGGACCTCGACGGCGCGCGCCGGGTGCTGACCGAGGCGCGCCGGCAATTTCCCGGCAACTACGACCTGCTGCACCGAGCCGCCATCGTCGAGCATTTGGCTGAGCGCTACGCCGATGCCCGCGCCCTGGTGCAGCCCGCCCTCACCTCAAGCAACGCACCGAGCAAGCTGTTCGTCATCGCCATCCAGGTCGCGCGCCGGCTGACCGACACGACCTGGGCCGAAGCGACCGTGCGCGAGGCGCTGCGCCGGTGGCCGTCGCTTCCGGAGTTTCACCACCAGCTTGGCCTCATTCTGAGCGAGCGAGGCAAGCTGGACGAGGCCTGTTGGCACTTCGAGGCGGCAATCAACCTGCAGCCCTACAACGCCAACGCACAGATGGCGCTCGCGGTCGCGCTCGAGCGGATGGGTGATCTCGCACGCGCCGAGTTTCTCTATCGCAGCGTCATCGCGGTCGACCGGCGCGCCAGTCAGGCGCTGATCAACCTGGGCGTCATCCTGCAGAAGCAGGAGCGACATCTGGAGGCCCTGGAGATCTACCGGCAGGCGGAGCAGCTGCCGCATCAGGCGGTGCTGCACTCGAACCTCGGGGCGCTGTACCGCAGCCTTCGCCGCTACGAAGATGCACGTGCGTCCTATGCGGTGGCGCTCAAGCGCGAGCCGAACAACGTCAGCTTCCTCTACAACTTCGGCAACCTGCTGAAGGAGCTGGGCGACCTTGACGGCGCGGCGGCCAACTACCGCCGCGCCCTGGCCATCGCCCCGGACAACGCCAGCGTGCACTGGAATCTGTCCCTCGCGCTGCTGGCGGCGGGGCGGCTCGCCGAAGGGTTCCAGGAGTACGAATGGCGCTGGCAGTACGAAGGCTTTCCCTCCAAGCGGCGCGATTTCCCACAACCCATGTGGGATGGCGGACCGGCGCCGGGAAAGGCGCTGCTGATCCACACGGAACAGGGCATGGGCGACGTGCTGCAATACATGCGCTTCATGCCGGCGATCGTCGAGCGTGCGGCAGGTGCGCGCATCGTCTTCGAGTGTCATCAGCCACTGATGCGCCTCTTCAGCGATCTGCCTGGCGTCGACCGGACGGTGGAGCGCCTGGGACCGGAGCCGCTGCCACCGTTCGATCTCCACATGCCGCTGATGAGCGCGACCCACGTCCTCGGCATCGCGACTCTCGACCAACTGCCCAAGCAGGTGCCCTACATCCCGGTTCCCGATCCCACGAGCTTTCCGCTCAACGAGGCGCGGCCCGAGCTCTTGAAGATCGGCCTGGTGTGGGCCGGCAATCCCCGCTTCAGCGGCGATCGAACCCGCTCGACCCAGTTGGCGACCGTGCTACCGCTGCTCGACGTGCCGGGCACCCAATTCTTCTCGTTGCAAAAGGGCGACGGCGAAGCGGAGGTGCGAAACGCCCCCGCCAAGCTGATCAGGCTGAATGAGCGGATTCGCGATTTCTGCGATACCGCCGCAGCCATGATGCAGCTCAATCTGATCATCACGACGTGCACGTCGGTCGTTCACCTGGCCGGCGCGCTCGGCCGGCCGACCTGGGTCATGCTGTGCCATGCGCCGGACTGGCGCTGGCTACTCGGCCGTGATGACAGCCCTTGGTATCCGACGGCCCGCCTGTTCCGTCAGTCGACACCGGCCGATTGGCCGGGCGTCATCGCCGCTGTCCGAGCCGCCCTGACGGAGCAGGTCAGAGCCGGCCGCGCGAAGCCGTCGCCGTCATGACGGTTGTCGTCTGCGCCGCCGCGGATCATCGCTTCTTCGAGCTACTCCATCTGATGGTCCTGTCCGTTCGGCACAAGCCCGAAGGACGCCGCGTGTCGCTCGCCATCCTCGACCTCGGGCTGACGCCGGAGCAGAGAACGCTCTTGGGTCCTCTCGTCGATCGCATGGTCGAGCCGGGCTGGGACATGCGGTTCGCCACATCCGGCAACCAGTCGGGCCGCGAAGCCTGGCGCGGTTTCAAGGCAATGACGGCGCGACCGTTCTTGCCGCGCCACTTTCCCGGCTACGAGACCTATGTCTGGATCGACTCGGACGCGTGGGTCCAGGATTGGCATGCTGTCGATTGCCTGGTTCGCGCCGCGGCCGGCGGCGCCATCGCGATCGTGCCCGAGATCGATCGATCCTATCGCACGGAGTACGACCGGGGCCGCAATCGCCGCTGGATGATGCACAACTATCGCCGGTTCTTCGGCAAGAGCGCAGCGGAGGCGCTCTGGCTCATGCCGGTGCTCAACTCCGGCGTATTCGCGCTGCGCCACGACGCGGTGCACTGGCAAGCCTGGGCCGAAGATTTCCAGGCCGGCCTGCTGCGCGAGACCGACCTGACCGTCGAGCAAACCGCGCTCAACCACGCGATCTATACGCGAGGCCTGCCGCATCATTTCCTGCCGTCCCGGTTCAACTGGCTGGTCAACAAGGCGCTGCCGAAGTACGACCCGGTGACCGGCCAATTCACCGATCCGGTTCCGCCGCACGAGCCGCTGGGCATCGTCCATTTGTCGGGCGACGCCAAGAAGACCAAGCATCTCCTGCGGTGCATCGACGGACGCGGCATGTTCGGCACCTGGCTGCGCTACCGTCCGGAGCGCGCGGTGCAAGGCTACGAGCCGCCGAACCGCGCCCCGCTCGCCGAAGCGCACCACCTGGCCGAGCAACAGGCCGCCAGCCGCCGGCGCGCGCGTTTGCGCCCGGAACGCCCTTCCGAGTGACGAGAGCCGTCCCCGGGTAACGCCACGCCATGAGAGCCATCATCTGCACCGGCGCCGACCACCTGTTTTCCGGCCTGCTGATGGAGCTGATCGGTTCGATCCGCGACAAACCGGAGGGCCGGAGCATGCCGATCGGCGTGCTCGATCTCGGCCTCACCTTGGACCAGCGGACAGAGCTCGAGCGCCGCGTCGACCACGTCACCGAGCCTGGCTGGGACATCGAGGTTCCATCAGCCGCGGGGCCGGCACGCAAGGGCTACCGCGCCATGACGGCGCGCCCGTTCCTGCCGCGATACTTTCCCGGCTACGAGGTGTACCTGTGGATCGACGCCGATGCTTGGGTGCAGGACTGGGCCGCCGTCAAATTCTTCACGGAAGGCGCCGCCGACGGCGCGCTAACCATCGTCCCTGAAATCGACCGCGCCTATGCCTCCCTCTACGACCACGGTGAGACGCGCCGATGGATGTACGACAACTATGTTCGGTTCTTCAGCGGCGCAGCGGCACGCTCGCTGTGGCAGTTGCCGATCATGAATTCCGGCGCGTTCGCGCTCCATCACGACGCGCCGCACTGGCAGTCCTGGGCCGACGATCTGCGGAGTGCACTATCGCGCGTCGCCGATTTCACCGCCGAGCAGACCGCGCTCAACCACGCCGCTTACAGCCGGCGTCTGCGGGTCCAGATGCTGCCCGCCATCTTCAATTGGCTGGTCAACAAGGCGCTGCCGAAATACGATCCGGCGACCGGCTTCTTCACGGAGCCGCTACTACCGCACCAGCCGCTCGGCATCGTTCACCTGTCGGGGCAGGCGAAACGCACAGCGCACACGATCGACTACACGACAGGCGGGGGCCGCATTACCACCGGATTGCACTACCGGCCGAACCGCCAGCCTGCATCTGACCGGGCGGTCCAGGTGGAGCCCCGCCATTCCGCGACAGAAGGCTCGACCTTGCGCGGATCGGGCGCCTGAGGACCGACGCGAGAGATCGAGACAGCGCCATGGGGCGAATCCTACTGGCATGGGAACTGGGTGACGGCCTCGGCCACGTGATGCGGCTATTGCCGCTGGCCAAGCGGCTGCGCGAATCGGGCCACGAGTGCATCTTCGCCGTGCGCAACGTGCCGATCAGCCACGGCGTGATCCAGCGCGAAGGCTTCGTCGTGCTGCAGGCACCGATGCTCATCCCTCATGCACCTGAAGACGTCCGCAACAAGCCGATCGCCACCTATGGCGACATCCTGGCGACGATCGGCTACGACGATGTCGACCGGCTGCTTGCGATGGTTGACGCCTGGCAGGGTCTGATCGATGTCATCAAGCCCGACATGGTGGTGGGCGACTACGCGCCGACGGTCGGATTGACGACCTACAAGACCTTTCCAACCGTCATGCTGGGCGACGGCTTCACCCTGCCGCCGCCGACGATGGCGAAGTTTCCGGAATTCCGGAAATCCGGCGCACGCGTGCCCGAAGAGCGCCTCCTGGCAACGGTGCAGGAAACGCAGCGCCGGCGCAGCCGGCCGCTGCCGCCGACCATGCCGTCGATTCTCGGCGGCAATGAAGCGTTCATCATCACGCTGCCCGAGCTCGACTTCTACCGGGGCGAGCGGCAGAAGCAGGCAGTCGGCCCCCTGACCCCGCTGCCGCCGCCGGCAGCCACCCGGCCAGAAGTCGACTACTTCTGCTACCTGTCGATGACATTCGCGCACACGCAGAAGTTCCTCGATGGCCTGGCCGCCAGCCGACGTACGGGAAGCTGCTATCTGCGCGATTCTGACAAGGTGCAGATCGCGCGGCTGCGCGACATGGGTCTGACGATCCATGACCGGCCGCCGCCGATGGCGGAGGTCGGCGCCAAGGCAGCCGTGATCATCCATCACGGCGGGCTCGGCACGACGGAGACGGCGATGGCCCTCGGCCGCCCGCAGATCCTCGTGCCGCGCCACGGCGAGCAGACCATGAACGCGCACACCCTCGGCCGCATGGGCATTGCCGCCCAGATGCGAACCGGCGGCCAATTCGAGTCCGCCCATGTCACCCAGGCGCTCAACGGCGTGATCGGCACGTCGAGCTATCTTGAGCGTGCCGCGGCCCGCGCGCAGGCCATCGCCAAGCGCGGCCCAACCCGCGCGCTCGACGTGATCTCCGGCTTCTGCGCCGAACTCGTCGCTGGTCGGGGCTGAGCGAGGCCATACCGGCGCATGCGCCGCATCGGCATCGCCTGGCAGATCGGAACCGATTTCGGCTGGGGCCTTTACGGCTACCACATCGCCGAACGCCTGATCGCGCGGCGGATCGCGCTGCCGTTGCCGCTGGAACAACCCGGCACGCTCGACCTTGACGCGCACGAACGCATGCTGCTTGCGCCGGCCCTGGCGGACCATGACGTCGTGCTCGGCCGGCTCGCGCGCGAAACGGGCGCCTCGGTTCCCATGCGCATGCCGGTGCTGCACGCGCGCGGCAACGACGCGACGCCAGCCTTCAGCGCCGCCGCAGCGCGGGTCAAGGGAAGGCCGAACCACGCACTGGCCTTCATCGAGAGCACGCTCATTGGCGAAGACGCGCGCAGCAGGCTCGCGGAATTCGACCGCGTTGCCGCCGGCTCGACATGGAACAAGCACCTGCTCGAAGCCGCGGGGCTCAGCAATGTCGTCGCGTCGCTCCAAGGAGTCGACCCGACCCTGTTTCACCCGGCGCCGCGCAGCGAGCGCTACCGCGACCGCTTCGTGATCTTCTCCGGCGGCAAGCTCGAATACCGCAAGGGCCAGGACATCGTGACGGCGGCCGTTGGAGCATTCCGCCAGCGGCACCCCGAGACCCTGTTGCTCGCCGTCTGGGGCAATCCATGGCCCGACTCGCCCCAGGGCCGTCTGCTCGCGCATTCGCCGCATGTCGACGGCGCGCCCGTGGTCGATGCCCAGGGCAACCCGGAGTTCGGCGCCTGGTTCGCGCGCCACAGCCTGCCGCAGGAAGCCGTCCTTGCCTTCAACTACATGCCGCACACCAAGCTGGCGCGCTTGATGCGCGAGGCCGACGTCGCATTGTTTCCGAACCGCTGCGAAGGCGGCACCAACCTAGCGGCCATGGAGTGCATGTCGGCCGGCGTGCCGACGATCCTGTCGGCCAATACCGGCCATCTCGACATCATTGCCGAAGGCGCCTGCTACCCGCTCTGCAACCAGCAGCCGATCGCTTTACCGACCAAGCGCATCGGAACCGATGGCTGGGGCGAGTCCTCGGTCGAGGAGATTATCGAGCTGCTGGAGCGGGTCTGGCGCGATCGGCAGGCCGCGCGCGCGGTGGGCCTCAAGGGCGCCGCCCACATGGACGGCTTTGCCTGGTCCCGTCGGATCGACGGGCTGATCGATCTGCTCGGCCTGGCGGGCTAGACTGAACTTTGCCCGAATTTTGACCAAGCCACTGATGTGACTCGCGTTTGTCTGCGGGTCCTGACTACAGGCTGGGCTTGACGGCGAGCAGATCGAGTGCGCGGCGCTGGATTTCGGTCG
>Ga0194131_10004483_pt1 | contig 21019 bp, 22 predicted proteins | sample TA2KigO120mmetaG_FD_148631 | JGI IMG/M metagenome (GOLD analysis project Ga0194131, IMG submission 148631) | Freshwater microbial communities from Lake Tanganyika, Tanzania - TA2015053 Kigoma Offshore 120m | ecosystem: Environmental > Aquatic > Freshwater > Lake | place: Tanzania: Lake... | reverse complement strand
GACCGGAGCGGTGCGCAGGCCGAGCGCGGCGCGCCCCAGGCCGCGCTCCCGACGGTCCGCCTGCTGCAGCTGCGTGCTCGGCGCGTAGCCGCCGCCGCGCGCCGCCTCGAAGAAGAAGTTGGCGACCGCTTCCTCGATGGGCGCGGTGGTGGCATCGGCGGCGGCTTTCTTCTCTACCGCGTCCATCACCGCGCACCAGGTCGGGTCGGGACACTGCGTGCGCTCGTTGCGCTGGCGCAGGCGCGTCTCGATCGCCCCGGCGACGCCACGCGCCGCGTTGTGCACGACGATGTCGGCATTGGGCCAAAGCAGCGCGACATCGTTGGGATCGGTGCGCTTGACCAGTGCTTCGAGATCGGTCAGGGCGCGCACGTTCGCTTCATGCAGCGCACGCGTCGGCCGTGCCTCGATGCTCCACAGGGACGCATCGGTACGCGGAGCCGGACGCGCGAAGGTGTCGGCGGCAATCGGCTCGGGCCACAGGGTAGTGTCGGGCGCCGGCCGGTCGGCGGCTTCGGCGGCGATCAGCGGCGCCGGCGCGCGCGGCAGGAACCGCGCCGAGTAGGCGATTTCATCGGCGAGCGCCTTGACCGTCGCTTCGGCGCGGCCGTCGGTGGGACGCGTGCCAATTGCCTGAAAGGCCGGGTCGGTGAACGGCCACGCCGCCGTCAGCCCGCCCACCTCGGCGGGCGCAAAGCCGCGTGGCGCTGCCATCGTCGCCTGGCCGTGCGCCGGGGTGTGAATTGCGAGAAGCGGAAGCAGGACGGCGAGGAGTACGCCTGGCACCTGGCTTGCCCGAATTGCTGGCGCCATCGTTCGCGCGCTTGGCGCCGCAGCGCCGTAGATGCTCAAGCCGGGTCACGGGCTCCAATGTCCGCGTTGGCGGCGATGAGACCGTGGCCGGGCCAGAGCGAAGCGTCCCCCTGCGCGGGATCATAGCACCGCGCTTCGGGGCAGCAAAGAATCAGGCCGATAGGCCTCCGGGGTGGCGGAGTCTCGCCACCACGGCGTCGGCGATGCGCTCGCACCGGGCGCCGTCGAAGGGAAACAGATCGGCGAAGGCGACCCCGAAACGCCCTCCCAGCGCCTGGCGCAGGAGCAAGCGCGCGCGATGCAGGCGCGTCTTCACCGTCTCGGGCTTGATGCCCAAGAGGGCCGCAGTCTCCTCGGTGGAGTTCTCCTCGATCTGGCGCAGCACGAACATCGCACGGAAGGCGTCGGGAAGGGCGGCCACGCACTCCTCGAGCAGGAGACGCGCGCGCTCGCGCGACTGCTGCGTCTCGGGATTCATCGTGTCGGACGTCGCGACCATGAGGGACTGCGCCCCTACGCCTGCCGATTCGTCGCCCAGCGAATTCAGGTCGACGGTGGGACGCCTGCGGCGCAAGCGTCCCAGCGCTTCGTTGGCGGCGATGCGCGTCAGCCATGTGCCGAGCTGCGCGTCGCCCAGATACGAGTCGAGGGCGGACAGCGCACGCACGTACGTCTCCTGCACCACGTCCTCGGCCTCGCTGTCGTCGCGCAGGATGGCGCGCGCGGTGCGATAGAGCTTGCGGTTGTAGCGGCGCACGATGCCGCGCACCGCCACCTCGCTGCCCTGGCGGGCAAGCGCGATGAGCACGGAGTCGCTGAACGTGTCGGTCGCGGCGGCAGATTGCGGAAGTGCCATGGTGTGCCTAGTGGTGAGCGAGGCCGACGGCCGCATTGGGGAGCGCAACGCGCGCACGGGCGACAATCTCCTCGACGCTGGGAAGTAGGCCCAGGACGGCGGCGGGCAAGGCCGCGTCGTCATAGGGCAACGAGCGCCCCGCGCCCACGACGATGCGCCCGGCCATGCCGGCCAGTTCGTGCGGACGGCAGAAGTAGTCGTAGACGCCCGGCTCCGTCAGCCGCACGGCGAACGTCTCGCCCGGCAGGAGATAGTCTGAGTCCCACCCCGGCGAGCCGACGGGGATGCGGCGCTCGTACGCGGTGGCGGTGTGGGCGTTGCCCGCATCCCGGTTGGTCCACCGGATCGTCGTGCCCACAGGCACATGCAGGCCGATGGGATCGAACCACACATGGCTACCGTTGGCGGTGCCGGCCATGGCGATGTCGAAGATGTCGTCCCATCCGTGCGCGCACACGACCGGGGAAGCAACGAGGGCGGCAAGGAAGCCGTCCCCGCCGCATAGGAACGCGCGTCCCAAGCGTCGTCACTGCGCCACGCGTGCTTCGTCGGCTTTCGACACGTGCCACAGCACCACATGCGCGTGCGGCTTCTCGACGCCGGGGTGGCGGGCATTGAAGTGCACGTCCACGTGATCCACCTCGCCGCCGGGGGCGCTGAGGTCGTTGAACGTCTTGTTCGGATTCAGGTCCTCGGTCGGGATCATGTAGATGGTGCTGACCAGCCGGGCCCTGGCGGTCGTAGGCGAGGAATGGCCCCGCCGGCAGGCTCGCCGGGTTGACGTAGAGCTGGCCCATGCCCGGCAGGAAGTCGGGCAGGCGGACGAGCTCGGAAACATTCTTGTACGGCGCGGCCGGCGGCGCCTGGGTCACCTGCTGCGCGGCGGCGGGCAGCGCGAGGCTAAGGGCGGCGGCAACGGCGAGAGAGCGGAACATACTGACACCTCCGATGGGCGGCGCCGTATGCGCCGTTACCCATTGGATGCGTCGAGGGCGAAAAAGGTTCCCGCAGGCTGGCGGACGAAGGACGAAGCCTAGTTCTCGTCCATCTTGCCGTGGCAGTGCTTGTACTTCTTGCCCGACCCGCACGGGCACGGCGCATTGCGCGGCACCTTGCCCCACGTCGCGGGATCGTTGGGCGCGAGGTCGGGGCCGGGATCGTCCAGGGCGGGCTTCAGCTCGTGGCCGCCGCCCTCGGCGGGGATCGCTTGCGGCGCCGGCTGGCGCTCGAACACCGGCGGCGGCGCCGGCGCGATGTTCACCTGCACGCGCGCCAGCAGCATCGTGACGTGCTCGCGCAGGCCGCCGAGCATTGTCTCAAACATGTCAAAGGCTTCCCGCTTGTACTCGTTGAGCGGGTCGCGCTGGCCGTAGGCGCGCAGGCCGATGCCCTGGCGCAGGTGGTCGAGGCGCAGCAGGTGCTCCTTCCAATAATGGTCGAGCGACTGCAGCAGGATGTTCTTCTCGACCATCCGCCAGATTTCCGGCGTGTATTCCTTCTCCTTGCGCCCCATTAGGTCGTCGAACAGCTCAGTGAGACGCTTCAGCATCTCCTGGTCGTCGACGCCCTCCTCGTTCGACCACTCGCGCACCGGCGGCATCACGCCGAAGATGCGCGCCATCTCCTTTTCGAGCGTGTCGATGTCCCAGCTCTCCTGGTAGGCGTTCTCCGGGATGGTGCGGCTGACGAGACTCTGGAGAGTCTCGTGCAGCATCTCCTTGACCTCCTCGGAGACGTCCATCGTGCGCATCAAGTCCTTGCGCTGCTCGTAAACGACCTTGCGCTGGTCGTTCATGACGTCATCGAAGCGCAGCAGGTTCTTGCGGATCTCGAAGTTGCGCTGCTCGACCTTCTGCTGCGCCTTCTCTAGGGCCTTGTTCACCCAGGGGTGGGTGATGGCTTCGCCTTCCTGCAGGCCAAGGCGGCGCAGCATGGTGGCCATGCGGTCGGAGCCAAAGATGCGCATCAGGTCGTCCTGCAGGCTCAGGAAGAACTTCGACTTGCCCGGGTCGCCCTGACGGCCGGAGCGGCCGCGCAGCTGGTTGTCGATGCGCCGGCTCTCGTGGCGCTCGGTGCCGATGATGTAGAGGCCGCCGGCGGCCAGCACCTGCTTCTTCTCCGCCGCCACCTCGGCGCGGATCTCCGCTTCCGGGCGGGCGCGCTCGTGGGGGTCGGTGACGTTAGGGCCGATCTCGTCCTTCACACGGAAGTCGGGGTTGCCGCCGAGTTGGATGTCGGTGCCGCGGCCCGCCATGTTGGTGGCGATGGTGACCGCGCCTTTGCGTCCTGCCTGGGCGATGATGTGCGCCTCCTGCTCGTGGAAGCGGGCGTTCAGAACCTGGTGCGGCACCTTCTCCTTCTTGAGCAGGTTGGAGAGATGCTCCGACTTCTCGATGGAGACGGTGCCTACCAGTACGGGTTGGCCGCGCCGGAGCGCCTCCTTGATGAGCGTGACGAGGGCCGCGTCCTTCTCCTTGGCGGTGCGATAGACCTCGTCGTCGAAGTCCTCGCGCACGCACGGCACGTTGGTGGGAATCTCCACCACGTCCAGGTGGTAGATGGCGCCGAACTCGGGCGCCTCAGTCATCGCCGTGCCGGTCATGCCGGCGAGCTTCTTGTAGAGGCGGAAGTAGTTCTGGAAGGTGATCGACGCCAGCGTCTGGTTCTCGGGCTGGATGGTGACGTTCTCTTTTGCCTCCAGCGCTTGGTGCAGGCCTTCCGAGTAGCGGCGGCCTTCCATCATGCGGCCGGTGAACTCGTCGATGATGACGACCTTGCCGTCCTTGACGATGTACTCCGAGTCGCGCTGGAACAGCGTGTGAGCGCGCAGGCCCTGCTGAACGTGGTGCAGCAGCGTCACGTTGTCGATGTCGTAGAGCGAGCCGCGCTGCAACAGGTTGAGGTCGCGCAAAAGGCCCTCGGCGCGCTCGACGCCTTCCTCGCTGAGGCTGACGGTGCGCGTCTTCTCGTCGTGCTCGAAGTGCTTTCCCTTCTCCAGCGTCGGGATGATCTTGTCCACCGAGCGGTACAGCTCGGACGAGTCCTCGGCTTGGCCGGAGATGATGAGCGGCGTACGCGCCTCGTCGACGAGGATCGAATCGACCTCGTCGACGATGGCGTAGTTGAACTCGCGCTGCGCCATCTGCTCCAGATGGAACTTCATGTTGTCGCGCAGGTAGTCGAAGCCGAGCTCGTTGTTGGTGCCGTAGGTAATGTCGGCCTGGTACGCCTTGCGCCGCTCGGGGTCGTCAAGGCCGTGGACGATGACGCCCACTTCCATGCCCAGCATGCGGTAGATCGGGCTCATCCACTCGGCGTCGCGCTTCGCCAGGTAGTCGTTCACCGTGACTAGGTGCACGCCCTTGCCGGACAGCGCGTTCAGGTAGGCGGGCAGGGTAGAAACCAGCGTCTTGCCTTCACCGGTCTTCATCTCGGCGATCTTGCCCTGGTGCAGGATCATGCCGCCCATCAGCTGCACGTCGAAGTGGCGCTGCCCGAGGGTGCGCTTGGCCGCCTCGCGCACGGTGGCGAACGCCTCCGGCAGCAGGTCGTCCAGCGACTCGCCCTTCTCCAGGCGCTCCTTGAACTTCGCGGTCTGGGCACGCAGCTCGTCGTCCGAGAACTTCTGCAGCGATGGCTCGAGGGCGTTGATCGCGGCAACCTGCGGGTGCAGGCGCTTGATGATGCGATCATTGGACGTGCCGAAGAAGTTCTTGGCGAGCCAACCGAACATGGTGCCGCGGGGGAGGATTAGGTGAGGGAGAAGCTCCCCTCAGATAAGCGCCGGCCTAGGTCCTGTCAACGAGCGCACCGCCGTAGACACTAGGGATTGTGCCCTCGTCCGGCGGCTTGCCGCGTTGTCAGGCGCCATACCCAGCCGGCCTCCGGTGCGGCCCGGATCGTAGGCTTCGCCGCAACCGGCCTAGCTAGACGGATGCTTCGGCCGATTTCGCAGCGCATGGCCATAATCCTGCCGGTCCTGGCAGGGCTCGTGCTTGGAGGTTGCTATGCGTGGCGACCCTCGGGCGGCGGCGGCAAGGCTGAGTTCACGCCCCCGCGTTCAGTGAGCGCGGCCGATGTCGCCGTCCCCGCGGGCTATCGCGTCGATGTCGTTGCGACCGGTCTGAGCTTCCCGACCGGCATCGCCTTCGATGCGGAGGGCCGCGCCTACGTCACCGAGGCAGGCTACTCCTACGGCGAGGTGTTCCGGACGCCGCGGCTACTGCGTATCGAAGCCGGCGGCCGCACCGCCGTGGTCGCCGAGGGCGGCGGCCGCAACGGTCCCTGGAACGGCATCACTTTCGCCGACGGCGCGTTCTATGTCGCCGAGGGCGGTGAGCTTGAAGGCGGCCGCATCCTGCGCATCGGCACGGACGGCCGTGTCACGCCGATCGTCCAAGGGTTGCCGAGCGTCGGCGATCACCAGACGAATGGTCCGGTGGTGCGCGACGGCTGGCTCTACTTCGGGCAGGGCACTGCCACCAACTCCGGCGTCGTCGGCACCGACAACGCCGAGTTCGGATGGCTGACGCGCAATCCGCAGTTCGCAGATGTGCCGTGCGCCGACGTGACGCTCGCAGGCGTCAACTACTCTTCTGCCCATCCTCTGCGGCCCCGGCGCGACCGCGACCACCGCCGCCTACGTGCCATTCGGCACGGCGACAACCGCAGGCCAGACCATCACCGGCCGCATTCCTTGATGGGGCGCCGTCATGCGCACGCGACTCGGCGGCGGATCGCTCGAGCTCGTCGCCTGGGGCTTCCGCAACCCCTTTGGACTCGCGTTCGCCCCCGATGGGCGCCTGTACGTCACCGATAACGCCTACGACAAGCGCGGCAGCCGGCCGGTTTTTGGCGCCGGCGACCAGCTGTTCGTCGTCGAGCAGGGCCGCTGGTACGGCTGGCCCGACTACCACGGCGGGCGCACCGTCGCCTCCGGCCTATACGAGCCGCCGGGCGGCGATGAACCGCGCCGCGTGCTGGCGCGCGATCCACGCCCGCCTTCGCGTCCGGTGGCGCTGTTCGCCGTGCACTCGTCGTCGAATGGCATTGATTTTTCGCGCAGCACCGCCTTCGGCCACGTCGGCGACGCGTTCGTCGCGCAGTTTGGCGACATGGCCACCGGCAGCGGCAAGGTGCTGGGTCCGGTCGGCTTCAAGGTGGTGCGGGTTGACGTTACGCGCGGCGTCGTGCACGACTTCGCCATCAACCGCGGCCGCCAGAACGGTCCGGCCACCAAGGTCGGCGGTGCTGGCATCGGGCGCCCCGTCGCCGTGCGCTGCGATCCCGCCGGCAACGCCTTGTACGTCGTCGACTTCGGCGTGATGACGATCGGCGACAGCCCGCAGCCCTATCCGGAAACCGGCGTGATCTGGCGCATTACGCGGAGCACGCCGTGAAGCGCGCCGTGCTCGCCGTTGCCGGGCTCGCCGTCGCGCTGACGGCGTGCAGCTCAGGAGGCCGGCGCGGCGAGCCATTGGTCGGTCCGCTGCCGGTTGACGATCCAAAAGTCGCGCTCGGCCAGGTTGTTTTCAACCGCAACTGCGAGGGCTGTCACCCCGGCGGCGAGGCGGGGCTTGGGCCGATGCTCAACAGCTTCCCGGCGCCCGGCTTCCTCATCAAGTTCCAGGTGCGCCGCGGGTTAGGCGCCATGCCGGCGTTTCCCCCCACGGTGATCGCCGGCGGCGATCTCGATGCAATCGTCGCGTACATGATGGCCATGCGTCACCACGGCTAGACGCGGCCTTGCTGGCCGTGGTTGCGGGCAGTACAAAGCCCGCCGCAGCCGCCGGGCTTCCCGGCTCAACCAGCGCCAGCGACATGCCGCCCACCCCTTCGCCCCTCGCCCCCGCGGGGTTCCCCAGCCTGCCGCGCATTGCCGGCGTGCGCCTCGCCGTGATCGAGGCGGGCATCCGCTACAAGCAGCGGCCGGACCTCTTGGTGGTGGACGTCGCACCCAAGACCCAGGTCGCCGGCGCGCTGACCCGCTCCAAGACCGCGTCGGCGCCGGTCGAGTGGTGCCGCGCCGTGCTCAAGCGTGGCCACGCGCGCGCGCTGGTGGCGAACGCCGGCAATTCCAACGCGTTCACCGGCAAGGCCGGCGCCGACGCGGTGAAGCGCACGGCGGCGCGCGCGGCCCAAGCGCTCGGCTGCAAGCCGGGCGAGGTGTTCGTGGCGTCCACCGGAACCATCGGCGAGCTGATCAAGGTCGACAAGATCGAGGCCGCAATTCCGCCCGCCGTTGCCAATCTCGGCGATGTCGGCTGGCAGGATGCCGCCAACGCCATCCGCACCACCGACACGTTCGCCAAGGGCGTCACGCGCGCCGCGCGCATCGGTGACACGATCGTCACCATCAACGGCATCGCCAAGGGCTCGGGCATGATCGCGCCGGACATGGCGACCATGTTCGCTTTCTTCTTCACCGACGCGAAGATTCCGGCCTCAGTGCTGCAACGGCTGGTGAGTGCGTCGTGCGCGACGACCTTCAACGCCGTCACGGTCGATTCGGACACCTCCACCTCGGACACGCTGCTGGTGTTCGCCACCGGCATGGGCGCCAAGCATCCGACCGTGAAGTCGGCATCCGATCGTCACCTGCGCGACTTCAAGCGCGCTCTGCACGAGTGCATGCTCGACCTCGCCCAGCAGATTGTGCGCGACGGCGAGGGCGCGACCAAGTTCGTGGCGGTGAACGTCTCCGGCGCGGCCTCCACCAAGGCAGCGAAGACCATTGCCCTTGGCATCGCCAACTCGCCGCTGGTGAAGACCGCGCTGCACGGCCAGGACCCCAACTGGGGCCGCATCGTCGCCGCCGTCGGCAAGGCCGGCGAGAAAGCGAACCGCGACAAGCTCAAGATCGCCTTCGGCCCGCACCCGGTGGCCGCCAAGGGCGCGGTGGTGCAGGGCTACGTCGAGGCCCCTGTCGCGGAGTACATGAAGCGCCAGGAGCTCGACATCCACGTGGATGTCGGCGTCGGCAAGGGCAAGTTCACCGTGTGGACCTGCGACCTGAGCTACGACTACATCCGCATCAACGCGTCGTACCGGTCGTGAGTGACGGCGGCGAGATTCGAACGCCGCGTCTGATTCTACGTGCTCCGCGCGCCGATGATGCCGCGGCGATCGCCGCCCTCGCCAACGACTGGGACGTCGTGCGCCAGACGGCGAGCCTGCCGTTCCCCTACACCGAGGCCGACGCGCGCATCTTCATCGATGGCGGCGCGGGGCTACAGCTGCTGCTGAAGTTACCTCATGACGCGCATTGATGGCCCTGTCGTCGGGTCCATCGGCCTTCTGCAGCGCGACGGCGAGGCGGAAGTCGGCTACTGGTTCGGCCGGCCGCATTGGAATCAAGGCTACGCCACCGAGGCGTTGCGGGCGTTCCTAGACCATGCGTTCACCACTTTGCGGCCTGAGCACATCGTCGCGCGCGTGTTCCCGGACAACACGGCCTCCATCACCGTGCTGAAGAAGTGCGGCTTCACCCCGGCCGGCGTGAAGGAAGTAGACTTGCCCAAGGGCGGTGGCATGCGCCGTTTCCAAATGTTTCTGCTTGGCCGCTGACATCCGCACCGCCCGCCTCACGCTCCGCCCGCCGCGCGGCGAGGGCCCGGCGCTGGTCGCGCTCCTCAACGACTGGGAGCTGATCAAGAACACCGCGGCGCTGCCGTTCCCGTTCACGACGCGTGACGCCGACGAGTGGCTGGCGCAGGACGAGGAGCAGATGGCGTGCGACCGCATCCTGCTGCGCAAGGCCGTCGCGCTCAGCGACTCCGACGCGCTGATCGGCGCCGTGGACCTGTTCGAACGCGACAACGAAGCGTGCCTCGCCTATTGGATCGGCCGCGCCCACTGGGGGCAAGGCTACGCCACCGAGGCGGCAGGGGCCTTCCTCACGCACGCCTTCGCGACCACCAAGATCGACAACATCCGCGCCGGCATCTTCATCGAGAACGCGGCGTCGGCGCGCGTGCTGGAGAAGCTCGGCTTCACCGTGCGCGGCGAGTTCGACATCGACGCACCCGAGCGCGGCGGGAAGCGCCGCGTGCGCCGCTATGACCGGGCGCGCACGCCCGCCGATCCGCCGCCGGCGGTCACCAGGCTGGGTGCGCAGAGCGGCCACGAAGGATGATCCGTGTCGTCCTGGTCGCTGCGGCGGCGCTGCTCGACCCCGATCACCGTGTCCTGTTGGCGGAGCGTCCGGCAGGAAAGCCGATGGCCGGCCTGTGGGAATTCCCGGGCGGCAAGGTCGGCGAGGGCGAGACTCCGGAACGCGCCTTGATGCGCGAGCTCGACGAGGAGCTCGGCATCGCCGTGGCACCCGCGGAGCTGATCCCGCTTGTCTTCGCCTCGCATGGCTATCCTGGCTTCCACCTGCTGATGCCGCTGTTCGTGTGCCGCGCCTGGACGGGAACGCCGGCGCCGCGCGAGGGCCAGCGCTTGCAGTGGCTCAGGCCGGACGCAATCGACGCGGCAACCCTGCCGCCGGCGGACGTTCCGCTTCTGGCCCCGCTGGCTGCGTTTGCGGCGCGGCGGCCCAGCCCGTGAGGGTCAGCAGCTGGAACGTCGCGCGCACGCGGCGGTCGGCGTTCGACGCGTCGGCGCGATAGGCCGCCTCGGTGGCGACCAGGCTGCCGCGCGTCGTGAAGGTGCGACGCCGCTGTCGCAGGGCATTGGTCTCGCCCATGCCGCGCAGCTCCTGCATCAGCTTCAACGGAGTCGCGTAGGTCACGTCGAGGAACTCGACGTCCGCAACCGGCCGCGCGAAGCCGGTGCGCTGCAGGAGGCCGCCGGCATCGCGCACGTCCACGAAGGGCGAGATGCGCGGGCTGGCGCCGCCGATCGCCGCCGCTTCGCCAGCTAGCCACGCCGCGCGCAGCTCGCGCAGGGTCTCGCCGCCGAACATCGAAGCGAGTAACAGGCCGTCCGCGCGCAGGCTGCGCCGGATCTGCACCAGCGCGCCGGGCAGGTCGTTCGCCCAGTGCAACGTCAGCGCACTGACCACAAGGTCGAAGGCGGCGCCCGCGAACGGCAGCAGCTCCTCGCTGGCGACCAGGCCGGGTGTCACCGCTGGCCGCCGCAGCATGCGCAGCGACAGGTCCATCTCGATGACCGTGTCGGCGAACGGCGCGGTCGCCTCGCGCAGGATGCCCCCGGCGGCGCCGATCACCAGCGCGGTGCCGAACGTGCGACCGGCGTCTCCCAGCCGGTCGGCGAGGCGCTCCGCCGCGGCCCGCACCAGGAAGTCGTGCTCACCGAAGCGCCGCGCGGCGCGGTCGCGATGGCGCCGGACGGCGCGGCGGTCGAAGGGCTCCTCCATCGCTTTATCTAGAGCATCAGAGGATACTCGCGGAATGACCGTCGGCCTTCCCTTCGGGGCGCCCCTCCGACCGCGCGCCGCCGGCCGCTCGCTGTTGGGCCGCCTCGGCCGCCTGGCGCTGGACACGCTGCTGCCGCCGCGCTGCCTGATGTGCGAGGCAACGGTAGAGGAGCAGAACCAGCTGTGCGGCGCCTGCTGGGGCCGCATCCGCTACGTCAGCGAGCCGATGTGCGCCTGCTGCGGTCTGCCCTTCGCCTTCGATACCGGCCTCGAGCCTGCGGCCGCCGCCCTGTGTGCCGGCTGCATCCGCGAGCCGCCGCGCTTCCGCAAGGCGCGCGCCGTGATGGTGTACGACGACGGCAGCCGCGAGGCAGTGCTCGCCCTCAAGCACGGCGATCGCACCGACGCGGCGCCTGCGTATGGCGGGTGGCTCGCGCGCGCCGGCGCGGAGCTGCTCGCCGAGGCCGACTGCCTCATGCCGGTGCCGCTGCATCCGGCGCGCTTGTTCCGCCGCCGCTACAACCAGTCGGCGCTGCTTGCCCACGCGCTCGGCCGCGCCGCGGGCAGGCCCGTGCTCGCCGATGCGCTGCAGCGCACGCGCAACACTTCGAGCCAAGGCACGCGCAGCCGCGTCGCGCGGCTGGCCAACGTGCAGGGCGCCTTCGCGGTGCGCCCCGCACGCCAAGCGCAGGTGCGCGACCGCCGCATTCTGCTGGTCGACGACGTGCTCACCACCGGTGCCACGGTGGAAGCCTGCGCGGCTGTGCTGCTACGCGCCGGTGCGGTGCATGTGGACGTGCTCACACTCGCCCGGGTCGTTCGCGAAGGCGCCGCGTGACCGCGTTCCAGGTCGCCTGCGTCCAGCTCACCGCCGGCGAGGACATGACCAGGAACATTGCCGCGGCGACGGACGCGATCACCGAAGCGGCGCGGCGCGGCGCCGACTTCATCACGCTTCCCGAGAACGTCATCCACATGCCTGCCCATCCGGCGCACATCGCGCCGCTCGCAGCGCCCGAGGACGCGCATCCCGGCGTCGCCGCGCTGCGCGCCGCGGCGCGGCAGGCCAAGCGTTGGGTCCTTGCCGGTACGTTTGCGGTGCGCACCGGCAACGGCGCCATCGCCAATCGTCTCTTATTGATACGCCCGGACGGCGAGGTGGCGGCGCGCTACGACAAGATCCACCTGTTCGACGTTGACCTGCCGGATCGCACCTACCGCGAGTCGCAGACGTTTCGTGGTGGCGACCAGGCAGTGGTGGCGGACCTTCCCTGGCTCAAGCTTGGCCTTTCGGTCTGCTACGACGTGCGCTTTCCGCAGTTGTACCGCGCCCTCGCCAAGGCGGGCGCCGGCATGCTGGCGGTGCCTGCCGCCTTCACGCAGATCACCGGCCAGGCTCATTGGCACGTCTTGCTGCGGGCGCGCGCCATCGAAACCGGTTGTTTCGTGGTCGCGCCGGCGCAGGTTGGCGTGCATCCCGGCGGGCGCCGTACCTTTGGCCACTCTCTGGTGGTAGCGCCGTGGGGAGAAGTTCTGGCCGACGCGGGCGATACGCAGGGAATTGTTACAGCCACTATCGACCCGGCGCGCATCGCCGAGGCGCGCGCCCGTATTCCCGCCCTCGGTCACGATCGCGAGTTCCGCGCGCCCCCTGCCGGTGGTTAACGTCAGTACTTCACTGACATTTCCGCCGTCCGTGGCTTGTCGGACAGCGATTCGCGCGGTACTCGTTGGATAGGGGAGCGCCGCTACGGGGCGAGGGTTGCATGGTCGTCTACGATGTACGCTGCTCGCACGATCACGTCTTCGAGGCGTGGTTCCCCGATTCCGCCGCATTCGACGCGCAGGTGAAGAAGGGCGAGGTCTCTTGCCCGGTGTGCGGCGACGCGCGCGTCGCGCGCGCTCCCATGGCGCCGAACGTCGCTACCGGCAAGGGAGACGTCGCGCGCAAGAAGCAGATGGCCGCGCACGCGGTGCGCATGCTGACCAAAATGCAGGCCTTCATCGAGAAGAACTGCGACAACGTCGGCAACCGCTTCGCCGAGGAAGCGCGCAAGATCCACTACGGCGAGCGCGAGTCGCGCAACATCTGCGGCCGCGCCACCGAGCAGGAAGCCAACGAGCTGCGCGACGAAGGCATCGAGTTCGGCGAGATCCCCTGGCGCCACCGCAGCGACGCGTAGCCTCGCCTCGGAGCCGCACGCCTTGCGCGGAGCGCCGAGCCGCTAGCGGCTCGCAGACAGCAAGTAGTTCACGTCCACGTCGCGCGAAAGGGCGAAGGTGGCGGTTGCCGCGTCGAAGCTTGCGCCGCGAACGTCGCGTATCTGCAGGCCAGCGGCGCGCAGGGCACGGCCAAGCTCGGACGGGCGCACGAACTTGCTCCAGTCGTGCGTGCCGCGCGGCAGCCAGCGCAGGATGTATTCGGCGCCGACGATCGCCAGCACGAACGACTTCGGCGTGCGGTTGATGGTCGCCGCGATGAAAAAACCGTCGGGCTTCAGGTGCGCGACCACCTCGGCCACGAACGCATCGAGGTCGGGCACGTGCTCGACCACCTCCATGGCCAGCACCACGTCGAACGTCTCCGCGGCGAGCGAGTCGGTGCTGCCCACCCGATAGTCGATCGCGAGGCCGCTTCCGGCGGCGTGCTCCTTGGCGGCGGCGATGGCCGCTTCGGAAGCGTCGACGCCGGTGACCGTCGCGCCCAGCCGCGTCAGCGGTTCCGCTAGCAAGCCGGCGCCACAGCCGACGTCCAGGACCCGCAGGCCGGCGAGCGGGGCTTGGCCTCCTTCCTTGCGGCGGAAGTGTCGCAGCACCGTGTCGCGCACGTACTGCACGCGGGCGGCATTGAGCGCATGCAGGGGCGCCATCGGGCCGGTGGGGTCCCACCACGAGGGGGCGAGCTCCGAGAACTTGGCGATCTCGGTGCGATCGACGGTAGCGGATCGGATCGGTTTCATGCCGGTATCGCGTTGCCCTCGCGGGGGCCGATTGAGTATGTATACGCGCCCTCACCCCAGGTTCCCATGGCCCGGCTGGTACTGAAATTCGGCGGAACGTCGGTCGGCGACGTCGCCCGCATCAAGAACGTCGCCCGCCGCGTCAAGGCGGTCTACGACGCCGGTAATGAGGTCGCGGTCGTCGTCTCCGCCATGTCGGGCCAGACCGACAGCCTAGTAAAGCTCGTCGATGCCGTCTCGTCCAAGATCGACGATGCCGAGTACGACGTGGTCGTCGCCACTGGCGAGCTCGTCACCATAGGCCTGGTCGCCCTAGCGCTGAAGGATCTCGGCCTGAAGGCGCGCTCGTGGCCGAGCTGGGAGATTCCCATCCGCTCCGATGCGGCGCACGGCAAGGCGCGCATCCAGAGCATCGAGGTCCAGCCGCTCCTCGAGGCGATGAAGCGCGGCGAGATCGCCGTGGTGCCCGGCTTCCAGGCGATGGGTTCGGACGGCCGCATCACCACGCTCGGTCGCGGCGGATCGGACACGTCGGCGGTGGCGTTGGCGGCTGCACTCAAGGCCGACCGCTGTGACATCTACACGGACGTCGACGGCGTCTACACCGCGGACCCGCGCATCGTTACCAAGGCGCGCAAGCTTGATAAGATCACGTTCGAGGAAATGCTCGAGGCGGCGTCGCTGGGCGCCAAGGTGCTGCAGACCCGTTCAGTCCTGATGGGGATGAAGCACAAGGTCGTCGTGCAGGTCCTCTCCAGCTTTAGCGACGCGCCGGGCACCCTGGTGGTCGACGAGGAGGATGGTGTGGAAGACGAGTTGGTCAGCGGCATCGCCTATTCGCCCAACGAGGCGAAGGTCACCCTCATCAAGGTCGCCGACAAGCCGGGTGTCGCCGCCCGCATCTTCGGGCCGCTGTCCGACGCCAACATCAACGTCGACATGATCGTCCAGAACGTCTCCGACGACGGCAAGAGCACCGACCTCACGTTCACCGTCGGACGCTCGGACCTCAAGCGCGCCTTGCAGGTGATCGAGTCCGCCAAGGCGCAGATAGGCTACGAGCGCCTCGTTTCCGCCGCCGACGTGGTGAAAGTGTCGGTGATCGGCGTCGGCATGCGCAGCCATGCGGGCATCGCCTATCGCATGTTCCAGGCGCTTGCCGACAAGGGCATCAACATCCAGACCATCTCGACCTCCGAGATCAAGGTCAGCGTGCTGATCGCCGAGGAATACACCGAGCTCGCGCTGCGCACCTTGCACACGGCCTACGGGCTGGATGCTGCCTGAGCGCACCCAGCTCTCGGGCAAGGAACTGCAGCGCGCCGAGGCGCTGCTCGAAGACCTCTGGGCGAAGGGGCGCCAGCTCCTAGGCGCGCGCTATTCCATCATGGGTGGCGCCATGACCTGGGTGTCCGAGCACAACCTGGTCGCGGCGATGTCTAATGCCGGCGCGTTCGGCGTGCTCGCCACCGGCTCGATGTCGCCGGCGCAGCTTGACGCCGAGATCGCCGCGACGCTCGCCCTCACCAGCAAGCCGTTCGGCGTCAACCTCATCACCCTGCACCCGCAGCTGCAGGAGCTGATCGACGTCTGCATCGGCCGTGACGTCAGCCACGTGGTGCTTGCGGGCGGCGTGCCCAAGGGCGCCGACGTCAAGCGCATCAAGGACAGTGGCCGCCGCGTGCTGGTGTTCGCGCCGGCGGTGGCGCTGGCGCTGCGTCTCGCCCGTGCCGGCGCGGACGGCATCATCATCGAAGGCAGCGAGGCCGGCGGCCACATCGGTCCCGTCGCCACCAGCGTACTGGCGCAGGAGATCCTGCCAGCGGTGCGTGACCTGCCGGTGTTCGTCGCCGGCGGCATCGGCCGCGGCGCCGCCATCGCCATGTATCTCGAGATGGGCGCCGCCGGCTGTCAGCTCGGCACCCGGTTCGTGTGCGCCACCGAATCGATCGCGCATCCGCGCTGCAAGCAGGCGTTCATCAACGCCCAGGCGCGCGACGCCATTCCCAGCGTGCAGGTCGACCCGCATTTCCCGGTCATTCCGGTGCGCGCCATCCAGAACGAAGGCACCCGCCGCTTCGTGCTGTTTCAGCGCGAGGTCATCGACGAGTTCCGCTCCGGCCGCATCGACCAGGCCACGGCGCAGCTCAAGATCGAGCACTTCTGGGCGGGCCATCTGCGCAACGCCGTGATCAACGGCGACGTCGAGAACGGCTCGCTGATGGCGGGGCAAAGCGTCGGCATGGTCAAGAGCATCCAACCCACCGCCGAGATCGTCGCCGAGCTGGTCGGAGAAGCCGTCACCGCGCTGGCGCGAGTCTAGTTGGCTGCGGTCATTGCGAGCGAGCGGAGCGAGCGATAAAGCCGCTGCCCAGGCCTCCGCGCTCGTTGTGGGCGTAACACCGGTATTCGCCGATATCAGGTCCGTGGCCGACCTTTCTGGTGCGTTCCAAGCGCCGGTTCGCGAGCGCGTGAACGCTGTGGCAGCCCACGGCGTTACCTGGACGGACGCGAAGCCCCTGGTGGCATCGACGCGTCTGCCGACGGCAAGTGCGACGCGCGGAGCAGTCACAGAGAGAGCTTTGCTCGCACACTACAGTGTCGCCGCCGACGACCTTATCCCAGCGGATGGCTGCGGCGATCATGGACAAGATCCTCAAGGGCGCCAAGGTCGCCGACACGAGGCCGGAAAGCTGGCCGGCACCTGCCTTCAAGATCGCTGTCAACGCAACGGTCGCGCGCAGCGCGGGAATCGCCATCCGCAAGACGATCCTTGACCGCGCCGAAGTCATCGGCTGAGTTGAAAGGCAATCGCCCACTGGATGATCGACTTCGCACGCGATGGTGAACGCGCGTACCGCGCGGTCCTGGGCCGGCGCAATAAGCACCTCGTTGCCTTCGAGAATGCGTATCGCCGCCAGCGACCCCGCGGTCGGAAAGAACCACTTCGCGGCGACCGAAGCATCGATCACTGCGCTCATCTATAGGTTGCGACCCCAATTCGTATCGCGATCGCGGCGGATCAGTTCGGTGCTATCTGCCTCGTCGTCGTCTGCCGTCATGGCGCGAATGCGAGTGGCGATTTCCGCCAACTCACTGCGCGCCGGCTCGGCCGCGTCCCTCAAGATGATGCGCAACTTGTGCTCGAGGGAATGGCCGCGCCGTTTCGCTCGCCCCTCAAAGCACCTAGCACGTCATCGTCGAAGTTCCTGACCAGCACCTGCCCCATCTTCGAAGGCTCCCACAGGTTGAGTGCTATCACGACGATAGCACTCAACCTGGGGCCTTTGGCCGCCCGGGTTGACTTGAACCAGGCGCCCCCCCACACTGCTTTCATCGCTTCCCGGTGGGCAGCCTGAGGCGCCGGAGGAGAGGTCAGCACACGTCCGACACACCGCTCGGGCAACAGCCTTGGGAGGGCTACTGAATGTATTCGCTGAACGTGCGGCTGAGGGCCGCCACGACCACGCTGCTTTCCGGCGCATTGGCAGCGCTGCTAGCGATGCCGGCGCAGGCCGCCGACGTGACGCAGCCGCGGCTGGAGAACGCCGACGGCGAGCCGCACAACTGGCTGCTGCCGTTCCAGAATTACGGCTCGCACCGCTATTCGCGGCTGACGCAGATCAACAAGAGCAACGTCGGCAACCTCAAGGTCGCCTTCACGTTGCCGGTGGTCACCGCGCTGGTCGGGCGCACGGCGAACGACCTACAAAATCACCTGCTGGTCGACGACGGCTTTGGCTACTTCGATGACGGCGCCGGCATGTTCTACAAGGTCGACCTGCGCACCGGCAAGAAGGCCACCATCCTGTGGAAGGCCGATGCGGCGCTGCCCAAGGACATTACCGCGCGCTCGCGCGGCATCACCATGATGGGCAATGCCATCTATCACAACCTGCGCGACGGCCGCGTGGTCGCCGTCAACCGCGACACCGGCGAATTCATTTGGGACAAGCAGATCGCGCGCGTTCCCAACGCGAAAGCACAGACCGACGTCGGCCTCGACAAGGAAACCTTCACCGCCACGGCCATCCCGGTCGAGGGCCGCCTGATCGTGGGCAACTCCGGCGGCGACGCCGGCTCGCGCGGCTGGGTGGCCTCCGTCGATGCGGCCACTGGCGCCGAGCGCTGGCGCTTCTACGTCATCCCCGGTCCCGGCGAGCCCGGTCACGAGACCTGGAAAGACACCGCCGGCGCCTGGAAGACCGGCGGTGGCGGCATGTGGACCATGGGCTCTTACGACGTCGCGGCCCGCACCACCATCTGGGGCACCGGGCAGCCGCAGCCGATGCATGATCCGGAAGCGCGGCCCGGCGACAACCTCTATTCCAACAGCGCCATCGCGCTCGACATCGACACCGGCAAGCTCAAGTGGTTCTTCCAGTACACCGCCAACGAGAGCTGGGACTACGACGAGCAGGGCGTGCACTTGCTCTTCGACATTCCCATCGGCGGGCAGATGCGCAAGGTGGTTGGCCACTACGCGCGCAATGGCTACTACTACAACCTCGATCGCACCAACGGCCAGTTCATCAACCACGGCCAGTACGTGGACGTGGTGAACTGGACCAAGGGGCTCGATCCCAAGACCGGCAAGCCGTTGGAGTACAACCCGGCGCTCACCGTGCAGACCTACATCCCCGAGACGCGCACGCTTAGGGGCGACACTGCCGACAAGCCCGCCTGCCCGCACCGCCTGGGCGGCGTGCGCTGGCAGCCGATGGCCTACAATCCGACCAAACGCATCGCCTACTCGGCGGGCTGGGACGGATGCTTCACCTACGAGATCGAGCCCACCCGATACCTGGCGGGCGGCGGTCTCGACCGCGCTGGCCCCGGCGGCATGTTCGGCATCAAGAACCAGAAGAACTACGACGTGCACGGCCTCATCGCGGCCGTGGACGTGATCACTGGTCAGGCCGTTGCGCGCCATCGCCAGCCCTACGGCAACGCCGCCGGCGTGCTGGCCACCGCCGGGGGACTGGTTTTCAGCGCCACTCTGGACGGCGCGGTGACCGCCCACGACGACGAGACGCTCGCCGAGGTGTGGCGCTTCGAAACCGGCATCTACATCAAGGCGGCTCCGACCAGCTACGCCATCAACGGCAAGCAGTTCATCGCCGTGTTTGCCGGCTCGCCCGCGCCCGGCGGCGCCACTTGGCCGGAGCTTGCGCAGATGACCACGGGCGGCGCTCTGTACGTGTTCGCCCTTTAGTCCCTTCTCCCCACCCGAATAATGTCCCCCTCTCCCGCGCTTGCGGGGGAGGGCAGGGTGGGGGTGTGCTGCTCCCATGAAGCTCACCGGTTGCTCGCTCCTGGCGGTACTCGCGCTGTCGGCGCCCGCGCTCGCCCAGGAGCGGGCGCGAGTACCCACGGTCTGGGACTTACCCGTCGGCGCCCATGCGCGCGAGCTGCCCAAAGACGCCTTCACCGACTTCGCTTGCGGCACCAACGGCGGCCCACCCTCCACCGTGATCTCGGGCTGGGTCGATTTCGCGCGCTGCCGTCGCGAGGCGGCGACCGGCCTGCACGAGGTCTACTTCCGCTACGACGACGAAGCCGAGCTCAGGCAGCGTGCGCGCTTCCCCGAAGACGGCGCCATCATCGACAAGTCCACCGCGGCCTACGACATTCCCATCATCGTCTCGGGCTTGTTCGACGAGATGGGCTTTCTGGTCGGTTTCCGCATTGTCTCGGACCCGCGCGTCGACGTCGCCATCCGCGAGAACGGCTCGGCGCTGGCGGGGCCCTTGCGCGCGCGCTACGGCGAGGACAAGTTCACCTGCGTCAACCTGGAGCCGGCCGAGGGCGAGACTCCTTTCCAGGGCGTGTTCCTCAAGCGCCAATGCCGGCAAGAGGCGGCGGCGGGAGGAGTGGCACTGTTCCTGGAGGCACGCTTCTTGCGCAAGCGCGGCCAGGTCATCGCCCAGGCCCAAGAGGGCCCGACCCAGGGTCAATTCGAGAGCGTCACCTACTTTCAGGCGCTGCTTGCGGGCGGCGTGCCCGACCGCGAGCGCAAGCTCGCGGCGCTGCCCGAGCCCAAGCCCTCCGAGCGCGAGCTCCTGGCCGCGCGCGCCAAGGATTGCGCCGGCTGCGATCTCAAGGGTGCCGATCTGAAGCGCGCCAACCTTGCCAACGCCAATCTCACCGGCGCCGACCTGACCGGCGCCAACCTGCACGGCGCCATTCTCGCCGGCGCCAACCTGACCGGCGCCATGCTCGACGGCGCCAACCTCAATCGCGCCGACGTTAAGCGCGCCAAGCTCGCTGGCGCCTCGCTCATCCAGGCGCTCCTGTACGAGACACGCCTGGACGCCGCCGACCTCTCCGGTGCCGCCCTCGCCGGCGTGCTCGCCAGCCGCGTGCAGCTGATCGGCGCCAACTTGTCCAAGGCGTCCATACAGGTCGCCGACTTGCGCAACGGCCGCCTCAACGACGTCAACTTCGCTGGCGCCGACCTGTCGGGCTCGGCGCTGGACGACGCACAGCTGACTCGCTCCAACTTGAAGGATGCCAAGCTCGTCCAGGTTTCGGCGTGGCGCGCGCTCTTGGTGGGCGCCGACCTTTCGCGCGCCGACGTGCGCGGCGCCGATCTCTATGGAGCCAACCTGCGCGAAGCCGACCTCACCGACGCAGACTTCTCCTACTCGCGCCTTACCACCGCCAACCTCGGCTCCGCCAAGACCGCCGGCGCCAAATTCAGCCAGGCGCAGCTGCCGGCCGGCTTCAGGCCGAACTGAGCGCCGTCTCACCGTATTCGACGACGTGAAGCGCGGCCCAAGACTTGGGCTTGTTGACTCGTCTTGCACGCGGGGGGTCGGCGCACGGCCACTCGTGGCCCGCATCCCCGCTGCTCACCCAAGGGATGCGCAATTGGGGAGGTCTTCATGCAAGGAATTTCTGACCTGCGGCTGCGCGCCGCGACCACCACCATCCTCGGGGGCGCATTGGCAGCGCTGCTAGCGATGCCGGCGCAGGCCGCCGACGTGACGCAGCCGCGGCTGGAGAACGCCGACGGCGAGCCGCACAACTGGCTGCTGCCGTTCCAGAATTACGGCTCGCACCGCT
>Ga0194131_10004481_pt1 | contig 21023 bp, 15 predicted proteins | sample TA2KigO120mmetaG_FD_148631 | JGI IMG/M metagenome (GOLD analysis project Ga0194131, IMG submission 148631) | Freshwater microbial communities from Lake Tanganyika, Tanzania - TA2015053 Kigoma Offshore 120m | ecosystem: Environmental > Aquatic > Freshwater > Lake | place: Tanzania: Lake... | reverse complement strand
CGAAAAAGGGACGGTCGCCTTGGCGACGCTTCGACCAGGCCTTGAGGCTCAGTTCGCCGCCGATACCGGCCGGCTCGCCCATCGTCACGGCGAGCGGCGCGGTCGTCGTCATGGCTGCCTGATGTCGATGGTGGCCTGGCGGCGGAGGTCGCGCATGTAGCGACGTCCGGCCGCTTCCAGTTTCTGCAGCAGAAGTTGCTGGGAAATGGCGTCTCGGGACGGCAGGCCGTCGCCGCCTACTTTGCCGCACAGGGCGACGACTTGCAGCCCTTCGGCGACCCGGAAGGGTCCGGCCGTTCCACCGACGTTCAGTCGCGGGATTTGCTCGAACATCTGCGGATTGCCTTGGAGGTCGCCCGCCCGGACGTTCTGCAAGTCGCCCGAAGTCGCCCCTTTGAGCTCCGGCGATCGCGCCCTGGCATGGAGGTCATTGCAGCTTCGTACACCCGCCATTGCCTTCTGGGCCTCTGCGGTCGCCCGGTTGACCTCGTCGGGCGAGGCATTGATCGGCAACGGCAAGGTCATTTGCGTCAGGTTGAGGCGCACGTCGTCGGGCCTGGCTGCGGCGAACTGCCGACGGTCGATCACGAACAGGACGTGCCATCCAGCCGCGCTGCGAACCGGATCGGAAAACTGCCTCACCTGCAGCTTGTCGACCGCGGCATCGAGGGCCGGATCGAGTGCTCCGGGTAGCAGCCAGCCCAACTCGCCGCCTGCCGGCGCCGTTGCACCTTGCGAGAACTGCTGCGCCACGGCGGCGAACGGCGCGCCGCGTTTCAGCTGATCGACGACGCGATCGGCACTACGCTTGGCTTCGTCGGCGAATTCTGGTCTGTCGACGGGGATGAATATCTCGGCGACGCGGGATTCGGTCTTGCCGACGTTGGCTCGCACTCGGCTGAGCGCATCGTCGATCTCGGCTTCGGAGACGTCTACTTGCGGCCTGATGCGTCGTCGGACGATCTTGTTCCAGGCGATCTGCGCCTCGATCTGCTGAACCGCGATGTCGAACGAGACGCCGGTACTCTGAATGTATTGCCTGAACTGGCCGCGCGCCATGCCGGCGGCACGCTCGATATCGCCGAGCCTCTGCTGCATTTCGCCGTCGGTAGCCTTCAGGCCCAGTCGCTTGGCATCCTGAAGCTGCAGTTTCTCGTCGATCATCTGCCGCAGCATCTGCGCTGCCATGCGTTGGCGCAGGTCGGGGCTGTCCTGCAGTCCGGTCGTACGAATTGCAAACAGCACGCGTTGCGAAAGATCGAAGTCGGTGAGGGCATCGTCATTGACGCGCGCCACCACCCGCGAGCCTTGCGCGGCGGCCAACGATGGAAGCAACATGACGGCAAGAACGACGAGGGAGCGAAGAAAAAGCGCTGACATTGCAAGAGGGACTTGACAGGGAGGTTGCATTATATTCTGCGCCGGATCGGCCGCAATGGATCGGCAATGCCTTAGTAGTGGACTATGGCAAGATGCGGGCGCGCTTGACGCTCGGCACTCGGTGGTTTAGCCGAAAACGGCGCAATGCCAAGGCAGGAAAGGGCAACGATCCAACGAATGACGACCGCTCGCCGATCGATCACTGCCCCGACGCCCTGGGACCGGATTTGCTCCGGAGTAGGCTATCACCTGGACAATCTCGGCCGTTGGCTGATCGTGAACGCTCCCGCCATCGGCTCGGCATACGCCGCCTGCCTGGCGCCGGGCGTGCCGAGACTGCGGCCTCGGCCCGGTTGGGTTTTTGCAGAGGAGTACTATGACCAGCGCCGATGGCTCGCCTGCCGGCGCGGGGCCTTGTGGGAGGCCGCCCGCGAGAAAGATCTCGCGGTGCCGATCACCGTGCGTTGGCACAGCGGTACGACGGTCGACCTGACGCTCGGCAACGACAACAGCCTCTGCCTCTATGTATGCGGTTCATTCGAGCCGAACGAATTCGCCTTCCTGGATCAGGTGTTGAAGCCGGGGATGGTGTTTGTCGATGTCGGCGCCAATGATGGGTACTATACCTTGTTCGCCGCCCGCCGGGTGGGGCCGTCCGGTCGCGTCGTCGCCGCCGAGCCGAGCTCACGAGAGCGCGCCCATCTGCAGCGCAATCTTGGCCGAAACGGTCTGGACAACGTGACGGTCGTGCCGGCCGCCATCGGTGCTCAGTCGGGCCTGGCTGACCTCCACTTGGCGCACGGCGTACACGCCGGACACAACACGCTTGGCAGCTTCGCGCACGACGATGTCGTGCGCGCCAGCCTGGAGCGTGTGCCGATCGAGCCGCTGGATGTGGTGATCGCCCGGCTTGGTTTGTCGAGGGTGGATTTCGTGAAGATCGATGTCGAAGGTGCCGAGGCACGGGTGATTGCCGGGGCCTCGACCCTGTTGAAGTCGATGCGGCCGGCGTTGCTGCTCGAGATCAACGACAAGGCGTTGCGTGCCCAAGGCAACTGCGCGGACAGCCTGCTCACCACGCTGCGCAAGGATCTCGGATACGAGATATTCGTGTTCTCGCCAGTCACCGGGCTCCTGGAGGCACCCCGCGATGATGATCCGCTTTCCGCCAACGTGGCTGCTATCCCTTCCGAACGCGTTGCCGATACTCTCGCGGCGACCTAGGCGGGTCTAGGGCACCTTGATGTCGGCACGGCTCGAAGCAGCAGCCGCCGCTCTCCTCGATTGGGCTACTCGTTCGGCCTTCCCTTTGTGGGCCGGTGCCGGTTTCGATCACGAGCGGTGCCGCTTCGAAGAACGGTTGACGTTGCAGGGTGAACCTGTCCCTGACGCCCCTATCCGCTTGATGTCGCAGGCTCGTCAAATCCACTCCTACGCCTTGGCTGCCCGCAACGGCTGGTATCCAAGCGCCCTCGAGTTCGTCGAAAAGGCCCACGCGTCGATGATGCGCGACTTCTATCGGCGCGACGACCAACAAGGTTGGGTTTTTTCGATTCGTCGAGACGGCAGCGTCAATGACGCGCGCCGTGACCTCTATGCGCACGCTTTTGTCCTACTGGCGTTGGCCTCACACGCCGCGGCAACAGGACAGGACGAGAGTCTTGCCGTCGCAGACGAAACGTTGGCGTTCGTCGATAGCTTCATGCGAGCTCCCGAAGGCGGCGGATTCGTCGAGCAGCTACCCGTCACCGGTGGAGTGCGGCGCCAAAATCCCCACATGCATCTCTTTGAGGCGCTTCTCGCCCTTTGGGAGTGCTCCGGCAAGGCGCAGTACTCGACGTTGGCGTCCGAGGTGTTCGACCTCTTCGCGACACGCTTCTTCAGGCCCGACGCCGGGGTTCTGGGCGAATACTTCACGACTTCGCTCGCACCGGCCGAAGGGCTCTCGGGGAGGCGCATTGAACCCGGGCATCACTATGAATGGATATATCTTCTACGGTGGTACGAACGATTGAGCGGTCACTCCGTGCAGCGCTTCGTCGACCCCCTCTATCATCATGCAGACACGTTCGGTTACGATGGACATGGTTTGATCGTCGATGAACTGCTGATCGATGGGCGGCATCACGTTCCGTCGCATCGTGCGTGGCCGGTCACGGAAGCGATCAGGGCCAACATCCTAGAGGCGGCGTGTGGTCGGCCGGGCGCGGCAGACAAGGCCGCGATCTTGACGGAAGCGCTGCTGAATAGATTTCTTGTTTCGCGCCCGGCCGGCGGGTGGATGGATCGCCTCGACGAGACCGGGCGCGCGGTTGGCGGCTTCATGCCCGCCAGCACACTTTACCATGTGGTCGGCGCCCTCACGGCACTTTGTTCGCGTACGACTTCTCCATCCTAGAGCAAGAAGAGGCGGGCGGGGATCGGCCGGGCTCCCTCGTTCCGCCTCTCTAACCGGCTTCATAGCGTGGTTGTTTGCGTGGCGGTACGTCTCGATCGAGGCCGTCAAGAGCGCTCAGTGCGCCGGCTGCGCGCCAGAGGTCGAGGGCTTCGCGAAGCCGTCCGGTCGCTTCATATCGACGGGCGAGCTCAGCATACATTCTAGCTTTCACCTTGTCGCCAACCGGCGCTGGCACGGGCGGCCAATGCACGGCTGCCTCGGACCGACCCTGTGGCCCGGTCGACAGCGGGCGTCGTTTTCCAATCAGGCGCTGAATGATCGAGGTTGGCCTTGCTCCTCCAGCAGCCTGCGCCGGCGCGCTTGAAGGATCGCTGCCTTGGCCGATCGGTCCACCATCCAGCAAGGCGGGTGGAAACGGCGCCAAAGCCTCCTCGGCCAGCCGACATACGTCCCGAGCGACGTCTGGAAGACCATTGGCTATGGCATGATTGAGGAACGTCCGGGTGTGGCCGCGGACGAACAAGGCCCGCAACAACGGACTTTCTCCGAAAAACCCACCCTCGCTGCACATCGCGACGATCCGCTTGAGGCGACCCGCGAAATGCACCGCTACATCACGTTGCTTGTTGCTGCTCTGATCGGGATGCGAGGCATACTTGGCGAAAGCCCCGTGCGCGTACTCTATCCTTGTGCACGCGGCCAGCCTGCACCACAGATCGAACTCGACGCAATCGGTGTCCCGCGATTGTTGCAGGAGGCCGGCATCGATCAAGGCCCGTCGGCGGAAGAAGCTGGAGCAAAAGTACGGCGTGTAGTCGCAAAGCAGGTAGTCGATGAAGTTGAAAGGTGCGCTGTGCCAGAAACCGGTCCGTTTGCCTTCGACGTCGGTGATGATCGCGTCGCCGGTAATGGCACCGATGTCCGGCTCGCGTTGCAGCATGCGTACGGCGCGATCGACGGCGTCGGGCAGGAGTTCCTCGTCGGCAAGGCAAGATCCGATCATGTTGCCAGTACAGCGATTGAGCGCGCGCAGCAGTCCATCGCTCGGGCCGCGGTCGGGCTCCGAAACGACGGTCAGACGCTCCCCGTAGGAGGCAAGAATATCCAACGTGCCGTCCGTCGAAGCGCCGTCTTGTACGATGAATTCGACATTCCGGTAGGTTTGCGCCAGCACGCTGTCGATTGCTCGGCGGATCGATCCGGCGCCATTGCGCACAAACATGAAGACCGAAGCCCGTGGGAGGCTATCGGCGTTGCTTGCCATGGCGTCCAGCTAGAACACAGTCCGCCCAGCTGGAATCAGCTGGGCGGACTGTGCCCGGTGCAACAAGCATCGCCCGAGCGCGCGAATCCGATCAGATTGAACCGTGAGCGGTTCAATCTCGTCGGATTCCGCTCTAGCGTCCCTGATCACGTGCCGACACGATGGGATTGCTGACCGGCCACCAGATGTTCAGCGTCGGGTCATTCCACGCCAGAGTGAACTGGCCGGCCCGATCGTACTCGGTGGTTTGCTTGTAGTGGAAGATCGCGCGTTCACTCATGACGAGATGACCGTTTCCGAATTTGGGCGGCACCAGGACCTGTAGCCGGTTTGTGTCCGACAGAGTGAATGACTCCCACCGGCGATACTGCGGTGAATCGGGGTCGTTGTTGACGACGACAAAGTAGAAGCTGCCGTACAGGCAGGAAATCAGCTTCCAGGTCTTGGCGTCACCGTGAATCCCCCGCAGCACGTGACGATCCGACACGGAAATGTCGTCCTGGATGAACTCGATCGGAATACCCGACGAATAGTAGAGATTCTTGTTGTAGGTCTCCACGTAGTGGCCGCGGAAATCTTCGAAGATCGTTGGCGGCTTGATCAGCAGAACGGAGTTGAGTTTTGTCGGGAACACTTCCATCGATTGGGCTCCTGGCCAAACGAAAAGGGCGGCGATTACTCGTCCTGCCGATAAATGATGGTCGAACCGGTGAAGTCGACCCGGACCGGTACGCTGATCAGATGTGACAGGGCTTCGTGAACCTTCCGTTGCCTCTCCGGAGGAACGACGAACACCATGAACCCGGATCCGCCGGCGCCGAGCAGCTTGCCGCCCAGCGCTCCCGCCCGACACGCATCGTCGTAGATGCAGTCGATCGTACCGGTGCTGATGCTCGCCGCAAGCGATCGCTTCAGCATCCAGCTGTCATTCAGCATTCGCCCAAACGCCTCGAAGTCGGCTCGCGCCAGGAGCGAGGTCGCTTCGGGGACCATGGCCTGCATGGTCTTCAGATTGCGTTCTTTGGCGCCGAGATTGTCGACGTACTGCTGGGTCAGGGAGTTCGAGAGGCGACTTGTTCCGGTGTAGAACACCATGAGGTGCCGCTCGAATTCCCTTCGAATGTCGTCCGGCAAACCGATCGGTTCGACGTCGATGGCACCGTTCCTGAGGAACTTGATGACATTCAGGCCGCCATAGGCACTGGCGACTTGGTCCTGCGAACCGACTGTCTCTTGCAGATGGTTTCGCTCGAGATCGATGGCCGCCTGCGCGAGGTCGTCCCGCGAGATCGCCTGGCCGCGCATCGCGTGCAGGACATTGATCAGGCCGACCGCGAAGGCCGAGCTGGAGCCGATGCCGGAACGAGCAGGAAGGTCGCCCTGATGGTGAAGTTCCACCCCTTGATCGTCGTCGAAGCCGGTCGCCTTCAACCCGGCACGCACAGCAGGATGGAGAATCTCGGAGATGGCGCCGACGGTTTCGATGTGCGACCAAACGACGCGATGCTTGATGCCGAAGAACGGCGGCATGTGACGACCGGTGATGTAGCAGTACTTGTCGATCGCCATCGAGAGCACGGCGCCACCGTGCTTCAGATACCAGTCGGGATAGTCGGTTCCGCCGCCAAAGAATGAGATGCGGTACGGAGTCCGCGAAATCGCCATGAACATCGACGTAGCTATACCAGTTTGCTGTGCCGCCTCAAGGCCGCGCCTACAGGTCAACGTGTCAGGAAGCGGTTTCCCTCGGTCGCGATGCGCTCGCGCCAGTAGTCGAGCAGGTCGCGGAGTGTCTTCTCATAGGGTACTTCGGGTTTCCAGCCGGTATGTGCTTCGAACTTGGCCGTGTTCGGGACTTGCAGGTCGGCGTCGATCGGCCGAAGCCGGTCGGGATCGACTTCTATCCGGATGCTGTTCTTGAGCGGCGAAAAAGACATCAGTGTATCGAGTATCTGCCCGACAGTGCAGGAGTGTCTGCCGCCGATGTTGTAGTAGGCGCCCGCCACCGGGTTTACCGTCAGCAGCAGGTAATAGGCCCGGACGGCATCGCGCACGTCGGCAACGGTGCGCAGCGACTGAAGATTGCCGACCTTGACCACCGGAGGAATCAGGTTGCGCTCGATCATGGCGATCTGCTTAGCGAAGGTCGACTCGGCAAACACGTCACCGCGGCGGGGACCGGTGTGGGTGAACATGCGGGTCGTCATGACCGTCATTCCGTAGGCTTCAGCGTAGAAACGTCCCACAAGGTCGGTGCCGACCTTCGAGATGGCGTACGGCGATGCCGGGTGAAACGTGCACTCCTCGTCGATCGGCAACTTCTCTTTGGGCACTCGGCCAAAGACTTCCGACGAGGCGCAGACATGGGTGATCGCCTTCGGGGCGATCGTTCTCAGCGCATCGAGGACGCGGACCGTGCCTTGGACATTCGTATCCATGGTGTCGATTGGCGAATCGAAACTGGTGCGCGGAAAGCTCTGGGCGGCCAAGTGGAAAACATAGTCCGGCTTCGCCACTGCGACGGCTTCCCGAATGGACAACGTGTCGCGGAGATCGCCATACACCAACGAGACCCGATCCTTGGAGTTGATCCGGCTGATGATGTTGGACAGGTTGTCGAGCGGGCTGCGCCAGCGGCACAAGCCGACGATCTCCCAGTCCGTCTTTTCCAAGAGGAACTCGGCAAGATGGGAACCCACCATGCCGGTAATTCCCGTGATGAAAGCTCGCTTGACCGCCATGATGGACGACACTCCGCCGAATCCAGGTTTTCCGCCTTGTTCTTTGTCAGGCGCGTTCGATCAACACAAGTGACGCCGACGGTCGGTTGCCGTACCGGCGGCGATACGATGTGCTCATGTCGTCTGGCCTTCGGTAGGCCTTCCTAGTATTCCGGACCGACGTCGAAATCGAACAGGAGTCGATTGACGAAGCGATTGCGCGGCGAATCGGCCATGAAAGTCGGAACCAGGCGTTTGGAAAGCGGCCCATGCTCGAGATCCGACGAATTGCAGGTTGGCCCGAGACCATAGCGTGCCCACATGATCAATCTCGGCTTGGAGGTCGGCATGAGGCCTCTATGGAGGGCCACGGTGTTGACAAGGTGCATGGTTCCGGCCGGCCCGACGACGTTCGCTACCTGGTCGCCGAACAGACGCTCGACCTCTTCGGAGTATTGCTCGCCCATCGTCGAAACGAACGAACCGGCGGCATCAAAACCCTCGACCTTGCGGCCTTGTGACTTGGCTTTCTGGAGCAGAGCCGTCATCCCGGCCGGCGTGTGCGTGCCTGGAATGACCTGAGTTGGTCCGCTCGCATCGTCGACGTCCGTCAGATAGAGAAACAACGTCACGAAACGCCAATCATCGATGTCGCGGTGGAAATACTGGGAGTAGATGAGTTCCGGCTTGTTTGCGGGGAAAGACCACCACGCATTCAGGGAGTAAAGCGTTGGTACGCAGCCGAGATAGGCCTCGAGGAGGTCGATAAGTCGCGGGTCATTGAAGAGATCGACGACGTGTGGGGCCCTGATGACTTGGTCAGATCGGTAGCCGACCATCGAGTAGTCGACACGCGCTTCGTCGAAGGAACGTGCCCGCCCATCGAAGGCGAAAACGTGCGGGCCTTTGTAAACCGGATTTTCCTTCAAGTATCCCGTTATTGCGTCGACCGTCGGGCGCGGCAAGGTGCTGGGCAGCTTGACGAAGCCCTGAGAACGCAACTGATCGAGGCAGCCGAACCAGCTCTTGTCGGGGTCCGGCTTGCTGAAGTTGCGAAGCCGCTCACGCCGGTCATTCACAATGATGTCGGCAAACTTGTCCCACTGGTCGAGCGGCATGCTGCGGCGCACCGCGTTCAGCGCGAACGTTGAAAGTTTGGCGTCGATCATTCCGGCCCCGTGAGTTGACCAGGCAACTATGCCGTGGAAAAGGGCACGCTGGAAGAGGCTGCGCGAGTTCGCCGCGAGCTGACCACATCGCGGCCATGGCCGCTCAACGCGGTGGATTGTCGTCGGGTGGATTGATACTGTTGTCGGCATCGAACAGCGAGAGCGAACAGTCCGAGCATCGGCTTTCGACGCATTCAATGCAGGCTGGGAGAGACGGTTTTTGTCAGTATTCGATCCCGTGCGGCGCGCAGCCGACTTCATTTCGCGCGTACTTCGTCGAGCATCGACACATAGCGAAGCCGCACTTCCGGAAGTCAATTCTGCGGCAAGCATCGGGCACTGCCGCGCAAGCCGAAGCGGCACTCGACGCCTCGAGGTTGTTCCGTTGTCGACCGAAGCGGCGGCTGAGATCGCCGGGAACAATGCACTGGCCAACCATGCCAGAGTTGTCACCTCCCAAGATGGCGAGGACGGGGTCCTCGAAGAAGTTCTGCGGCGTATCGGCGTGGACAAAGGCTGGTGCGTCGAATTCGGCGCCTGGGATGGCTATTTCCATTCAAACACCTGGAACTTGATCAGGAACCGGCAGTGGGGTGCGGTTCTGATCGAGCCGATACGGAGCGCGTACGAACGGCTGGTCGAAACATACAAAGGCTGTCCGGACGTCTACCACTTCAACGAGGGGGTGGACGTTGCCGGCCCGTCGTCTCTGGACGCGATCCTCGGGCGGACGCCGATTCCCGTCGAGTTCGACCTGTTGATCGTCGATATCGATGGCAATGATCTTCACGTTTGGCGGGCCTTTCAGAAGTATCGTCCCAAAGTCGTGATGCTCGAGTTCAATCCGTTCATTCCGCATGACGTGCGCTTCATCAAGGGCCTGGACGAGAAGGGGGCTGCATCGGCGTCGCTCCTGGCCGATTGCGAGGTCGCGCGCGAGAAGGGTTATGAACTCGTATGCGTCGTCGGTGGCAACGCGGTGTTCGTCCGAAGCGACTATTTCGGTCTGTTCGGCATCACCGACAATCGTCCTAGCGCGATGTTCCGGTCGCGATACGAGACCAAGATCTTCCAGGGTTACGACGGAACGCTCTTCCTTGCAGGGAACCGCAAGCTGATCTGGCTGCATCAAATCGACCAGTCGGGCAAGCTCGAGCATGTCGAGATGGCAGACGCCGACATTCAGGTCTTGCCCAGGGCGTTGAGGGTCTTCCGCCCTCGGCTGTCCTACAGCAATCCCTACCTCGACGAACATGCCGGCCGGCTCGACATGTCGCGTGTGCCGTCGAACCGGTTGTTGACCTTCCAGCGCAACGTCACGTCGGAGTGCGGTGAAGATGGGATCCTGGGCGAGATCTTCAACAAGCTCGGCATATCCAAGGGCTGTTGTGTCGATGTCGGCGCCCATGATGGCAAGGCTTTCAGCTGTACGTGGCCGTTGCTGAACGCGCAGGGATGGCGCGGCGTGTTGATCGAGAAGGACGACGATGCGTTCCCGGCACTTCGGGCAGCGTATCAAGGGCAGGCCGGTGTGCAGGTGCTCAAGGTGGAGATCACGACGGCGGGCGCGTCGACGCTCGATGCGGTGTTGCATGACGCTGGCGTGGCGGAGCGATTCGACTTTTTGTGCATCGATGTCGAAGGCAACGACTACCATCTTTGGAACTCGCTGCGCGCATTCCGGCCGCGGGTCGTCATGGTGGACTTCAACCCGAGTATCTCGAATGACGTGATCTTCGTGCAGGAGGATGATCCCGAGGTTAACTACGGCTCGTCTTTGCGGGCCTTCATCGAGCTTGCGGCCGAAAAAGGCTATGCTCTCGCCGCGGTCACGACCTGGAACGCGATCTTTGTCGAGCGTTCTCGGCTTTCGCAGCTTGGCATCACCGACAACGACATCGATCGGATGTACTACCCGATTTTCGAGATGAAGCTCTTCCAGTCGATAGATTCCAGCCTCCGGATATCGGGGTGCGATCGCCTGGTTCGTCACAACTACGTCTTCGAGCCGGAGCAGATTCAAGCCGTGCCGAAGAATGTTCGCAACCCGCCGCCCAAGCCGCCAAAGGTGGGACAGACGGAGAAGCTCGGCGCGGTGCAGAGTGTTTTCTTTGACTGAACAGGAGCTGGCGCGGCAGTCGAGTTGGCCATCCCTGATGCCCGTCGTCTCGGTCGTCGTTGCTCTGAGGGCTTGTGGCATTCCATGAGGAGCGGTCCGGTGAGCCCGCGAATTCTTCTGGCGATCATCGCGGTTTGTACGTGGCTCGCCTATCTCGGCCTCCGCGTCACGGCTCCGATCGACTATCTCGCCGCAGGTCAAGCGTCGGCTCCCTTTGATTGGACTGTGAACGGCGCCCGACTGGACGGTCGTGTCGATGGTCCCTCGGGCAGCGCAAGCCGGGCCTTCCGGCTCACAGCGACCAACGACGACGGGCACATCTTCCGTCAAGGTCGCCCCATGCCGCCGGGACCTGCAACCTTCCAGGTCTATCTGCGCTCACCGGAGCGCATCACCCTCCGCCTGCATCTCGCGGAGGCGACGGCAATTGCCCGCGTCACCACCGAAAGGCGGCTGTTTTCGGTTACCTTGGCCGAATGGGCTGGGGGCAAGTTGACGCCGATGGTCGGTGGCGGTGATTCATTCACCCATGGCGAGATCGTCGAGATGGCAGATCCCCGACTTGTCGTCGGGAGCAGGCCGAGGATCGCGGACGACAATTCATACGGCCTGTCATGGCTCGCTCGTGAGGTAGATGGACTGGAACTGCGCCGCCAACAAGGGCGGCTGCTGTGGCTCGCCGCGGTCATGACACTCGTATGGCTGTTCACCGCGCCGACGGTCCGGCCGGCGTGGCGACGCGGTTGGCGGTGGTTGTCGGCCAAGATGTCCGGGCCGAGAAGTGGTCTGCGGCAGGCATTGACCTACGTGGCGATCGTGGTCGGCACGATGTTGGCCGTGGAAGTCGTCTCGTTCGCTGCCGCAGTAGGCATTGCATCGGCTACGTTGCCGGTTCGCGGTGCCGTCGAGCGCGTATGGACGCAAGCGCTTGCCGCACCACGGCCGGCCGGCGACCTTTCGGTGGGTGTCTTCGCGCCGCTGACGCAGATCCGGCGCGACACGAGCGGAAAGCAGCCGATCGATGCGTTGCGCACGCCGTATGTCGTGAACCGCCTGGGCCTGATCGACAATGAGGGCGGGTCGGCGGCCCTCGACGTCATGCCCGAGAAGCCATCGGGTATGGTTCGCATCAACCTCTACGGTGGCAGCACCGCCATGGGAATTGGGGCGCGCGACGGCACCGAGACCCTGACATCTCAGCTCGAGCGTATGCTCAACCGCAGCGCCAAGCCTGGCGTAGTCTTCCAAGTCCTCAACTTCGGTCATGGCGGCAGCATGACCTATAGTGACCTGCAGTTCATGGTGTCGATGGGAAGCTACTTGGAACCGGACGTGTCGATTCTGCTCAATGGATTCAACGATGCCTTCTATGCAACCGAGAGCAGCCTGAGCATTACGCCGTCGACCTATGTCATCAACTGGGCGGACTTCAGCTACTACTTCAACGACGTTGTGAACGGTTTGGTGCCGCGACCGCCGCTGCGCATACCCCTCCTACCGTTCGCGTCTTGCCGTTCACCAGCGGCAATCTGGGGGAGATTGTCAGCACGTTCTTCGCGCCGACGCGTCACGACGGGCGAGGTGCTCCGAGCAACCCGACATGAGTGTGGCCGGCCACATCGGTTGCCGCAGGGGCCGGGTCGGGACGGGGCTGGGCCGGCCCGGCGAACCATCCACGGATTGCGTCGAGCATCGATGGTGCGGGTGGCTGTGGCGCCTGTCGTGGCGGGGCCTTCCGAAAGGCGTTGCGAAGCCCCTCTCGGCGAGCGCTTTTGGCATAGCGCCGATGGGCTGCGCGGTAAGCGTCATGTGCGCCGCCGCGGTAAATGTTCTGGAGTGGTGAGAGCTCGGTCGTGGCGGTCGGAGCATTCTGCGCGATGGCGACTACCATTGCCTCGTCGCCCAACCGCATCGGCATCGTGAGCGGCGCGGCGTCGTCGTCGGCGACGAAGGCGTTCCACTCGTAGACCGACCAAGAGTCGGCATGCACATTGCCGTAGGTGACGATGTAGGCCTGGAAGTCGGCGAACCGGTTGACCGCATGGTAGTCGAACAGCCAATCAGGCGTGAATTTCAAGTAGGCCGGCGACGCGTGAGCCGCGCCTTCGTAGTGGAATACAACGCCGTCCGGCTTCAGCATCCTTGCGACGTGACGCATGCAAGCGGCGGGATCGAACACGTTGTCGAACACGCTACCGTTGTAGATGAAATCGAAGCGGCCGATCAGCGAGTCGGGTACTCCTTGCGTCAGATCGAAAATGATCTCGGCTCCCTCATAGTCACTGACGTCGCAGGCCCGCACCGTGGCGTCGCAGAACAGGGAGAAGAACGATGCATCCGATATCTGACCATGATGGGAGGGATGCTTGTCGTAGTCGATGAAGGCGCCCTTGGCTTGGTTCAATCCGACTTGCGCAACAAGTGCCTGAGCCTCGTCGGGAGTCATGAAGACTTCCTGGCGCCCCAGCAGCAGAGCATCACCGCGGATCGGCCGGAAACGGTGCTCGTGCAGGATCAACTCTGCCAGGTGACGCGTGATTGCCATGAATGGACGCCAAAAAACTCAGTGGGCGCCGCGACGAAACGGCCTCGCTATCGCGGACAGCAACGAAGGTGACCGCTCTGTGGATTGGGCGAGCTCGGCCATCCGCTCACCCTGTCCGGCGCGCCCGCTTTTGAGCCTGGAAAGCTCGGCCAGCGCGGCGTCCCTTTCCGCGCCGAGATTGATCAGCTGATCGCGCAGGCGGGCATTTTCAAGCTCCAGCCGTACATTGGCGCGGTTCAGTTGGCCATAGAACCGATCCTTGCCGGTGCTCGGCGGTGGCAGGAGACGGCGTTGCGATTCCGAGTATCTTGCCCATGCGTTCTCCGAGACATAGACCCGCTCGTCCCAGTGAACCGGGCTCTGGGACGCGACCCAGACCGGGGCAAACATCAAGTGAAGCGTCTTGCGCGGCTGGTCGAGCAAGTTGGGAAAGCCGCCGTGGCGGACGTTTTCAGTGAAGATGATGGCGTCCCCCGCCTTCATGGGGAGGGGGATCATGCCCGGCTCGGCGGTCGGGTCATCATCCTTGAACGGCGAGAAATAGTTCGACTTGTGGCTTCCCGGGATCACGCAGAGAGGGCCGTTCTCGACCGGTATGTCGTGCAGGGCGTAACCCGCGCGCTACCCAGCCCCGACGTGGTCTCTTCCTGGCCGGCCCTGTGAATGAAATCCGGCAGCCCTTGGCCCATCGAATGCTCGTATCGCAAGGCCACCGCGCCCGGATTGAATGGAATGTTCAGCTTGCTGCGAACCTCGCGTTCGACCTGGTCCCGCAGCTCGACGATGCGCTTGGCGCTCAAATGGTCGGTGAAGACGAACGCCTGGTAGCCGCCGTCGGGATCGCCTTTGTAGTAGTTGGCCTCGGTCGTGTAGTCGACCTCGTAAGCGTGCAGACGGTCGCCGGTCGTCGGCTGGGTGTAGGTCCAAACGTTGGGTTGCGTCTGATGCGGGACGGCGAGATCGTAGTAGGGCGTGCCGGGGTAGGTGGTGATGATCGTGCAGTCGAAGTCTTCGACCTGCTTTGCGATCAGCCAGTCACTGATTACTCCGATGGTTTCCTCGGATTCGCCCGGGTGGCCGACCGACATCAGCGCTTTGACCTTGAGGTCGTGCTTCTTGGCGAGGTCGACGCAACGGTCATTGTCCTCGCGCGACGCCTTCTTGTTGATATTGGTAAGGATCCGTGGATGGGCAGCCTCGTACCCGCACAGCAGCCAGCGGAAGCCGGCGCGACGCATGGCGATGGCTTGCTCTTCGGTGAAGAGCTCGGCCTTGACGAAGCCGCGTAGGCGGAACCCCACGCCGAGCCTCGACTGCATGTCAGTCAGGCCATTCATCAAATCGACCATGCTCTTGCTGACGTTCAACTCGTCGTCATAGAACATGAAGCCTGTGTAGCCGTGGTTGCGATGGAGAACCTCGACTTCGGCCAGGATCGAAGCGACGGACCGTTTGCGAATCAAGCGCAGGCTTTTGCTGTTGCGGCCGCCGCAAAATCCACAGTTGAAGGGGCATCCGAGCTGGCCGATCAGGCTGGTGGCACTGTGGCCGTCGATCGAATATTTGTAGGTCTTCAGATCCACGAGATGGCGCGCCGGGAAAGGGCTGTGCGTGAACATGTCGTCGGACAGGAACAGACCGCCTTTCGGATCGTCACCATCGACCAGCTTGGGGGCATCGGGTCGCAGTGCTTCGAAAATCGCTTTTTCGCCGTCGCCGCTGCAGAGCACGTCGAACCTTTGTTCCAGTTGAGCGGCAGCGCGGTGGGCACGGCCGGCAAGGGCGCCCTTCGCCCGTTCGAGCTTGACCGCCGAATAGACCAGCGTGACGTGCGGGCCCCCCAGGATGAGCTTGAGGTCGGGTCGGACCTCCCGTAGCCGATCGGCGATCTTGATGACGGCCGGCAGCTGCGGCGTGGTGGCGGTGATGCCGATGGCGGCGTCCCGGCAGCTTGCGACATAGTCCGCAAGGGCATCGAGGTAGTTCTCGATACCCGACAAATCCAAGAAGTTGACCTTGTGCCCACGTTCTTCGAGGCTGGCGGCGACCTTGAGAATTCCCAAGCTCACGAAAACGCGCTCGTCGAGCAAGAATGCCGATGGCGGCGTCACCAGACAAACCGATGGCAGGCCGCCGGGTGCCGGCGGGGCGACGCGGTCCGAACGAGGGCTGGTGGCTACTGGCAAGTACCTCTCCAACTTGGCGTTGGCATAGTGACTGAAAGTCGAGGGTCTTTCCAGAGGCCCGCCGCGGTGTGGTCAGCGAACGGCCGCCGCCATCATCTTCAAGTACGCATGCTCGAGGTTGCGAGCAAAGCCGCTGGAATCGTTCAAGCCGCCCTCCGTGTAGAGGCGGCGGAGGTTGTCCCTGTAGTAGATCAGTCGGTCCTGATCTTCCGCGAGCCGTACGGCCAAATCCACATACTCTGCGCGGGAGTTGGCGATGAACTCGGGGCAGGATGCCGCTTGCAGCAGCGAAGCGCCGTAGCGGGAGCAAAACAGCTCACCCTTCAGGGTGATCACCGGAACGCCCGCCCATAGAGCCTCGGCGACGGTGTTCCCTCCACAGTACGGCCATGTGTCGAACGAGATGTCGATTTCGGAATAGGCCTCGAGAATGTTTGGCCGCGTCGTGCCAAGCCGGATTATCACGCGGTCCGCCGCGATGCCGGCGCGGGCGAAGCGGTCGCGCATGTATCTGCGGTTGTCCACGGGGTCGAATTGAGGGTGCTGCAGCAAGATCTTGGAGCGGGGGACGCGGCTCATGATCTCGGCCCACATCTCGACAATGCGCGTGTTGAATTTGCCCGCCCTGCCCAGGCAGCCAAACGTTATGAAACCGTTCGCCAGAGACGGCAGTCGAGCCACGGGCGGTGAAGCAACGTCATCGGTATAGTCGAACCGCAGGAGGCACCCAGGAAGCAGCTGAATCGCTTCGGTGAAAGTGGCGTAGGCGCCACTCCCCGGCGGGGTGCAGATCTCGTCACTCAGCACGTAGTCGACTGCAGGAATGCGGCTTGTCGCAAAATGGTTGAGGTAGGAGACCTGGACGCGGGCGCAACGCTCGGCCATGGCGCCATAGCGGTGGCCGGGTGAAAGGCCGGTCAACTCGACGAATACATCGATGCCGTCGCGGCGAACCTGGTCGACGAACTCGGAGTCCGACAGGGCGCCCGTATTGCGAACTGCATCGAAGGCGGAGCGCATGTCGTCCGGCAGGTCGGACGGCGCATAGCCCATCACCTCGAAGTGGTCGCGGTCGTGGGCAGCGATGGCACGACGCATGATGAAACGGATCGTGTCGGAGTCCATGAACGAACAGTGATAGCCGATCCGCAGCTTTCTCCCGCCGTCGAAGGCGGCGAAATCGTATTTCATCCTCGTTGGATCGACCCGGACATGCTCGTCGACCCACCGTTGCTGAGTTGCCGCGAGGCTTTCGTAGGTGGCCGCCGGATCCTTCAGAGCTTGTTGGCAAGCATGGCCATCGACGTCCCGGTCATGCAGGACTTCAGCGCGTCGCCACATCGCCACGGCCTCGCTGATCTGCCCTCGAGATTCGTAGATCCTTGCGGTTTTGTCGTAGAACCGCCCGAGCCGCTCCGCGCGATGTTGCTCTGCGAATTGCTTGAATTCGGGGGCGGCGTCTTCGTTGATCTGGAGCTGCCCGGCAAGGCGCAGCGCGTCGTGCAGCGGCTGACTACCCCGAATGAGCTGGCGCTCGACGGTCGATCGAAACGACTTGAACTTCTTGTCCAGCGTCGGATCGTCGACAGTTGAAGCTCTTGGCACACCGGTCACGGCCTCCCAGCCATGCCAGAACTGGGCGAGGACGCGCTGTTGCCTCGTCTCGCCGTCAATGTTCGGATCGCGGTCTGGGACTTTCTCTACAGCGATGTTGTGGTCGTACCTGGCGACGATCTGCTTCTTGACGTCGGCGATCCGTCGGGCGAACTCGGCCTCTTCCCGCGGTAGTTTGTGCGCCTTGGCGTGAAACTCGAACTGAGCCAGTTGATTGATCTTCGCTTCCAACGCGTGGAACCAGTAGTCACGGTAGATGTCGTAGCGGAGATTGATCCTGTATCGCCACTCGTTGTACTTCTCGGCGCCGAAGAAACCATCGGGCGCGAACATCTTCTCGATCAACCTGAGACGGCTGTCGATATGCTCGAAGAAGTTTGCCGGCGTGTTGCTGAGCTGGCCGGGATGAACGGCATACTTCGAGATCAGCTCGGGAACGTATCGGACCTCGTGGTCTCGCGCGAGGCGGCACCAAATTTCGAATTCCAGGCAACCGATGGTCCAGCCGTCGGGCCGGCCAAGGCCGATATCGAGCAGGGCCTTGCGCCGAAAGAAGCTGCCTGGCCAGAAAGGGCAGTAGCGAAGGAAGAGATAGGCGACGAAGTCGAACTCACCGGCCTTGAAGGCGCCGGTTATCTTGCCGTCCGCGTCGGTGGTGTGCCCGTCGCACGTGAAGGCTCCCATCGATGGTTGAGCGGCAAACCATCGCGCCGCTTTCTCGAGCGCGTCGGGCACCAGCTCCTCATCGGACAGGCAGGTGGCGATGTAGTCGCCGCTGCAGCGTTGCAGCACGTTCCAGTACGCTTCCGCAGGTCCGGAGTCCGGCTCCGAGACGATCTTCACGCGCGAGTCGCGTGCCGCATACTCGTGCAGTATTTCGAGTGTTCCGTCGGTCGATGCGCCGTCCTGAACAACGAATTCCAGGTTGCGATAGGTCTGGTTGAGGACGCTGTCGATACTCCGGCGAATCAACGATGCCCGGTTTTTGCAGAAGCAAATCACCGAAAACAGCGGCGTGCCGGCATCCCCGGCCGGTGATTGCAAAGTCGGTAGTTCCCTAGCTGACATGTTTCCGGCCGTCCGCTGCCCGATCGCCTGTCCCTCGCTCGCCGTCCAGTCGGTCCAGCATATCGCGATAGCTCCGTTCGAGCTTGCGCGAGAAACTCCAGGAATCACCGAGCCCGCAATCCACCGACCTCTGACGCAACAACCGCCGCAGCCGTTTGAGGCGGTCACCGTCCGATGCGAGGTCGGATGCAATTCTCACATACTGTTCGAAGGAGTGCGCCACCAGGTCACTGCACCCGCCGGCGGTGACAAGAGAGGCGCCATAGGCACTGCTGAAACGGTCGCCACGGTAGGTGACGACGGGCACGCCGTGCCACAGCGACTCCGCAATGGTGTTGCCACCGCTGTACGGCCAGGTGTCGAGGCTGATGTCGATGCTGGCGTAGGCTCGAAGCAGGGTCGGCCGATCCACGCCGCCCTCCAGCGTCAGGCGATCGGCGGCGACGCCGAATTGCCGAAAGCGTTCGGCCATGTATCGCCGCTCTCCGCTGCCGGATAGCTGCGGATTCTGTATGCGCAGGACTGAGCCGGGCACGTGGCGTAGGATTCTTGCCCATTGCTCGATCAGGGCCGTTCCGATCTTGCTGCCGCTGCCAAAACAGCCAAAGGTCACAAAGCCATTTCTGACAAATGGCGGCGGCGCGATCGGCGGAGAATCGTCGCGGATCGTGTAGTCGAAGCAGAAAAAGCAACCCGGGATCCGGTAGATTTTCTCCGAGTAGTGCTTTTCGGCTTCGGATCCTGTGGCGATGCAGATCTCATCGCTCAGGACGTAGTCGACGTTCGGCACCTGGCTGGTACCGGTATGGTTGAGAAAACTCACTTGTACCGGAGCACACCGCAGACTCATCGCTCCAAACCGATTGCCCGGCGAGAAGCCGGTGAGCTCCACGAACACGTCGATCCGGTCGGAACGGACCAAGCGCATGAACTCGTCGTCGGTGTAGGATTTCGGCGGTGCCAGGCCCTTGGTCGGCGGCGGCGTCAATCGCCAAGCATCGAAGCCCCGCTCGATATCTCCGGGGATCGGCAGCGGCGCATAGCCGTAGACCTCGAAGTCTGTTCGATCGTGAGCGGCGATCACGTTGCCCATCATGTAGCGCATCGTATCGCCACTCATGAAAGCGCAGTGGTATCCGACGCGGATTTTGCCTGACTTGTTTCGCGGTAAGGCAATCCATGGCCGCTCACCCAGATGGTGAGCTACCCACCTGCGCTGACGTTCGGCCAGGGCCGCGTCGCTGGCAGCCGGACTCTTCAGCATGGCCTGACAGGCCATAATGTCGATATCGATGTTGTCGGCCGGCTGAGCATGGTTCCACATTTCGACAGCGAGGTCAACCTGGCCTCGCGCCTCGTAGCGCTGGCCAAACATCACATAGAGATCGGCGAACAGCGCATCGCGCCCAGGCGACAGCGGGTGATAGCTCGGCTCGGGCAGAGTCTGGTAGGTAGCCTTGCGTTTCATCCAAGGCCCTAGCAGGGGCATATTCCAAGTTGTATAGCCGATATGGATGGGTAGTCTATCTTGCATCTCCGAGGTATGGCGCATCTCCCAGGTATGGCGCAAAAGCTTCTGCAGCGAGCCGTCAAGCAAGCCCAAATCTTTGCTTCGTATCGCCAGCAGTCGCTGAAGGCTTCGCAACGCTCGATGATCGACTTTGAGCAGTGCATCGAAGTCGGCCAGGACTTGTTCGGCTCTCCTCATCACATGGAACACGAGGTCGTGACGACCGGCGGCCTCCAGACGCGTCCTCAGAATTGCAAGCTGATTGGCCTGGCACTCGAGCCTCAGGCTCGCGTGGTCGGTTCCAAAAAAACCGTCGCGCGAGAACGCCCGGTCAGCCAAGGCCAGGTGGTCGCCGATCGAGGCCATGACATCAAAAGGCAGCCCATGATTGTCGTCGAGCTTGGCCGGCTCCGCTATGACATCCGACGCGAATGCCAACCCGTGATCAGCAGCTAGTCGATAGCTGATATCGAGTGCCAGTGCGTCGAGAAGCCAGTCCTCGCGTTCCAACCCAGATAGCACGAGGGCTTGGCGGCGGATAATCGCCGCGGGAAGGTGGGGACGCGCCGTCGACAAAATCAAGGTCACGATGTCGATGCGATCTGAATTCCCACCGTGCGCATCGACAAGGAAACCCGGCGTGCAGACGGCGCCAACCGTCGGATTGCGAGCCGACCACTCTGCCGCCAACTCGAGAGCGCGGGGCTTCAGGACGCCATTTGTCGGGAGGACCCCGATCCACTCGCCGCGACAAAGGCGAAGCGCCCTGAGCAAGGCATCGCCGGCTGGCGTGCTCCATCGCGAACTCAGGACGATCCGCGCATCTTTCTTGGCGGCTTCGCGGAATGTCTCGACCGTGTCGTCGCTCGAGCCGCAGTCGACGACGACGAGTTCACAGCTCTGCACGGCCTGCGTCTGCAGAGCTTGCAGCGCGGCCCGTGCATGATCGGCATTGCCGCGCCCGTACCAGATCATCGACAGCAGCGGTGGAGCCGATGCCTCGCCAGCCGCGCTGCTTTCCGGCTGCTCCATCTAGGCCGGTTCCCATGC
>Ga0194131_10004480_pt1 | contig 21023 bp, 21 predicted proteins | sample TA2KigO120mmetaG_FD_148631 | JGI IMG/M metagenome (GOLD analysis project Ga0194131, IMG submission 148631) | Freshwater microbial communities from Lake Tanganyika, Tanzania - TA2015053 Kigoma Offshore 120m | ecosystem: Environmental > Aquatic > Freshwater > Lake | place: Tanzania: Lake... | reverse complement strand
CTTTATCACCAGTATTCAATGAAAAGACTCTATATGAAAGCCCAACTTGATTGGCTGACAATCCTAATCCTTTGTACTTTGTAAGAGTTTCCATCATGGAGTATGCAATATATTGTGTTTCTTTTGCGGTCTTTGTCTGAAAGTCCCACAATTTTGTTGGTGTTCGTAGAATAGAATCATAGAAATCTACTAATGGTAGAATTTCATATTCTATCATTGTGTTATTGTACATCTTTAACATTTTTGTCATATCAATTTACCATTTGCGAAAAGTTTTTTACCTTCCCGAACCTTATGTTATGTTTAAATTTATCAATCATTTGATCAGACTTATGTGTGATCACAAATACATTCGTTCCTTCGTTCATCATGTTTATCAGTTTCATAAATTCTTCAGTGCCATTGATGTCAAGAGAACCATCAAAGACCTCGTCGAAGATGAGCAAATTTGTATTGACACTATTCTTCAGTTTGGCGACCGATCTCCACGTGAACAATAATGCTAGATCAATACGTTTCTTTTCACCCTCTGAGAAGTTTTCATAACTGAAATCATCTCGGTGACGAGACTTGATGGTCTCCTTGAACTCTTCGTCAATATTAAAATTGACAAAGAAGTCCATCGCAGCCAAATACTTATTTACCAGTTTGTTGATAACTGGAACGTACTGCTTAATGATTTTCGACTTAATCCCGCCATCTTTAAGCAACTGCGCGACAATATCGTAGTTCTGTGTTTGTTCAGATACCTCTTTTCTTTTATCATTATATGATTGTAATGCGTTTAGTAAAATTTTGCTTTGTGCCTTGAACTCATCGCTCATGGCTGGTTTATTTTCTATTTCTGCAATTTCATCTTCAAGTTTTTTAATATACTTTCGAATCTGGCTGCGAGAAGTATTAACACGCACAAGATCTTGTTCGAAAGACTTGAGTTCTTTTTGAGTAGTTTTGATGGTATTGATTCGCTGTAGAACGGCATTGCTTTCTTCCTTTAGTTTATTCAGACCTTCAGTTAGTTCTATAATTTTACTATTACAAGTATGAACTTTTTCTTCTTTGTTACTAATTGCCTGATCGCAGGTTGGACAAGTTGAATTTACAGAATAGAACTCGATATCTTTCTCAAGTTTCTGAATATTTCCTTCAATTTTGACTTCAAGATTGTTTAATTTGCTAAATCGTTTATTCGTAAAGTCTTCATCAACTGTAGAACACATTAACTCATCAATCTGTTTTTCTTTTTGTTCTAGTTCAACTTGTAACTGTTGTAATGTTTTACTATTTTCTTCAAACTCTTTTTTCTTTGCATCAACAATTTCTTTCGTATTCTTTTTAAGTTCATCTAGATGTTTCTTGTGCAAATCAATTTTATCTTTTGTGTTATCTATTTGAATCTTGAGTTGCGCGGCTTCATCTTTTAATGCATGCAATTTATTCTTTACGATTACATTCATAGAACTAAAGATCTGAATATCGAGCAGATCTTCAATAACAATTCTGCGATCTGCAGCAGACAACTGCATGAACGGAGTAAAATTTGTTGAACCAAGGATAACTATTTGAGTAAATGATTTGTAATTCATCTTGAGAATTACTTTCTCAAGATAGTCTTGATAGTCCTTAGACTTTGCGTCTTGGTTTAGTAAATCGCCATCGACATAAATCTCAAACGTATTTGGTTTGATGCCGCGACAAACTTTATAGATTATTTTGCCAATTATAAATTCAATTTCAACGGCACAATCTTTCTCGTTAATTGAGTTTACAAGTTGCGGTTTATTAATATTTCGAAATGGTTTACCAAACAGAGCAAATGTGATTGCATCAAGAAAGGTTGACTTACCTGCACCATTCTCGCCGACGATAAGTGTAGTTGGATGTGCACCAAGATCGATTTCAGTAAAAACATTACCAGTAGAAAGAAAGTTCTTGTATCGAACCTTGCTAAAAAATATCACACGGTCTCCATAGACAATGCTTGATTATACACATCGCGCAGAACATTCTTTATTCTATCTGATTTTACTGGCAATGTCAAACCATCAACATATTTGCTCAAAATTGTCATTGTATCTTCTGCTTGATCAATGTTTACATCTACATTCTCAGTAATCTCAGAGAAGTCTTCTACAACTGCTATTTCTAACGGAGAAACTTTTGTAAGAGTATCAATCAACGTATTAAATAAAAAAGAATTATTTCTTTTCTCAACTACGATTTTAAGAAACTTGTTGTGCAGGTGCGAGTAATCTGTATTTACAATATCAGTAAAGAATAAATTATCATCATTGTATTTAATTTTGTAGAACATCTTTTCAGGATTAAGAACGAAAGTTAATTCGCGAGTCTCAGTATCAAAAATATGAAATCCACGCTCATCATTATAGTCACTCCAAGTATGCTCGCAGGGAGTGCCAACATATACAATGCTTCCATTATTGCTTCTATGATGAAAGTGTCCTGAAAGAACGAGATCATACTTGTTCAATAAGTTTGAATCCATACCATCATGACAAATATTGCCGCGATCCATTTCAAACCCTGCAAGTTCAAAGTGACCAAAACATATTTGATTGCTGCTACGCTTAATAAAATCCATTATTTCTAATTCATTGTCTTTGCATATCCATGGAATGACATCGATTCCCATCCAATTGCATGGCTTGTCATAAAGAATCAAATGTTTATCATATTCTCTTAGAAGTAAATCTGGTGAGTTTACTTCGAGAGTGTTTTTAAAAAAGATATCATGATTGCCAAGTAACGCACGACACTGTATATCATGTTTTACCAGTTGATCAAAAAAATAACGGCGAGAAAGAGCAAGAGACTGAAAAGAAATATACTTCCGACGATCGAATAAGTCACCCAACTGAAAGATGGTGGTAATTCCATGTTGCACCAAATAAGGAAAAAAAGTTTTTGTGTAGAATTCGCGAAAATAATTATGGAAGGCAATACTGTCTCCACGAACACCTATGTGCACATCGCCTAAAATTGCAATCCTCACTTCACAGCTTCCTCATCTACAAATTTCTCTAGTCCAATTTTCTTGGCTTTCTTTTTAATCTTGGCATTTTCGAAGTTGCTGATAAACTCTGAGATGTTTTCGTAGAGTTCAAATTGACGAAAAGTTCCATCTTCATTTTCATTGAGTTCATACTCGTCGAGTATTCCAGCATTTTCAGTTGATTTGTATTTAACATATAGTTGTTTTTTCTCCTTCTGAATGCGACGTAAGAATGCATAATATGTTATTTGCGTGAAATAAGCAAACGGATTGCTAGACTTTCCTGGATCAAAATTGTCAATGTACATTACACAATTTTCAATTGCATCAGCAACCATTTCTTCACGAAAAGTATATGATAAGAAATTTGGTTTGTGTGAAAGATTCTCAGCAATCTTCATAAAACATTCAGCCACGTATCGAGGGATACGTGGTTTCGGTTTTTGTGCTCGTTTCGCTTTACGAATCGTCAGACGATACTTTATCATCTCACGAAGAAAGTCTTTATTATTGATATAATGATTTTTTGGCATATCAGTGTATTGGTTTGTCTTTTTTATTTGCCATTGCTTCAAGAATAGAAACAACTTTTTCTTTTGCCTCTCCTAATTTTTTTTTATTTTTTATGTTTGGTTCCCTCATCTTCACTTGATTGTTGTAAAAGAAATCTGCAATATGTTCATATTGCTCATAGAACTCTTCGCGAACTGGTGTAGCGAGTAACACTTCTTCGTTGTAAAATTTAATATGTCTCAAATCGATTATCGATTGCGGGAGATATTCTTGTAAAGAAAGAATCTGCCGACCTTCATCAAAAAGAGTTTCAACTTCAATTCTTAATGGAGTTTCAATAACTACATATCCTTCATTAAACGTCACATAACCTATTAAATCTTCTGGTATTGAGCGAAGGCGAATAAATTTTAGGTCACCCTTATTTTTATTATGCTCTGGTATATTTTCTGACATTAATTTATCCTTACGTTACTTGATGTAAAAGGAAATTTTTCTTCGCTGTAGATCTTCACTCGTTCCTCATAATGTTTTAATGTAAAGTTTGTATAGGCTCCATAACGTAAATCATCAGCGAGATCATAAAGTGTAGCGGTGTCTTTGTTATCGCTTAAACGCAGCACACGACCAATCGATTGTAGCGAGCGTATCTTACTCTTTGTTGGAGAAGAGAACACTATATTATGTAGGTTACGAATGTTCACACCTGTTGAAAATGTACCATAACTCGCCACAATAATTGCGTCGTTTTCTTGCTCAGTAATATGCCGAACTGCCTCACGATTTTCTACTTCAACTCCACCATGAATAAAAAAGACTTTACGCTCATTACATTTTTCTTTAATCAAGTCATACAGTATCTTACCGTGTTTTTCGACATAAGTAAATAAAATTAGACTATTACCCTTTAAATTAATCGCAAAATCTCGAATAAAGTTGTTTCTTCCCTCGTGTTGCGTAAGAAAATTCATTTCATCAGGATAGGCGAATCCTTTAACTGCTTTACAAACGATCTCAGGATATTTTAATACAATACATTTGATACTAAAATTTGCTAACTGCTTTCGTTCAATTAATTCTTTTGTAGAAATAACTTTAAACGTAGGACCAAACAACCCCTCGAGAACTAATTTATTTACCTTACTATCATCAAGTGTTCCTGTAGTGCCGATACGCACATCGCAGTTAATTAACTTCGTCATGATACTTGTTAATGACTTTGCTTTAAACGTATGCGCTTCGTCACCAATCACAAAATCAAATTGCGCAAAATATTTTTTTGGCATTCCAAAGATAGACTGCCAAGTAGAAATGATTAGATCTGTTTCTGGAATTTTGCTTTCGCCGCCAAAAATCTTTTGACAATATGTTTCTACATTCCATCCGTTGTTGCTCGAATAATTTTGAAAATCAGAGTGCATCTGAGAAACAAGATTGATTGTAGGAACAATCAACAATCCGCGCTTCTTACCCGTATTTAAAAGGTGGCGAATCATCATGTAAATAATGAGTGATTTTCCTGATGCGGTTGGTGAAACGAGTACAGTTCTTTTCTTTGTAAGTCCGACGCTAGAGGCGAGATACTGATAATCTCTTGGCTCCATCGGAAGTGATAAAGCGCTCGCAAGATTTTTTGTGTCAATCGGATAGACTTCTTTATCTTCATCTATAACCTCAACTGTATAGTTGTTATTCTTACAAAAAGTTTTTATATAGGCAATCAGTCCAACATAAATTTGTTTCGTGCGTAAGTTGAGCAGACGTATCTTCCCGTCCCAGTATCGATTACGAAACGCTGGGCTGAATTGATACCCAGGAGTCGAGAACGTAAAAAATTCAGACATCTCTTGAAGAATACCATCTTCTGCATAAATTTGTACATAGACATTGTTTACCTGTTCAACCCTTACATCACACATTATCTAGCGCCTTGTATGAACTTCTCCCAGCCCATATATTCCTTTAATTGCCATGTGCGATTGTTAAGTTCTTTCATCACATATGTGCAAAAATTTGATGCTTCTTCGTGATAAACTTTCTTACGTTTGAGTTTAGTAAGATCATCATCGCCATCAAGGTAGACTTGTATATCTGATTTTAATGTAAATCTAAATGGTTCCCAACCAAGTTTGTCTAATTCATCTTGATCAAGTTTGCCATTGTAATACATCCACTTGAGTTTTTTAAGTTTATCAAACTCAAGTGCAGTTCTCTTTGCGGCAATGTTATGAAGCGAAAGAAATTTATTGTATTTGTTATGTAAAGGAATACGAAGAATTTCTTTTCCAGGTTCTGTGGTATCAACCTCAGAATCTTTTTCCCATTGCTGCATTATCTCTTCAAAAGGAATGGTCTGCATAAAAATATATTAAAGTTACACACAGTAGTAGTTAGTATAATTTATTTTTGTTCAAAAAGAAACTTTTGCAAGAGTTTACTATTCTGTAAACGACCAGTATAATAGACTATGTCTGGTTTGATTGAGTTGCTCAAATCTTCTCATAGTTATAGTAAGAGAATCTAAACGTAGCATCTGCAACTACAATGTTCTCAGAAGAGTCACCGGTGTTAAAAATTAAAGAACCAATAGATGTAGGGAAAACGTCGTAAAATTTGATACGAACATTCGGGTTATTCTTGTTTGTAAAGATTGTTAAAAATGCGTCAGTGTATGCATATTGGAATCCTGAGCTGGTTCTGTTGAAGAGAGGTGCGCCACTAATTTTTTGTAACGTCAAATATTCTTCGTATTCAGTTGGAAAAGTAATTCCACGAATCCAATCGTGAATCTCCAGCCATCCAAGCAAATCTTCATCAACTAGAAACGTGACGTTAAACGTATCATAAACAACCTTTTCTCCTGGATGATAAAGTTCAACAAATGGTGTTGCTCTGGGAATTTCTGTAAGTGATATTCCAGGAAGATTAGCACTAGTGCAAAAATATGTTAATCCAGGTAATCGACTAAACGTCACTCTAAATTTAGTCGATTGTAAAAGATCAATATTAGTAGGATTGCGATTTAGCGCTGTCATTTTTGAATTCCGCTGAACTAATACTATTATTTATGAAATAAAAAAAGGGGAGGTCTTAAGACCTCCCCCAGTTCACTTTGCCTTATTATTTTTATAATTTGGCAATATTATTGAGCAACACCCAACACTGCAAACTTGCGATAGTAGACATTTGTATTTGTCGTAATAGCGCCGTTGAGTGATGTATTCGTACCACCTGCGAATGGATTTGAGACCATGCCGTAGCGTGTCTTGAATCCAACCTTTGGTTGATAGTTATCTGGGTCGATAGCACGAACCATCTGTAGAGGAACGTATGGGCAGTAGAACAAGCCAGCGTCATATGGTGACGATCCCTTGTATCCAACCACCATATAGTCTGTACCAACTACAGAATATGGATCAACATAAACCTTCAAGCGTCCGAAGAGCGTACCTGCGAAGGTATTGCCTGTATCGTCAACTGCTAGGTTCGTGTTGTTTGATAGTGCTGAATTGTAGTCAAGAAGACCAGTCATTGCGAGAGCTGATGCAACATCGGTTGAAACGATGAGCATGTTGCCCTTGCCGCGACGTGTATCTTTTGCAATCTTGTTGCTTGCGCGTTCGATTGCGAAAAGAAGGCTCTTGTACTTTTCAACCTGCCAACGACCTGATGTACCGACACCAGCAGCAATGTTTGCTGAGTCTGTGCGATTTAGATCGAAGATTGCAGTTGCGGCACTTGTAATACCAACATTTGCAGTTGCGTAGACAGTACGAACAACTTCGCGATTGATTTCAGCAAGAATTTCTGTCGAAAGAATATTGGTTAATTCTGTCTCAGCGTCAAGACCGTGAACAGCCTTGAGATCCTGTGCCAATTCCATCGTGTAAGATGCTTGCAAGCCACGTGTTTTTGCAGTTACTGATACGCGCTCGATGGTAAATGCCATATTTGCCATGTTCTTCGTTTCGAAGTTGGCTGTCGAGTCGCCTACACCTGTATTTGCAGTTGTCATTGAAGCAACGTTCAATGTTAGATCTGAGCGAACATTTGCGATGTCGCCGATTGTTCCTGCGAACACGGTGTTTGCTTCGTTAAAGAATCCTTCTGCGCCTGTTGATGGATTGTCATACTTGGTGCGCATTGCAAAGATAAGTCCTGTTGGACCTGTCATTGGTTGCACGCCGCATACGTCATATGCCATTAGGTTAGGAAGTGCGCGACGAACAAGACCGATTAGGATTGGGTCAAAACCCTGAATGTTTCCTGATGATGGTGATGTTGGCGCGACGTTTACTGGTGTTGCTTCGAAGAGACGACCGAAGTTGGCTGCTTCTTCTTGCATAGCACGTTCTTGGTTTTCCAAAACAAGTGCAGTGACTGCACGACGATATGTGTCTTTAATCGCTGGGAGTTCTGGGTGATCAAGAACAGGTGCCCACTTTTTAGCATGAGTTTCGTTAAGATACATAGTTTATACCCCTGTTACTTTGGTAATGTTTTTGAGATTGCACTAACATAATGCGACATGTACGAAGGAATTTCTGCTACTTCTGGTTGTGGCTCGGACGTCTCCTCGGCAACCGTTACCTCACTTTTCAATTTATTTGCTGGGAAGTAGTTCTCGCGTAACACTGCGAGTTTATTATTAAACTCACCCTCTGTGGTGAACTCCACGCCCTCTGCGAGCGATTTCATTTTGCTAATTTGTACTTCGGTTAATCCTTCACAAATTTTGCGAATTGCTTCATGTCTTTTTGCAATGTCCAACTCTTCAACAAGAGTTGCGTTTTCTTGAGCTGCGGCTTCGATTTGTTCTTCAAGATCGACAACGCGAACAGCAAGTTCTTCTGCTACATCGACTTTCTCATCTGGAATTTCGATATAGTGTTCTGCAAAAAGATTCTTTAATCCATTGATGAAGTCTTCTGTAAGTTCTGCGCGAAGACCTGCTTCAACTGCAACTTCATTCTTCTCCATCCATTGTTCAACAACATAGTTGAGATACTCATCGATTTTCTCAGATAGTTCTGTCTTGATTTCTTCGACAGCTTCTACGATCATGTTGTCGTTATCGTCAACGATATCTTCAACAATTTTCTCAACACGTGATTGAACGGCTGCTTCAAAGATTGTTGTTGCTTTCGTACGGAATTCTTCAGAAAGAGATTCGCCATTAAATAGCGCATCAACATCTTCCTTTACTGATCCCTTGTGCTTAGCAATCATCTCTTTCATCATGTTCTTTTTGACTTCTAGAATTTCTTCTTCACTGATTTCTTCTTCGTTGATTTCTTCTTCTTCAACGACTTCATCAGTTGTTTCAGTAACAACTTCTTCTTCTTCAGAAGTCTCTGTTTCTTCAGAAGCAACTTTCTTGGCTGGCTCAGCTGGTGTGCCTTCTTTTCCTGGCTTTGCGGCTTGTTTTACATTACTAGCTGCTTTCTTACCTACATCACCGCCGTCTGGCTGTGTTTCTGTAGCACCACCGAGGTCTTCTTCAGCACCTGGAAGTTTCGTTGTTGGGTCTTTAGCGGCTGAAGCAACGGAAGCACGTAGAATTTCAGCAGCAGATTCAGATAGTGACTTTGTCATTTGTTAACTCCTAAAGAAGTAAATATATTTATAAAATTTAAAGTTTTAACAAGAAGTTCTCAAAGATCTTTAATGAGATTTCTTCAATTTGTCTTTGCTTTGCGTTTTTAATTTGGTTGTAATATTCGTTAATGTCAATTTCCTTGACTTTACCGTTATCCCAAACCCACTCTTTACCTTCCATAATACCTGAAACGAAAGCACCTGGAGCGGATGGATCCGCTACAATATCTGCCGCTGTGGCTAGATAATAGTCGTCTTGAACAACATTAGTGCCATTGACTTCTTTAAGAGAGCCCATGCCACGTGAAGATACACCAAGCATAGCGCCGCCTTCCATTAAAGATTTGGCGATTTTACCCATTGGTGTTTCAAGAATTTTTGCTTTACCGACCCATTGATTGCCTTCTTGTTTTAGGTTTGTAATTAAATGGGAAACTCGGTCTAAATTGATTGATGGTGAATCAGGATGACCTAATTCGCCGAATGCACGATTCTTCACTACATATTCTTCATTGTAACGATCTACTTCGCGTTTCATCGTATCAACGGGATAGAAGCGTCCATTTTTATTCTTTGTTTCTGCAACCAGAAATGGACCTTGAATGTAGAGCGTCTTAATGCCTGCTTTTTCTTCAGCAATGACTTTGACGTCTTGAATCGATTCAGTAATTAGTTTCATTTATTTTAATCCTATTGATTTTCTTCTACGAAGAGATCTGTTTCTTTTAATTAATGCTCTTGCTGCTTTTGCTCTTCTTTTAATTTTTGCTTTGCGCTGAGAAATACGACGACGCATTCTTTCTGCTGAAGACATACGTGTTAATTTACCACCACGAATTGTATAACCTTTTACAGCAGAAAAAACTTTTCTTCTTTGTATAGTTGGCTTACCTTTAATTGTTCGAACTCTTGCGCGAATAAGTTTTTTGCGCCCCATTTTTTGCACATTGGCTTCAGCAATAATTTGTCTTACAACTTCCGATACGATACTCATTTCCCACCAATAGTAAACTGTACTCTATTAAGAGCAAAATGAGCGGCTTTCTCAAATCCTTTTGGAGTCTTGAGCATTTCAGCAAACTTCTTTTTATTCTCGTCGTTAAGTGCGTTATGAACCATATGAATGGCTTTTGCTGCACCGTGACTGACTTTTAATTTATTGCCATCAGCAAATTTAAAATGTTTTGTAGCAGATGACACGCCATCTCCTTTTTGTGCAAATGCAATAACTTGATCTAAGTTTTCCATAATTTCCTCAGCGTCGACATCTTCAACTTTTATACCTTGCGGAGATTGATAGAAACCTACTGAATCATATGGAACGGTAAATGATAGACCAAGTCTTTCGTTATTATACAATGCAACTCTTTTTCCGTCCGGGAAAATACGAATAGCTCTGCGCTTAAGAATCAACATCATTGGCGGATCTGTCGCCATTGCAACTCTTTCAGAAATATAATCATTACGAGTTACTTCGTAACCATTTTGCAAATTACGAGTTAACGCTTGCACTGATTGCTTAGAAGCATATGCGGCAGTGGCAAGCGCATTGTTATATCTTGAAAGAACATTGCGATGACTTGGTGATACTTTTGCAATATCACCAACACGTGATTGTGCTTTCATTGCTGCCTTGAGCAACGGCAAATCTTTCGCAGGAAGTAATCCCCTGCGAACTAATCTAATCATATCAGCGTTATTGTTAGGCTGACTCTGTTGAACTTGCTGACTCTGTTGAGGTTTCTGTGGCATCATTTGTGCCTCCATCAACTTCTGTCTCAGCTTCTGTAGATTCATCAGATGGTACTTCTTCTTGTGGGGTTAATAAATTAGATGCAATTTCAACTTTTTTAAGTTCAAGTGCATCAGAAACTTTTTGTGCCATTGTTGCATCGAACGCAGCCATAACTGCATCATGATCACCAGCAATAGCAGCATTGACTAATTCTATAGTGTCCATAATATCTCCAATTATTTAGCAATTGTGCTGTTAAATGTAGCGTTAATATCTTGATTTCCTGTTGGCACAGGAGGCGCCACAATACCTGGTTGTCCTAGTGTTGTCGGAGCACCTGCAGCGCCAACAGCAGGCTCTTCTGCTCTTTCTATTTCTAATTGTTGTTTAATTTTTTCTTCTTCCTCTTCATCAAGCTGTAGGATGGTTTTCTTAATCCATGCTTTTGAGAAATAAGTTCCAACATATGGATCAACAAGCGTCATTAATTGCATTCTGTTCTGCAATAGTTCTGCTTCTTTAAGTTCTGCAAAGTTGTTATCTTCTAAGAAATCATAATGAATTTTTTCTTTTAATTCTTTCCATTCATCAACAGAGCAAATACCTTTAAGAGATAACTGACGCTCCATTAATTCATCAAACAAACCACTAAATTTAGAGCGAAGTCTTTCAATAAATTTCATAAATTTTAATTCGTCGCGAGTAATTTCTGACGCACGACCTAATGAAAATCCACTTGTTGTTTCTAGTCTTGAAATCGGAACGTTTAATGATTTATACAATTTTTGCTCGAAATAACGAACGTCAGATAACTCGCCAAGATTTTGACCAGCTGGTAATGTCGTAATTTCTGTTGACTTACCTTCACCACGACGTGGAATCCAAAAGTCTTCCATCATCGACATAAACTTGCGATCGTCTTTGACCTCACCCGTAGAACTATCATAAACAACTTTGTTTCTAAATTTTGTCATAATATCGCGAAGATATTGTTCAGCTTTTATTTTAGGCATGTTACCCACGTCAATATAGAACACACGACGTTCTGGTGCACGACTTAAACGATAGATAACAACTGCGTCTTCAACCATGCGCAATTGATTTAATGGTTTGATGGCTTTGTGCAAATACGACAAAACCATTTGTTTCTTTGGATCCATTAAACCAGAATTAATATTCACAATTGCATCTGTGGCGATCTTCAAGCCAGCATCTGTTGGTGAAGATATAAATGTTTGACCAAGTGATGTTGCTTTATCGTTATACACATAAAATTCTTGTGTACCTGTAACAACTTCAACACCAGTTCTTGGATCTTTCTTTTTAAGAACATTACGAATTTTACGAATCTTACGAGGATCAATGTAAACAAGATCTTGAATGCCAAGTTTTGATTGTTTATCATCGATTAATACTTGAAAGTATAATCGACCATCGATATACCAACGCCTAAAAACATCATAACCATCATTTGAAAAATTTAATAAGCGAAGAATATTTTTAAATTCTTCGCGAATCATTTCTTTAATGTTATCTGGCTGTTCTAAATCATCAAGAATAATCGTTACTGTTTTACCAGCATTATCGTGAACAATGGCTTCGTTAATAATATCATCAATAGCAGCCTCAAGTTCAGGCTGCAATGACATTTCGCGATATTTTGTGATAAGATCGCCTTCATTTTTAAAAGATGTTTCTAGGTCGAGATAAGTTCCGAAATATCCACCTGCAGAAACAGCAATAGCGCCATCATCAGTTGTTGGCGCTGTAATTGCAGGTTGAATCGATTCTGTAGGTTTACTACGGACTATTTCCCAACCGAAGAGATTAATTGCCATGCATTAGCTCCATGATAAAGAAAAAAAACAAAATCAAACCACGCTGTCGGCGACTGCTTCCCACCATTGATATGCGAAAGTCACTGTATATTCTTCAATAGCATCATTGTTTCCCCAATCTAGATCGATTGCGGATAAGTCATTTGGGAAAAGGCTGACAAACTTGTAATTCTTAATAACATTTCCAGTTTTACTGAAATGCCTTACGAATCCATCAGTACCATATGATGTTGGTGTTGCAGCGGCAGCTGTTCTTGTATTAAATCGATGAGAATTAATACCATTCATCCAACGCTCAAATGCGTTACGAACTACAAAGTCTTCATCATTGAGCACAGTAATTGTCCAATCAGCGAATGTTCTATTGCCGACGAATTTTACCTCTCTTCCAAAATATTGAATTGGCACAATACCAACTGTTGATCCTGGCAATTGCGCGCTTTTAGCCATAAAGCGAAGTTTTCTTGCCGCATTTCCTGGTAATGAAAATGCTGGAAAATTCAACTCCACCTCAAACAGATTGGCGCGAGCGCCATCAAACTGCATTTGCGAACGAAATTCAGATACATTAAAAGCCATTGTATTCTCCTGACTTTAAATTATTTATTAGAAACGTCCAACGATTTCATCGAAGGCAACACCGCTTCTAACTGCAACAAAGTTCAACTGAATAAAGTTGACGCTTCTTGCTGGCTTGATATAGATATCGCCGACAAATTCATTGCGGTCAATAACTGCTGGTGTATTGTTCGTTTCGTCGCAAACAACGCGGAAGTCGAAGATACCACGACGACCTTGCACATCGCGCAAGAATGGTTCTACAATACCAACAAACTGTGATCTTGTAAACTCATCATTGAACTCAAAGAGACTTGATCTTGCAGCAACAGCAATTGCTTTTTCAAGAACAATAAACAAGCGACGCACATTGATACGATCGAATGCGCTTGGTCGACCTTGTAGTGTTTTATCTCCAAATAGAACAGTTCCCTCTCCTGGGAAAGATACCACTGGATTGACACCATTTTTATAGAGAGTATCGCGTTCTGATTGAGTTGGATTAAACGCTAGTTTGACTAAATTACGAATCTGTCCGCGATTTAGACCAGCTGGCGAGAACCAAGGATCACGTTGTAGATCTGTACGCACACAGAGACCAGCAATGTCAGCATTAAGCGGAATATAGCGATACACGTCGTTGTATTTATCATATTGATATTTCCAACCACTATCCATAACACCATAAGAGGTATCCGTTAGAAGGTTGCGATAGTTGACAACTGCAGTTGCAGAGGCTTGTGTGCCAACAACATTGGCTTGAGCTGGCGAAACGAATGCTACACAATCTTTACGATTAGCAGCAACAGTTAAAAACTCATTTGCTATCGTTGAAGTAGAAATTGATGTGTTACCACTTACCAAACAGTCACCAGTAAACATTAAAGAAATATCTTGTGTTTCTTTATTTAAGAAAAGATTAATTGCTTGGATCGCATCAGCTTGAGTGACAACACCGTCAGTACCACCAACTAATGAGTATGTTGTAATTGAGGGTGAAAAGAAAGCATTACCAGCACGACTATTTGCTGTTGCAATCGTAACACCCCATGTGTTACCGTTAGCAACCGCAGCATTAGCCTCTGGATGCCCTAGCCAATGAATCCATTTTGAGTTGCGATATAGAACTTCTTTATAAAAGATACTTGCGCCATCATCGCCTTTAGCGTCTGATGCTTTTGAGAGATTCGCAAAACGCTCAAGGACCGTATTGGCTGTGCCAGAAATAGCACCATCTTCGTCAACTATAATAAGATGTAGTTCGTCTTTTGCTACAGCTTGACCCGTTTGAGCGATTGCAAAATTTGATGTGTTAGGTGCTGCATCAAAGTATGGTGCATATGCCCAAGTGCTAAAATCTGACTCTTTACCACAAACTGAAACTTTTAGTGAATTACCAAGAGCACCAGGATATCTTGCAGCAAATGCCACAAAGGTATTTGATGCAACATATGGGCTAGAGAAATACTTTTCATCATTTAGAATAGATGTGTAATATGCTGAATTTGAAACAGCATTGTTTGATTTATCTACTGCTGCGGTGCTAACAACTCGAATAACGCGAAGATCATTGCCATATGAGAGGAAATTTGCAGCAGAAAGGAATGCAGTTCCAGTCGTTGTATCTGGCGTTGAAAATTTTTCAACAAGATCTGGCTCACTTGTAACCTGCACTATTGTGTTTGCTGGACCCCAGCGAAACAAACCGATGGTTGCGCCAGTCGATGTGCCGACGGCAGGAACCGCAGTTGTAAGATCAATTTCAGAAGTGTTTACTCCTGGAGAGACTAAAAATGCCATGGTGTTGCTCCTGTGAATGGAGAAATAGAAATTCTACGAATTATTTAGTATTTTAGGGTTTTTAACGTTCCACCAATTTCCAATACGTTCCATTTTCAACAAATCCATCAACGTTGTCAACATCAATATGCCCCGCAAGTATGTTTGGTAATTGTTCTTCTTCAATTTGACGCATCTGTTCTTCATGCAATTTCATTTTTATGTTGATGTCTGTTAAGTCGGAGAAGAATGATTGATTAGTACACCAAGAAAATAGTACCAACGTCATTACTAGATCGTCATGACTGCCTTCTTCAGCCTCATAACTGCCGCCTTTTGCAATAAAGGTTGAAAGTTCAGATATGGTATCGAAGTCTTGTAAGATTAATTTTTGCCTCTCAATAATGTTCTTTAATAAAGAACAACCCAATCTTTTAACAGACTTGGTCGTACGAATACCACGTTGAGATTTGTTGCCATATCCCCAAGTAAGTGCTATTTTGTTTTTTATATCGACCGTAGAGAGAATGTTTTCATACTCATAATCTTCAAACAATGAGTCCACGATCTGTTGACCATTATCATTTATTTCCACTAAAGCATAGGCTTGATTATAATAGTCGCCTATACGTTTAATTAATCCAGGATAAACCAGTGGACTGATGTTGTTGTCTTTGTAGGTGCAAACCTGACGATATGGAATAGAAGTAATGTCAATAACGTTAAATGCAGAATAGTCTAATCCCTTACCTCTTGAGGTATCAACCGAAATTAGATAATTATGATTTTGTATTGGCTGTTGATATATTCTGACGCCATTCTCAGAAAGATGCATTGGTTTGACGAACGCCAAACTCTTAAGAGCAGCCGATGACAAAAGGGTTCCTGCTGAACCCATGAACTCGCATTCCATTTCCTGCAAAAACTTTTCCTCGCCCAAAACTCGACGCTGTTCGTCTGCCCATCTTTGGTCGCGACCTGGAACCTGTCTCCAATTGGCTTCAATGTGTTTAAATCCGTTTACACCTTCAACCGCTTCCGTCCACATTCTATAGTAATGATTCATGCCATTCGGTGTTGAAGAAATTAGAATTTTTGAAGTTTCACCAGAAGAAATAGTTGGATAGACCGAAGTAAAGAACTCATCGGCAATATTACTCGGAACAAATGCAAACTCATCTAGGTATAGTAATGAAATAGAGAAACCACGAATTGCTGAGGAGGCAGTAGAAGTTGCCATTACACGACAATTATTTTCTAATTCAATATCACCCTTATTCCAAACTCTTACACCTTGTTGAATCCAAAGTGGTAAGGACTCATATGCAATTTTTACACGACTTAAAATTTCACGAGCCATTGGTGCTTTATTAGCAAGAATCGCGACAAACTTATCCTGATTAAAAAGAACATACCAAAGAATATAACCTACGATCATCGTCGTTTTGCCAAGCTGACGACCTGCTTTTAATATGACTTTTCGATTATTTGTTATATCTAATATTGCTTGTCGCTGAAATGGATAAAGATTAATATTAATAAATCCTTTGTCCAATGTAATAATCTTTACATAACGCTCAATAAAATAAATTGAATCTTGCGAGCATTTATAATACTCACGAATTTGTTCTTCAGTAAGATTAAGATTAACATTTACTCGCTTTAAATTTGGATTAGCGAGATAATTCTTAATTTTATTTGGTAATAGATTCATTTTTAAGTTTTTTAAGCAACTCAGTTGTACTTCCAACAAACACAGCTTTGTCAACAGTAATATTGGTTGGCATTGCTTCTTTTGGTTTTAAATCTTGTTGTTGTTTCTGAAGAATCATTAATTTCTCAGTAACATCAGAAAGATTCTTAATCATGTTTGCAGCAACTTCATAGGCTCTTGGATGCTGAGATTCTTTAGCAACTTCTAGAATACCGTCTAATGCTTCGTTACCTTTCTCGATAAGATTATAATAGTTTGCACGTGAATAGTCTGCGTCTGGTTCTATAGAATTAGATTGATGAACAACAACTGGCTTGTCTTCCTTCACAGCAGGCACATAGTCAGTATTTAAAATTTCTGCTAGATTTTTATCTACATCACTCATACAATATCAGGAAATTCTTTCGTTGTTTCTATAAATCCGAATGCAGTATTTGCATTTGCACTAGCTGGGTTTGGTGTTACTTGTGATTTAACTAATTGTTGATTCACAACATCATATGAACTAATGACATATGAAGTGTTACTGACTGCACCAAACATTTTTCTGTTAGTTTCAATAACACCAACAACTTCTGTTAGATAAAGTTGTTTATTAACATTGTCCCAACCTTTAACATATCCATTCGAATTTGCAGTGGACAATTTCGTTCCTTCGAATGCAAGTTCACCGATTTTATAATTGCCAGAACCTGCTCCCATGTTTAATATTCTTTCATTATCTTGCAGAGAAGGATCAGTAAATGTATTTGCAGTAGCAGTACGAATAATTTTACCCGCTTGATTTACTGGACCAAACATGTATCCTTTAACAGTAAAATTTAAATTCCAGATTAAACTGCGTATTTGATCTGAACTGCCGACATAATTTTGGTCATAATTAATTGAATTTAAAATAATTGGCATATCAACTTTTAGATCAACTAAATTTGATAAATCAATTGTTACGGTATAATCTGGTGAAAAATATGGCAAAATTTGTTCAATAATTTGTGTTCCATCTTCTGTATTTCGAACATATGCATATAGATCGAAATTAAAATTGTATGGAGATATTAGCATGCTATTGACGATATCTCCACTAGCATTTGGAAAAAATTGATGGTTATATGTACTAATTTTTCTTATCGGATCATACGAGAGCGATGCCATCTCAAATGACAAACGCGGCAATATAATCTGCACTTCTTTGGTGAGATTAGGATCTTCTGTTAAACGTGCATAGAATTTTTCTTTTGACGCATACGACAATGGAACTGTAATGCGCTCTATTTCTGTTAAGCCGTCATTCGCGTAGCGATAAAGTTTAATATTATTAAACAATGTGCCGAAGCCTATTACAACTTTACGAATTATTCTATGATAGAAATGCACATTAGATAACATTATGGCTCACCAAATGGATTTGCTTCTGTAAAGTCAAGAATATTATCAGATTCTGTTTCGATTTTTACATTGTCATCATAATTAGAAGTTGCATCTTCCATTGTATTTGAGGATTGTAAATCCCAGAGTGCGTTACTTATGCTGCCTTTTATTGACACATTTGCCGCAAATTCGCCCTTCACATTGCGTAATCTTAATATTCTTGATGATGCATTCCAGTCAGATACTATGCCTCTTATCGTACTATTCGCAAAATTTGCGCCTTGGTATACAATCTCATGCATATTATAAGTTCCACTTCCTCCTGCAACAAGAGTATAATTTACGCCGATAGCACGAGCGTTAACAATGGTATCTATTGCATCAACACCAGTGTTAAATAATTCACCATTATACTTAAATGTTTCAAGATATAAACCATACATGTATGGTGCTACTTTACCAGCTTGGAAAAAATTCCTTTCTTCTTCTACTCTTTTTATTTCTAAAATTTTTGCCTGCACTGGCATAAAAATTAGATCACCTTCTTTTGGTGTATTGCGTAGCGCTGTTGGAACATAGCGTTCAAATGTTCTGCGAGCAACAGCAACCCTTGCTTCTTTTTGAATTTCTAAACCAAATTTTGAGAAAAATTCTTGATTACCTTCAAAATCATTTGAAGTCTCAAGATACATGTCTATTGAATATGCTTTAGTAAATGTCTTTACAGGATCATCGCCGAATAATTCATCAAAAGTTGATTGCGATTCGCGAGGCATATAATAGATATCGATTCCATGATTCTTAATGGACTCGATAATTAAATCCTCAATCAGAAATTGTTCTCTTGTTGCATTCTGATTGTCAAAGTATACCGATGTTGGCATTTATCACCCAGTTAACATTTGTGGTGGTGCTTCGTAAATTTCACGCAAGTCAACTGCTAATTTTTCGATTTCTACTATTGCATCATTATAAATTTTCTCACCATTTACAACAAGACCACCAGGAAGCGTATAATTTGAATATTTTGTTATGTTTGATCCCCACTGCATTTTAAACAGCGCAGTAGTATATGATTTAAGCCAAGTATCTGACCAAACTTTTGTATAAGTGTCTGGATCCACTACTCTATAACAATGAAATACTAGATAATCGTTAACTGCGACTCTACCGTTCCAGTGCATCATAATCTTTAATTGATTTGTTTTTTTATTAAATGTAAATGGCAATTCGCCAGTTACAATCATATCAAGCATTGCGAGATGTTCTCTAGCAATAACATAATAGGTGTATGACGAAGAAAGAAGATTATAGAAATCGTTTAATCTAAGTTGATAATTAACATCAAAAATATTAAATCCTTGAGAATTTGTAGAACCAACAGTATCAGAACTAATTGGCAATACTCGATTGACGCCGACTATGGAACTTGCAAGAGTCACGTATGTATTAGAAACATCGCCTGCAGTAACCTGATGGGCAAGATAAATTTCTTCAGTACCATCGTAATGATAATCTTTAAATTTAGTGAGTGCATCATCAATGCGATCTTCTAATTGATCGTCGTCCACATTAATATCGATCACAGGGAATCCGAGTTTACGGAGACAGTAATCTTTTAATTGTTCTCGACTTGCTGGTGATGCCATTGATTTATTCCGTGATTTTATCTATTTATTTGAGTAGGAATGCAGAGGTTGGTGGTGTGAAGTTTTGCGTGTAGCGAGCGATGCCTTTGGTGATGCGAAGATCGTCGATATAACCATTTATTGGATTTGATGATCCATCGATGCCAACGTATAAAAGAGAAACATTTAAATTTGTAGCATCAGCTGCACTAGCCTCTTGCACTCCATTAACAAAAAGGCGACTCGTTCCACTAAATCTAGAAACTGCAACATGATACCAAGTGTTAATTGCAAGTGTAGTGGTTCCAGTTAACACCTGAGCAGTATAATAAAGACCAACTTTATGACTAGTATCCTTATAAAAATAAACGCCATTAGTGTTACCAGGAGTATCACCAACATATGTTTGTTGTCCAGAAAGACTTGTATGATAAACCCACAATTCAATTGTATAGTCTCCCGTGCCAAATGTAAGCAGATTATTAGACCTGAAATTTAAACCATCCCCCGTCCCATCGAAATACATCGAAGAGCCGCCAAACTTGCTCTGCGTCGTGCTGATTTTCGCATCGCCGACAGTCTCAAGAACATTCTTGCCTGTTGCGTCTGTGATGCCTGCGTTGGTGAAGTTGCAGAGTAGAGATGTGTTTGCTATGGCAGTAGGTGGCGCTGTTGGAACCGTAATTGAAGCGTTTCCAACGCCATAAACATCACTGCCCTTTACGAATCTTGCTCCTGAAAAATATCCAGAAGTTGCTTGTGTTCCACCAGTAAATGCTCCAATTGTTACTCTATCTGTGCTTGACGGTTTAAAATATGCTGTTGTTGATGTTCCAACGCTCACACCATTTATCCACATTCTTGTTGTAGTACCATTATAACCTATAGCAATATGATTCCAAGCAAATAAAGGAGGAACTGTTGTTGATATTATCACTGTAGCCAGACCATTGCCAACTCCAGTTTGCCACCATAATATGTTATTATAATAGTATAAAGTATGATAAATTCCTGTTGCTGTGCTCCAATTTACAGTAGATCCACCAACGCTCCACCACGCTTGATCAGCAGGTAGCGCAGTCACATAAGCCCATAGTTCTAATGTAAATGCTGATCCCACATCGAATTGATTGGTTATACCCGTACTTTGTATATAATCCCCAGTGCCATCAAGATACATCGACCCACCAACATTCGCTGTTGTATAAGCAGCAGTTGGTGCGAATGGTGAGAAGGCTTGAATAAATGGAGAGCCAGTTAGAGTTGCGGTAAAATTATT
>Ga0194131_10004479_pt1 | contig 21026 bp, 20 predicted proteins | sample TA2KigO120mmetaG_FD_148631 | JGI IMG/M metagenome (GOLD analysis project Ga0194131, IMG submission 148631) | Freshwater microbial communities from Lake Tanganyika, Tanzania - TA2015053 Kigoma Offshore 120m | ecosystem: Environmental > Aquatic > Freshwater > Lake | place: Tanzania: Lake... | reverse complement strand
TGAGCTCGATCTGCATCGCCAGTTTTGTCCACGCAGCGAGCCAAGAGACTTCATTTTCGAGGCGCGGTATCAGGGACGCCCCATGGACCCGCGCAGTTACCTGAGGCGTTTTCTTAAGCTAGCAGCGAAGCAGATAGGGATAGAAGGGCTCACCTACCAGTCCTTACGGCGTAGCTTTGCCACGCACTTTCAGCGTCATGGACAGCCCAAAGAAGCCCAAGCCGTCCTCAGGCACAGTGACATCTCGACTACTCTCGGGATCTACACCAAACTCATTCCTGAGTCAGCTCGCCAAGCGCTTGGTTCAATGTATGAAGAGATGTTTGTGGGGAAGGAAACGGCCGCCGAGGGGAGAAATTCAGAGAACCTCGATGTCAATTGCCGACAATTGCCGACAACCTCAAAACCAGGCGTCCGTAAGTTGTTGATAAATGGTCGGGGCGAGAGGATTCGAACCTCCGACCCCCTGGTCCCGAACCAGGTGCTCTACCAGGCTGAGCCACGCCCCGTCATTGCGTGAGAGGAATTGCTTCTTTGGAAAAAGACGCTGGCCAGCTAGCCATTGCTTCGGCCAGATCGTAATTCGTCCGATCGATCCTTAGCGGCGTAAGCGAAACGTAGCCCTCGGCCACGGCCAAGTAATCAGACGCGGGATTTTCTTCGGCTTCCGGCAAATGCAAGTCCTGGTCAAGCCAGAAGTACTTCCGTCCACGGGGATCCGTGTTCTCCACTACCAGGTTGCGGATATTTCGCTTGCCCTGGCACGTGATGCGCACTCCTTTCACCGGAGCGACAGGCACGTTGACGTTCAAGATCGAACCCCGCGGCAACGGAGAATCGAGAATCCTTCGGGCAAGACAAGCCGCAAACTGTGCTGCCCCTTGGTACTGAAAATCAGTCCAGGTCGCGAGCGAGATCGCGAAGGCCGGAATGTCGTGATTCGCACCTTCGATCGCCGCAGCAACCGTGCCCGAATAACCGATATCTCTGCCCAGGTTGGGTCCCCGGTTGATACCGGATACGACCAAGTCAGGACGCGCTGGCAACAGATAGTGCAACGCCAGGATCACACAGTCGGTTGGCGTTCCCGATACCGAGTAGCGCCCCTCCGCTACCGCTTCACACCGAATCGGATCGTGCAGAGTCAACGACTGGCTGGTGGCGCTTTTCTCTCGATCGGGGGCAACAATCGTCACCCCGGCAACTCCGGACAGCGCTTCGGCCAAAATCAAGATGCCGGGCGAGTGGACACCGTCGTCATTCGTGAGGAGGATTGCCGCCAAAGAAATCAGCCCAAAGTCGATGGTCGGGACGAGAGGATTTGAACCTCCGACCCCACGCACCCCAAGCGTGTGCGCTACCAGGCTGCGCTACGTCCCGACGCAGGGCGCGAATCTAGCACCCGCGATTCAGGATTGTCAAGATGTCGCGCAGCTCGAGCTTCACCTGGTCGAGCTTTTCGGGCAGAGGGCTCGCCTGCCTGGCCTGGGTTTCGGCAGTGCTGGCGTTCGAGGGAGCAGGTTCCACAGTGCTCTCCCTTCGGGAGGAAAGCACCTTTCGCGCACCCGCAATGGTGTATCCACGATCGTAAAGCAGATCTTTGATCGTGACTACCATCTCGACGTCCTTCCGGCGGTACATTCGCCGCCCGTTGGCACCTTTGGCGGGCGATAGGCTCGGGAACTCCGATTCCCAGAATCGGAGCACGTACGGCTCCAGCTTCAAGAGCCGGCAAACCTCTCCAATGCGAAAATAGAGCTTGTTGGGGATTTCAACGGGGTCCGGCATGGCAGCCACTCGGGTCATCAGCCCGTCTTTCGCTCCACCTTCTGCTTGATGATGATGGGAGTTCCCACAAAACCGAAGCGGTCTCGGATTTGGTTGATGAGGTAACGTTCCAGCGAAAAATGAATCTTGCTCTGCTTGTTGGTGAACAGGGCAAACACCGGCGGCGCCGTGCCGACTTGTGTCATGTAGTGTACCTTGACTTGTTTGTTGGCCGGTATGGATGCCTTGTTCAGCGCGGCTTTCTGAAGGAAGGCATTCAGTTCACCAGTGCCGACGCGCATGCGGCGAACCTGAGCCACCGTTTCGATGAGTGAAAACAGTTTGGGCAGCCGCTGCCCGGTCTCGGCCGAAACGAAGATGAGCGGCGCATAGTCCAAATAGCGAATCTTGTTTCGTACCTGTTCTTCGTACGACTTCATTGTATAGGAGTCTTTGGAAATCTTGTCCCACTTGTTGACCACCAGAATCACGGCGGCGCCAGCCTCGTGGGCATAGCCCGCAATGGTCGCGTCAAGTGACGATGCCTGTTGTGTCGCGTCGATCATGACCAGCGCGACGTCGCAGCGCTCCAGGCTCCGGCGTGCCATCAGTACACTGAGCTTCTCCGCCATCAGAGCGGTCTGGGCCTTTTTGCGAATTCCGGCCGTGTCCAGCAGCCGATAGACGCGGCCATTCCTCACCACCAACGAGTCGACAACATCGCGCGTTGTTCCAGGCACCGGAGATACGATCGAACGCTCTTCTCCCACCACTTTGTTAAGCAAAGTGGATTTCCCGACATTAGGCTTGCCGACAATGGCGACTTTGATTTCGCGCGCCGCGGCAGGGCTTTCACCAGCCTGGTGCGGGAACGTGCGCACGACCGCGTCCAACAGGTCGCCAATGTTCAAGCCGTGCTCAGCAGAAATCGGAAACACTTCATTGATACCCAATTCGTGGAATTCCTGGACGTCGTTCCAGAGCTTCGGACTGTCGAATTTGTTCACCACCAGAAACAGTGGCTTAGAAGACTGGATGAGAAGCTTGGCCAGCTCCAGGTCCAAAGCTGTGATACCTGATCGGCAGTCCACGACGAACAACACCGAAGCCGCCAGCTGAATTGCCGTTTTCGCCTGGTTGAAAATGTGCCGCGGAATCAGGGCAGTGTCGCCAGGATCCATACCTCCCGTGTCTATCAATTCGAATGAACGCCCTGCCCACTCAGCCACCTCCACATTGCGGTCGCGGGTCATCCCCGGCTCATTTCCAACCAGCGCTTTGTGCTTTCCGCAGATGCGGTTGAACAGAGTCGATTTGCCGACATTCGGGCGGCCAACAATAGCGACAACTGGCAGTTTCACGAAAGAATGTCCTCCCCCATTTGAGCGTTCCAACCGGAGGCACCAGCTGCAGCGGCCCAAAAAACTCGCTCGTCTGCATCATCGCAGAATGAAGGCGCAAGATAAACAGGAACGGCCTGGAATCGCCTGACCAAGGAGCGTACCGCCATCGGGAAACTATCGGGAAACCTTTTGACAAGCCCGGAGGCCACAGGTAATCTGGCCCTCGCAGCTCTCCTTGGCGCCCATTGTTTGAAAATCCATGAACCGACTGTTCTCCCTCTCAGAAGCCAATTCTTTGATCCCGCAGCTGAAAGTCCTGCTGGCCAAGGTGCAGGCTGCAAAACGGCGAATGATGGAGATGAAGCCGCACCTCGAAAAGGCCGTACAAGCGCACGTTTACGATTGGGGAAGCCGATTCGGCTGCGAATACGTTGGCATTCTCGACGCATTTCAGCTGGCAGTGCATGACATCGAAGAGCTGGGCGTCGTGATCAAGGACTTGGATCTTGGATTATGCGACTTTCCGCATCAGCGCGATGGGCGAGTGGTCTATCTTTGTTGGAAGCAAGACGAAAAGGAAGTCGCCTGGTGGCACGACCTGGATAGCGGCTTCGCGGGTCGCCAGCCGGTCTGATCCGAATTCATGCCAATCAGACGTTTTCGATCCCATCGAATCCGATCAGTTCCTGTTCTAGCTCCAATTGAACCCCATAATGCCGCAGAACTTCGGCCTGGACGAGCCGGATTAACCCGAGGACATCGGAAGCCTTGGCTCCGCCCAGATTCACGATGATGCCCGCGTGCTTTGGGGAGATCTGCGCCCGCCCGATCCGGGTGCCCTTCAGGCCGAGGTCTTCAACCAACCTGCCTGTGTAGTGCCCGGGCGGGCGCTTGAAGACGCTGCCGGCCGTAGGGTACTGCCAGGGTTGCTTTTCACAGCGCCGTGAAAGGATTTCCTCGCGAGCGATGAACAGCCCCTCGACCGTTCCCTTTGGGAAGTGGAAGGTAGCGCCCAGAATGTAGGTGTCGCGAATCGCGTGAGCCCGCCGGTAGTCGAACCCCACTTGGGATTTGCTTAGAAAGCGGCGGTTCCCATCGAAGTCCATGCACTCCACTTCCAGCAAGTGATCGGAGATCTCAGCATCGAAAGCGCCTGCATTCATGCGCAACGCGCCTCCCAGCGTGCCCGGTATTCCGGAGAGCCTTTCCAGCCCTGCCAAGCCACGCTTCAGGCATTGGGACACGAATCCATCTAGCGCAAGCCCGGCACCTGCAGCAACGGTTGCCCCCTGGAACTCGAGGCGGTTGAAATGCTTGAGATGGACAACGATTCCGTCGAATCCCGTGTCGCTTACGAGGACATTGGCTCCGCCGCCGAGGATGAAACTCGGAACGCCACGGGACCGAATCAGCTCGTTAAGACGCCGCAAATCTTCAGAGTCCTTTGGGCAAACCAACACTCGGGCAGGGCCGCCGATTCGGTAGGTAGTCCTATCCTTTAAGGGCTCGTTCTCAAGAACCTCGCCGCGAAGCTCGGCGCGCAATGCCTCGATCGTAAGTCCGCCTGGCAATTGGGTCATGCGGCTGAACACTCACACAAGAGATCGTAAAGCCACTCCATGATAATGGAAGTGGCTCGCGGTCTTGAGCGTTTTTCAGCAAGCGGGGACAGATGCGTCGAAGGGGTGTGGCCAGCATATTCCCCAAGGGCGGCCCTGTCGAGCTTCTGAGCCTTACTCCTTCTTATTATAGACCAATTTCCGCGTGCCTTCGCCGAAACCTCCATGGACGGTCGTTTCGACCGTCCAGGTCTTGCCGTCGGCCGACAAACTTCGAGTCTCCTTGGTTTCGCGCGTCCCATTGGGAGTCTCCATGACAGACTCCGTCACGAGCTTCGTACCTTCCCAATGAGTCTTGGATTTGATCGAGTTGCCCCGAAAGCCTTCATTGACGTTCTCCTTGCCATCGGTCGTATGACGCGACTCGAAGGTCCGCTCTTCTCCTTGAAACTCCATCTTGCGCTTGATAACCAGCGCGTCACCTTCGTGGGCAAGCGAAAAGGACCCCATGCCCATCCCACGCCCCCGGCCTCCACCTCCTCGACCTCCAGGTCTCGCATCGCCCATTTCGCTTTTCTCTCGATCGAGTACCCAATCCCCAGTGAAGTTTGGTTTGGTGTCTTGCGCGAGCGCAGCCACCACACCCAAAAGCAAGATCATCGTCGCGACGATCCCTCGTCTCTCATTCATTCGGCACCTCCGCCGTTTCTTGTTGTTGGGCCGCACTGAAATCCGCTGCAGCCTTGCGTCTCGTATATTGACGTGTTACTGAAGGAGCAGGTTACGGCATTCAGAGTCGCGGGCGCTTGAGGAAGCAAGATTTGCATGGCCGTGAAGAAATTCTGCGGTCCTCGGAATAGAACCCACTTCTCGACGGCTTTAGAGAATGAAAGGTAAAGGTCGCAGACCTCCTTTGGCTGGCGAGATGCATCATTGTAAAGCGTGCGCGCAGTGAGCTAGAACTCGAAGGGAGGAGGACAATGAACGCGAATGCCGACAACAGAACCGCTGAGTACTTTGGGCTGACAGTAGAAGTAGTTTGTGAAATGAAGCACTACACCTTGATTCGCTTCGGCGATCGCGAGTTCGTGGTCGCCACCAGCGATCTCATCTTTGCCCGCCAACTCTCCCGCGCTGCCTAACGCCTGCCTTTGCCGAAGCGCCTGGGGTTGAAGTTTTGTCCCAGGCGCTTTGGTTCCAACCCGCCTCTCAAACTGCTTGATGGTTCGCTGCTTCCTAAGTCCACGTTGCTCCAGACAACGTTTTACACTACTGTGACACTCTGACCCGTGCTTGATGGTAGTGGTTTTGTATCGTCTGAAGAGAAATAGCTCCTGCTCCAGCGGTGTTGGGATCTATGAAGGTTGGAAAGCTCTGGCTGTATGCGTTCGTCGCCTTGTTACTCAATAGCGCCTATCTCTGGCCGCTCGCTGAGCCTTCGCTGTTGTACCTAGGCAACCTTGTGGCGCACATGGTGCTTGGCTTGGTGCTGGCTGCGGCATGTTTGGCCTATGTGCTGAGACACTTCAAGTCCATGCCGTTGGCGATGCGCGTCGGGCTGGTCCTTTTTCTTCTTAGCGCCCTGCCCGGGATGGCCTTGATGAAAGTGGGGGCGATGCAGCCAACCCGGTGGCTGCTGCACATACATATCGCGATGGCGATTCCAGCGGCGGTCGTCCTGGGCGTAGCATTCCGCGCATTCTCCAGGAGGGCAGGCCTGGGAATCGATCGAGATACCTCGCGACTGGCTTGGCGCACCTACTTGGTAGCTGTTCCGATGCTGGCCGTCTTTCCTGCCGGGGTGAAGACTTATCAACACTACTTCCCTTCGGGGGCAGACCGAATTCAGAATCCCACAACAGCGCCGGCGTCGATGTACGAGGAAGGTCCTGGTCAAGACAGTCCGTTTTTCCCGTCGTCTGCTAATACGACGAGCGGGAGAACGATTCCTTCGAATTTCTTCATGACCTCGGAGACCTGCAAACGGTGCCACGCAGATATCTACGAGCAGTGGAACTCTTCGATGCATCACTTCTCCTCGTTCAACAACCAGTGGTATCGGAAGTCGATCGAATACATGCAGGATGTGGTTGGCACGAAACCTTCCAAGTGGTGTGCAGGGTGTCACGATCACGCCGTATTCTTCAATGGACGCTTCGACACTCCGATTAAGGAACAGATCAATACGCCAGAGGCCCAAGCGGGACTGGCGTGCACCTCCTGCCATTCCATCGTCAAGGTCAATGACAGCATGGGCAACGGTGGCTTTGTCATCGAGTACCCTGCCTTGCATGACCTGGCCGCCAGCAAAAACAGGTTCTTGCAGTGGGCTCACGATTTCCTGGTAGAAGTCGATCCTGAACCGCACAAGAAGATCTTCATGAAGCCGTTTCACCGGCAGGATGTTGCAGAGATGTGCTCTACTTGCCACAAGGTTCACCTCGACGTTCCGGTGAACGCCTATCGCTGGATGCGGGGGTTCAACGACTACGACAACTGGCAAGCCAGTGGGGTCTCCGGACAGGGAGCACGTTCCTTCTATTATCCCAAACAGTCGCAGAAATGTGTCGACTGCCACATGCCCCTCGTTGACTCCAATGATCTCGGGAACGTCAATGGCAAAGTGCATTCGCATCGTTTTCCCGCGGCCAACACGGCGGTACCTCTGGCCAACCAGGATCACAAGCAACTGCAAACGGTGATCGACTTCCTCAGAAATAAGCACGTGACCGTCGACATCTTCGCGTTAAGCGTGGGTCAGCCGGCAGGTGAAACCACGGAGCCGGTAGCCAAGCCGCCCGAAACCTTGCAGCTCTCGAGCTCCTTCGCCGTGGGCGAAGAGTCGGAGTCGTTCGGAGCGGGCTCTGTCGCTTCGACGGCACCCGCGGCTCAGATCGTGGCTCCGCTCGACAAGGTGCCCGCCGCCGTTCGGCGAGGCGATTCAGTGAGAGTCGACGTCGTCGTCCGGACCCGCACCGTCGGGCACTTCTTTCCCGGTGGCACCGTGGACGCCTTCGACGTCTGGCTGGAGTTGCAAGCGATCGACCGCAAAGGTCAGACCGTTTTCTGGAGCGGTCGGGTAGAAGACAACGGGAAAGGTCCTGTCGAGCCAGGGGCCCACATGTATCGATCCTATCTGCTCGACGAACGCGGCAACCACATCAACAAGCGAAACGCCTGGGCAGCCCGATCGGTTTTGTACGTCCGGCTGATTCCGCCGGGAGCGGCCGACACGGCGCATTTCCGGCTGCACATTCCCGAAACCGCCGGCGACCGCATCACGCTGAAAGCGAAACTCAACTATCGCAAGTTCTCATGGTGGAACACTCAGTGGGCCTACGCCGGCATCCGGGACCTGCAGCAGGGGAGCTTTGGCCTGGACAAAGGCTACGACGATGGGCGTTGGATCTTCAAGGGTGACCTGTCGCAGGTATCGGGCAAGCTGAAGGAGATCCCAGACGTTCCGATCGTCGCGATGGCCGAAGACGAGAAGCAGTTGCTCGTCGTGGACCGCAACGGCGCCATGCCGGATCAAAGGCCGAAGTATGAGAAAGACGACCTGCTACGGTGGAACGACTACGGAATCGGGCTGTTACTGCAGGGTGACTTGAAAGGCGCCGAAGCCGCCTTTTTGGGAGTGACCGAAATCGATCCATCCTACGTCGATGGGTGGGTAAACGTTGGCAGGAGTCGCCTTCAGGAGGGCAATACGGCTGGTGCACAGCAGGTCTTGAGGAAGGCGCTAGACCTGGATGGCGAGCTGGCAAAATCGAACTACTTTTATGCTTTGTCCCTGAAGACACAAGGTAAATACGATGAGGCGCTGCTCCACTTGCGTAAAGCGTTGGCGAAGTACCCCCGCGACCGTGTGGTGCGCAACCAGGCGGGCCGGCTCCTGTTTCTAAAGCGCCAATACGCGGAGGCCATCCGCGAGTTCGAAGAAACTTTGAAGGTGGATCCGGAAGACTTGCAGGCCCATTACAACCTGATGTTGTGTCACCAAGGTCTGGGGAATACCGAACAGGCGGATCGCGAACAGAAGCTCTACCTGCGCTTCAAAGCCGACGAATCGGCTCAAGCCATCACGGGTCCAGTCCGGTTACGCCACCCACAGGCAAACAACGAGCGGCAGCCGATTCACGAGCACGTTTCGGTGCCTCTCGGCAATCCGGCCGACACACGCCCAACGAAATCAACCAGCCGCACTTACGCTGCAGTCGAGCCCTAGGGCCAAGCCAAGAGGCTGCTGTGCAGCGTGACCATCTGATGTGTATGATGAGATCAGGAAAGTAGTGCCCAGGCCGTGAACGTTGATTCTTCGAGGATGTTGGACACAACAGATGCTTCGATCGAAATCGCGTAGCAGGATCTACGGAATCGTCTTCTCGTGTTCGATGCTGGCTGGATCTCCGTATTTGCAAGCTGCGGGCCCAGCTGCGCAAAAGACGCCGTCCCGACCGGCCGCAGCGCTCGTCGCAACGGCCAAGGGCTTTCCTGTGCAGTTTACCGACATCACGCGCCAGGCCGGCATTCGCTTTCAGCACAACACCGGGGCATTCGGGCAGAAGTACCTGCCGGAAACGATGGGCTCGGGTGGCGCTTTCCTTGACTACAACAACGACGGCTGGCAGGACATCCTGCTGATCAACAGCATGGACTGGCCGGGACACAAGCGCCGTTCGTCTTTTCCGGCGCTGTACCGCAACAACAAGAATGGCACCTTCCTCGATGTCACTCGGGAGGCGGGTTTGGCAGTCGAAATCTATGGCATGGGGGCTGCCATCGGCGATTACGACAACGACGGCTGGGTGGATATTTTCATCAGCGCGCTGGGTCCCGACCGTCTGTTCCGCAACCTGGGTAATGGCAAATTCCTGGATTTGACCCAGAAGGCCGGACTGCAAAACCCGGAGTATGGCGCCAGTGCCGCCTGGTTGGACTACGACAAGGACGGAGATCTCGATCTGATTGTCACTCAGTACGTCCAGTGGTCGACGGAAACAGACATTCGTTGTTCTCTCGATGGCGTGAACAAATCCTACTGCACTCCAGAGTCGTACAAGGGCGTTTCTTCCCGGCTATTTCAGAATCAAGGAAAGAGTACGTTCTTGGATGTTACCCAGAAGGCCGGGCTGCTCGATCCCACCGGCAAGGCTTTGGGCGTCGCTGTTTTCGATTCCAACAATGATGGTTGGCCAGACCTATTAATCGCCAATGACACCCAGCCGAACCGCCTGTACCTGAACAACCGAAACGGGACTTTCACGGAGCGCGGCGTTCAGGCAGGGATCGCATTTAGCGAAGATGGGACGGTGCGCGGAGCGATGGGAGTGGACACAGCCGACTACGACGGATCGGGATTCGCCAGTCTGCTCATCGCCAATTTCTCGAATGAAATGCTCAATCTCTATCACAACGAAGGGAAAGGGCTCTTCGTCGATGAAGCCCCGACTTCAACCGTGGGCCAAGCCAGCTTATTGACGTTGGCCTTTGGCTGCTTCTTTTTCGACCTGGACCTCGATGGACGCATGGATATCTTCGTGGCAAACGGGCATGTCGAGAACGATATCAACAAGGTCCAGAAGCGTGTGACCTATCCGCAGCCGCCGCATCTGTTTCACAATCGCAGCAACAAGCAGTTTGCAGAAATCACCCAGCTGGTTGGTCCCAGTATGAAGATCCCTCGCGTGGCAAGGGGTGCTGCCTATGCCGATATCGACAACGACGGTGACCTGGACGTGCTTGTCACTGCCAATGGCGGACCCGCCGTGCTATGGCAAAACGATGGAGGCAACGCGAACCGTTATCTCAGGATCAAGGCCGTGGGTACGCGGAGCAACCGCGATGGCATCGGGGCCGTCGTGCGTTTGAAGCTGCCTTCCGGAGCCCTTTGGCAACAAGTGAAAAGCGGCAGCAGCTATTGCTCACAGAATGAATTGCCCGTCACCTTTGGCCTCGGCAAGACTGCTCAGATCCCAACGCTGGAAGTCGTTTGGCCCAGTGGCACTGTCGACCGGATAACGAACGTCTCGTCGAATCAGTTCCTCACCGTCCAAGAAGGCACAAACAGCGCCCAACCGGTTGCTTTGACCTCGCTGAAATGATTTTGCAAGCAACTCGCCTGCGCCATGGTCGCGCCACGCGGGGCGGCCGTGACGTGAAGACAAGCTATTATAGAAACTCCAGACAGACACTTCGCTTCCTCGCTTTCGTTCCAAATCCGTCGAGCGAATGGTCCATGCTAGAATGCGTTACTGAAGTTTCCGTCTTGGTAGCTGTGAAGCGAGCGGTAGCTTTCGGGCCGCGGGACTGGTAGTCATGGTCAAAGAAGTAGAGCCCAAGTATCTTTCATCTTCTCTCGCGAAGCCATCATTCCCAAAGATGACCTACCCACAGTTTCTCAAGACTGTGCCGGATGATGTCCACGCTGAGTGGGTCGACGGTCAGGTAGTGCCAATGACACCGGTTTCTAGCGATCACAGCAAGTTATCCGTCTTTCTGGCAGCTCTGCTGTTGCACTTCGCCCCAATTCGGGACGCAGGGGAGGTCTTTTCCGAACCGTTCCAAATGAAGACTGGCCCGGATTTGCCGGGGCGATCGCCGGACTTAATCTTCGTCTCTAGGGAAAGACTCAGCCAGCTCAGAAGAAACTACCTGAAAGGCCCAGCCGATCTGGTCGTAGAAATCATCAGTCCTGGCAGCCGCGCGCGGGACCGCAGGGAGAAGTTCCACGAATACGAGCAGGGTGGCGTGCGCGAGTATTGGCTGATCGATCCGGTGCGCCAGCAGGCTGAGTTCTAAGAATTGGGCAAGAATGGAGCATTTCGCCCGATTAGCGTTGAAGAGGATGGCGTCTTTCGAAGCCAGGTGCTGAAGGGTCTTTGGCTCCGCGTATCCTGGCTGTGGCAATCGCCACCGCCGCCGTTGATGACAGTACTGAAGAGTTGGAAGCTGATCTGAGTGTCCTTTTGCCTGTCTCGTCGGCCGGCTGAAATCCCAACCAAATAGAACATGATCCATTCGAAAACATGTGGCTTGGCTGCCAGGCGTCCAGTAGTCGTGCTGACCCTGGTTGCGGCCGCGCTAGGCTGTCTCGCTGCCCTCCTCACGTATCAAAAACTCAGTGCGGCTGCCGCACAACCGGCTTCCCAGAAGGCTTCGCCGCAACAGAAACTGCTCTATCACAACAACATTGCCATTGCACTCATGGAGCAATTCAACTTCCGTGAGGCGCTCGGCGAACTGGCTCAGTGTTTGAAGATCGAATCGAAGTTCGTGCCGGCTTTGGTGAATTCTGCCCTGGCTCACTTCTACCTTCAGGAATTCCCGCAAGCTGAAGAATACCTGAAGAAGGCAATCGCCATCGATCCTGCACAGCCAAACGCGCTCTTTGCCCTCGGCATGATCTACCGGAATCAGAACCAGATGGAGGAAGCACTGGCCTCCTTCCGGAAGATTTTGGCTGCAGACCCTCAAGACCCTCCGACGCTCTACCAGGCCGGGCAGATTTACCTGAAACAGCAGAAGTATGGAGAGGCCGTCGAAACGCTGCGCAAGGTTGTCGAACTTTCGCCTTACGACATTGCAGCGCACTACAACCTGGCGACTGCGCTAATTCGCAAAGGCGACCAAGTTGCAGGCCAGAAAATGATGGAGACCTTCACGCGCCTCCGGGAGAAAGGAGGCATCAGCAACACGGGTACCCAGTACGGCGAACAGGGCCAGTACATGTTGGCCATTGGCGAGTACACCGAGATCAAAAGCATCGTCAAGGAGCTGCCCCCTGCCCGCCATCGGCCGATCCAGTTTGTCAACGTGACCGAGGCAGCCGGAATCCGTTTTGTACACGGAGCTCAGGGGCCTGCCTCCATCTCGATCGAGAACCTCGTTTCGGCCATGGGTTCTGGAGCATCCTTCTGCGACTACGACAAAGACGGGGCTCTCGATCTCTATCTGGCGAATGCCTCGTCGGATCAGCCCAAGTCTCACGGAGCGCTCTACCGCAACGACGGTAAAGGACGTTTCGAGAACGTGACCGAGAAAGCCGGCATTCGAGCAACCGGTCTTGGCATGGGAGCCTATTGGGGCGACTTAAACAACGATGGCCACGCCGATCTCTTCTTGACGAAGTACGGAACAAACCAGCTCTATCTGAATAGTGGCGACGGGACGTTTGTCGATGTCACGGAGAAATCTGGCCTCGGTCGCGATGAGCACTGGCATCTGTCGGGTGCCTTGTCTGACGTGGACCATGACGGAGACCTCGACATCTTTGTCGGCAACTACTGGGATACGAAGCAACCCCATGACGAGTTACCCGGAGCGACGGTGATCCGCGACTTGGGCGCTATTCCTGGTGGCGCATGCCATCTTTATCGAAACAACGGCGATGGCACGTTTACCGACATCGCAAATGAAGCCAGGGTCAAACTGGCCAACGAATCCATCTCTTCTGTCGTCTTCACGGATTTCGACAACCGGCGCGACATCGACCTCTGGGTCGCCAGCGAACGGGGAGGCAGCCATCTCTACAGCAACGAGAGAGTCGGCACCTTTCTGGACGTCATTCCGAAAGACCTGGCGATGAATTCGCTGAATCCCTTCAGTGTTTCGGTAGGCGACTATAACAAGGACGGCTGGATGGATTTTGCAGTTACCCGGCATTCCGTCGAAGGTACCTGGCTGGTCCGGAATCTCGGAAGCGGGAAATTCGATCAAGCCGCTCTGCTGGCCAATGAGAATCTGCCAGCCAAAGGCAGCACCGGTTGGATGTCGCACTTCTTCGACTACGACAATGATGGCGACGTGGATCTGTTCCTGGTCAACGGGGGTCAGTCCGCCGCCGATGCCAACTCGAAAGATGCCGGACCCGAGCTATGGGAGAACCAAGGGAACAGCAAATTCATCAATGTCACATCCAAGACGGCTCTAAGTCGCGAGGTCGGCAAGCCCTATCGCAGTGCCACTTTTGGGGACTACGACAACGATGGCGACACAGACGTCCTGCTCACTGTCAACGGCGGTAGCCCCGTCTTGCTGCGCAACGATGGAGGCAACGAGAACAACTGGATCAAGGTCCGGCTGCAAGGCACGAACAGCAACAAGTCAGGCATTGGGACCAAAGTCGAAGTCAAGTCAGGAGCGCTTTGGCAGAAGGTCGAAGTGAACGGAGGCAGCGGCTATCTCTCGCAGAGTCCGCCCGAAGTCATCTTCGGCCTGGGATCGCTGAGATCGGTCGATGCTTTGCGCCTCTTGTGGCCGGGCGGAGTGTTGCAGTCCGAAATCAACCTGCCAGTGAATCAGGCCAAGCTCGTCCAGGAACTGGATCGCAAAGGCACTTCTTGTCCGCTGCTCTATACTTGGAATGGTGCGAAGTATCAGTTTGTAACCGATTTTCTCGGTGGCTGCGCCATCGGCTATCTGCTGGCGCCCGGCCAGTACAACACTCCGGACACCGATGAGTATGTTCGCGTGACTGACTCGCAGCTGAAGCTGCGTGATGGCCGATACTCGCTGCGAATGAACAATCAGCTCGAAGAGGTACTGTTCATCGATGAAACGAAGTTGGTCGCCATAGATCACCCCGCCAGTATCGAGCTGTTCCCCAATGAAAGGTTGTTGCCTGGTCCGCCATTCCCTGAGTTCAAGCTTTTTGCCGCCCAGAATGCCCGTCCACCCAAGGCAGCTTGGGATCAGCAGGGTCGCGATGTGTTGCCGCTGATCGCTCGGATCGACCGAGACACACCCCAGGGGTTCAAACTGCTGCCATTCAAGGGATACGCCGAGGAACACTCTCTCACTTTGAACTTGGGCGACATCGGTGGGGCTGTGCCGCTCCAGTTACTCATGACGGCCTGGATCGACTATGCCGACTCGACAGCCAATTTCAAGGCTTCGCAGACCGGTGTGAAGCTGGCGCCGCCTTACTTGCAGGCCAAAACGAAACGAGGTGAATGGGAAACCGTCATCCCGAACATGGGCTTTCCGGCCGGATTGACCAAGACGATGGTTGTCGACCTGACAGGCCGGCTGCCTGAAGGTAGCCACGAGGTGCGCATCGTCACGAACATGCGCATCTATTGGGACCAGATCTTGGTGAATCGGTTTGCAGGCCTCTCCACTTACAGCGTGCATCGACTCTCCGCAGCCAGCGCAGAGCTGCGCTATGTGGGTTTCCCTCGCGAGTACAGTCCTGATGGGAAGCGCCCTCTGATTTATGACTATGACTGGATCGATCCGGTCGCGCCCTGGAAGAGCCACGTGGGAGACTACACGCGCTTCGGCGACGTTAGGCCCTTGCTCGGTGACAGGGACGATCGATATGTGATCATGCGCAATGGCGACGAGATCCAGATCGATTTTGCTGCGAGCCTCCTTCCGGAGTTGCCAACCGGATGGAAGCGCACATTCTTGTTTTATGCAGACGGGTTCGGGAAGGACATGGACCTGCACTCCGCCGCATCTGATACGGTCGCGCCTTTGCCGTTCCACGGGATGTCCAAGTACCCTTATGTGGCACCCGAAAAGTACCCTGACACGAGCCTCCATCGGCGCTATCAGCAGGAATACAACACCCGCCATGTCCCTGAGGAGTTGAGCGAGCTGCACAAGCGCTGAAGTTCCCGAGGCAGCGTACCCGTTGTCTCGGCGTCATCCCGAGACGCGGCTCCTCGCACCTATGACCGAACTGGATTTTCGAACACTCGACCTGCTAATCTCGCTAGCTGTGCAGGAAGACCTGGGATTTTCGGACATTACCACGCGGGCAGTGGTAGGACCGTCTCTGCAGGCTCGTGGGGAATTCGTCGCTAAACAGGATTTCACGCTGGCAGGGTGGCCAGTGGTCGAGCGTGTTTTCCAGACAATATCCACGGCAATCCAAGTTGAGAGCTGGAAGCGCGACGGCGATGCCATCGCAAAAGGAACCGTTTTCGGAACGGCCGACGGCCCTGCGGTGTACTTGCTTTCGAGCGAGCGCGTCGCCTTGAACTTCTTGCAGAGGCTCTCCGGCATCGCCACGCTCACCCGGAAATTCGTGGAGGCCGTTTCGGGTACGGGAGCCGTGATTCTCGATACGCGCAAAACCACACCTGGACTGCGGGCGATCGAGAAGTATGCTGTCCGCATGGGTGGCGGCCGCAACCATCGGTTTGGACTCTCTGACGGAGTGCTGATCAAGGAAAACCACATCACAGCCGCTGGGGGCATTTCGGAAGCCATCCGCCGTGCGCGGTCCGGAGTCGACCATCTGAAGAAAATCGAGATCGAAGTAGCCACGCTCGAAGAACTCGGTCAGTCTCTGGACGCGGGCGCTGACGCAATCCTTTTGGACAACATGAGCCCCAGCCAGGTCACAGAAGCCGTGCGCCAAACCGGCGGGCGGGTGCCACTGGAAGCTTCGGGCGGAATCCACCTCGGCAACGTTCGCGAATACGCGCTGACCGGCGTGAACTTCATTTCGGTCGGCGCTCTGACACACTCTTTCCCGTCGGCAGACATCAGCCTGGAGCTGAAGTTGTAGGGTCCAGGCGTCTTGACGGTAGCTGGAACATGTTTCCCCACTGGAGAGGGCAATCTTCCCGCAGGCCAAGAATGCGAGCTGGCTGCGCCATGCCCCTAGACTTGCTCCTTCCCGAGTTCATTCGGCCGCTCTTGAAGTCCCGCCAGCTGGGAAAGGTGATTCACCACTTTCAGCTGACGAGTTCCACCAACGACGTTGCGCGTCAACTGGCCGAACAGGGCGCTCCCGAAGGCGTTGTCGTTCTGGCCGAAGAGCAAACTTGCGGTCGGGGACGCGCCGGGCGTGCCTGGCACTCCGAACGTAGCGCCGGGATCTACGCTTCCATTCTCCTTCGACCGGCAATCAAACCTCGCGAAGCGCCCACTCTGACCCTGGCTGCCGCCGTGGCAGTGGCAGAAGCCATCGAACAGGCCTGCGGATTGCACGCGGACATCAAGTGGCCCAACGATCTTTTGCTGGGAGGACGCAAGTGTTGCGGTATCCTTTCCGAGATGCACGCCGAAACGGATAAGATCCGTTCGGTCGTTGTGGGCATCGGCATCAATGTCAATCACTCGGGTTTCCCAGCGGAGCTTGGCCAGCTGGCCACGTCGCTGCGAATCGAGTGCAAGCGGGTCTGCTCCCGTATCGACTTGCTCTGTGCTTTGCTGGAGAGATTCGAGCGGCTCTATGAAGATTTGCAGCAGGGAAGACGTGCGGCCGTTTTGCACCGCTGGGTGGCCCGATCTTCGTTCGCCGTCGGCAAAAGCCTGACCCTCGATTTAGGGAGTGGCCAGCAGATCGAAGGCAAGACAGCCGGTTTGTCCGAAACAGGCCACTTGAAGATCGAGCTGGCCGATGGCCGGGTGGAGGAGTTTCTGAGCGGCGAGATCGTTGCCTGGAGGTAAGCCAATGCTGCTGGTGATCGACGTCGGCAATACCAACACCGTGTTGGGCGTGTTCGACGGTAACCGGCTGGCAGCCGACTGGCGTCTGGAAACCAAGCAGCGCCAGACTGCAGATGAATACGGCATTCTGGCTCGGAATCTGTTCGCTCTGGCAGAGATGGAAGTCTCTCGAATCCAGCACATCGTCATTGCCTCGGTGGTTCCCCCGTTGAACTCCGTCCTGGAGCAGATGGCGGTCAAGTATTTTCGGCTGAAGCCGCTGTTTGTCGAGCCCGGCGTCAAAACGGGAATGCCGGTGTTGTACGACTCGCCTGCGGATGTTGGCGCCGACCGTATCGTCAATGCCGTGGCCGCTTACGACCGCTATGGCGGGCCAGCGATCGTGGTGGACTTCGGCACAGCCACAACGTTTGACGCCATCTCGGCGAAGGGTGAGTATCTTGGGGGCGTTATCGCGCCCGGACCGGGTATTTCGGCTGAGGCTTTGTTTACCCGCACGGCCAGACTTCCCAGGGTCGAGATCAAGTCCCCAGCCAGGATTATTGGTACTTCGACGGTCACCAGCATCCAGTCGGGCCTCTACTACGGATACATTGGAATGATCGATGGCATCTTGGAACGAATGCTTCACGAACTGGGAGCGAAGACGAAGATTATTGCCACCGGCGGCTATGCTTCTTTGTTCGGCAAGGGTTCAGGCCGCATTCAGCACATCGACGCGAACTTGACGCTGGAAGGGCTGCGCCTGATCTACGAGAAGAACAAATAGGCCGGAGGTGACCGGCTCCAGCTCCTGTGCCACCTGCCACTCTCGATTCATGGAGAACTATTTCAACTACTTCACCGAAATCGAGGAACGCTGGCAGCAGTGCCGAGGTACCCTCACGCTTTTGTCACCATTGGACTGGGCTTTGATCGAGTCCTTTCAGGAGTCGGGAATCCCCCTTGAAGTCGTGCTGCGTGGCATGGAAGCGACTTTTGCCAGGCAGTCGAAACGCGCCAGCAGGGTCCGGAAAGTGAATTCGCTTTCTTACTGTACGCAGGCGATTCTCTCCGAATTCGAGCGCTTCCGGGAAAGTTCGATAGGAGCACAAGCGCCGAGTCCGAAGTCGGTTGCCGGGGGGCAAGCCGAGCGGCAGAATCTGATCGAGATGATGGGACGGACAATCCGTCAGTTGGCTGAGGTTCCAGACAAGGCAAGACAGCAAGGTCTTGCCTTGCCGAACGGCGTTTTTGAAACGATCGGTGCTGCTTTGGAGTCGCTAAAGCAAGACGCGGCTTCGGCAGAGCAGATCGACTTTGAGCAAATCGAACAACGCCTCTCGATGCTGGAGGAGAAGATCCTGGCCACGCTCGTGGCCGCTCTCAACGACGAGGTGCTGCTGGCGCTTCGGACTGAAGTGACCCGAGAGCTTCACCATCATCGACGTGGTCTGAAGGCTGAGCATCTCGCCATGTTGGAAAAGAAGATGACGACCAAGAGATTGTTCGAACGCTTTGACGTGCCACGGCTGAGCTTGTTCTACATGCCGCTGAATTGAACGCACTTGAGACTTCCCAAAGCTCCCAGACCCAGATGGAGTCTGAAGACCAGCTTCGCGGCAGCATCGGTCATTCTGCTGCTGGTCGTTGCGCTCGTCTTTTTCTGGATCGAAACCTCGATCTGGCATCGCCTGGCATCGCCTGGAGTTGGTGGTGGGTGCTCTGGCGGTTGTGGTATTCGCGTTGGTTTGGGCTGTACTTTACCAGGGAGTGCGATACGACAAGAATGAACGCTTTCACCTACAGTGGCTGGGAACCGAGCACTTTGACAGGATGGTCGATTCCGTGGGCTACCGTAGGGATACACAGGGCACGTTGACGGCCGCTGGTGCGGAAGAAGGACCCATCGGATGTGTTGTTGGGTTCATTCTGGACGTCGTCTTGTCACTCTTCTTGGTGGTCCTGGTAGCTGCCCTGGTGTGGCTGGGAGTCAACATCGCCATCGCATCCGTAGCTGCCGTTGCTCTGCCCTTGTTCTTCGTCTTCAGCCGCTCTCTGAGGTTCGTCGTGGCTCGCGGACGCACCTGCCAGGGCGACCGCTCCGATCGATGCGGTCAGCCGGTGCCTATGCTGCGATGAGCGCAGCGTGGCTTTACACGGTGTTGTTCCTGGCCCGGCTGATTCCAGCCATCCCTGCAATGGTTCGCTGAGTTCAGCGTTTCCCTTGCGCCGCCCACGCTGCGGCCCATTGAGCATGCAACGTCCAATCTTCGTAGACATCCAGCGCATCGTCCCCGGTGGCCGGGGCATGGGCCTTGTTGACGGGAAAATTGCCTTTGCTCCCCTGTCCGTTCCTGGCGATCAACTTGAGGTCCTTAGTTGGAGTGACCGGAAGGGATATCTAGACATCCTGAAGTCACGTCTCGTCTGCCCCTCTCCGGAGCGCGTATCACCCCCTTGTGGCTACTTCGGCTCCTGCGGTGGCTGCGACTTCCAGCAGATGTCGGGCAGAAGGCAATTGACGGCCAAGCGAGATATTCTGGTCGATGCGCTGCGCCGCGTTGGCAAGATTCAGGTCGAAGCTTCGCAGATCCAGCTGCACGCGTGCGAAACGACCGCTTATCGCAACCGGCTTCAACTGAAGCTCCTTCAGGCAGGCCGCGAGTTCTCGTGGGGGTTCTACAAGATCGGTTCGCACGAAGTGTGTGCGGTCGACAGCTGCCTGGTTGCCTCGAAAGCACTCTGGAAGCAGCAGGAAATCCTTCGCGAGCAACTGGCTGCGCTGCCGCAGATTGCCTCGCGAACGGACGAGGTCGAAGTCTTTAGCGGCGATGACCAGGAATGCCTGGTGACGCTAGCCTTGCGCGACGTATCTCCTGGATTCGACGAGATGGGCTCCCAGCTGCAGTCTGCCACAGAGTTCCTCGCCTCTCACGGCTTCCATGTTTCGCTCCTCGATTCTGGCGGGCAATACCGCCGGCTCTGCGGGAAAGGATTCGTTTGGAAAACGGTCGGCGCCTTCCGCTATCGGGTCAGTCATGGCGCCTTCTTCCAGGTGAATGACCCCATGTTGCCGGTTTTGCAGACGACCGCCACACAGAATCTATCCGGAGCGAAGGCTTTGGAACTCTTCTGCGGAGTCGGTTTCTTTACGCTTCCGCTGTCGAGAAGCTTCGAGCGGCTTGAGGTTGTCGAGGGAAACGCAGCTGCAGTTGCAGACCTGGAAGAAAACCTGAGGAGTCATCAGGCTGAGAGCTGCCGCATTTCGGACCGGGACTTGTCGGACGCACTTCGCACAGGCCGCTATCGGCCAGGCCAATTCGACTTGCTGCTGATCGACCCGCCCAGGACTGGGCTGCCGAAAGCGGTCGTCGAGGCTATTGCACGTTTGAACTGCCGCGACGTTGTTTACGTCTCGTGTGACCCCGCCACCCTGGCCCGAGATCTGAAGGTTTTTGTGGCCTGCAAGTATGAATTGGTGACGCTAGACCTGCTCGACCTCTTTCCTCACACGCACCACCTGGAAACGATTGTCCGGCTCCGCAAGGCGTAACTGAAGCAACGGCTTGTAAGCCATCGGCGATCGGGCAATTCGAAAGAATGAGCCTGAACAGGCTCATTCTAGAGACGAGGATAGGCCATGAAGCGACAAGCTTGAAGTGGAATCCCGATTGACAAACCGCCTGCCAAACCGCAAAATCCAAGCGTATCCCACCTCTGGATTTCAGAAACTCTGGAGGTAACAGTTCAGGTGGGCCTACCGTCTCGGTGTGGTGCTGAGCCGCTGAGGCAGATCAGTGAGGTTGTCGGCGGCGACGCCTGGAGTCGCGGCGGCGCTGCCGCCTGTTTTCGATGCGATTGCTTTCGAGGCGATGGTGCCGGCCCTGTCCTTTCTCTACCGAGTCCCGGAACATCTGGTAATGCCATTTGAGACGCTCGACGTAATCGGGCGACTGAAGAAGGAAGC
>Ga0194131_10004478_pt1 | contig 21043 bp, 19 predicted proteins | sample TA2KigO120mmetaG_FD_148631 | JGI IMG/M metagenome (GOLD analysis project Ga0194131, IMG submission 148631) | Freshwater microbial communities from Lake Tanganyika, Tanzania - TA2015053 Kigoma Offshore 120m | ecosystem: Environmental > Aquatic > Freshwater > Lake | place: Tanzania: Lake... | reverse complement strand
TCGCCCGCCTCGCCCTCGGCGGCGTCGGGCGGGCGCTCGCCCAGACGCTGCCCGCCGCCACGCCCGGACCTGCCGCGACCGCCGCGCGATTCTCGAGCGCGGAGAGCGTGTCCCTGCTGCGCGAGCTCATCCTGCAGCGAGCGCTCGGCAGCACCGACCCGTGGGTGCAGGCGCACGTGTTGCTCGCGCTCGGGTCGGACGTGAAGGCCGACGGCAAGCCGATCCTCGACACGCTGGTTGCGGGGGCGCTGCGCACCGAGGCGGTCGAGCTGAAGCAGTACCCGTACTTCCCGACCGACATCGAGCGCCACCCGTTCCACTTCCTGCAGATCCTGCAGGCGACCGACGTGCCCTACGAACGAGCCTTCGTGACGCCCGTCGGGCGCTTCACGCGCCGCGAGATCGTCTCGGGCGGCGAGGCCCTGCTCGACCCGAAGGAAGTCACCGACGAGCTGTCGTGGATGGTGAGCGTGCTGACGCACGAGTTCCGGCAGGACCGCGACACGTTCAGGACCGCGCGCGGGCTCGAGATCCCCGTGACCGACATCGTGCAGCGTCACCTGCGCGAGACCGACGCCGCGTACGCCGACACCTTCGCCGCGATGGCCGGTGCCACTCCCTACGCGCGCGGCGCGATCCACCGCTCGGCGTGCAACGGCACGCACATGCTCTACGGTCTCGTCGACGCGCTGCGCAACGGCTATACCGTCGGCGACCTGCGGCCCCGCACCGAGCGCCTCGCGCGCGCGCTGCTGTTCCGCATGCGCGCCGAGCCGCGGCTGATCGACATGTCGCTCCGCGGAAGCAACGCGATGGTGCGCCTCAACGCGGATGCGGCGAAGCTCACGTTCCTCGGCCACGCCGTCGAGGACCTCGGCTACGCGGTGCAGCACGACGTATTCCAGCTCGACGCGGCGCAGGTGCAGACGGTGACGCAGGCGCGCGAGCAGCTCGCCGCGATCGTGTCGCGGCTCGTCGGCGAGTACGATCTGGACAGCCTGCAGGCGCAGGAGCCGCGCGCCTACAAGCTCATCCTGGGCGACGCCTGCCACGCCTATCGGGGGCTGCGCTTCTGGTCGTGAACACCGCGTTGCAGTCGGCGAACGTCTCGTGAACACCGCGTTGCAGTCGGCGAACGTCGAGCTGAGCGTCGTCGTGGTCGGCTGGAACGGTGCCGCGTACCTGAGCGCCTGCCTCGATGCGGCACGGGGCGAGGGGCGCGAGCTGATCTTCGTCGACAATGCGTCGCGTGACGGCAGCGTGGCGTTGCTGCGCGAGCGGCATCCGGACGTGCGCCTGCTCGTGAACGACGCGAACCTCGGATTCGCGCGTGCGGCGAACCGCGGGCTGCACGAGGCGCGCGGACGGTACGTCCTCTTTCTCAATCCCGACGCCGTGGTGTCCGACGAGACGGTCGACGCGGCGCTCGCGGTGCTCGCCGGGCGTCCGCGGGTCGGGCTGGTCGGGGTGGCGCAGCGCGATGCCGCCGGCAGGGTGCTGCCGACCGTCGAGCCCTTCTTCTCGCTGGCGGCGCTGCGGCGGCCGTCGCACGCGCGGGTGACCGCCCCCGACGGGCCCGGTCCGGTCGAGATCGAGTGGTGCCACGGCGCGTTTCTGCTCGGCCGGCGGGACGAGCTGGTCGCCCTCGGGGGGTTCGACGAGCGCTACTTTCTCTACGCCGAGGACATGGATCTGTGCTTTCGCGTGCACGAGTCCGGAAGATCCGTCGTCTATTTGCCCCAGGTGTCGATTCTGCACGAGGGAAACGCGGCCGGACGCGAGCTCCTGGGGGAGCGCCGGGCGGCTGCCATCTTCGCGAGCCAGCTGATGTTTCACCGCGAGCGGCGGGGTTTCGCAGCGACCGTCCTGCTGCGCGCGCTGGCCGCCGTCGCGTTCGGCGTCCGCGCACTCGCCTACCGCCTCGCGGGCTCACCGCTCTCCGGGCGCTATGCGGCGCTCGCGGCCGTCGCGGTTCGCGGCGGGCCGGGCCCGACCGTGGCGGCGGCCGGCAGGCAGCCGGTCCCGTCGCGGGCGACGGGAGAGCGATGATGGGCACCAGCGCCCCGAGCGCCTCCGGCGCCGCCGTACGGGATGGCGTCACGGTCGCGGTGCTGTGCCGCGCCGACGAGCCGGCGCTCGCACGCACGCTGCGCTCGCTCGAGGACGGCGCGGGGCGGCTCGTGCGCGATGGCCGCGAGGTCGACTTCGTGATCTGCGTCAACGGGCCCGCCGGCTCCGGTGCCGCGCTCGCAGCGGCGCAAGCGATGGTCGCGCGCTGCGCGCCCGGCACGGCGCGGGTCCTGATCGACGCGCGCGCCGACAAGGCGCGCGCCTGGAACCTCGTGCGCGCGACCTGCACGAAGCCGCTGATCGCCTACTGCGACGCCGACGTCGAGGTCGCCCCGGAGGCGCTCGCGCAGCTCATCGCAGCCCTCGACGCGTCGCCGGGCGTTCTCCTCGCGAGCGCGCGTCAGGTTCCGGAGTTCGGGCCCTTCGCATCCGAGCCCGCCACCGGCGACGCGCGCCGAGCGACGCTCGTCGCGCGCGCCGCGGCGATCCCCTACCGGTTCGACTTCCAGGTGGTCGGCGGACGCCTGTACGTCATGCGGACGTCTGCCGTCGAGCGCATGCCCGAGGGGCTGCTGCTCGAGGACGGCTGGCTGTCCGCGCGGCTCGGCAACGATGCGCTGAGGACGGTTCGCGAGGCCGAGGTGCGCTTCCACCCGCCGACCACGCTCGCCGACTACTTCCGCGAGCGGATGCGCACGGAAGCCGGCAAGCTGCAGATCCGCGACGAGCGCCGTGCCGCGGGCAGGGCGCAGGAGCCGATCGCCCGTTATCGCTGGCGCGAGATGGCCAGCGCACTGGGCCCTGCCGAACTGCCGCTCGTGGTCGTCAATCTCGGTGTTCGCCTGGTCGCGCGTGCGCTTGCCGAGCTCGCCGCGCGGCGCGGGCGCAGCATCGCCTGGGCGCCCATCGCGTCGAGCAAGCCGCATTCCACCGAGGTGCCATGAAACAGCCCACGGACTACACGGTCATCATCCTCACATGGAACTCGCGCCAGCACGTGGGCCCGTGCCTCACGTCGCTGCGCGACGCAGCCCCGGGCCGGCGCGGCGACGTGATCGTCATCGACAACGGCTCGACCGACGGGACGGCGGACGCGGTGCGTGAGCTCCTGCCGGACGCGCGGCTCGTGCAGAACCAGATCAACCGTGGCGTCGCGGCGGCGCGCAATCAGGGCCTCGCGCTCGCGCGGTCGCCGGTGTCGATCATCCTCGACGTCGACACGGTGGTGCAGCCCTCGGCGTTCGCCCGCCTGCTGGACTACCTCGCGGCGACGCCGTCGGTCGGCGTCTGCGGGCCGCGGCTCGTGCTGCCCGACCAGACGATCCAGGCGAGCTGCCAGCTCTTTCCGACGGTGATCGACAAGATCGTGCGGCAGCTTCCGGGCCGCCTCGGCGAGCGCTGGCTGCGCGAGGTCGAGCTCGTCGACTGGGACCACACGGGGCTGCGCGACGTGGACTACGTGGTCGGCGCCTGTCAGGCGATCCGCATGTCGGCGCTGCAGTCCGTCGGCTGGCTCGACGAGCGCATCTTCTACGGGCCGGAGGACGTCGACTTCTGCCTGCGCATGCGCCTCCACGGATGGCGCGTCACGTACGTCGGCGATGCGATCGTGCGGCACGAGTGCCAGCGCGTCACGCGCCGTCGCCTGAACGCGCTCACGCTGCGCCACATTCGCGGTCTCGCGCACCTCTATCGCACGCACGGCTACCTGTTCTCGCGCGAGCCACTGTACCGGCGCATCGAGGAGGCCGCGGCGTCATCGCCCGTGGCCGGGGCGACGGCGCGATGGGAGCGCGCCAGCTGACGCTCGCGGACGTCGGCGCGCGGCAGCGCGTGGCCGCGCCGTCGGTGCGCGCCGGGAGCACGGCTCGTGTGGCCTCGCGCCACCGCCGCGCCCTGCCGCCGATCGGCGTCGTTGGCGCTCCTCGGGAGGATCGCTCGCTGCGCGTCAAGCATGTCCTCGACCACCTGCTCGCCGGTGCGCTGCTCGTGGCGGCGCTGCCGGTCGTCCTGCCGGCGGCGCTGGCGGTGCGGGTCTCGTCGCCCGGGCCGGTCCTGTTCCGGCAGCGTCGTGTCGGCCGTGACGGGCACGAGTTCGTGATCTACAAGCTCCGCACGATGCGCGACGACGCGGAGCGGGAAACGGGTCCGGTGCTGGCGCAGGCGGGTGACGCGCGCGTGACGAAGGTCGGACGCCTCCTGCGCATGACGCGCATCGACGAGATCCCGCAGCTGCTCAACGTGCTGAACGGGACGATGAGCCTCGTCGGGCCGCGCCCGGAGCGCCCCGAGCTGGCCGGCGCGCTGGCGTGCGAGATTCCACGCTACCGCGAGCGCTGGCGCGTGAAGCCGGGCGTGACCGGGCTCGCGCAGGTGCGCGGCGAGTACCACACCTCGCCTGCGGCGAAGCTGCGCCACGATCTCGAGTACGTCGGCGAGCATTCCCTCGCGCTCGACCTGCAGATCCTGCGGGCCACCGTGCGCACGCTCGCCGCACGGCGCGGCATCTGAGCGGCGTGGCGCTCCGACGCACGAGGAGCGGAGCCGCGATCGCCGCGCTCGGCGACGAGGTCGCGGCGTGTGCGCGCTGCCCGCGGCTGCGCGCGCACTGCGCCGAGACCGCGCGCGCGAAAGTGCGACGCTTCCACGCCGACGAGTACTGGGGTCGTCCCGTGCCGTCGTTCGGCGATCCGCGCGCGCGGCTGGTGATCGTCGGGCTTGCGCCCGCCGCGCACGGTGCGAACCGCACGGGTCGCATGTTCACCGGCGACGACAGCGGGACATGGCTCCATCGCGCGCTTCACCAGGCGGGCTTCGCCAGCCAGCCCGAGTCCGTGCACCGCGACGACGGTCTCGTGCTGCGCGACGCGTGGATCACTGCCGCGGCGCACTGCGCGCCGCCGGGAAACCGCCCGAGCCCGGAGGAGATCGCCGCGTGCCGGCCGTTCCTCGTCCGCGAGCTCGAGCTGCTCGACCGGGCCCGCGTGGTGATGGCGCTCGGGCTGATCGCGTGGAACGCGGTGATCGCCGCACTCGGCGAGCAGGGCGTCGCGCTCCGCCCGCGTCCCCGCTTCGGGCACGAGGCCGAGGTGCAGCTCGACGCGCGGCGCGTGCTGCTCGGCTCCTACCACCCGAGCCGTCAGAACACGCAGACCGGACGGTTGACGCGGGAGATGCTGTCGTCGGTGCTCGCGCGGGCACGCCGTCTGCTGTGAGAGCCCGCGGCGTCGGGGCTCAGCCCTGCCGCGCGCCGCCGCCCGCCTTCGCCGCCGCCTCCTCGAGCATCTTCAGCGTTCGGTCGTCCAGCATTCCGTCCGGGTGGAGCCCGTTGGTGCGCTGGAACGCTTCGTAGGCGTTGATCGTCACCTGGTCGAGCTTGCCGTTGACGTCGCCGCGGTACTCGTGCAGCTCGGCCAGCTGCTGCTGGATCTTCTTCACCTTCTCCGAGTCGACCTTCTGCTCGAGGGCGCCGTGGTCGATCGCGACCAGCGACTTCTTGGCGCTCTCCTCGGCGGCCTTCGCCCGGTCCTCGTCGGTCGGAATCGAGCACGCGGCGGTGGTGAGCCCGAGGAGCAGGGTCGAGGCGAGGGCGAGGCGTCGGCGGTGCGAGTGGCTCATCTCGCGTTCGTATCGCGCGCCCTCGCGAGTGGTCAAGGGCGAACGACGCCGGTATAGGGGAGCGGTGCACAGCTCGTGGACGTGGCCGCTCGCGGCGCTGGTGCTGCTGTCGCTCGCCGCCTGCCACCCGGTCGTCGTGCGGTCGCAGGAGAGCACCGTCGCCGACGTGACGGTGCCGACGCGGCCGACGAACGACCTCAACATCCTGGCCCTCGGCCGGGCCGACGAGGCTGGCCGGATCGTCCTGCGCGCGACGGGGATCGAGGTCGCGCGCGGCGAGACGGCGACCATCGGCCTCATGGGCCCCGGCATGGCACCGGGTACGGGCTTCGTGGTGCTGGGGATCGGGTTCCAGGCGAACGTGATCCGCTACGGCGAGACGCAGGGCGGGTCGGGGGCGAGCCAGCCCGCGGCCGTCTTGTCGCTCGTGGTGCCGCCCGATGCGGCCACGGGGCTGTACTCGATCGTCGCGGTGCGCGGCTTCGAAATCGCGACGTTGTCGGGTGGCATCGAGGTGCGATCGTGAAGGGGCCGCGGCAGCGTCGCGGTCCGGCTCGCGCTTCGCGGCGTTGCGGTCGTCGCGCGCTGCTGCACGCGGTCGGGCTGCTGGTCGCGATCGTCGCTTCCCGTCCGCTCGTCGCGGCGGCACTCACGCTCGCGCCCATGACGCTCGAGCAGCTCACGGGCAACGCGGCTCTCGTGGTGCGCGCGCGCTGCATCGACAGAAGTGTCACGCGCAGCGACGACGGGCGCATCGAGTCGCTGGCCCGCTTCGAGGTCGTCGCACGCGCGAAGGGGGAAGGCCCGGAGGTGGTCGCGGTGCATCAGCTCGGGGGCCGTTCGGGTGATGCCGAGCTGGTGGTGCCCGGCGCACCGCTGTCCGAGCCGGGCGACGACGTGGTGCTCTTCCTCGAGCCGCGCGACGACGGCACGCACGGCGTCGTCGGGCTGGCGATCGGCTACCTGCCGGTGGTCGTCCTGCCGGGCTCCGGTGCCGCGGTGCGCACATCGCGCGCGCTCGGCGGTGTGTTCGCCGACGGCGGCCTGCACTCCGTGGACGAGCTGCTCGAGCGGGTCCGCGAGATTGCGTCGGGAGCGACGCCGCGATGATCCGGCGCACCGTCGCGCGGCGCCGCGCGGGGAGCACGGCGGGACGGCGCGCCGCGGCCCTGCTGGGGCTTCTCGCGGCGTCCTGCGTCGCGACGCTGGTCGCCGCGCGCACCGCCGGCGCCTACGCGTTCCTCTACGTGCCGTCCTCGCAAGGCGTGCCGCGTCGCTGGAGCCAGCCGGCGCTGCTCGACGGACGCGTGCCGTGGCGCGTCTCGGCCGGCACCGGTGGGAACGTCGCCGGGGAGCGGAGCGCGCGCGACGTGCTCGCGGCAGCGTTCGCGCACTGGGAAGACCTGCCCACGAGCGCGATCCGCTTCGCGCTCGTAGGGACGAGCAACGCGCGCAACCGGAACGCGGGCGACCGCGTGAACCTGGTGACGGTGAACGCGACCGAATCGCTCGGCACCGGTGTGCTGGCCGCGACGTTTCTCAGCAGCGATGCGAGCGGCGCTCTGCTGGACGTCGACATCGTGTTCTCGCGCGATGTCGCCTTCAGCACCGCGCAGACCCCGGACGGCGGGAGCTACGACCTCGAGTCCGTGGCGACGCACGAGGTCGGCCACCTCCTGGGGCTCGAGCACAGCGGGCTCGCGCGCGCGACGATGGTGCCGTTCTCCGAGCGCGGCGAGTCGCACCCGCGGACGCCGTCGGAAGACGACCGGATCGGCGCATCGCTGCTCTATCCGGAGGGCGACTTCCTCGCGTCCACGGGGGCGCTCGCGGGCCGCATCAGCCTCGCCGGCGCTGACGTGTACCTGTCGCACGTGGTCGCGGCCCGGGTGAACGGGCCGGTCGTGGCGGCGACCTACAGTGCGCCCGACGGCAGCTACCGGATCGAGGGCCTCGCGCCCGACGTGTACGTCGTCTATGCGGAGCCGCTCGACGGCCCGGTCGGGCCCGGCAACGTGGGCGGCTTTCGTTCGGCCTTCGGTGGCACGCCGAGTACGGGGTATGGAACCTTCTTTCACTGATCATCGGGGTCGCGCGCGATGACGCTGCCGGTCGAGCTGCTGCAGCGTCGCGGTGGCCCGGAGCGCTACGACGTCGTCGTCGTGGGCGCCGGCGTCGCCGGCCTGGTCTGCGGGGCGGTGCTCGCGCGCTCGGGTGCGCGCACTCTGATCGTCGAGGCGGGCAAGCGTCCGGGCGGGCAGCTGCAGACGGTGTCGCACCAGGGGTGGGCCGTCGACACGGGGCCACTGGTCTGGGACGCGATCGGCACACCCGAGGTGCTCTCGTCGATCGGTGCCGAGGGAGTGAGCTTCGGCACGTTCCACGAGCGCGATGTCCTCCGTCTGGTGGTGGCGCGCGAGGGCGGCAGCGCGTTCGATCCGCTGCGGATGCCCGTGCCGGGGAAGGGCACGTCGCCATCGATGCTCGACGCGATCCGCGCGCTCTACGGCGTTCCGCCACGGATCTTTGCCAGCCTCGGCGAGGTGTACCAGGAACTGGACAGTGCGAGCGCCGAGCAGGTCGACGCGTGGCGTGCGACCTCGCTCGGCGACTTCGCGGCGGAGCGCGCGCTCGAGCCGCTCGTGACGGCAGCGCTCAAGCGGAGTGCCACGCTGCTCGGCGCGCTGGCACCGGAGCGCGCGTCCGTTGCTCTTCTCGCGCAGCACGCGCGCTGGCTCGCCTCGCCGAAGGCGCCCGGGCTCATGGCTGCAGGCGATGGGCCGGTCGCGGGGACGCGCGGTGTGGTGCAAGCGCTGGTCGACGCGTGCATCGACGCAGGTGCGGATCTTCGGCTCGGCACGCGCGCCACCGGCGTCGCGCTCGACCGCGGGCGCTTCGTGAAGCTCGACGTGCGGCGCGAGGAGCAGGGGTTCGCGGACGAGGTCCTGGCCGATCAGTGCGTTCTCGCGATCCCGCGGGCGCAGCTGGCGGCGGTGCTGCCGCGCGCCGTGGTCGCGGGGCTCGACGCCGCGTTGCCGAGGTCGGTCGCGTGGGGCGGGCTCGGCGTCGCGTGGGCGCTGCGCGAGCTGCCGGCGCTACGCGACGGCTCGGACGCGGCGGAAGCTCCGCTGGTGCGCCTCGTGCCCCCGGTCGACTCCGCGACCGCGGGGACGCTGGCAACGCCGGCGACGCTGTTCTGGCCCAGCGTCGTGGCACCGCGTGTCGCACCACCGGGCGGTGCGCTGCTGATCGCGCAGCTGGCGCTGCCGGAGGGCTCGACCACCGATGCTCTCGAGGTCGGGCGCCAGCTCGTCCTGCTGCGCACGCTGGTGCGCGAGACGTATCCGTCGCTGTTCGAGAAGCTCGAGTGGGAGCGCCACTGGCTGTCCGTTGCGGGCCACCCGGATCCGTTCGAGGCGCCTTCGCTCCCGGCGGTCGTGCCGGGTTGTCGCGGCCTGCTGCTCGCGGGTGCCGACGTCGTGAGCAGCACGCTGGCGACCGGCGTCGCGGCTGCCGCTCTTTCGGGCAAGGCGGCGGCCGAGCGCGCGCGCTCTCGCGACTGAACCGGACGCGCGCGCGCAACGGAGCCGAGCGCTGCGAGCATCGCACGGCGGCGCGGATGCCCGCGGTGAGCGCATCGGTCGACGTGCGCCGCGTCGCGCGACGTCGATCGTGTCGGTGACGCAACTGCGCGGCGGCACTCGCGAACGATCGTCAAGCATGCCTCGCGCGTGCGGGAATCGTGACCAGGCCGTTGCATGTCGTCGACGATTCGACTAGATCCGCGCCCTCTCGAGGAGCGAGCCAGGGAGGTCGGCGGTGGTGTGGTCGCGGGGCGGCGTCGCTGGGGGTGCGGACGATGCGCGGACGCGATGGGATCGACGAGTCGGAATCCGGCGGGATCGAAGGGCCGCCATCGCCGCTGGGCAGCGTGTTGCGCGCGGAATGCACGTTCGCTCGCCTCGTCGTCGGTGAGAGCAACCGGCGCGCGTACGACTGCGCACGGCGCGTCGTCGCGGCGAGCGCGCGCTCACGCATCACCCTCTACTTGTACGGCGGCGTCGGCGTCGGAAAGACGCACCTCGCGATCGCGGTCGCACACGCCGTGCGTGCGCGGCACGGCGACGACGCCGTGCTCGTCGTTTCGGCAGCCCGTCTTGCGGCGGCGTGGGCCGAGGGCGGCGCGAGCGCCGCGGCAGCGGACCGGGCACTGCGGGGGGCAGGTCTCCTCGTCGTCGACGACGTGCAGTTCCTGGTCGGTACGGACCGTGCGCGCGGCGCGCTGCAGCGCGCCGTCGAGCGGTTGCGGGCACTCGGCGGCAGGCTCGTCCTGACCTGCGATCTCCCGCCGAGCGAGACGCCCGAGCTGAGCTTCCCCACGGGCGACGACGGCGCCGCCCCGTTCCACGTCGCCGAGATCGCAGCGCCCGACGCGAAGCTGCGTCGCGAGATCCTGCTCGCGAAGGCGGCGTCGATCGGCAGCGCGCTCGCAGGCGACGTCGCTGCCTTCATTGCCGAGGTCGCTCCGGCGAGCGTTCGCGCACTCGAGGGGGCGCTCTACCGCGTTCTCGCGTTCGCTTCGACGCTGCGCGTGCCGGTGTCGGTTCCGATCGCGGAACGTGCTCTGGAGGCATGGTGGCGGACGCCGCTGCCGCCGAGCTTCGACGCCGTGCTCGAGGTGGTGTCGAGGGAGTTCGGTGTTTCGCGCCGCCAGATCCGCCAGTCCGCGCGCCGTGATCGGGCGACGGTACTCGCGCGTCAGGTCGCGATCTACCTCGGGCGGCGCCAGGGGGGCCTGACGCTCGTCGAGGTCGCGGCGGAGCTGGGCTGCCGCGACCACAGCGTTGCCGCACACGCCTTCGCGAGTCTGAAGAGGCGGCTCGACGTCGACCCCGAGCTGGCCCGCCAGATCGCGCGGCTCGAGCGTGACCTGGGCGGCTCGCGCGCGGCGCGCGCCGCCACCGCCTGACGCTCCACATCGCGGTCGCGCAGAACGGGCAGGCCGACGCGCGCGGGGACCGCCGCTGCCGCCGAAAACGGCAGATACCATGCGCGCCGCTGCGCCGCTGCGCGACGAAATCGAGCGCGCGCGCACGACCGAACGGTGGACTTGCCGGGATGCAACCTCCACGGCCGACGTTCGGGCGGAAAAGGCATGGAAGATCGACCCGGTGGTGGCATCGAACTTGCCGTAGACCGCCTCGTCACCCCTTCACTCCCCACCCCGGAGGCTCTCCTGTGATCATCGACCGCCACACCTTCATCGATCTCGCGACCTACCTGGAGGGTGCCTCCGATGGAGTGCTCGACATCACCCGTCGCTGCGTCGCGCTGTGCGAGGACGCGGGCGAGGGCGCGCCCGAGGGACCGACCTGGATGGGTCTGGTCGAGTCGCTGATCACCGTCAACGCCGAGCTCACGGCTCTGGAGCAGACGCTGCGCGCGCTGCTCGAGGCGAATCGTGAGGAGGAGGAGGACGTCGCGCGGCGCGAGCTGAAGCGCGCGCGGATCGTCGCAGCCTGAACGAGGCGCGCGCGGGCCGTCGCAGCGCGAGAGCGGCGCCGGCGTGGGCCGTCGTCGGACGAGCGGCGCCCGGCGCGGGAGCCCACGGGAGGTCACCCGCGCCCGGGGCCGGGTCGCGGGTGATTCACATGCCGCGGGCCAGGATCTGGCCGATGTAGGTCGCCAGCGCGATCAACCCGATCGCGGTCATCGCCACGACGAAGGCGAGCTCCGCCACGCGCGAGCGCGGCTCCCGCTCCGGCGTCCGCGCTCGCAGTGTCGCGGCGCGTGGCCGCGGCAGTGCGAGCAGCGTCCCGCGGCCGCGGATCAGCTGCAGCGCCGGCGAGGGTGCGGGCCGGCGCCACCGCGGGCGGATATTGACGGAGACCAGCCGCAGATGGGCCACCCTGCGGCGCCGCCGGGGCGGCGCAGGAGGGATGCTGCGGCGCGGTGCCGGGAGGGCCGCCATCCGGCGCGCGCTCGAGAGCGGCTCGGCGCGTCGTGCGCGCGGCTTCGGGGCGTTCGGCTGATGTCTTGCGCCGGGGCGGCGCGACGCCGGCGCGATCCTGCGAATCCTCTGCGTCCTCAACATCATCGTATCCCGTACTTGTCGAGCTTTCGGTACAGCGTCCGGCGCGACAGCCCGAGGAGCCGCGCGGCCGCGACCCGCCGGCCCCCGGCGGAGTCGAGCGCGCGCCGGATCTGGTCGCGCTCGGCCGCCTCGAGGCTCAGGTCGAGGGTGGAGACCTCTTCTTCTTCTTCCTTTTCGGGCGCTTCGGTCGTGCGGCGAAGCTCGATGGGCAGGTGCTCGAGCTGCATCTCGCCGCCGTTGGCCATGATCGACGCACGTTCGAGCGCGTTGCTCAGCTCACGGACGTTGCCCGGCCAGTGGTAGCTACGCATCGCCTGCATGGCGCCGGCGGAGACGCTCGCCTTGTCGAGCGCGAAGCGGCGCGCGAACTGCGTGAGGAAGTGCTCGCAGAGCAGCTCGAGGTCCTCGAGGCGCTCGCGCAGCGGCGGCAGCTCGATCACCCCGACGTTCAGGCGGTAGAACAGGTCCTCGCGGAACTCTCCGTCGCGCACCATGTGACCGAGGTCGCGGTTGGTCGCAGCGACGACGCGGATCTCCACCGGAACGGAAGTCGGTGAGCCGACGCGGCGGATCTCCCGGTTCTCGAGGACGCGCAGCAGCTTGACCTGCGCGCCGAGCGGCAGCTCGCCGAGCTCGTCGAGGAAGATCGTGCCGCCGTTCGCGGTCTCGAACAGACCCTTGTGGTCGCGGTCCGCGCCGGTGAACGCGCCGCGCACGTGGCCGAAGAGCTCGCTCTCGATGAGACCCGAGGCCAGCACGCTGCAGTTGCAGACGACGAACGGACGGTCGCGCAGCGGCGAGCGCTGGTGGACGGCGCGCGCGACCAGCTCCTTTCCGGTGCCGCTCTCGCCCAGGATCAGCGTCGTCGTCGGGAAGTCGGCGATGCGCTCGATGAAGCTGAACACCTCGAGCATGCGCCGGCTGCGCGCGACCATGCCCTCGAACACCGTCGAGTCGCGTCCGCCGAGCTCGAGGATCCGCACGCGCTGCCTGAGTCGGCGGCGCTCGGCGATTATCTGGATGGTGTGGTGGAGGCGGCGGCAGTCGACCGGCTTCTCGAGGTAGTCGGCAGCGCCCGACCGGATGGCTGCGACCGCCTCCTTCACCGAGGAGTGGGCGGTGATGAGGATGAGGTCGGCCTCGGGGTCGCGGCGGCGGACTTCCTGCAGCAGCTCGTGCCCGCTCATGCCGGGCATGCGAACGTCGCTGACGGTCACGTCGATCGGCGTGTGGGCGAAGAGCTCCAGAGCTTCTGCTGCGGAGGATGCGCCCAGCACGCAGCAGCCGCGCTGGCCGAGATAGCGCGACAGGATGGTGAGCAGGACGGGGTCGTCCTCGACCACCAGCACCCGCGGTGCATCCGCCGGCGCGATCACCGGAGCCGCAGCAGCCTCCGGCACGCTGTTCGGATCTTCCGCCACGTCCACCCCGGGGGCTGGGTCAGCAAGGGCGGTGCCACGCGACTGTGCCAGGCGCGGCAAGCGCATGTGTCGCCGATGTCACCCTCGCACGCAGAGTTTCGCCGGTGACGTGCTGCGGCCCCTCCTCCGTGGAGCGACGCGCGGGTGGCACCGGAGCGCCTCGACGCCCCGGGATCGTCAAATTTGTGGCGCGCACGCGATCGTTTCCACTTGGCAGACAAGACGGGAGGCGGTATGCGGAGCGTTTGCCGGTGTTTCTCTGGGGAGGGGTCTCAATGTCGTCGTGGAGGTTCTTCTCGCGAGCGATGCCGATCGTGGTGTCGCTGCTCGTTCTGGTCGCGTCCGCCTTGGCGGCTGATCCGGCGAGCGCCGGCGCTTCCCCCGAGGACGTGGTGCGGGGCTACCTCGAGGCGATCCGGAAGTCCGACTTCAAGACCGCGTACGGCCTGCTGACGCCCGACATGCGCGGCGGCCTCGACGAGGAGAAGTGGGTCGCCCAGCAGATCGTCGTGATGAAGCTCGGTGAGGTGACGATCGAGTCCTACCGCGTGTTCGCGCCGAAGATGGAGGGCGACAAGGCGATCGTCCCGAACCTGCTGAAGTCCAAGGACAAGTACATCAACCAGACCGGGGCGAACGAGTACGAGCTCTATACGCTCGTCCAGGCGGGGCCCGACAAGCAGTGGCGCATCGACCAGCAGGCGCTCGTCGAGACCGACGCCGTTCGCAAGTGGTTCCCCGCCGACGTCCCGGTCGAGTGACCGCGCCGTCCCCCGTGGAGGGAAGAAGATGACCCTGTCGCGCCTGCTGTCCTTCGGGACGCTGCTGCTTTCGATGGCGGCGTGCCACCGCGAGGTCGAGATGACCCCGCTGATCGACCGCAAGATCTACCTCACGGACAAGTTCTACGACGTGCAGCCGGTGAGCGCCGAGAAGGCGATCATCGTCGGCTACGGCGGCAAGATTCTCCTGACGAGCGACGCGGGACGCACCTGGGAGGTCGCGCAGAGCAACACCGACGGCGCGATCTACAAGCTCGCGATGACCGACGCCAGCTCCGGCTGGGCGGTCGGCCAGTCGGGCCTGGTGCTGCGCACGACCGACGGCGGCAAGACGTGGCAGAAGATGGACGCGGGGACCGACGCGTCCCTGTTCAGCATCTATGCGGCGTCGCCGCAGCGCCTCGTCGCGGTCGGAGAGAAGGCGACGGTGCTGTCGACCGAGGACGGCGGTGCGACGTGGCGCACGGTCAAGATCGAGGCGAAGGCCAAGGAAGCCGGCTCGGACGAGGCGATGCAGGGGCTCAGCGACACCGACGTCATCGCGCAGGACCCGGCGCTCTACGCCGTGCGCTTCGTCGACGAGAAGACCGGCTGGATCGTCGGCGAGTTCGGCAAGATCCTGCACACCACCGACGGTGGCAAGACCTGGATCGAGCAGCAGAACACGCTGCTCGGCGACGAGATCGTGGACGCGCTCGATCTGCCGACGTTCTACGACATCGACTGCGTGGACGCGCAGGAGTGCGTGACCGTCGGCCTCGACGGCCGGATCGCGGCGACCACCGACGGCGGCAAGACCTGGGCGTTCCAGGAGGTGGAGGGGGACTTCTCCGAGCCGCTGTTCACCGTGCAGCTCTTCCCGGACGGCAGCGGCTGGGCGGCGGGCGTCGCCGGCGAGGTCATGCGGCGCGAGAACGGCCAGTGGAAGCCGGCCGACCTGGGCATGCGCGTCTTCGGCTGGCTGCGCGAGGTCGGGTTCGCGGACCAGAACAACGGCTGGCTGGTGGGCGGCTTCGGCACGATTCTCAAGACCCGCGACGGCGGCAAGACCTGGATCCCGGCGGCCGCCTGACGGCCGCTCCCCTCTTCGTCAAGGACACGCCACGTGAATCCGGGAACGACCGAGAAGCCGCTCTACTGGCTGGGCCGAAAGCTGATCGAGCAGCGCACGCCGGTCATGATCGGCGTGTTCCTCGTGACCGCCTTCTTCGGCTGGCACACCTACAGGCTGTTCAACGCCGGCTTCGTGACGTCCTTCGGCGACCTGCTGCCGCAGACGCACGAGTTCATGAAGATCCACAACAAGTACGCCGGCACGTTCGGCGGCGCGAACAACGTCATGGTGATGCTGGAGGTGAAGGAAGGCCACATCTTCACCCCGGAGACCCTGACGCGCATCTACCGGATGACGGAGGAGCTCGACCGGGTCTACGGCGTCAATCACAGCCAGATCGACTCGATCGGTCATCGGACGACGCGCTCGCTGCGCGTCGCGGCCGGCGGCACGATGCGTTCGGAGCCGGTCATGACGGTGCCGCCGAAGACCGAGGAGCAGGCGAACGAGGTCCGCCACGTCGTCCACAACACCGAGAGCATCTACGGTCTCCTGGTGTCGCTCGACGACAAGGCCGCTCTGCTGAAGGCGAACTTCATCGAGGGGCGCCTCGACTACCGCCGCATCTTCACCGACATCAACGAGCGCGTGGTCGCACCTTTCGAGCGCGGCTACGTCGGCGCGATCCTGAGCAACAAGGACGAGAGCGGCGCCATGCCGGCCGCGATCGTCGATGTGGTGTACCCCGGCACGGCTGCCGACGGGAAGCTGAAGGCGGGTGACGTCATCGTCGCGGTCGACGGTAAGCCGGTAGCGAACCGGGTCGAGGCGTCGGCGGCGATCGCCGCGCACGAGCCGGGGCAGGAGGCGAAGCTCACCGTCAAGCGGGGTGACACGACCGAGGACGTGACGATCACCGTGCCCGAGCCCGACCTGGTGATCTCGGTCGCCGGCGAGCCGCGCCTGTACGGCTGGGTCTACGAGTACGCCGGCGAGGCGAAGTGGATCTTCCTCACCACGACGATCCTCACGTGGATCCTGCTGTACCTCTACTTTCACGACTGGCGCGGCGCGCTCCGTCCGACGATCACCGGCGTCATCTCGGCGATCTGGGGTCTCGGCTTCATCAACCTGATCGGCCTGCCGTTCGACCCGCTGGCGCTGGTGATCCCGTTCTTCATCACCGCGCGCGCCGTCTCGCACTCCGTGCAGATGCACGACCGCTACTACGAGGAGTTCGAGAAGTCGGGCTGGGACAAGGAGCAGGCGATCGTCGGCGCGTTCGCCGAGCTCTTCGTGCCGACGCTGTCGGGTATCCTCACCGACGCGATCGGCATCCTCGCGATCCTGCTGGTGCCGATCCTGATGCTGCAGAAGCTCGCGATCTCGGCGTCGTTCTGGATCCTCGCGATCACGGTCAGCGAGCTGCTGCTGAACCCGATCGTCTACCACTACCTGAAAGCGCCCGACAGGGAGACGGTGCTGAACCGCGAGAAGGGCTGGTTCCGCAACCTGATCTTCTCGGTGACCGACGTCATCCTCTCGAAGACCGGTCGCGTCGCGACGCTCGGCGCGTGGGCGCTGCTCACCGCGGTTTCGATCTACTTCCTGAAGGACCTGACGATCGGCGACCCGACCGCGGCGTCGCCGCTGCTGTGGCAGGATTCGCCGTACAACGTCTCGCACACGAACATCCAGGAGAAGTTCGGCGGCGTCGAGCCGCTGATCGTGGTCGCCGAGGGCTACGACAAGGACGCCATGAAGGATCCGCAGGTGCTGCGGACCATGGAGAAGTTCCAGCGCCACCTCGAGCGCGATCCGGACGTCGGCTACAGCTTCTCGCTCGCCGACATCCTGCGCGCCGTGAACATGGTGTTCCACGAGCTCGAGCCGAAGTGGGGCGTGATCCCGAACGACTGGATCGACGTCGGCGGGCTGTTCTTCGTCTTCTTCTCGGGCTCGCCGCCGAGCGAGACGGCCAAGTACGTGACGCCGGACTACTCGACGGCGCACGTCACGTTCTACGCGAAGAACCACCAGGGCGACAACATCCGGCGCATCATCGAGCGCGCCCGCCAGTTCATCAAGGACAATCCGATGAACAAGGCGGAGTTCAAGCTCGCCGGTGGCCTCATCGGCGTGCTCGCGGCGGGCAACGAGGAGATCCTCAAGAACGACCTGCTGATGAACTTCCTCGGCTTCTTCACGATGTACGTGATCATCCTGTTCACGTACCGCTCGTGGATGGCCGGCATCTACATGCTGCTGCCGCTCTTCCTGTCGAACATCGCGATCAACGCGTACATGGCGATCCAGGGCATCGGCATCAACATCTCGACGCTGCCGGTCGTGACCGTCGGCGTCGGCTTCGGCATCGACTACGGCCTCTACATCGTGAGCCGCATCATCGAGGAGTTCCAGAAGTCGGGTGAGATGGACTTCTCGGTGCGCGAGGCGGTCAGCACGTCGGGCAAGGCGGTCACGTTCACCGCGATCACCATGGTGCTCGGGACGCTGGTCTGGTGGTTCTCGAGTATCCGCTTCGACGCCGAGATGGGTCTGCTGCTCGCGCTGTGGATGCTCGTCAGCTTCATCGCGTCGATGACGCTGATGCCGGTGCTGTTCGTCGTCTTCCGGCCAGGCTTCATCCTGCGCGAGGCGCCGAAGGCGGGCGACGCCGCCGCGCGGGGCTCCGCCAGCTGAGCTCCGGGCAGGAACGGTTCCTTCGCGTGCCCGCCGCACGGTGCCCCACGCGCACCGCCGGCGGGCGCGTGCGTGCCGCATGATCGACGTCGAGGCGCTGTCGAAGTCGTACGGGGCGATCCGGGCGCTCGACGAGGTCTCGTTCCGCGTCGCGGCGGGCGAGATCGTGGGCCTGCTCGGGCCGAACGGCTCGGGCAAGACGACGCTGCTGCGCATCCTCACGGGCTTCTTCCCCGCGGAGGCGGGCAGCGCCACGGTCGCCGGCATCCGGCTCGCCGACGACCCGTTCGAGGTTCGTCGCCGCGTAGGCTACCTGCCCGAGCAGGCGCCGCTCTACCCGGAGGTCACGGTGCGCCGCTTTCTGCGCTTCGCGGCCGATGTGAAGCTCTCGGACACGTCGCGCAGCCGGGAGCGCATCGCGGCCGTGCTCGACGAGTGCGGCCTCGCGCACGTCGCCGATCGGCGCATCGGCACGCTCTCCAAGGGCTACCGCCAGCGCGTCGGCATCGCACAGGCGCTGATCGGGCGCCCGCAGGTGCTCGTGCTCGACGAGCCGACCGCGGGTCTCGACCCGGCGCAGGTGCTCGAAGTCCGCGAGCTGATCCGGGCGCTGGGCGGGCGCACGACCGTGCTCCTGTCGAGCCACGTGCTCGCCGACGTGTCGAGCGTCTGCGACCGCGTGCTGATGCTCCACCTCGGGCGTCTCGTGCTCGCCGAGCGCATCGACGCGCTCCGCCGCCAGGTGCGCACCGGGGGCGAGCTGGTGCTGCGCACGCGCGCGTCGGCCGCGCAGCGCGCGGCGCTGGTCGAGAGCGTTCCCGGGGTCGCGCTGCACGCGACCGACGAAGGCGCCGATGGCAGCGTCGTGCTGCACCTGCGTCTCGCCGCGGGCGCCGAGCCCCGGGTCGAGGACGACGCGCGGACCGAGCAGGTGACGACCGCGCTCGCGCGGGCGTGCGTCGCGGCGGGCCTGCCGGTCCTCGAGCTCGGCCCGCGGAGCCGCACCCTGGAGGACCTGTTCGTCGACCTCCTCGGCAGGCCGGCCGCATGAAGGGTCACCTGCCGTCCCCGCGCCGGGTGCTGGCGATGCTTCGCAAGGAGCTGCACGCGACCTTCGCGCAGCCGCTGCTCTACCTCGTCGGCACGGTCTTCCTGCTGCTCGCGGGCTACTACTTCTACACCGACCTCGGCTTCTTCATCACCTTCGGCTTCGGCGAGAACATCTTCGCGAACTTCTTCCAGCTGCTGTTCGTCGACCTGCGCCTCGTGCTGCTGCTGACCGTTCCCCTGCTCACGATGCGGCTCTTCGCCGAGGAGAAGAAGCTCGGCACGATCGAGCTGCTGTTCACCTATCCGCTGCTCGACGTCGAGATCCTGCTGGCGAAGCTCACCGCCTGCACGCTCGCGGTGACGGCGCTGCTCGCGGCGACGGCGGTGCCGCTCTGGTACCTGCACGACCTCGAGCCGTTCGCGCTGCAGCCCGTGCTCGCGGGATATCTGGGCCTCGTGCTGCTCGCGGCGTCGTTCGTCGCGGTGGGCACGTTCCTCTCGACGCTCACCGACAACCAGGTGGTCGCCGCGATGTCGACGGTCGGTACGCTGCTGCTGCTGTGGATCCTCACCTGGAACGAGTCGGCGCCGGGGGCGGCGTCGCTCGGCTGGGTGTCGCGGCTCTCGATCTTCAACCACTTCGAGGGCTTCGCGCGTGGCGTGATCGAGACCAGGGACCTGGTCTACTTCGCGAGCCTGATCGCGTTCGCGATCGCGGCGACGCTCGCGTCGCTGGGCGCGCGCGCCTGGCCGGCGTCGCGCCTCGCACCGACGCTGGTCGGCCTCGCGGGCGTGCTCGTGGCGCTCGGCTGCGTCGACGCGCTCGCCGAGCGCACCAACGTGCGCTTCGACCTCACGCCAGAGCGGCGCTACACGCTGTCGCCGCACGCGCGGCGCATCCTCGACGGCGTCGCGCGCGACGTCGAGGTGCTCGCCTTCGTGCGCTCGGGTGACGCGCGCAACGAGTCGACCTCGGACCTGCTCGAACGCATCGCCGAGGCGTCGCCGCGGATCCGGCAGCGCATCGTCGACGTGAACCGCAACCCCGCGCTCGCGCGCCGCTACGGCGTGGACGCCTACGGCGCCGTGGTGGTCGCGACGCCCGAGCGCTTCCGGCGGGTCGCCGAGGCGCGCGAGGACCTGATCGTCGGCGCGCTGCTCGATCTCGGTCGGGCGAGGCCGAAGGTCGTCGGCTTCGCCGGCGGGCACGGCGAGCTCGCCTGGCGTGACGACGACCGCGCGCGCGGCCTGACCATGCTGACGCGCGGCTTGCGCGACGACGGCTTCGAGCTGCGCGACGTGACGCTCGACCGCGCCGTGCCGGACGACCTCGACGTGCTCGCCGTCGTCGGCGGTACCGAGCCGTGGCGCGACGCCGAGCTCGACCGGCTCGAGGCGTTTCTCGGCCGCGGCGGCGCGCTGCTCGTGCTGCTCGACCCGCGCCAGGCGCCGGAGCTCGCGGCGTGGCTCGGCGAGCGCGGGATCGCGCCGGGGCCGAGCGTGGTGCTCGATCCCGAGAACCGTCTCTACGGAGGCGAGGGCGTGTCGATCGAGGCGCGCGCGCCGGCGGCGTGGGACGAGGGGCGTGAGCTGCTGCCGTCGGCGGCGCTGGTCACGCGCGGGCTCGACGCCGGCGTGCTGCTGTCGTCGGCGCGGGCGCTCGAGCTCGGCGCCGAGGCGCTGCCGCTGCTCGTGAGCGGCAGCGACAGCTGGGCGACGCGCGCGATCGACGGCGCCGAGCAGGGGCTCGAGGACTTCGACGAGCAGCGCGACGAGCGCGGTCCGTTCGTCGTCGCCGCGGCGCGCGAGCTGCCGCCGCTCGGCGCCGCGCGGATCGGCGCGCGCGTGATCGTCGTCGGCGACGTCGACGTCGCGACCAACCGCTTCGTCGAGTTCCTGGCCAACCGGCAGCTCCTGCAGGCGTCGATCGCGTGGCTGGTCGGCGAGGAGGACCTGATCGCGCTGCGCCCGGAGCGCAAGGAGGCCGGCACCAGGCAGCTCTTCCTGAGCGCCGGGCAGGCGAACACGGCGCTGCTGCTCGCCGTCGGCGTCGTCCCGGGGACGAGCCTGCTGCTCGCGGGCGCGCTGTGGCTCCGCCGGAGGTGGGGCGGATGACCTGGGCGCGCGCGCTCCTCTGCTGGCTCGCCGCGGGCATCCTGCTGGTCGTGGTGCGCGCGACCGAGCCTCCGCCGCCGCCACCGGTCGTCGGCGCCGGGGGCGACCCGGGCGGCGGGGCCGCCGCGGCGGCCCC
>Ga0194131_10004477_pt1 | contig 21047 bp, 35 predicted proteins | sample TA2KigO120mmetaG_FD_148631 | JGI IMG/M metagenome (GOLD analysis project Ga0194131, IMG submission 148631) | Freshwater microbial communities from Lake Tanganyika, Tanzania - TA2015053 Kigoma Offshore 120m | ecosystem: Environmental > Aquatic > Freshwater > Lake | place: Tanzania: Lake... | reverse complement strand
ACTTGGGAATCTTGGTAATATCAAACTTGACCGCTGGATTGAACGCAGCATTGAGGAATTCTGGAAGACGCGACCCACCGCGAGAGAGTGCGAATTTCTGTAAAACCTTAATTTTCTCTTCTTTGCTGGCTGCACTTATAAAGGTTTCAAACAATTCATGGTACAACATATAGCCCATAACAGATCCTCCTGTATAATAGTGAATTCACCACACCTACTGATATTTAGTTAGGTTATTTACGAGTGTGGGACGAAATCTATTAGAATTCATGGATACACTCGACGAGACGGGCACACTTGTGGCTAATAAGATAAGAGAGAAACTCCTGCTTGGTCGCCGAAGTGGCGCGATCATAGGCCTCATGAATTTGAGTGACGATGCTATCAGGAATTTGAGTGAAGTCAATAAGTTGTTCGTTTCGCTTATAGTTGCGAAGAATCTCTGTGGGAAGTTCATTGAGTGACATTTCCATCATCTCTGTCAATCGTTTCTGTGTCAGCGGTTTTTGACGAATACCAGTCACAAAGGTATCGTCAGCAGACAAGACATTCGGAATGCCATCGCCTTTGTCACCTGTAAAGATCAGTTGCTTAAGATAAGAATGTGGGTGCATGGTCCCAATCATAGTTTTCTTGGCAGGTGAATATTGTAAGACGCGAGGACCATATCCGTGCAGTTGAATAAAATCTTTATCTGAGGATACAATCAAAATCGGCTGATGGGGTGCGTACTTCATCGTTAGCACCCCGATAATGTCATCGGCTTCAGCACCGTCCAAGCGTAATGTTTTATAGGGAAGTGAGACTGGAAATTCAGTCTTGAGTGGCTCTAATAATTCAAACACTTTCGTCCAATCTTGACCAGAGGATTCGCGCTGTTCTTTGCGCTTATGCTTATATGGCGTAAACACCGTTCGTCGCCAATATTGACGACCATCCATCGCGATAATCACTTCAGGACCAAAGGTGCCTTTGTGACGAGAGGTCACGGTGCGCATACTATTCAAAACAAGATGGCGTAGAAGATCGGTGCTGGGTTGATCTTTTGTTGTCGTGAGATGTTCCAGCGCGGAGGCAAACGCAATTCCACTGTAGTCAAAAATAATCATGAAGGTGACGTCCTTTTTTTGGGGGGCGGTGACTTGAATGGTGCAATTTCTTTGCGTTCTTCCCGTTCAATACGAGACTGCAAAACTAAAAATGCGTGATTTGGCACATTTTGTCCTTTAGCACAAATATCAGACAGAATGGTAAGAGCTTCGCTGGCTTGACAGTAGTAATAGGAATTCTCATAGGCATCATGAATGTTGTACCCATAATCCGTAGCATACACATAAACATCCGAATGTTTCGACCAACGACAAAGTGGCACAATTAATTCTCACACGAATAGGTATCGGTTTGTATTTTCATATCAGTTGGCCATTGTGGCTTGACAAACGAGGCGTCTACCATAAGCAATTGATTGGTGGGTTGTATCGTGTATCGACCATTGTCTAATGCGATAAACGAAAACTCTTTGGCTTGTTCTGGTCGCGCTGACCATGCGTCTAACATCGGAGCTACTGTAAACAAATAGCGCCCCTTGTACTCATTCGTCTTTGTGCGTACCTGACACACAACATCTTTGAGAAACGAATAGGTGAGGGTGGAAAAGGCATACCCATAACAATCCCATGTTTGAGCATCTTGAGGTGCCCATTTGTTGTCGGGATTTTCTTTCCAGGACAATGCATGAATCGGAACGTTTCGATAGACCGCACCATTTTTAAACAAGACATTACATCCCCATACACGACCTGGATATGAGACAATTCCAAACCAAATACAGGGAACAAATCCTTCAGCTGTTTTGTGTGTGATGGTCGAATCTACAAAAGTATACTGATGTTGTGGAAGATCACCGATGAGTGTATATAACATAATTTATTTGTGACACCGAACGATAATAGTTTCTTTGTTCAAACGATTCTTATATCGTGCGGATTTCGTGGTTAAAGACTCCATCAACTTCTTGGTAATAGTCTTACCACCATTTATCACTTCGTGTAGTGTGTCCTTGGGTTTTCGTAATTTTTTCGTGATACATAATGAGGTGTTGGTGTTCTTTACTGTTGTGCCCTTAAACGATAATCCAGACGCATCATCCGCAACATGGAGTGTTAACGTGCGAGTCTTGGTGTGATATGTCCATGCATGTAGAGAACCTACCATCTCTCTTGGTTCCAAAGAAATTAATCCGAGTTCCTCATACTTAGGTTGATAGTGCACTCGTTTAGCGATTTGTTCTGGTAATTGTTTCTTTCTTTTACGAGGAGAACGAATCGCTATGGACTCCTTTACGATCAACAAACCATCATTGATAATTTGATCGCAATAGTTCGCCAACTTATTGAGTTGAGATTTGGTGAAATTGGAATAAGCATCACGCAAATCGGCATCTGTTCCGCTATGAGCTAATTGATATTCATCTCGAATGCGTTTGAACCAAACAATAATCTGTTGCGCTTGTGGACCCTTGATTTGATGGTTGCGCATGACAACAAGTGGGGAAGGCATCGTTTTGAAGTTTGATAGAATCACTTCATCCACACAACCTTCTAATTCACCCAAACACTTGGAGACTTGTTGTTTCATTCGTTCTTGAATACTCAGCGTAGGTTTTTCTATCTTCTTTTCAGTATTCGTCGGACGATCATTATAGAAGTCTATTGGTTTAATGAACGTGCGAAACGATTCGACATTATTCATGAGCCAGCGAATCGTGGATTCAGACAGTTTGGCCCCGCGCATTTGAATGCGACAGAGATACCCAATATTTGGGTGCGATGAAATAAACGCAGATACTTTCTCAGGTATATACTCAATTTTCTGTGTTTTCAAATATTCCGAAAAATACTTAACGGACATGTCCGACTTGTAGTTACTGGAATACCAATTCATCAACGTAATAAACTGAGTGTTGGTCAACTCCTCAGTGGTTGAGGGAATCGACGGTTCAGCAGATTTATAGGATAAACGACTCATTCCATGTCCCCCTCAAAGGTGTTTGATTCGCGTATCTGCCGAATGCGTGTCTTGGGATAATGATAAGTGTGAATCACCTTCTTCTTATCATCTAACCAAGACACGCTCACCATATCATTTATTACTGCGACATTTTCTACATGAGTGAGTGTCACCGGCTCTGCGTCATCAGCAAACTCAATCCACACTGTATGTTTTTTCCATGTTAGCATAATGTGCTCCATCATTCATAATCCCGAATTGTAATTCCTACAGGAAAAATTGGAATACCATCATCACTCAAAACTTGATATTTCACCGTGAGTTTTTTCTTGAGATACCGCTGCCGATGTTTCCACTGTTCTTGCCGTTCCTCATCAGTCCCTCGACACCGCACATCAAACTCTTTACCTTTTGTAGTAATACATCGAAAAGTCGCCTTTCCTTCGTCTTTACCGATGCCTTCTTTGGCACCGATAATAGTGAATTCTTCGTCAACAAAATCCTTGTATTTCAGCAATGATGGCGACCGATATTGAAATTTGTAGGCTTCAGGTCCACCCGAACGAATGATAGTTCCTTCATACCCCATCATCACAAAGTCAGCATGCGCTTTCATCACCTCTGCTTCGTTTTGTGCGGGTCGCGTTCTCACTTTCACAATACTTCCATAATTTATTAGAGAAGCGACCCGCTGATTGAATGGTGCATTCATACAACAATCGTAATTCCAGAACTTCACATACCGACGAAGAGTGTCAGCATTTTCATTTTTCTTCTTATCATTCTTGATTAATGAGACAAGCTGCTGAAACGTCAAATCTTGATGGCAATATAATTCCCCATCCAATATATCGCCATTCTTCATGACCGCGAGTGCATCTTGTTTGATATGATCTAGTGTAGTAAACTGTTTTCCACCACGCGAATAAAACAGAATCTCATTGTCCTTACGTTCTATTAGACACCGAATACCATTCAGCTTCGGCTGTACATAGACGGGCCAAACTAAATCATGCTTACGATCTTCATATTTTAGTGCCAACATTGGCAATCGAGTTGTTAGTCCCTGAGAAACTTGTCGATGACTGGGCACATTGGTCTGATATCCTTTATCTTGTTTTTTCTTCCAGAAAGATTCTGCTTCTTGACAGGCTTGGGTGTAGGCGGTTGTTTCGTTTGCGCGTCCGATGTTTTTTCCACTTTTGATTTTACGGATCGTTTGCTGCTGTTTACCATGTTGTTCTCCATAAGTGATAACAATATGAGCACCATGTGACAATTCTTCTGCCACAATAGACCAAACTTTAATTTTTCCATGAGTTGCCCGACCATACAGCATCGGATAGGTCTTTGTTTTCATCATTTCTCCTTATTTCACGTGGTTCGTTTGGGGTTCAATTCTTTAATCCACTTATTGGTCATAAATTCATACCCCTGCTTGTTTGCACAGGCGACAGTAAAGACTCGCTGTTTAGCTGTCTTTTCGCCACATTCAAGACAATACCGATACCCCAACGACCAACGTTTGGGATGAATATCACCTAACTGACATTTTATACAGTAATACTTCACGCAACCTCCTTTCATTATAGTATTCTACTATACCAAAAGAAGAAAATCAACTATTTTTAGTTGAAAATATCTAATAATGACAAGGGGTTAGAAGAAATTCAAAAATAATATGATCAAACCTGAGTTGCAACCGCTACTGGTGCAGCTGGTTTGGGAAGATATTCTCTATAGCCGTAGCGTTCAGTAAGATACTGTTTGGCTTCTTCGCTGACATATTCCGTGAATTGATACCGGTCATTCTCGACCGTCTTGGCGTCTTCCATGACCTTGTCGGTTGGAATCGCGTACTCGATGTTGCAGGACGTGTAGGCCTGAATGTAGGTCGACCCAACTTCGCGAGCGATTAAGATTGCTTTTTTGACTACACTCTCCACTCGACGTGGATTATTGGGTACTACCGTGGCGACATAGGCACACCCCGACAATTTAGCAAGTCCGATCATGTCCATTTTCTCAAATTTCTTGCCGAGCGGGGCCATCTTCAGCACGGCCCCTCGATTGGTCATACCGCTCTCTTGCCCCCCGGTATTGCCGTAGACTTCGTTGTCCAGCATGATCGTGGTAAACCGCTCCTTGCGGAACCAGGAATGGAGCACCTGCTGGAAGCCGATGTCCGCCGTGCCACCGTCGCCCGCCATCACGACCACATCCTTTGGCTTGTCGCCGAATCGAAGACGCAGACCACGGGACAACCCGCTCGCTACACCGTTTTGATCGCCATAGTTGCCGTATACGAACGGAATCGCCGCCTGAGAAATAGCCAGACGTCCGCAACCGGCGGTGCCGACGGTGATGGTATCTTCGGGATTGGGAAACGCGATCATAGCGAGACGAATGAAGAGAGTCATAGCACAGCCAGCGCACATCGGGTGCTCTTCTAACACTTCCTTAAAATGACCCGTCTGTGATACACTGACCTTCTTGCCAAATGGACCGCGATCAACCAAGTCGCGGTATTCCTTGGGCATGAATCGATCAAATCCTGGACTAAACTTAACGTAATCGAGACTCATATCATCCTATTTAGTTAGAAATAATGTCCGCCGTCGTTTTTTGGTTTGTCAATCAACGTCGCAGTTCGAGTCAAATCCCAGAGGTCTACTTGACCAAGTGGTGTAAACACATTACATGTTTCAATATCAGGTGGAACAAAAGAATTAATTTTTCGGCAAAAAACTTGTGTTTTATTGGATGATTTAAGGGTATAGATCATGCTGTGTTGACAATATCCGCAGCGACTTTCTGGACGATTTTTCATTACAATCTGAGAATTGGATTGTCTGTGACCGTCCTCTACAACACCAGAGACACCACTAATAGTATCATAAATGACGGTGGTGAGTTCTTGATCGCGCAGCATAAACACCCCATTGTTAATGGTAGAGTCGCCCAGCACTTATGCTGGGCGACCCCTAGTTAGCTCGTTCACAGCGAAGTTGTGAACGAATTTACGTGTCTACCTAAGAATTAGGCAGAACGGAGGCGGGAGTAAAACCGATTGCTCCGACGACTTCTCGTCGGGGTACCGAGACGGTACACCGCAATCTTGTCACCCTTACCATTTCGAACGATGTTGGTATAGATCGAATGTCCATCCTCACGGAGTTCTGCGATTCTTGCAGAGACATTTTCCACACCAAAAAGATTTCGACCTTGCTTGACGCTGAAGGTATTATATCCCTTCGTCTTGCGCAAGTAAGCCAACATCTTATCATTTACCGACATTATAGCATTAGCCATAACTAACCTCACTAATTATATTTGAGTTGCACTTAGAGGGACAACTCTTGCCTCATACTTATTGTATAGTATATAATATTTCAATTATTAATGTCAACTTTTTTAGCCTTTTTGGATTTCTTGGATGAATTTTTCTTTTTTGATTTCTCATGAATTACAACATCATCACTGACAAAAGGATCATCCTTTTGAGAAAACTGATTTGATTCAAATTTTGGCAAATCTAATTCCAGTTGTTGGTGTTCTTCAACTGGATGTTGTTTGTGTGAAAAAATTTCTGAAATCTTTTTTAACCATTTCATTATCTGCCCTCCTATGAATAAATAAACCAACGAAATAACCCAATACCATCTACAACAAGAAACGTTCCATAAATAATGGTAAACCCTGTAGACCCTCGACTGATAGAAGTTATAATTAAACAGGAAGATCCAATCATCCATAACAGATAACACAATCCTATATTTGGTTCAGGGACGGTAGTTGCTAAAACCAATGAAGCGAAAATAGAAGCAACCATGCCGACAAATTCCAACACAAATCGCCGACTATTAATATGAAAATCATCTGAAATAAAATCAATGGACGATTCGAACACTTCACCTATACGATCTAAAACATTATACATATTAAAGCACCCTTTTAATATGATTATATAATTGCGATGGAGTTTCTAGCACATTATGTTGTTTGCGACGCCAAATTGTACGTACTGTCAGTAAAATCACAATAAGACCCAATATAATTTCATAATACATCATGGCAGAGATTCCTATTAACTCAAATAATATCATATATTATAATGAAATGGAGTAGAAAAGTCAACTATTTTGTATCTTATTAATACCATTGAGGAATAGTACGTTTCTTCCAAGATGCCAGATGCTGTTTCTTTTGTTGATAATAGGTGCGATACGCATCCACCGCGTCGAGCCGTTTACAGTCAACGGGCATGGCTTGTGCAAACGGAGTTATCCCCACATTGGGAATATGGTGAGGTGTTAAAAGTAATGCCTCAAGTAAACCGCTGGACTGACACTTATGAACTTTGTTATAACGATAGGTATATTCATGACACAACGCTGTTGTCAATGAACATAGCCATAGATAATTTTGTGACGACAAACGACACCAAATAGCACAAGGATGATGAATATAAGTGGCGTGATAGAGTTGCTGTTCGCGAGCATCGGGCAGTGCCCACCGACGAACGGTTCGACCAGATTGTGTTGTGCCTTTGTATTCGTTGCCATCTAACATACGATGCGCAGTAGACAATAATTGACAACTCTCCAGTATCATTTTGACCACATGCTTGTCATTATGATATTGCGCACACAAAACGGAATCTTGATCAAGAATGAAGATATTCATAGAATTAATTCCGTTAGAGCTGCCTCATTTCCCAACTGTCCTTTTATCACACTATTAAAGGCGAGACTAATTCGCTCACCCTCACTTTGTTTTACATCCACTAGATGAAAGAGATACGAAGGAAATACAATAAGTTCATTGGCATCAGGTTTGAACAAACATTCTTCCGAGTTATGATTATTCGAAACTGCAGGAGGAATAGAAAATAGTTTGCGCTCAGGTTGAAGAAATGTAATAGAATCTTGATTGGTGGAGAAATACATAATTCCCGATAAAAAACTGTTGGGATGATGGTGTTGAGGATGAAATTCACCTTTAGTGGCGATATTGATCCATGATTGCGTTAACACTGGTGTTAACGGATGTTTTGGCTGACACACCGAATCAATATACTCTTGTAAAGTTTCTAGACAAAAAGTGCGAATTGCACCAAATTCAGGAAGCGATAGCACATATGAATCAGCACTGCGTCTGTTACCGAGGTTGCGAATAAGTGGCAATGAACGAGCAAATTGTAATTCTGCATCAGAAATTCCTGTTGCATAATGAGAAAACATAACTGGTATAGGGAACAATTCAATTATGTGTGTCAAATTCATCATTTACCTCGCGAGGGAGGTGGAGAACACTCGTTCTCCACCCATGTCAGTTAGTGTGTGGTGGGCATAAATGGGGAATAACAGAAGCGGAGATGTTGGGAACGGAAACACTCATTAAATGCTCAATCATATTAACCTCAATGGAGCTGACGAGAGGAATCGAACCTCTAACCTGCTGCTTACAAAGCAGCAGCTCTGCCAATTGAGCTACGTCAGCATCGTTTTTCCTTGTTTTGTGTTTTAGTCCATTTTACATAAGCATGTAGCAAAAGCGTTTGCATAGAATAGGCTTCCCTTTCCCATGGCAGTCTCCAATATGAGATCTTTTTTGTATCAATAATTTCAAAGACACCTTTTTTCTTATTGTGCCATCGAGATAAATCACTGTTGTTCGCGTAATCAAATAACTCATTTTTGACAAATTGTTTCAAATGCGTCAGTTCATGAGCCAAGGTAGATGTTTGTTGTTTACGTGTTTGTAGCGATGAAAGACGAATTTTAAATTCTCGTGGAGATTGGTTGGTGTCCAACCACTCACAATCACCAAAGAATCGTCCTAATGTTGGCACAGATTCAATTGTCAAATTTACATTGCCTGTTAATCGTTTTCCGATCAATGCAGGCAACATCCACTCAACAGCTTCGCGAATTTCACGTCGTCTTTCTTTTTCAAAACCACGAATACTCAATCGTCGCAATGTTACAGGATATGTGTTCATATCAATTGCCGATTTGTGTGTATTCCGTTGTGTTGTTTTCATACGATTGTTTAAGTAATCCATCCAGTGTTACATCATACAGGGTTAATCCAGAATCATTTGTGATATTAATAATACTATCCCAACGAAACGAACGCCATTCCTGTAAATCCAAATCAAAAATTGGGCACGCAGAACTCGTCGTCATATTGTCCCGCTTTGATGAGTCGGGAGTTTTATAAAAAGGAATGCGAGTGGGATCTTGCGTTCCGCGAATAGTTCGCAATGTCCCGTCTTTTTTAGAAAATGTCACAATCACAATGTTCTTCCACAACATTCCGCAAACCCATGATCTAGTTGGCATATCTTATTCCTCTTCTTTTGGATACACCCCCAACCACATTTTGATGCGTGACCACAAGGAAAGTTGTTTGACTTCTTCTATCATGCGGTTAAGAATTAATTCTTGCATCATCTGTTTACCATTTCGTTCAATATTTTTGATAATTGATTTTGTTTTTTTTATATCTCGAACAATAATACCAAACATTTGAGTTTGTTTTCGAATCATATTGGCATACACTTTCGGATCTGAGAAGTGTGCCCGAAATGTGTCAAAATGCTCGACATCGTTATTTTGAATGGAAAATAAAGAAACAAGACAAGGAATGAAATTGGTTTCAGCACATTCTGTCCGTTTTCCATTCAAACAGAAATACTCAAAGTACATATGAGTGGGAGTGGGATAGAAAAAGATTCCATCATATTTTTGCGGAGTCATTTCTTTATCATCAACTACATTTATCATCAGAATTGATTTCCTGTTTTGTTTCGACATGAGTGTGAGCCTTTTCTTTATAGCGTCTGTAGCATTTTTTAGACAGCACGATGCGTTGATGAAACTGTCGCTCGCGCAATGACTTTGCTACAGGATTTCTCACAGTCCTACTCATCGTCGTCATCTTTCATTAAAGTTAGAAAACACACCATCATCAAAAAAAAGACAATTGCGTACATCGCAGAAAAGGATTTCATAATTTATTCTTAAGTATATCTTATTTAGACTGCACAGTCAAGTTTTTTAAATGATTCCTGTGAATTTTACAGGAAGTCCATTGATTATAGTATTGGGAAGAAAGTAGCGCATGTAATTGAAAAATATAATAATTTTCCCAATATGAACACTCTCCCCGTGAGCCACATAATTGAAGAATCTCACGGGTAAAATTGTTTTCACCTATTTTGCGAACATCTGCTCGCAACAGATCATTTGATCCCCAGTACGTTTGCCAATCTGATTGAATACGATGATGAATTTTTTTCTTTTTTTTCTTACCGTTTTTAAGAACAATTGTTTTAAATTTTGTTTTATTAAATTTTGTTAGTTTTTTGCCAATATATTTGCGATTATTCGTTAAATTAGTAATACAATAGACAAATCCGTATGCATCACCAACATGTGCCTCAGTAAATTCCTTTCCCTTATAGGTCCACGCCGTCGTCATCGTCATCAACAAATCCCATAAGATTAGGGGGATCATTGCTATGCTCTGCGATATATCCTCCGCAGAATACACAATATTCGAGCGATTCCTCAATTACCTGATCATCATAAATCACACGAAATTTGCCTTCACAATGTTCACAAACAATATCTTGAGTCATTTTATTTTAGATGTGATTTCAGCATCCAAGCATACTTGTCGTGGATGTTGATGCGTTCTTCTAAAAAATTAATGACACCTGCTTCTTTGATAGTCTCCGCTTCACCTCTGGCGCGATACAAACTTGCCCGAACTAAATCGTTAGCTGCTATGAGCCCCGCGATCATTTCGTGAGAATCATATATTGTAGAATCTTCCGTCACTTCTGAATTTTCCAGGAGTGCGAGAAGAGATACGGGAACATAGACTCCAAGTGCGCGAATGTGTTCGGCAATGGGATCTACTGCATTGTGAAGTTCCGTATAAAGTGTCCCGAAGAACTGATGAAGGGACGCAAACAACATTCCTTCTGCATTCCAATGTGCTACATGCGCCTTATAATACATCACAAACGTATTGGCTAAAACTTTTTTCATTTCTTCTATTAACATAAATTCACCTCAAATCAGATAGTTTAACACCTTTCCAATTAATAATTGTTGATTGGGGATATTCACTGAAATGAATAGCTTTATTTTCAAAAAGGTTATAATATAAAAGTAAATCCGAACATTTTTGTAAACCTTTAATATCTATATAGATAATGTCTGGCTTTTTATCTTGCGGAGGAAAATCAATTTCATATAGCAATCCCGCACTGTGAGGATATTCAATTTTACCATCATCCTTGCGATTTGTAAAACCATATATGGGGGAATATATAGCTAGATCTGGAATATAGTCATGATTGACATCATAGAGTTCAGCAAATAATCCGTTTGGTGCTATAAGAGTAGCAATAATTCGCGGTTCGCCATCTGGTTTTAGTGATTGAAAAATAGAACATTTTAATGTTTCGGTGCTCAAATGAGCATTTCCGATTGAAACAGATAATAACAATAACACACTCATCATTATACTAATGAGTAGTAGTTTCATAAAACTCCTTGAACATGTGAAAACTATAGAATATATTTATACAATTTAAGTTATGTAGTAGCCCACACATCTTCCCATGATCCACTGAGTGCACCTTTCGCATAATCGTTGCTGCGATTTTCAAAGAAATTGGTGTGGCCTGGAGCATTTACCATTCCCTCCACCCACGATAACGGATTCTTTTTCACTTTGAAGATGCCTTTCATACTCATTGAAATTAAGCGACGATCTGCTATATACCGAATGTACTGTTTGACTTCCTCAGCTGTTAAATTGGACATCGGACCCATCTTATAGGCAAGATCAATAAATTGATCCTCTAAGTCCACCATCTTTTCAGCAATCGTATAGATGCTAGATTTCAACTTATCATCCCAAATCTCTGGGTGTTCTTCAATGAAAATTCTAAACAATTTAATCATACTCTCACAGTGTTGCGTCTCGTCCACTATGCTCCACGAAATGATCTGCCCCATTCCTCGCATCAAGCCATGACGCGGAAAGTTGAGTAACATAATAAACGAGGAGAACAACTGTAATCCTTCTGTAAATGCTGAAAATGCTGCTATTTGCAAAGCCGTTGAATCTTTTGAGACTGCACGATCACTAATTTTCAGTAAATAATCGTGCTTGTTTTTCATTTCCTGATATTCTAGAAACTCGTTGTAGGTAGACTCTGGCATTCCTAACGTTTCAATTAAATGCGAATATGCTGCAATATGTACCGCTTCTCGCGCAGCAAATCCTAGCAGCATCATGCGCACTTCAGGTGCTTTGAAGTAGGTGAGATAGTGCTTGACATAACCTGATGCAACATCAATATCGCCCTGAGTAAAGAAACGAAAAATGTTGGTAAGAAAATATTTTTGTTCTGGAGTCAGTTTCTTTTTCCAATCAGACACATCTTCCAGCATCGGCACTTCGGTCATAATCCAGTGTGATTTTTCGTGTGCCAACCAAGAATCATATGCCCATGGATAGTGAAATGGGCGAAATGCATTTCGTTCATCTGTTAAGAGTAGTTTCTTTTTCGTCATCGAAGTTCCTCATCTAGCCATTTTTCTGCTGCCAGTGACATGATTTTCTGAAATGCGCGGTCTATCGCCGCATATTGCTCTGAGGTACATGTTAAATCTTTTTTCAAGAAATATAAATCCTGTAGTTCATCTTCATATTCTTCGTAAGAAATCGCATCATACTGTAACTTGGTTTCTAATTGAATTAATCTTTTAATTAATTTAGTTATCTGGCACGATGGGTCTTGATGTAACATATTGATTACAGCATCCATATATTTTCTCTTATGCTACGGATTTGATCTTAAAAATCATCCCTCACATGCCAAACAGGTATCTTCCCCCGATGCTAAGGCTTTTAAATCAATTTCTTCAATCACCTTACGTTCAATGCGTTTGGCAACTTTATCTGCCTTCGCGAGCTTTTCACTTCGGCAATAATATAGTGTTTTTAATCCTTGCGTCCAAGCGAGAAAATGAACTGCATGCAAATACTTAATATTGACATCAGGGCGAAAGAATAAATTAATAGACTGTGATTGATCAATGTGTTCCTGTCGGTCGGCTGCATGTTGAACGACCCATCGCTGATCAATTTCCATCGCAGTCTTAAACACTAATTTAGTATTCTCATCTAAAAACTCTAGATGCTGAACAGAGCCGTCATTCGCAATAATGGAAGACCACACTTCATCATACCATCCCTCTTTGTGTTTCTCAATTTCTTTTTTTAAAATCACATCAAGATATCGATTCTTGTTCAAATACATCCCTGAGAGAGTATCCTGCCGATATGCATTCGCACGAAATGGTTCTACACTGGGTGACGTATTACCCATGATAATAGAACTGGAGGCATTGGGTGCCACTGCTATCATATGAGAGAACCGACGCCCCGTATTCACAGCATCAGGTGCTTCACCCCGCTCTTTTCCTAAACGCAGATTCGCTTCGTCCAACTGTTTACGAATGTGTTTGAACATATTTTTGTTCAGAGAGGTGGCAGCCGCAGACTCCCACGGAACATTCTTCTGCTGAAGATAGGCATGAAACCCCAAGGCACCGATTCCAATACTACGTTCGCGTGTTGCCGAATACTTTGCGCGTTCAATTTCTTTGGGTGCATTGTCAATGAAATATTGTAACACATTATCTAACATTTCAGCAATATCTGATAGAAAGTCTGTGTTTTTCTTCCAATCATCATAGTATTCTAGATTGACAGAGGAAAGACAACACACCGCTGTGCGATCTTTGTCAGTAGGTAGAATGATTTCTGAACACAAATTGGATTGCTTGATACTCAATCCCAGCTTCTTCTGCCACTCAGGCAACTGCTTGTTAGAAGTATCAATAAAATGCAAATAGGGTTCGCCTGTCTGCATACGAATCTCCATAATCCGTTGCCACAAGTCTTTAGCTGAGACAGTATCGCGCACTGTACCCGAATGCGGGTCTTTCAATTCCCACGCATCAGAAGCGACTGGATCTACCATGCATGTTTCAATAATTTTCATAAATGCATCAGACACATTAATGCCATGATGTAGATTCTGACATCGCATGTTCGGATCACCCGTTGGCTTTCTCATTTCTAAAAACATCAGAATGTCTGGATGAGAGATGTCTAGATAGGTAGCATAACTTCCGCGTCGAGTGCGTCCTTGCCGATACGCAAGACAAGAAGAATCATAAATGCGTAAATGCGGCATGATGCCGACGGACTTGTTATCGGTCGAACGAATGCCAATTCCAATACCAACACCACCACCCAACATGGATAACCAATTGACTTCGGATAATGTATCTACTAACCCCTCAGCGGTGTCAGCTAGATATGGCAAATAACAACTGATTGGCAACTGTCGTTTTCGTGCTGCAAAAGATAAAATTGGTGTCGCATAACTCAACCAGTGCTTAGACGCATACTCATAGAGACGTTGCGCGTGGTCAGGATTACTGCCGAATTGTTTCGAAACAAATGCGAACCGATCTTGTGGTGAACATTCCTCTTCAGTCATATAAGATTCTTTGAGTCGTTTGATGCCCAGTTCATCAAACAATGCATCACGGGTATAGTCAACAACAACGGTCTGGTTGGTCATGGTGTTAGTCCTGTTCTAGTGCTTGCGTAATGGTTGGAAATTCTTGTTGGAGGATTGTCCAACAGGCTTCTGCAATTTCTTGATGTTCTAGTTGTGTTCCATTTTTTCGTCGCAAGTCGCAATAATGAATCCAGCTTCGAATGGTCCCAGCCATATAGAGTCGGCTCATCGTGCAACCTTCCGGCAGAACTGCTCGCGCTTGTTCTTTCGCAATTCCGTTTCTAACTGCCCACGCATAGATTGTTTGGGCTTTTAGAATTATATCTTGTTGTCGCACCTCCCATTCTTGTTTGAGTGTATTATCGGTAGTAATCAAACTATTTTGACGATTCTTCATATCTTGAAGCCGTGCGTCCTTCGTAATAAACTTCAAATCTTTTGTTGGATCAGCATAGCGTTGAGAAAATTCCTGAAATGAAAATGATCGATGCCGCAAGATTTGTCGAGCAATATCACGAGTGGTATTAATCTCCAGCGTTAAACTCACCATTTCAAGTGGACTCCAATGTTTGTTCTTGAGAAGATACCGAATCAATTTGGGTCCGGTGTCCATGTTTGATTGATTAGCAGGATTAGACACGCGAGCACAATATGCAATCAAGTCCTCAGCAGTCTTGACGCCATCAATTTTAGGAGTTGAGACGGCTACAAGTTTGACGAGGTGTTCTGTGGTCATTTTACACTTTTTTCCAAAACGCGAGTTTTGTTTTCGCGGTAAGTCCTGATGCGGAGTCACGATAAATTGCCTGTGTTAATTCTTCACTGGTGTGCCCATTTAAAATCATTTCGTTAATGTCTTTTCCACGAATTGTCTCAGACCAGAACATCACTCGATATCCTCCGTAAATGGCTTTGCGCATCATTTCTACAATTTCTTTATTGCGTCGTTCATTATCAAAGACCAAATATACATCCGAATGATTGACCTGTGCCGCAACTGTCATCAAATTCACATCCCCCGACGCGACGGCATTTTCAAAGAACAAACTATCCAATGGACCTTCTGTGATGATCAGAGGTTGATCGGATTTGATTCGTTCAAGCCCATATACCAACTTTTCTGTGCCATCTGTAAGACGAATCGTGACATAGCGTAACTCAGCAGCGGCAGCAAGAGCGCGACCAGACATCGCTGCCAGGGACCCATATGTATCATAAAAAGGAATTAGTAATCGGGCATCAGCGCGAACTTTCTTCAATTCGTCAGGAGCTAAGTGACGAATTACTGTTTCATAGTTATCGGTATAATGAAGCAATGACCATCGGGACACCGGAATCTGTCGGCGCATCAAGTACAACCGACAATGATGTTGATCAGGAAGATAATCGCATCGTTCAGCACCTTCAATTGTAGTCTGTTTGACTACATCAAATCGGACCGCAGGAATACTTTGTACTCGCGTCTGCTGAATCTTCTTTTGATGCTGGTGTGAATCACTGTATGATTCAAGCAGATACTCCTTATATAGTAAAGAATCGAATTGTTTAAGAATCGTTCGAATCTGATGCGTTCTGGCGCAATTGTGACATTTATAGATGATCCGATCCTTCTCGCGAAAGAAGTACCCACGCATCTTGGTTTTCTTTTTTTGTGAATCGCCACAAAGAAAACATCGACAGTTCCATAAATATTCAGACTTACGATGAAAGCCTTCTAGACGTACCGAGATCAGCTGCAAATATTTAATATCGATGAATAAGGACATTGACTCATTATATATTATTCACAACTAAATGACAAATTATTTCAGTAGATTTTCAATTATAGGAACTTGTATTTTTGCAGTGTAATATCCAATAAAGAAAATTAGAACCAGAATTGCCCAAATGACCTTACTGATTCTTCCAAGATCAAAGATTGAGAAAAATGATTCATTTTGTTTTTCACACTTATCAGCTGTATTGCGTGCATTGATATAGTCCAGAATTTTTTGTTCTTTTCGTTCAATCATATCTTCAATATCGCGGACAACGGTGGCGATCCGCGCATACAAATCCTTAATATCCTGTTGAAAAGAAGTTTGAAATCGTTCATGCTGCTCATGTTTTTCCTCATGAAGAGCAATCATGCGCAGCAAATTGACATTGACTTCTTGGATTTTTTCAATAGACTGAGATAACCGATCAAACAACATCATAGTCTGTTGAATGTCTCGTGTCAATAAACCAGATTCCAACTTCAACTGTGAAACGTCTTCTTGTAAATCAGACATGGAATTCCTTATTTCTTTCCATACCGAAGATAACACATGGCGCCCGTTCGCTCATCCTGAATCACGATAGGACGGCTGTAGTCTTCATGAGCATATGCACGAATGGCTTGCCCAATCTCATCATCACCAACATAATTCTCGTAGCGAGTATATTTCTTTTTACCCAATCGTGCTTTATGAAACCAGTCAGCATTGACTTCAAAGACTTCAGCGCCAGCGAACTTTTTCCGACGCACTATACTTCTCGGTGGTGCACCAGGTTCTCCCTGCGCCCCCACACCGATTCCTGCAATATCACCGCTTCCTGCTGACATCGTTGGAGCATCTTCAGTTTGCATAGATGGTGAATTTTTTTGTTGTTGGTTCATAGTATGTTCCGTTATATTTTTCTTAAAGAATTAATAACATGCTCATTCATGGGAATGAGCGATGTAATGATGTCGCCATCTCGTATTCCTCGAACAATCTTTGGTAAAACATTCAATAAAATTAAAAACGGTTTTAACACTGAATATTCTGATGACCGAATAAAGTAAAACAATAATCGCGTTGAAGGTTCTACACCAAACACATTATAAATTGCAACTAAATGATTTAAAATTAATCGCTCTCGTAATTCTCCCGTCTTTTGATATCGACGAAACAAGCGACCCAGATAACTGAATCGCTTGAAATCGTCTCTAAATTCGCTCTTGATACAGTTGGGGCGCTCATACGCCTTGACTGCATAGAGCATTACATTTTCATCTGTCAACATCTCAAACATTTGTTAAGTGTCGAGCGGCTCACCCTCATCATCTTCTGCAGAAAATAAAAAATCATTCAGGGTTGGCTCGTCCATAATTTCCGCATAAAAATCATACAATCCATTATCATTTTGAACATATGCGAGATACAAAAACAATTGCTTAGAGCCATTAATTAAGTATATATGTTCATCCTCCATGGGGTCTAATGAATGGGCAAATACAGGCAAAATTAATTTATAATTTGACATCAATTGATGCACACGCCCGTATCCAATCGCAGGACTTAAAATTGGCATTTCAAATGCATCAGAAAACTGATCGTTCAATGCATTGTGCCAATTATCCCCCAAGGTCTGATCCATGGGTCCTGCTAAACCCACGGTAACTATATCTTCTTCATCAATGGCAAATTGTTTAAATGAAATTGCCATAATAGATTCTCCTACATGTTATACATATTATGTTATTGACCCCATGGCAACGATTGTTTCAACATGAGTACGTCCAGCACGGCCACCCGTGCCTGTTCTCTTAAGTACCCATCCCGCATGACCACCCTTCACCGTTCCCGCTGTATTTTGTTCCGTAGCAGTCACACCAAACACGCCATCCGTTGAGCCTGTAAAAAATACATTTGCTGTCGTGTTCTCAAAGGCTAAATCCATATTAGCCTGAGTCTGGGCGACTCTAAGTTGTGAAAGCACAAGCTTTGGTGCGCTTGTATTTGCGTCAGTTGATTTCCATAGAGACATTGTATTACTCCTTGTAAAAAGTTAATAAATCCCGTGCTTCTTTAATTGATCTAGTGTATGACTCACACTCTGATGATAAATAGTTTTACCCCCAGCCCGTTCAAACTCAATAATGTTATCTTTAAAATCATCAATTAACAAATTCGAACCTGCTTCCGATTGTGCATAATATTTCTTCTCTGATCGTTTCACAATATGAACTCGATTCAACGAAACTCCTAGATTCTTTTTGACCCACATCATTTTACCAATTCGTGAATACTTTACTCCCGCTTCGCGATCCCAGGAGGCTTCTGCGGACAAGATTTGTGCGTCATATTTAGTAATTACACGCCATAACCGCATCGCATCAGGCATCATCGGTAGATTGCTCCAAAATATCTCTTTCAACTTCAGAATTCTTTCCTGATCTTCTTTCTTCACCGAATCTAACACCGAAGACATAAAACGATGCCCGACAGCGAGTTCAGCCCCACGCTCGAAATTGACCAACACCCCATCCATATCACAGTAAATAATCATGGTGTTATTGTAAGAATAGGACGATACTCTGGATCTTTCTCAAATTCTGTTTTACCATTTAATTTTGTCTTTTGCTTCTCCTGTGCAGACTTGATGGTATCTTTAAGAATTTTATTTTTGCGATTCTCTTTGGGGACATCTTTATTTTCTTGTTCAACTTCTTCATGCATTTTGTATCCTTGTTTTTTCAAACCGGCTACAACATCTTCATGTGATTTTTTATGTGTTTCTTTCTTTTTTGATTTTGTATGTTCAACTTCATAGTTATAACCACCCTCACCACCTTTATGCCAGATATATGCTTTACCGTGTTCTGGATGGCTCATGATATTAACAAGTTTTACTTCATCAATCTGTTCAACTTCTTCTGTACGGACTTCAGACACTGTATGTGGAGTTAAATCTTCTGGATGAGCAGTTGCTGCTCCCAGTCGATATCGATTTTTACTTGGATGTATATTCTTAGGTTGAATATTTACATGACCTGAATTGTGAACGTGAATCACCGCATGGGGATGCCCCTTATGCGGTCCAATCTTTGGAACAACTAAATCTCCAACTTTATATTTGTGCGTCATAAAATTAATCTTTCTTGGCTATTTTAGTGGCTGTTGCGTACATAACTTCTTTCGCACGCTCACCATAGTGTTCCTTGAACCCAGGCAGTTTCTTCTTCATACTCATCACTACTTCTTCTTTCTTCTTTTTCTCAGCAGATGTCAATTCACGTTCCTCCATTTTGTGACCACCGCGCAACGCAGTCAAATCGTGCTGATCAATCTTGTGTGGATTACCCGCAACTTTCGCGACGTTTTTCTGCTTTGGTGTCATCTCAGTTTCTTGCATCAGTTCAGTTGCTTCTTTTCGCAACGTCTTGATCGTTTTCCACACACCCCGACTCTTCTCTGTTTCGTCTTCGCGAATGTGTGCGCCAGCTCTGGTTTTGTAAGCCTTGTTTGCATGTGTGTCCCTTAGTCTTTCGTATTTGGACTCTGGGTCCTGCTCGTAAGGACGAGGCGCATCATGTCTGGCTTTGATTTTGGCCTTTAAAGTCTCGATATTTGCCCTCGATACCATACCTTTTCTTTTGCCCGATTCAATGTCTGATCTATAGCGTTTGCCTCTAATAAAGGACGCACCGCCTATAGAGCCTTGAGGCCGTTGACTCAAATCGCCGTATTTTGGAGGTGTATCTGATACAGCTCTCATTCTACCACTTGAGGGACGACCGTGCCACCACTCGTCCTCAGCACCACTTATTTTCTGTGCCACACCAGTTTTTGTTTTATAATTATATGGATAATTCCGCCATTTCGCTCGTTCTGTAATCGTTTCAACTGTGACGCCATTGATCGCATCAGCATCAAACATTTCTATTTCTTCATTCTTTACTGCTTGAACTGCTGGCTTCGCAACTTCAGCCTTCTTGCCCTTGCCTTCTGCCTTCTCTTGCGCTGCCTTAACTTCTTGTGTGAACTGCTCACTGTCGGGCTCTTCTGATACAGTTTTCATTCTACCAGTTGAGGGGCTACCGTGGTGCTGCTCTTCCTCACCACCACTTATTTTCCTTGCTGCTCCAGAAATTCCAGAACGAGCGAGTCTTGCTGCTCCAGAAATTCCAGAACCAACGAGTCTTGCTACTCCAGCGAGTCCAGCGATTTCAGTCAGCTGATCTAGCTGCGCAGTAGTCCGATGTTCCATCAATTTCTTATAATCAAACTTTCCATTCGTCTTAAATTGTTCTGCGAATCGTGCCATAAATAACTCCTTCTATTAGAGAATTTCAGTTAACAATACTAATAATTGCTTTGCGAGTCGGTCTTCCTTTTTTTCTTTCGCAAAAAAATTGTTCGTTTAACTGGTGCGGACGCTTGCCCATCTAACTTGAAATTAATCTCATCTTTCCCAGGACCAAATAAAGGTGGCGTTGTTTCATCATATCCAAACGACGTTTCGCGAATAGACTTTTTAATTTCTGATAACGATTTTGGCTTCACAGATTTAGTTTCCATCAGTTGTGTGTAATAGTCGGGACGCTCCTTTAGATGGTCCAGCGCAATCTGCATGGCGAGAGTGTCATTCTGCGCGTGTTCACATTCCATTTCAATTCCCATTT
>Ga0194131_10004474_pt1 | contig 21057 bp, 17 predicted proteins | sample TA2KigO120mmetaG_FD_148631 | JGI IMG/M metagenome (GOLD analysis project Ga0194131, IMG submission 148631) | Freshwater microbial communities from Lake Tanganyika, Tanzania - TA2015053 Kigoma Offshore 120m | ecosystem: Environmental > Aquatic > Freshwater > Lake | place: Tanzania: Lake... | reverse complement strand
CCCACCACCAGCCCTCCAACGCCCATTCCGCCGCGTCTCAGGAAAATCTTGCCCTCCAAATTCCTAAAATCGATCGCGCCATGAAATATGCGGGCTAGGACATTCCGTTGACGCGAGGGCGCGCGCGCAGATAACGTCTCAGGCAACAAACACGCGCCCATGCTCGAAGTCATCGAAAAACTCCTCATCCTGCAGGATCGCGATCGGAAGTTGCACCGCTTGCGCCGGGAACTCGAGGAAGTGGCCATCGAACGGCAGTCCGCGCAAACCCGGAGCTCGTCCGCTCAAACCAAGGTCGATCAGGCCAAGCTCGCCGCCCGGCATCTTGAGTCCGAGCGCAAGAAGCTCGAGCTCGAAGTGGAGGCCAAGAAGAGCCAGATCGAAAAGTACGCCTCCCAGCAGCTGCAAACCAAGAAGAACGAGGAGTACCGGGCGCTGGCGCACGAGATCGAGACCTGCAAACAGGCGATCCTCAAATTGGACGACGCCCAGATTGAGTTCATGGAAAAGGCCGAAGTGGCCCAACACGCGCTCCACGCCGCCAACAAGGAACTCGCCGAGGCCAAGAGCCACGCCGACAAGTTGATGGCCGATCTCGGCGTTCGAGAATCCAATCTCAAGAAGGAGTTGGAAGGCTTGGCCTCAAGCCGGGAAGCATTGGCTGGAGCGGTGGAGGAAGGCACGCGTGGCCGTTACGAGCGCCTGCTCAAGCACAAAGGCGAGAACGCGGTGGTGGGCGTGGACCGGCGCGCTTGCGGCGGGTGCCACATGAAGTTGCCTTTCCAGATCATCGTCAGCTGCCAGGGCCAGCAAGAAGTCATGACCTGCCCCAATTGCGGCCGCATCCTTTATTATACCCGCGAAATGTTGCTTGAGGCGGCCGATTAAGGGACGTTCCAACGGCGAGGGTCTTCGAGCAGCAGCTCTCACTTTGACTGATCAAGGTAGGGCGCGCACTCCGCTGCGCGCCGAAACCGGGTGTTTCCCAAGGCGGCGCGCACGGAGTGACGCGCCCTACCCACCAAAATGAGAACGAATGAGGGTTTGAGTCTGCCCCTTGCAATGTGGCGGTGCCTCGGCTAATCATGATCGTCCAGCGGCGCTCCGGGGAACTCCGGGGCCGTACGCTCGTGTTTGATCATGAAAAGCCAGACCGAAACCATTGATTTGAACCGCCGGGATTTTCTCCGCGATGGCTCCTTCGCCTCATTGATGGTGATGCTGGGCACCGTGGAGTTGCGAGCGCAGAACGTGCCGGACCCTAAAGTCGAGAAGACGTATGCGGGGGATCCCGTCAACGTCGCTCTCATCGGGTGCGGCCAGCACGGGCGGGAAATCCTGCGGCACCTGGCCTTGCTGGGAAACGCCTCGGTGGTCGCCACTTGCGACACCTACCCCGCGATGCTCCGCAGGACCAAGGATCTCGCGCCGAAGGCGGAGCCCACGGAGGACTACAAGCAGGTGCTTGGACGCAAAGACGTGGAAGCGGTCGTCATCGCCACACCGTCGCACCAACACAAACAGATCGTGCTGGACGCCCTGGCGGCGGGCAAACACGTCTATTGCGAGGCGCCGCTGGCCAACACGATTGAGGACGCGCGGGCCATTGCCAAAGCAGCCCAGGATCACCCTAAGTTCGTGTTTCAAAGCGGACTACAAATGCGGTCGGATCCGCAGCGGCGGTTCTTGCTGGATTTCGTGCGGGCCGGCGCCGCCGGGCGCAATGTCTATGCACGGGCTCAGTGGCAAAAGAAAACCAGCTGGCGGCAGGCCTCGCCGAATCCCGAGCGCGAGCTCGCGGTGAACTGGCGGCTCCGTTCCGAAACCTCGCTGGGGTTGGTGGGAGAAATCGGGATGCATCAGATCGATGTGCTGGGTTGGTTCATGAATGCCCGTCCCGTGGCGGTGACCGGCCATGGCCACATCGTGCAGTGGAACGACGGCCGGGACGTGCCGGATACCGTGCATGCGTCTTTTGAGTTTCCGGGCCATGTGATGCTCAATTACAGCGCCTCACTGGCGAACTCGTTTGACGCTGATTACGAGATGATTTACGGCACTGACGCGGCCGTCATGCTCCGGCAGAACAAGGCCTGGATGTTCAAGGAAGTGGACGCGCCCTTGCTCGGGTGGGAGGTGTACGCGCGCAAAGACACTTTTTACAAGGAAACGGGCATCGCCCTAGTGGCCAACGCCACCAAGCTCGTGGCTCAAGGCGACAAGCCCGTCGAGGAAGCGCCTTTTGCGGAGAACCCGCTCCATTTCGCGTTGGAATCGTTCTTGATCAACGTGAACGAGTTGAAGACCGGTGTGGAAGACTTCAACGCCACCTTCAACCCCAACGACACGCCCGCTTTGGTCAAATATCTCGCCTCGATCAAGCGGCAGCCCGCCGCGGGCTATCGCGAAGGCTACGAGGCAGCCGTGACCGCCATCGTCGCCAATCAGGCCATCCAGAAAAGGACACGCATTCCCTTCAGCAAGGAATGGTTCGACATCGGCTGAAGAATTCGAGCGCCTGCCGCGTCTCACTGAAAAGAACTATGCAATTCACCTCGCGCACCGCCACCGCCCTCGCTGCCTGCTTGCTGGCCGCCGGCCTGTTCGTTTCCGCCCATGCCCAGGACAGGGTCAAGTACGAGTCCCAGCCGGGCAGCAAGGTGAAGCTGGACGGAACTTCGAACATCCACGACTGGACCGTGGAAAGCCAGATCATCGCGGGCTTCATGGAGTGGGAGTCGAGTTATCCGCTTGATCCCTCGCAAGCCACGCCGCCCGCGCTGAAGGTGGTGCCCAAAGTTGAGGTCTCCATCCCGGTGCGCACGCTCAAGAGCGGCAAAACGCTCATGGACAAGGTCATGTACGAGGCCATCAAGCAAACCGAGCACCCGAAGATCGAATATAAACTCAAGGAAATGACCCTGAGCAAGGAGGCCCGCAAGGCCGGGGATCCGATCAAGTTCGACACGAAGGGCGAACTCACGGTTTCAGGCAAGACCAAGCCGATCTCGATGGTCGTGGCCATTGAGAAAGGTGACGGTGATGCCTTGAAGGCCAGGGGAGCGACACCGGTGAAGATGACCGACTTCGGCATCGCCCCGCCGGCCCCGAAAGTCGCCCTGGGCATGATCAAGACCAGCGAGGAAGTCAAAGTCACTTTCGAGTGGATCACGAAGAAAGCTCCGTAAGCGGGCTGATGCCTCTTTCTTGGCAAACGCCCGGCCCCGCGCGCCGGGCGTTTTGCTTGGGAGAGCACTCGGTCTTGCGCTTCGATCCCGAGCTTACTCCTGATCCGTCCCCACGAGGCATCGTCCCATGCCGGAAACCCAAAAACCGCGAGTCGTCGTCGGATTAAGCGGAGGCGTTGATTCCTCGGCGGCGGCGGCTTTGCTCCTTGAGCAAGGCTACGACGTGGTGGGCGTCACCCTCAAACTCTGGCCGCAGGATTGCATTTCACGGGCGGAAGACAAGTGCTGCGGCCCGCAAGCGGTCATGGACGCCCGTTCCGTCGCGCTCAAGTTGGGCATCCCCTTTTACCTCATCGACGAGGCCGCGGATTTTCAGAAAGAAGTCATTGCGTATTTTGCGGAGGAATACCGGGCGGGCCGGACGCCGAATCCCTGCGTGATGTGCAATGAGAAACTGAAGTTCGGGACCTTGATTCGCCGGGCGGGGCAGTTGGGCGCCGATTACATCGCCACGGGGCATTACGCGCGCGTCGAGCATGCGGGGAACGGCGGGCGGGTGCTTTTGCGGCGCGGACGGGATCCGCGCAAGGATCAAAGTTATTTTCTTTTTTCGCTGCGGCAGGATCAACTGGCGCGTGCGTTGTTTCCCTTGGGAGAACTGAACAAGACCGAAACCCGCGGCGTTGCTCGCGATCACTCGCTTCGCACGTCGGAAAAAGAGGAAAGCATGGAGATTTGCTTCGTGCCGGACAACGACTACGGGAAGTTTCTCGAGCAATCCAAACTGGTGGAGAAGCACAAGGGAGAGATCGTCAACACCCGGGGCGAGGTGCTCGGACGTCATGACGGCATCGAGTTTTACACGATTGGCCAGCGCAAGGGGCTGGGGCTGTCGAGTCCGAAGCCCCTTTACGTTTTGGAGTTGGATCCGGCGCGCAATCGCGTGGTGGTGGGAGACGAATCCCAATTGGACAAAGCGGAGTTCCTGATCGAGCGTTGCAATTGGATTCCGTTTGAAACGCCGCAACCGAGCATCGAAGCCATGGCCAAGATTCGCTACAATCATCCCGGCACGCCGGCCACCATCCTCCCCATGGAGGCGGGCCGGGCAAGAGTCATCTTGCACGAGCCGCAACGAGCCATTACGCCCGGCCAGGCCTGCGTGCTTTATCAGGATGACTTGGTCGTGGGGGGGGGCTGGATCGCCGGGGGCGGGCGGGCTGCTTGAGGCTCGGAGGGGGTTGATCAGAACGATGAGCTCGCCGCTCGGGTCAGCTTTGGGTTCGGACGCCCTTGCAAGAACTTGGCGGCGAGCCAGCACGTTCCGGTTGAGTCTGGCCGCCCTGCTTCTCGGATGGTTGAGCGGCGGAGCCCTCGGCGACGAGAAAGCAGCCGAACCGTTGAACTGCGTGGGGATTGAAAATGCATTTCGCGTCACGCCCAGGATCTATTCGGGAGGCCATCCGGAAGGCGAACCGGCGTTTGCTCAACTGCGCGATTGGGGGATCAAGACGATTATCTCTGTCGATGGAACGAAGCCGGACCCTGAGACGGCGGCCCGTTACGGCCTGCGTTACGTGCATTTGCCCCACGGATACGAAGGCATTCCGTCCAACATCGTGCTCCGTTTGATCAAGGCCGTCTCGACCGTGAACGGCCCGGTCTTCGTTCATTGCCATCACGGACGCCATCGTGTCGCGGCGGCGGTGGGGGTCATTTGCCAGGGAACCGAAGGGTGGACGCCGGAACGTGCCCTGGCCTGGATGAAGCAAGCGGGCACCTCGCCCGATTACCCAGGCCTCTTCCGTGTGAACGCCGAGTTCAAACCGCCTCGCCGCGAGGACTTGGAACGTGTGTCGCCCGATTTTCCGGCGGTGGCGATCGTTCCGCGGACCGTCGAAACCATGGCGGGCATTGATCAAGCTTGGGACCGGCTCAAGGCGTTTCAGAAACAAGGCTGGGTGGAGGAGAACCTGCGCACGGAGGGTTCGCCGGCGGCGATGGCCCTGATCCTCGCCGAATCCTATCGGGAAATGTGGCGCCTGGGAGGAAGTGTGGTCGAAAGGGAAGGATTTCGCGACGCGTTGCGGGCTGCGGAACAAGGCGCGAGGGAGCTCTATGAAACCTTGCGCCTGGACCTCCCTGCCCGAGGTCCGGATTGGAAGCGAACGCTGGGAGAGGTCATGAACAAGGCCGGGCGGCACTGCGCGGAATGTCACCAACGATTTCGGGATCGGTGAGACCCGCGCCATGCGGTGCCGGGGCACGGGGTCAGTCGGTGCTTCCCAAGGTTTTCTGTCGTGTGGTGCAGGCTGCCCAGCCTGCCGTATCGCCGACGGCCCGTCGGCCCGGCGGGTGAAGAACGAGGCCTTTCCATGTTCTCCACGCGCCTGGTTTCCTTCGTCGCCCCGCAGGCTGGGCAGCCTGCGAAACAGCAGACAAGGCTGTCTGCGTTACCTCGACAACCCGGTCACCGACAAACTCTAGATGCACCGGGGGTCGGTCAGCAGAGCAAAACAGGATCGACGAGCGGGGGGGATTCCGGCATCCTCCCCAGGTCTCCACTACCCATGGTCCATCGAGTTCAACCGATGCATGCGACGATGCGAATCCGCTTCGTCATGGCCGGGGCGATCGCATGGAGCCTGGCTATGGCAGCACCAGCGACGGCGAACGAGCTGCCTCCGGCTCGAACCGAGCCGGTCCATTTCCTCGAGGACGTGCGCCCTCTCCTCTCGGCCCGCTGTTACGAGTGTCACGGTCCGGACAAACAGAAGGGCGGCTTGCGGCTCGACGACAAGCGCGCGGCGATGCGAGGCGGCGACAGTGGACCATCGATCGTGCCGGGCACGAGCGCCCAAAGCCTTTTGCTCCAGCGCGTGGCGGGGCTGAAGGCGGACGAGATCATGCCGCCCAAGGGCAAGCCCTTGTCGAAAGAGGAGGTGAGCCTGCTCAGAGGGTGGATCGAGCAAGGCGCTCCCTGGCCCGACGAAGCGGGGCGTCCTGCCGGGAGTTCCCATTGGGCGTTCCAGCCTCTGCACCCACCAAACCTCCCAGCCGTGGACAGTCCGGTGGAGGGCGCTCCCTTGAATCCCGTTGATCGTTTCGTGCGGGCGAAGTTGAAGGCCGCCGGACTTCGTCCGTCGCGTGCCGCCCGACGAGAAACCTTGATTCGCCGGTTGACGCTGGATTTGCACGGACTGCCACCGAGACCCGATGAAATCGACGCGTTCGTTCGTGATTCCTCGCCGCGGAGTTACGAGGCGCTGGTGGATCGTCTGTTGGCCTCGCCGCGATATGGCGAGCGGTGGGCGAGGCATTGGCTGGACGTGGCGCGGTACACGGAAAGCCAGGGCTTCGAATACGACAAATTGAGGGACAACGCCTGGCACTATCGCGATTATCTCATCGAGAGCTTCAATCGGGACAAGCCTTACGACCAGTTCATGCGCGAGCAGATCGCGGGGGATGTTTTGGACCCCCGCTCGAAAGACGCTCTCATCGCCACCAGCCTGCTGGTCTGCGGCCCGTGGGACGAAGCCGGCAACAGCCAGGCCAACGCCACGCAAAAGGCCATCACCCGGGAGGAAGAAATGGAAGATTTGGTGGGTGTGGTCGGCCAGACCTTCCTCGGGCTGACGGTCAATTGCGCCCGCTGCCATTCCCATAAGTTCGATCCGATCCCGCAGGAGGAATACTATCGCGTGCGCGCGGTGTTCGACGGCATCAAGCATGGGGAACGGGTGATCGCCTCGGAAGAGGAGAAAAAGACCCGCGAGGAGCGCCTGGACCATTTACGACGACTCGGCGGGGAGGCGAGGGAGCGCCGAATGTCCTTCGAAAGTTTGGGCTGGAAACGATGGAGCGCGAGGGTCTCCGTCGAAGCGAGGTCGGCCGAGACCACACCGCCGCTTGTGCCCGTTTGGAAATTTGCGCATGCCGAGTCCGGCGGAGCGTTGCGAGGAGGCGCGGTGGTTGCGAGACAAAGCTTGGTCCTGGACCGTCCCGGGAGTTACTTCCAATCCGACCCATTGGATCGCGAGATTCGGGAAAAGACGCTGGAGGCTTGGGTGGCGCTGGACACCTTGGATCAACGGGGCGGCGGTGTGATTTCGATCGAGAAGGAAGAGGGGCGCGTCTTTGATGCCATCGTCTTTGGGGAGCGGCAGGAGCGCAAATGGATTGCAGGCAGCAGTGGATTTGAGCGAACCCGGGATTTGGAAGCGCCCGAAGAAAGCACCGCGCCAGGGGGGGTGGTCCACATGGCGGCGGTGTACGGCGCCGACGGCACGATCGCTCTGTTCCGGAATGGCGAACCCTATGGCAAACCCTATAAGACGGCCTCGCCACTGCAATCGTATCCCGCGGGAACCTCCCGCATCCTGCTGGGCATGCGGCACAGCGGGGGTGGGAATCCCTACATGACTGGAATCCTTCGCCACGCGGCGCTTTATGATCGCGCCTTAAGTGCGGAGGACGTTCGGCAACTGTTCCGAAGTTCGGCCAATGCGGTGTCGATGGATGAAATCCTGAGCCAGTTGTCCGAGGGGGAACGAGCCGGGCATCGCGCGGCGCTTGAGCGCGAGAAACGGCTGCGCCAGGAGATGGAAAGCGTGCGTCCGTCCCCGGTGAGTTATGTGGGCGCCCGAGTGCAGCCTGCGCCGGCCAGGTTCTTGAAGCGCGGCGATGTCAAATCGCCCGGAGACGTCGTTCGTCCCGGAGCCCTGTCCGTGTTGCTCGGTGCGAACGCTGACTTTGGGCTCGCGGCGGACGCGCCCGAGGGCGAACGCAGGCGGCGGTTTGCGGACTGGCTCGCGGACCCGGCAAATCCACTGCCCGCCCGGGTGATGGTCAATCGGGTATGGCAATGGCATTTCGGCCAAGCCTTGGTTTCGACGCCGAACGATTTCGGCTCCAGTGGAAGCAAGCCCACGCATCCCGAGTTGCTTGATTGGCTGGCGTGTTTTTTCAGGGATCAAGGATGGAGTCTCAAGGCACTGCACAGGGTCATTTTGCTCTCGGCCACCTATCGTCAAGATTCGCATTACGACCCCCATGCGGGCGAAGCCGACGCCGAGAACGGGTTGCTCTGGCGTTTTGCGCCCCGGAGATTGGAAGCCGAAGTCATTCGCGACTCGATGCTGACGGCCTCCGGCGAAATGAACTGGGTCATGGGCGGTCCGAGTTTTCGTCCCTTCGAAGCCCTCAAGTTTCCCGCGAATGCGTATGTTCCGGTGGACAAGACCGGTGCGGATTATAACCGCCGGACGGTCTATCGAATGAACGTGAACTCGGGCAAGGAGCCATTGCTGGACGCGTTGGATTGTCCGGATCCGTCCGTAAAAACCCCGCGAAGGGGATCCACCACCACTCCGTTGCAAGCCCTGGGATTGATGAACAATTCCTTCGTCCTGCGACAGGCCAGGCGTTTGGCCGAACGCTGCGAGGCGAGCGCGGACGGGCGGCCAGCCAGGGCGGTGGACGAGGCCTATCGCCTGGTGCTGGGCCGTCGGCCCACCGAGCATGAGGCTGGGGCCGCCCTCGTCGTGGCGCGGGAACGCGGCCTTGCCAGTGTCACGTGGGCCTTGTTCAATTCGACGGAGTTTGTTTATGCGCGTTGAGGATGCTTCGCCATTGTTGCCGCGCCGGCATTTTCTCTCGGCTTCTGCGGGAGGCCTGGGGGCGGCGGCTTTGAGCTGGCTTTTGCACCATGACGCGTGGGGCTCCGCCGGAGCGGGAGCCGTTCGGAAGCCCCATTTCAAGCCCAAGGCCACGCGCATCGTGCAGATCTTCTGTTGTGGCGGGGTCAGCCATCTGGACACCTTCGACTTCAAACCCGAACTGGAAAAGTGGCACGGCAAGACGCTGGAGGGCAAAGGCGAGAACCTGGGATTCTTCGGTCAGCCGGGCAAGGTGATGAAGAGCCCGTATGCATTCGCGCGGCATGGTCAAAGCGGCGCCTGGGTTTCCAGCCTGCTCCCGAACCTTGGGCAGTGTGTGGACGAACTCGCGTTCGTGCATTCCATGGTCGCCAAGAGCAACAACCACACGCCGGCCACGTTCCAAATGAACAGCGGATTTACCATGAACGGTTTTCCGTCCATGGGCGCATGGCTGAGCTACGGGCTGGGCACCGAAAACGAGAATCTCCCCGCGTTTGTGGTGCTGCCCGATCCACGGGGACTTATCGCGGGCGGGTCCATCAACTGGACCGCGGGGTTTTTGCCGGCCAACCATCAGGGCGTGCCTTTCCGCACCACCTCGAAGGAGCCGGTGGCGGACTTGCACACGCCGAGCTCGATTGAACCCGGCCGGCGCGAGGCCGATTTCCATTTTCTGCACGCGATGAATCGCCATTTTGCGGAGGCGCATCCGGGCGAGGGCGCCTTCGGGGCAAGATTGCGGTCGTATGAACTCGCCGCGCGCATGCAATCGAGCATTCCGGAATCGCTGAACCTCGATGCCGAGCCGGAGTCGGTGAGGCAGCTTTATGGTTTAGCGGAGGAATCGAATCAAGGGTTCGCCCGGAATTGTCTGATGGCCCGGCGTCTGATCGAACGCGGGGTTCGATTCGTGCAAGTGTTCAACGGAGGCGCCTTCGGCAGTCCCCGCATCAATTGGGACGGGCACGAGAACTTGAAGGAGAATCACGACAACCAGGCCCGCACCATGGACAAACCGGTGGCGGCGCTGATCAAGGATCTCAAGCAGCGGGGATTGTTTGAAGACACGGTTTTCCTGTGGACCACCGAATTTGGCCGGGGCCCGGCGACCCAGGGACTGAACGCCACCGGGCGCGACCATCATCCGACCGCCTTCACGTGTTTCCTGGCGGGTGCGGGATTGAAGAAAGGCCTCCGCTACGGCCAGACCGACGAGGTGGGTTACTTCGTTTCTGAAAATCCGGTTTCCATTCACGATCTGCACGCGACGCTGCTGCATTTGCTCGGCATCGATCACGAAAGGCTCACCTTCTATCACAATGGGATCAACCGTCGCTTGACCGATGTTCACGGGAAGGTGCTGCACGGCCTGCTGGCTTGAATTACAATCCTATGAATCCTCCCTCGGACCCATCCCCCACCCAGACCCCCCGGACCAACCGCCGTGCTTTCCTGCGCCGATCCGCCGCCGCCGCCGCCGTCCTGGGATTTCCGGCCATCATCCCCGCTTCCGCCCTCGGACAGGCCGGGCGTCCCTCCGCCAACCAGCGCATTCAAATCGGCGTGATCGGGACCGGCAATCAGGGGTTCAATGACATCCGGTCGATGATCCGGGACGAGCGTGTGCAAATCGTGGCGGTGTGCGATGTGAATCGCGAGAGCGGCGGATATTGGAACGGGGCCGTCGGCGGGCGCGAACCGGGACGGCGGTTGGTGGAGGAGCACTACGCCAAGGCCAGTCCCTCGGGGTCCTATCGTGGCTGCGACACGTATGTGGACTTTCGGGAATTACTGGCCCGGCGGGACATTGACGCGGTGCAGATTGTGACGCCGGACCACTGGCACGCGGTGCAAGCGATTGCCGCGTGCAAAGCGGGCAAGGACGTGTATTGCCAGAAGCCGCTGGCGCTGACCATCGCCGAAGGGCGGGCCATGGCCAAGGCCGTCAAGAAGTACCAGCGCGTTTTCCAGACCGGCAGCCAGCAGCGTTCCGAGCGAAATTTCAGGCACGCCTGCGAGCTCGTTCGCAACGGAAGGCTTGGGACATTGAAAACCGTGAAGTGCGGCCTCCCTTCGGGGCACCCCGATTACGGAAAGACCGGCCAGCGCAAGGCACCCGAACCTGTGCCGGAGGGGTTTCACTACGACCTCTGGCTGGGGCCGGCCCCGGCGGCACCCTACGCGCCCGCTCGGTGTCATGTGAATTTTCGATGGAACCTCGATTACTCCGGTGGGCAGTTGACCGACTGGGGCGGGCATCATCCTGACATCGCGCAGTGGGGGATGGGGACGGAGCGGACCGGGCCGGTGGAGATCAAGAATGCGCACGGCAAGTTTCCGCCCCGGAGCGATCTCTGGAACACGGCCACCGAGTATAGCTTCGAGTGTGTTTACGCGAACGGGGTGCGGCTGTTGATCTCGGACAAGTTCGAGATGGGAGTGACGTTCGAGGGCACGGAAGGAAAGGTTTACGTGTCGCGGGGCCGCCAGCGGACCGAGCCCGAGTCGTTGTGGAGTTCCACCATGGGAGAACGTGAAACGCGTTTATACGAAAGCCGGGATCATTTCCGAAACTTCATCGATTGCGTGCTCTCGCGAAAGGAGCCGGTCGCGCCGTGCGAAGTCGCGCACCGCTCGATCACGCTGGCTCACCTGGGAAATATCGCCATGCAATTGGGACGTGATTTGAAGTGGGATCCCAAGAAGGAGCGATTCGTGAAGGACGACGAGGCGAACCGCATGCTCAGCCGCCCGCATCGGGCGCCTTGGACGATTTGATGAAGCTGGTGCGTTGGAGTGACGTTGCTGGAGCTGCCAGGACCGACCGTGCCGGGACTCACCGAAGTTCACGCCCGAGGTGGGCGAAGTAAAATCGCCGCCACCGCTCCGTCCCGTCCGGCCATGGGAGGATCCACCGCGTGCTTGGGCAAGGAGGCAAGGATTCCCGCCAAAGTCCGAGATTGCATCGTCCTTCAGCCTTCGTAAATATCGGCTCCCGCGTTTTGCATCCGCGTCTGACTATGGCTCAATCGAATCCCTACCGGTTTTGTTTCGGACCTTGGAATATCAGCGAAGGCCAGGATCCTTACGGCCCGCCCACGCGGCCACCCCAGTCATTCGACTGGAAACTGGCCGAACTGAAGAAGCATGGCTATGACGCCATGATGTTTCACGACGACGACGCGGTGCCGGATATCGACGGCAAATCCTCCGCACAGGTCTTGAAGGAGGCGAAGGCGCTGAAGAAGCGGCTGGACGGAGAAGGGATCAAGGCCGAAATGGTGGCTCCCCGGCTGTGGTTCAGTCCGAAGACCATCGACGGGGCTTACACCAGCAACGACAAGAAACACCGGCAGTACGCCATCGATCGATCCAAACAGTCCATCGACATCGCGCGGGCCATGGGAACCGATTTGCTCGTGTTGTGGCTGGCGCGGGAGGGAACCTATCTGCGCGAGGCGAAGAACGGGCGTCGCAGCGTGGATCTGCTGGTGGAAGCACTGGACGCGATGCTCAAACACGACTCGCGCATCCGGCTGGCGATTGAGCCCAAGCCGAACGAACCGATGGATCACGCCTACATTCCAACGATTGGCCACGCCCTCGCGCTGGCCCAACTCGCGGTGGACCCGAAACGCGTCGGTTGTTTGATTGAATCCGCCCACGCGATTTTGGCGGGGCTTGATCCTGCCGACGAAATTGATTTCGCGATGTCTTTTGGAAAACTCTGGTCGCTGCACCTGAACGATCAGAATGGTTTGAAGTTCGACCAGGACAAGCCGTTTGGGAGCAACAATCTTCGCGTGGCTTTCAATCAGGTGCGAGCCCTGGAGCGCAATGGCTATGGGAAAAAGGGCGAATTCGTGTGTTTCGACGTGCATCCGTTTCGAACGACGCATCCGGAACATTGGCTCGATCATTTGAACAACAGCCGGCGGACCTTTTTGAAGCTTCTTGAAAAAGCGCGGAGTTTCGACAATGCGGCGGCTTCAAGGCTGGTGGCGCAGCGCGATTACCAGGCGCTGGATCAAATGGTGATTGAGCACTTGTTGGGCAAGTCAGGATGATGCCGCGGGGCGTCGATGGACGGCGGCGCCACGACTATGCCGGGCCGGAATGATCGATTCTCGGGTTCGCTCAAGGGCAGTGTTGTTTTCTGCTTGGCCCTCGCGGTCCTGGAACTTCTGGATTTCCTTCGCCTTTATCCCCTCGATACCTTGGGGATTATCCCAAGGGAATGGGTGGGCCTGCGTGGAATCCTCTTTGCTCCTGTCCTGCATGGGGGATTTGGACATTGGGCGGCCAACGCCCTTCCTCTGGTGGTCTTGCTGACACTCCTGGGGGCGGATCCCAAGTTACGTCCGGCAGCGGCGTTGCTTTGGATCTGGGTGTGGAGCGGATTGGGGACTTGGCTCATTGGAAGGGGGGCACCATTCATTTGGGGGCGAGTTCCATCATTTTTGGCGTGGCGAGTTATTTGATCGTAGCGGGGTTCTTCGCGCAGACTTGGAGATCCATTGGAGTTGCGCTGGTTGTCTTGGTGGGGTTTGGGGGCATTTTTTACGGAGTGCTTCCGCAGGAGGGCAGGATATCCTGGGAAGCTCATTTGAGCGGTGCTTTGGCGGGGGTTTGGACGGCCTGGCGGTTATTGAAGTAGGTCGAAGTCGTTCCGGACTGAACGCTGTTGTGGGCAAGGCGGAGAGGAATCTCCTTAACTGTTGACGTGGGGCGGCTGGATTTCTGCGGGATGCAGCCAGGGGAGGTTCGACGCCGTTTCTTGAGGCGGGCGAGCTTTTCGGAAGAGAATTGGGGGAGGCGGAGGCCCAAGTAAGGGAGAAATTGGATTGCCTTTCGACGCGACCCTGTTTGACATGGCTTCATGCATGCTTCAAATCGAATGATTGCCTCGTTACTGCTGGCCGGAAGTTTGTTGCTGGGAGGGTCGGGAAGCGCCGATGTGCCGGAGGAAATGGTTGCTTCCGCGACTCGATTTCTCGCCGCTCTGACTTCGGATCAACGCAGCAAGGCTTTGTTTCCTAATTTCGGTGACGACGAGAGGAAGAACTGGGCTTTCATTCCGAAGGCGAGGAAAGGATTGCCCTTGAAGGAAATGACGCCCGCCCAACGAGCGCTGGCTTTAGGAATTGTTTCGACGGGATTGAGCCAGCACGGGTTTTTGAAGGCGATGACCGTGATCAGCTTGGAGGATATTCTCAACGAATTGGAGCAGGGCAAAGGGCCTGTCCGCGACGCGGAACTTTATTTTGTCTCTGTGTTCGGGGAGCCAGCGCGGGGAAGGGCGTGGGGTTGGAGGTTCGAGGGGCATCACTTGGCTTTGAATTACACCGTGACGGCTGCTGGCAAGGTCAGCATGACCCCTTCCTTTTTTGGTTCCAATCCGGCGAAGGTTTTGGCTGGGATTCGAACTGGGTTGCGGACTTTGGATGGGGAGGAGGATGAGGGGAGGAAGTTGGTGAAGATGTTCAAGCCGCATCAGCTCAAAGTGGTGGTGATCGACACGGCCGCTCCCAAGGACATCTTGAGCGAGTCGTTCAGAACGGCCAGCCGTTTGAGTCCGCCGGGCCTCGGCTGGGGCGAGATGAGCAAAGAACAACGAGATCAGCTCAAGAAGTTGGTTCGGGTTTATTTGTTTCGGAATCGGCCGGAAATTGCCGAGCGAGATTGGAAGCGACTGGAAGCGGCGGGTTGGCGGAGTGTGCATTTTGGCTGGGCGGGCGGATTCGAGCCCGGTCAGGCGCATTATTACCGAGTTCAAAGCGACACTTTCTTGTTGGAATACGACAATATCCAGAACAACAACAACCACATCCATTCGGTGTGGCGTGACTTTTCGAATGATTTTGGATTGGACTTGCTGAAGGAACATTACGAGACTACCCCACATAAATGATTGGTGGCCCAACGGTTAAGGTAACGCGAAGTCCTGAAAATACTCATTTTAGCCCTTGACGGTTGCTTGAAACTTCTTTAAAAATCCCCTCCGTAAAGACCAGATTGTAGCGAAGCTCAGACCAAACTGCTCTTCCACAACAAGTTTAACGCAATATGACTACCGCAAAGCACGGCTTACTGAAAACAATCGTGGCAATCGCTGCGACCACAGCTGCGTGGACTGCTGCGAATGCGCAAGGCCAGCTTGAGATTGTTTACAACAATTCATCTGTACCCCTTAATGCGAGCTACGGCAGCGCCTTGGAGTTCGGCGATCAGGTTTCCCTTCAGGGATTGAACCGGGATCTTTATCGCTTTGAGTTTGAGTACAACGCGAGTCTGGCACCGGCTGCATCCAAGCAGGGCTTGGTGCGGATGTATGCGAATGATGGTCCGGGAGGCGCTCCGGGGACATTGCTCTTCGAGACTGATCCATTCGCGCTTCCTACGGGTCAAGGGACGTTGGACTTTTCCCAGATTGGAGGGGTAAAGCTGCCGAATCAATTGACTTGGACCTTGGCCACCTCCGGTTTAAGCGGTAGTGAGAAATTCGAGGTCCAACTTTTCAGTCCTCCGTCGGCCGGAAAGAGCGCCGATGATTTTTGGCAGAAGAATGCCTTCGGCGGTTGGACCTTGACGGTTCTGAGCAGTGCCGCTGGATCGGCTCCTGCGAATTTCAGCGCGAGGATTACAGCGGTTCCCGAACCCACAACGATGGCGTTTGTGTTGGGTGGACTCGCTCTGATGGGAGTAGCCGGTTATCGCCGCAAGAATTCCTAGTTCAAAGCTTCGCCAGCCTTTCAAGCAGCGTGGACGCAAGTCCGCGCTGTTTTTTTTGGGGGGGCGGGTCGAGATCTTGAGGACGGACGGAGGAAGAATCTGAGGCAGTTCTTCTTGAGGCATGATCCTGGAAACGGCCATGGCCTTCATGAATCTGCGCGAGGACCCGGCGATCAGGCCGTTCTGCCCAACTCGACGGATCACCTCATCGGATAAGCCTCGTCGCGCATCGCGGATTTCTCGCTCAAGCCTTTGCGCACCTTCGACACGCTCCACAAGCTCCGTTTAGGTTAAGGAGTCACAGGAGGTTTTCGATCAGCATGAGCTCTTCCCGGCGGAGCCGGGAGATTGGAATTTCCTTGGCTCGCACCTGAGCTTCACTTCGATTGCCGGAGGCGGCGAGGACGGCGGCATGGACCGCACGCCATGCCGGAGGAGCTTTGGGCCAATCGATCTTTAGTCCGGCATAAACCTGCGCGGCCTTTTCGGGTTCAGAATGCCGAAGATAGGCAAGAGCCAAAGTGGTCCTAAAGGAGAGCCAGTCGGGATTGGCCGACACGAGTTTTTCCGCGATGGCGGATGAATGGATCAAGTCCTGGTTGGCGAGCAATTGGAGGTAGGCGAGATCGTTCTGAGGTTCCAGATCCGAGGGGAATTTCTGAGTCATTTCACGAACGAGCTCGATCAGAGACGAGAGTTTCCCCTCCAATTCCAGGATGCGTAGGAGCGCGAGATAAACGGGTTTGGAAGAGGACTCGGTTTTTTTCAGCGCCAGCAAGGTTCGCTTGGCGTAGGCCGTCAACCCGAGCTTCTCGAGATATTGAAACTGGAACCACAGCTTCGCGGGATCTTGGCCGGCGGCTAGGTGGCTGGCGGGGGGTGTTTTCGTGGTTGTGCTGGCGCTTTCTGTGTCGGGTTCCGCGGTGTTGGATCGGCTGGCGGCACTGGATTCGACGTATCCGAAACCTTGGATCTGGCGGGAGGCTTTGAATTTGTGGTCTCGCCACGCATGGGTGGGAATAGGAGTTGGGGCGTTTGAGTCGGGGGTAAACCCGGGCAAGACATACTTTGGGGAGGTGGCTTTGCGCCATGTGGAAAACGATTACCTGCAAGGGTTGTGTGAATCCGGCTTGTGGGGGATGGCGGGAGTGTGGGTGTGGATTGGCCTTTGGGGAGTGAACATTTTCCGCGGCGCTCGAACGGGATTATTTCGGGATGGAGTGGCGGAGGCGGGTCTGGTCGCGGCACTGGGGGCGTTGGCGTTTCACAGTTCACTCGATTTTCCGATTCAAATTCCCGCCCTGCTTTTTTTGGCTGCCGCGCTTGCTGGGCTGCTGCGGGGGAGCGCGGCTCGATTCCGAGGGGAAGACTTTCCCGCGTGCACGTCGGGGAGGGTGGGGAAGCTTGTGATGCTGGGAGTTTCACTCTGGGTTGGGGCTGGCGCTGTGGGTCAGCTCGTTTCATTCGGGTACTGGCAGACTGCCTTGCGAGAGGCGGATCCTGGAAAGCGGCTGGGATTGATCGAAGCGTCTTTGGGGTGGTGGCCCTGGGAGTGGAAGCGTCAAGTGGGGGCGCTCAGGACGTCGGCAGAGGTTGTGCGCGCCGCTGAATTGGGAACGAGATCTGAGCTTTGGGAACCTCACCGACGGACCATGCAGAGGTATTTGGGGTGGCGTCGGCTGGACTGGCAATCGCGACTCGAACTACTGGCCCATGACGCGGAGTTTCGCCGGGATGTGGAATCGCTTCGCGAGGCGGCTCAACTTGTGTTGCGGATCAATCCACGGAACGCGCGGCTCCATCTGGAGGCAGGCCGGATCTTAGGGCTGAGGGATGCTCGGAGCGCGGCCGAGATTCTTCGGAGGGCGCCGAAGACGGCTGCGCTGCAGCAGGAGTTTTTGGACCTTGGATGGAAGCTGGAAGGGAACAGCGACCGGTTGTGGGAGTTGATCCTTCCCGGTGTGGAGGGATTGAAGGCACTCGCTGAGTTTGCCTTTGAACGCTCATTGCCTGGCTTGGCGTCCCTGGCCCTTGAAAGGATTCCCGACGGCGAGGTGGACTGGGAATGGAAATGCGCGGGGTGGCTGAGAGCTGGCCAGCCTGAGTTGGCGGCCCGGTCGGTGCCCAAAGATGGAGGCTTGCGCGGGGAGTATTGGCGAAGCCGAGCCTTGGTGGCGCAGCGCCGGGCGGTGGAGGCTTGGAAGGCGATGGATCGAGTTTTGAAGGAGACTTCACGAGCCGAGGGATTGGCAGGATCGGGATTCGAGGAACTCACCTTGCTGGAGCGGAGCGCTGACTGGTGGGAACGGTGGAAAAGAGGACCGCGGGACGTTACGCTGGCCAGGATTGTGGCGGGATGGCTCGTCGCGAATGCTTCCCGTGCAGAATCCGCCTCCCAAATTCGAGAAATCACCACCGCCTACCCGACTGACCTGGCAGTATTGAGGTCGGAATACGATTACTGGGTGAATCGGAACGATGGGGAGCGTGCCGTGGCGGCGAGTTTGAAGTGGGTTGAAATCTGGATGTCCAGACCGGATCCATCGGCTCGGAAACGCTGAGGAGCAAGTGATGCATTTCGCGCGCGAGTGCGAGGTTGCCCGACGCGGCTGAATGGCCGTTTCGAGGATCAAGCGCCGCGGGCCGGCGGTGGCAAACGAATGGATCTCGAGGCGCGAGTGTGGCCGCCATGCGCCTCAGGATTTCGTGGGATGGTCCGGTCCGCTGGACGGGCTTGCGCCGAGTTGGCGGATCCCATCGATGATGTAGAGCACACCTGAGGCTCCGGTGGTGAGGGCTGCCGCCAAGGACCAGGGGCGGATCCAGGCGGGGTTCCATTGGAGCAGGACCCAGAAAATGCAGCACATTTGGCAAACGGTCGCGATTTTGCCCAGGAAATGGGGTTTGACGCGAACGTGGCCGCACGTGAAGTGGATGACGGCGAGTCCGATCAAGAGCAGGACGTCGCGGCTGAGCACGGTCAAGAGCAGCCACGTGGGCAGCGGCGCCAGATGGGGATGCTGCAAGGCGGTCAGCAAGGCGAGGCCCATGACGAGAAGCAGTTTGTCCGCCATGGGGTCCAGCACGGATCCAAGTTTGCTGCGCTGGTTATAGCGCCGGGCAATGTATCCATCGACGGCGTCGGTGATGGCGGCGATGGCGAAGCAGGAGAGGGCGAGTTGACGCTGCCATTCGGCGCCGGTCCGGCTGTATTCGAAGAGAACCGAGGCGAAAATCGGAACGAGCAGGACGCGGGCGATGGTGATCTTGTTGGCGGTTGTCATCATGAGGCTGGTCCGGCCTGTTTGCGCGTCAAGATCCCGGCGCGGCTGTAAGCCGAATTCTGTTCCGGTCGCGATTCGTGAGAACCGCGAACAGCGAAGATCATTCGTCTGAGCGGCCGGTACCCGAAACCCGGCGTGAGCCTGAAGCGGGCCGCTTCGAAGGTTTCCTATTTGGCCTTGCACCCCCGCGGGGTTTTCCGTGCCTTTCCGATTACTCGGAAAGCGGTGGGCTCTTACTCCGCCGTTTCACCCTTGCCAGCCCGAAAGCTGGCGGTTTTTTTTCTGTGGCACTTTCCGTGTTTGAAATCTTTCGATTCCAAGCCCCGCGCGTATCCGCGTGTTAGCGCGGTTGCGCGGCTGGGCGCCCTGCGGTGTTCGGACTTTCCTCCCCCGGCGCGAGCCGGAAGCGATCCTCCGCCGCGCCGGGATCACAACGCGCAACTTACAGTAACGTTTTCCACTCGAAGTCGCAAGAGCGGGTTGGTTTTACAACTTGAATCCGGCGTGTGCTGATGGTTCGCTTCTTCATCATCATGGGATGGAAGAGTTTAGGTTGGTTTCAAACGTGGTGAAATCCCGGTTTGGGCATGCGAATTGCTCTCAGACATTTCATGATGTGGTTACGGCATGGGCTGGGCGGGGGAGAGGGCGGGTCGCCTGGATGTTGGTTGCCTGGCTTTTGGCGCCGGGCTTCGAGGGGCATGGGGCGGTCGATTATGTCCATTTGGCATGGGACGCGAATACCGAGACCAACGTGGCCGGGTATCGACTTTATTACGGGGTTCGAGGGGAGGCAGTCACCAACAGGGTCGACAACCGGAAAGCGACGACGAGGAGGCAGGATGGGTTGCGTGCCGGGGCCTCCTATTTCTTTTTTGTCACGGCCTATTAGGACAAGGATTTCGAGAGTGATCCGTCGAATGTGGTGCTCTGGACCGCTCCCACGGCGGCGGAAGGGTTGGGGCACGGGGCAGGAGTGACGCTTTGGTAGCGGGGCGGAACTGAGCCTTCGACCTACGTGGTCAAACGGTCTGATCGGAAAGAAGGTGGATTTGAAGCTTTGGCGACCAACAATGTTCCCTCGTTTGAAGATGGCACGGCGGAATTGGGGCGAACGTATTTTTACCGGGTTCAAGTCAGGAACAGCGCGGGTGAGAGTCAAGATTCGGACGTGGTGGAGGTGCGGCCCCTGGCCGGGCCATCGACGCTGTCAGCGGAAGGGAGCCAGGGGAGCATTCGATTGTCCTGGTCGCCGCTGGAGGGTGCTCGGGACTACACCCTTGTGCGTGCGGAGACGGCAGGAGGGCCGTTTACCGCGATTGCCACGGGCGTTTTAGGATTGGGGTACGAGGATCGCGCGGTGGAGATTGGGAAGCGATACTTTTACCGGGTTCAAGCTCAGAAGAGCCCCGGAGTTTATTCGGGGTTTTCGGGGCTGGTGATGGCGCAAACCGCGCCCCCTGCCCCGCATCCTCTCGAGGTGGAACTCTTCGCGGGCGGAACCGTGAGATTGCGCTGGACGGCTTTGTCAGGGGTTGCGGACGAGTTTGTGGTGGAGTCTTCCGCGGATGGTGTTGGGTATTCGGAATTGGCGCGAGTCGAGGGCACGCAACGATCCGCCGTCTTGGGCGGCTTGGGGAATGGAACGGTTCGATTCTTTCGGATGCATGCGGCCAATGCTTCGGGCCGATCGACAGATTCGGTGGTGCGGAGGATCGAGTTTCCCACTTGGGCAGCCAATGTGGTCTTTGCTCCCGAAGCGGGAGCGAAGTTGCTTCCGGGTTATGTTCTCGACTCGGGGAAACCCTTCGGAGCGACGGCGGAAGGTTCGAAATTGGGCTGGCGGGTGGATCAGAGTGAACGGGTGGCGAAGCGCTCTGCATTGTTTGCTCCGGATGTCCGGTATCAGGGTTCGATTTTGGTGGAAAAGAGCGCGGTTTGGGAACTGGAAGTGCCTTGGGGAAGCTATCGAGTGCGGTTGGTGGTGGGAGATGCGGAGACGCCGCAAGCGACGCATCAGTTTCTCCTTGAGGGACTGCCGACTTCCGAAGTGGAGACCGGCATGGAAGCGCCATGGGCCGAGATTGAGATGAAGCTTTTTGTTCAAGACGGAAGGCTGACGCTGGCACCCGGACCTGCTTCGATTCATTCGCGCCTTTGCTTTATCGATGTTTTTGCGGAGGCACCCTC
>Ga0194131_10004472_pt1 | contig 21064 bp, 14 predicted proteins | sample TA2KigO120mmetaG_FD_148631 | JGI IMG/M metagenome (GOLD analysis project Ga0194131, IMG submission 148631) | Freshwater microbial communities from Lake Tanganyika, Tanzania - TA2015053 Kigoma Offshore 120m | ecosystem: Environmental > Aquatic > Freshwater > Lake | place: Tanzania: Lake... | reverse complement strand
GAGAGTTGGCCGCTGCATCGCAACTGGGCGATCCTCTTCGTCCTCGGCACGGTCGGCTCGCTCGTCTGGTACATCGTCGCATGCTTCGACGCCGTCGATTGGCCCGGCGGCTCGAGCCTTCCGGGCATCACCTTCGGCATCGTCGGCGGCGTCATCATTTTGTTCGAGATGGTGCTGTGGCTTCGCCGCAAGGTGCGAACATGGCGCGTCGGCTCCGCGCAGAGTTGGTTGCGCGCCCACATCTGGCTCGGCCTGTTGTCCTTGCCACTTCTGATCCTCCACAGCGGCCTGCGCTTTGGCGGTACCCTCACCACCACGCTCATGATTTTGTTCATTCTGGTAATCGCCAGCGGCATCTGGGGACTGACCCTGCAAAACCTCCTGCCGCGCATGAAAGTCGACGAAACGCCCGGCGAGACCACCTACGTCGCCATGGAGCAGGTAGTTGGTCAATTGTTGACCGAAGGGGACGAGCTGATCGCATCCGTCTGCGGAGCAAAGCCGGATGCCGCAGGTGAAGAACAAGGGGATGCCGGCGTTCCGGTGATCGTCGGCGTCGGAAGACGCTCGGCGACGATGCGGCCTGCCGGCGTAATTGCCGAGACGGAGCCGTTGGCCGAGTTCTATCGCGAGCAGGTTGTGCCGTTCTTGCGCGAAGGAACGGCGCTCGATTCACCTCTGGCGAATCCAGGCACTGCGGGCGTGGTTTTTCAGAACCTCAAGGCACGTCTGCCTGCGGCTGCTCACGATGTCGTCGACGCCCTTGCCGACCTGTGCGATCTGCGCCGCCAGTGGGATCGTGAGGCTCGCTTGCAGTTTTGGCTGCACAATTGGCTCTGGGTTCACTATCCGCTGTCGGTGGCGCTGGTGGTGCTAATGATCGTGCATGTTGTGACGGCACTGAAGTATTGGTGAGTGGGGAGAACCAAATGCCGCGGCTCGCACTGGATTGCCATAAGCAGGTCGATGAGATTCACGCCTGGAAAGAGCGTATCGGCGCCGCCGCGCTTGTGGTTTGTATCGTGTGGGTTGCCGCGAATTTTGCGTTCAGCGAGCAACGCGATTTTCACGCTTCGCGCGGACCGGTCGCCGGCTTGCATCAGATGTGGGAGACGCAATGCAACGCCTGCCATACGCCCTTCGTGCCGATACGCAGTCATTCCTGGCAGGCGCTGTTTCTGGGCGACGTTCAGGCCAGCTCGCAAAAATGTCAGACCTGCCACGAAGGAACGACGCATCATGCCGGCCAACATCCGGAGTTGTCGTGCGCATCGTGCCATCGCGAGCATCGAGGGCGGGATGCATCGCTGGTTCGCCTCACGGATCGCGACTGTACGCAATGCCACAATGATCTCGCCGGTCATCATGCCAAAAAGCCGGCCTTTGAGCTGACGGTGTCACGTTTCTCCGCTCAGGGGCATCCGGAGTTCCGCTCGATCAAGAATGATCCGGGCAAGCTCAAGTTCAATCACGAACTCCACCTCCGCGCCGGCATGGCCCCCGGCACCGGCGGCGGCGCGCTGATGACACTCGGCAAAATCCCCGAACCGCTGCGAAAGCGTTATCGCGATCAGCAGTCCACTAAGCACGACGACGCGCCGGTGCAACTGCAATGCGCCTCGTGCCATCAACTCGACGCCGGCGATCTCGGCTTGCCCGGTACACGCAGTGCCGGCGCGTACATGTTGCCGATCGCGTACGAGAATCACTGCCAGGCGTGTCATCCGCTCACGATCGAACGCAAGGGGCCCGACGGACTCTTGACCATCCCGCATCGACTCGAGCCGAATCTCATTCACGATCTGATGTTCAATCACTTCACGGCGCAAGCGGTGCGCGGCCAACCGGGCCTGCTCGATCGCAAAGTCGATCGGGTATTGCCGGGAAAGCTAACCAACGCGCTCGACACGACATTGCGGGAAGTGATCGACAAGAACGTCGAACATGCGGAGAAGGATCTTTACCTGAGCAATCGGCTCTGCGCGGAATGCCATTACTTCGACGGCAAGCCCGTTCCGCAAGCGGTGCAGGCCGGCAAACGCCCGGAGCTTCAGACTGCGCCGACGAAAGTGCCGGCAGTTTGGCTACAGCATGCGAAGTTCAACCACACCGCCCATCGAGCCATGGAATGCGCGGCGTGTCACGAAGCGGCATCGCGTTCGAAGACGCATACCGATGTGCTGATCCCAGGCCGAGACAACTGCGTGCAATGCCACGGCCCGACGACCTCGGCCGGCACGCCCGGCGCCCGCTTCGCCTGCACGCAATGCCACCAGTACCACAACGGCGACCACGCCGCCCAAGGCATCGGCGCCGCCCGCCGCAATCCACGAGCCGGCCACGCTATCGACGCTTGGATTCAAGCCAAGTAAGCGCCGCCCCGGAACATCCGCAATTCGACAAAGGAGAAATGCCTGCCGTGCCTGCATCTCTGAAGTGCGCCGAATCGGCCAAGGCAACGGGGCTTCGCTACTTCGACAGGCAGATGGAACGGTCCGATTCCCGAGAACTGAATCGCTCACGGCGCCGGCACAGCTCCACGACGCGCTGATTCGGCAGCTCGAAGGACCAGGTCCGTGATGTCGATGGCGGCTTGCAGGTGAAGCGGCGTCAACGCCCCGAGGTCCATCGCTTGGAGTTCACGGTGTCGGCTGGCGGCGGGCAAGTTGTTCTCGCCCGGCTTCGAGAATCCGAGGACGATTTGGTACCCGTGGGCTTTCGCGATTGCGGCGATTCCTGCCTGCATTTCCCCCCCAGAGCGTCTTGGTGTTCTCCTCTTGTCGCTTTTCAAGCAGTTGAACGACTTCCTTGCTCAGTTCTTCCAAGCCTTGCTTTTTCGCCTTGATCGCATTCTCGAGCGCGCGTTGCCGATCGGGGTCCGTTGTCGTCCGCAATTCGCGTTGAAGCGTTTCGACGTCACCTTGCAACGGCTTCGCCTTGTTCTTGTAGGGCATCAGGTGAGCTTCCAACTCTGCCCTGATTTGCCGCGCACGCGAGTATTCTTTCAGGAAAGCGCCGACATTGACGATGGCAACGCGCGTCGGCGAGACATCTTTCGCTCGACCGCCCTCGACGGATTGCGGCACAAGCCGATGGCCGCCACACAAAAGGACGAGGATCGCACCGGCAAATGCTATGAGCCAAGTGCTTCCATTCATGCGGTTCGTTCCTCCGGACGCCACCATGACGCGCCCCATGGGACCCGTCAATGTCGTTTGCCTGTTTTTGTGGTGCTCTGGGACGGCTTGTGAAAAATCGGCGACTTCGGTACGGATGGATGCTCCAAGATCGCGCACCGAAATCATGTGGCGTAAGGGAGGATGGGTTGTATACGGGCAAGTTGCGAGATTGGCTAAGCTCACTCTCGCCGTGGGAGAGGGCTGCCCTGGTGATTTGGGGGGCTGTCCTGCTGGCGGTTTGCGTGCGCGCGTTCATCGCGCCTCAGACCCGCACTGTGTATCCGATCTACCGTGCGTCGGCCGACCTGTGGTGGGCGGGGGGCGAGTTGTATGAGCCGGCGCGCCCGGCATGGGCCGCGGATGGATATCGCTACAGTCCGACGAGCGCGATTCTGTTCAGTCCGTTCGCGTTGTGCTCGGATGCCCTGGGCGGCGTGCTGTGGCGGCTCTTCAACGTCCTTTGCTTTGCGATCGGCGTCGAGTGGTTCGCGCGAAGCGCTCTGCCGATGCCGCTCTCGGGCGGTCAGCGTGGTCTGCTGTGGCTCTTGATGTTGCCGATGACGCTTCAAAGCGTCGGCAACGGGCAGGTAAACCTCCTCGTTGCGGGGGCGATGCTCGGCGCCGTGGCCGCGGTCAAGGAAGAACGCTGGATACTCGCGTCAAGCCTGCTCAGCATCGCCATCGTCTTCAAGCTGTATCCCCTGGCGTTGGCGATGGTACTGATCGTTCTGTATCGGCGCGCGTTGGCCTGGCGTCTGGTCGTGGCGCTCGCCATGGCCTTCGGATTGCCGTTCGTCTGTCAAGCACCGAGTTACGCGGTCGATCAATACGTCAAGTGGATCACCGCGCTGGCAGCGGAAGATCGCTCGGCCATCACGCTCGATCATATGTACCGCGACGTTTGGCTACTGATTCATCTCTACGATGTGCCGATCAGCCGACCGGTGTACGGAGCGATGTGCGTGGCCGGCGGCGGAGTTGTCGCCTGGCTGTGCTGGCGAGGGCAGCGAGATGGCTGGCCAACGGGCAAGCTATTGACGCACGCACTGGCCTTGTCAACAACGTGGATGATGCTGTTCGGGCCTGCCACCGAATCGAGCAGTTTCGCGCTATTTGCGCCGAGTTTCGCCTGGTCGATGCTTGAAGCAGCGGCGAGCACCGAACGATCCGCTCGGCATGGCTTGCTTTGGAGCAGCGCGGCAATATTTTTTGTGGCAGTCGTAATTGGCGGCGTCGTGCCGAGTTGGCGATTACATTCCGCGGGCGTCCACGTGTGGGCGAGCCTGTGTTATTGCGCGTATCTGATGGCAGAGTCATGGCGATCGGACGCGGTTCGTCACGCAGCGACTCAAAACGCCGCGGCGTGATTCGCGTTTGAGATCCACGGAGGGAGTTTCGTGCCAGAAAAGGAACCGCTCGAGCGCTGGGACTTCTATGGCGTCGGACTGTACACGCTCGCGCTCTACGCGATCGTGTTGGCGGTCGGCGGGCCGTTGACGCTGCATGAAGGGGTGCTGTCGCAGACGACGAAGGCAATGCTTGCGAACCACGACTGGGTGGTGCCTCGCTATGGCGACGCACCGTGGCTGGAACGTCCGCCGTTGCCTCAGTGGATCGCGTGCGCCATCTGTGCAGTTCTCGGACATTGCGACGCCGAATGGAACGTGCGCATCGGGCCGGCGCTGGCGGGACTCGTGACGGTGCTATTGACGACCTGGCTGGCAGGCCGGCTGTTCGGCCGCGGCATCGGCGTCTTGAGCGGACTGGCCCTGGCAACCATGTACAACTTCGTTCGCTATTCGACGCTGGCCGAGGCGGACATCTTTTTGGCGCCAATCGTGGCCGGCACGCTCGCCTGTTTTGCGCTCATTGAGGTTTCGGATTCTGCACAGACCGACCCGGACGCAGACGCATCGCTCTGGTCCATCGCCAAACGATTTTTTGTCGGCCGGCCCTGGCTGGTGCTTGGCTTTTTCGTGCTGTTGGGCATGACGAACCTGGTCAAAGGGCTCGTCTTCGGAACCGTGATCGTGCTGGCCCCGATCGCCGTGTATCAGCTCTGGAACGACCGCGTGTCCAAGGTCGCCATGTTTTTTGGTCTCTTCGCCTGGGCAGTGGTGGCCAAGCTCACGGGGTTGCGATCCGCCATCGGTCTGGGACCGATCGTGTTGTTCATGCTCTGGAACATCGGGCTGTTTGCACGCTACATCTGGCTCTGGGGCTGGCTGGCGTTCTTCGCCGTCGCGCTGCCCTGGCCGATCCTTGCGTATCTTCAATATCCCGATGCGATCGAAGTCTGGACGTTCGATCTCGTTGGGCGACTGAGCGGAAACTACCTGGGCGAGCCAATCTGGTATTACTTCCAGTGCCTGGCCTGGGTGCCGCAACCGTGGTCGATCGCGGCAATCGTGGGCTTGGCGACCACGTGGCGGTCGGCCTGGCAGGAAGGCGGCAAGGCGGAACGGTTCATCTGGTGTTGGGCGTTCATGCCGCTCCTGGTGTTCAGCCTCTCGGACGGCAAGCACCATCATTACATGCTGCACTACTTGGCGCCGTGGGCCATCCTGGCGGCGCACGGGATGGCATGGATGTGGCGGAAGATCGCCGAACGGCAGTCGGTCGTCGGGCCGATCGCGGCCACCGTTGCCGGTTTCGGGCTGCTTTTCGCCGTCTACGTAAGCGGCTTCTATTTCAAGGGAACCTACCTGCACCGGTCGCGCGAGGACACGGCTTTCTTGCACGAAGCCCGCCGCATGGTGCCGCTCGATCAGCCCTTGATGATCAACTCAGCCGACGAAGCGCTGGAAGGCCTTCGAATGCAATTCTACATCGGCGACACGGTGTACTTTCTGCACAACCTGAGCTTCGTGCTTGATGATCGCGTCCGCACGTCCGATGTTTACGTCGTCACGCGCTTCAATCGAAAAGCGGAGCTGGACAAATACGGACACGCCGAGCCGATCCTGCGTTGCAAGCAGAGCCGGCGCGAGCAATCGGAGGCCGACCGCTGGACACTCTTCCGCGTGCATCTTCGCGACGACGTGCCGCGCCGAAGTGTCCGCGTGCCGATTTCGCCGATGCAGGCGATGTACCGTGCGGATGGCCCGCGGCTGGATTGAGCGCCGATTGCGGCGCTGTTGTAGGGTGGGTGAAACGCACCGCGGGGGACCGGTGCGTTTCACGCACCCTACGCACGCCGGCGGCGCATCTGTTCAAGGTAGCGGGCTCGCATTTCTCCCAGCTCTGAATCGTAGCGGCCATCCTTGAAGTCGGGAAAAGTCCATTCGAACGGCTGATAGCGCCCACCTGCGTACCGCGCCACCAGATCAGCGTAGATGCCGGCGCCGAGGTAAATCTTCTGTCCTGCTGCCTTGATGCTGGCAAGCACGATCTTGTTGTGGTCGAGGTAGCCGACGTCGAGGTTCACGCGTCGCCCCATCGGCCCGGCCAAGGCGCTCTCGATGGCGATGCAGGCATGCTTGGCGTCGGCCAACTCCTGCGGACTGCGCAGCGTTTCGAATGCGATCAGGCGCCGCCAAAGCGATGCGCCCATTTCCGCGGCATAATAATCGGTCCGATCGAACGCGTGATCGCCACCAACGAACGCGACGACGCCGAAGCGTTCCGACAACCGGGCGACGGCATCGATTCGCGCCTCGGCGTCAGCCCACAGCACGGCGACGAAGTAGCTCACCGGTTCAGGTTGTGTCATCGCGGTTGGCATTACAGTCCCCACCCCACGCCCAACGGTGAGCTCAGCGAACGCCCGGGGAAATGGTCGCCGCCTCACCTCCGGCCCCGCTCCCCCGTCGCGGAGACGGGAAAGGAACTTGTACCAGAAGTCAGAAGTTTGAGGTCAGACGTCAGCGTCGGAATTCGCAAGTTTTCGATCACTGGCATTGTTAATTCTTCTGACTTCTGATCTCTGACTTCTGACCTCTGGTACTAGACCAAAGGCGACGCCACCAGTGCTTTGCGAACACGCGGCCCATCAACGTGAGCTTCTGCCAATGTGGTAGCACAGGGCGTGATTGCCACACGTCGTAGCCGATCGCTTCAATCTTTCGCAGGATGCTCATTCCGCCTTGCGCGAACAGCTCGATATCCGTCTGCACATCCTCGGGAACCAGATCAACTAAGGGCAATCCCGCCTCGAAAAGGACACGCGTCCGATCGACTTCGAATCGCATCAAGCCGGCGAATGCCGAGTTGAATCGCCGTGCTTCCAGGTCGGCGTCGGAGTAGTCGAAGCGTCGCCGATCCTCCGTTGGCAGGTACACCCGGCCGATGTCCAGATCGCGCGAAACATCCTGCCAAAAGTTCGTCAACTGCAGAGCCGTGCAGATGGCGTCCGATAGGTTGGCGGTTCGCTCATCGAAGCACTCGCAGAGGTAGAGCACCAGGTGGCCGACCGGATTGGCGGAATATCGGCAATAGCCCAACAGCTGCTCGTGCGTTTCGTATCGCTTGACGGTTTGATCTTGTTCGAACGCCAGCAGCAGGTCCAGAAACGGCGTCGACGGGATCGCAAACCGCTCGATCGTCCCAGCCAGCGCTACCATGACCGGGTGATGTGGCTTTCCGGCGTAACAGCTCAGAAGTTCCTCGCGCCACCATTGAAGCAAGTCGAGGGCGAGCTGGCCGCCGCCCGTTTCGTCACCGAGGTCGTCGGCCCAGCGGCAATACGCATAAATGGCATGAAAGTGCGGCAGCAATCGTCGCGGCAATAGGAGCGACGCAACCGAAAAGTTTTCGTAGTGCGTCCGCGCCAGCCGCGAGCAATAGGCCTGGGCTCGTTCGCGCGACACGCCGCCGTAGTGGGCCTGCGGTCCCCATCGCGCCAATTCGTGCAAAAAGCCATTTTGCATATGGTGATTATACCGATCGCGCTCTTGTCGAAAATTTGGGTTTAGTCTGGCCAACGATCGGCAGATTCGGCTAGACTGTCGAGAACCCATCGTCATGAGGGAATCACGGGCCATGTCGATCCAAACGCGATGTCCGACGTGTAAGGCGCAATTCCAACTCGACGACGATTTGGCGGGCGAAACCGTGCGTTGTCAGGACTGCCAAGGGATCTTTGAGGTTCCCAAGCCAAGAAAAAAGGCGGCGCCCGAGGAGTTTGTCCCCGCGGAGATCGTCGAAGAACCGATCGCCGATACGAGTAGTACGCCCCCGCCCAAGCGAGCTGCCGTACCGAACATCGCCAAACCCGCACCGCCGGCCGACGTAAAGCCGACGATGATCATCGCCGTGTTCCTCGTAATGGGGCTTACGCTCCTTTCGTGCCTCGTCTGTTTCTTGGGCGTCGGTTGGTGGTATCTGTCGCTGCAGGGGAGCGACGTCAACCCGGTTGCAGCACAGAAAAAGGACGAGGACAAGGCGGGCGGCGCCGCGGCCGAGAAGCCCAAGGCGATTCCTGGAGAAAAGGGAAAGGGGATTGCGATGCCTCCGCCTCCTCCGCCGTTCCCGAAGGCCATGGAGACGATTGTCATTTTCCAGCCGGACGGTTCGTTTCGGACGCAGAGTGGCCTGGTGGCAACGGATCCTTTCAATCGCGACCTCAAACACTACCGAGGCTACCGTGTCGTGCTCGAGGCGGGAATGATCTACCAAATCGACATGACCAGCAACGATCTCGATTCCTACCTTTACTTGGTTGACGACAAAGGGCTCGTTGTCGCCAAGGACGACAATGGAGGCGACAAACGCGATGCGCGAATTGTGTACGCGCCGACTCGCGCAGGGTCATTCAGGATTGAAGCGACGTCCGCTCGCGGCAACGAATTGGGGGCTTTCACTCTTTCGGTCCGCCGCATCCAGAAGTGAAGCCCAAGCGAAAACCGCGAGGAACCGAACGTGAACACGATTCCGCTCATCTCCAGCGACTCCACGCTTCTGGGCCGCGTCGCTCCGCTCGTCGGCGCCTGCCAAGCCGGAAACGCCAGCGTCGTCTGGATCGCCAGCGCCCAGGACGCGCTCGATTACCTTGCCAGCGACCTGCCCGATCACGCCATTATCGATTTCTCCGATCGGGGCAACGACCACTTCGCCTTGCTCAACGCCATGCTCGGGGATTCCTGGCTTTTGCACAGCAATATTATTGCCTGGTGTGCCGATCATGACACGTGCGAGCGGCTCGAAGCGATTCGCGGGGCCAATATCGTCGTGCCACTTGTCGATGAGGAGTTGGAAAAGTTCTTGCCTCGCATCCTCGAAAATATCGTGAACAACCAGCGCATTCTTTTTCAGCGAACGATCGGCGCGGATCTGGTGCAGACCGTCTCGGGGTCGTACGTGCTCGGCAACAACCTCCTGGAGGCCCATTGCTACGCCAACTTGTTGTGCAACTACCTTTACAATGCCAACAAGATCGACGCGGCTGGCAAGATGCATACCAACCTCGCCCTGACCGAGATGCTCATCAACGCCATCGAGCACGGGAACTGCGGGATCAGCTATCAGGAAAAGGGCGCCTGGCTGGACGACGGCAATCTGATGAGCAGCCTGATCGAGAAGAAATGCCAGGATCCCGCCATCCGAGATCGCCGCGTGGTGTTCGAGTACACCATCACCCCGGAGAAGTCGCGGTTTTTCATCGCCGACGAAGGCGAAGGGTTCAACTGGCGCTCCGTGCAAGACCCTGCCAAGAAAGAGCATGTGCAGGAACTGCACGGGCGAGGCATCAAGCTTACCCGGAAATACACGAAGAACCTTACCTATAATGAAAAGGGAAACGAAGCGTCGTTCGAGATCGACCACCTGCGCGATTGCGCCAACACCGCGCCGGCTTTGTTCCAAGGCGTCGCGCCGACGCCGGTCAAGGCGGGCGACGTGATCTTTCGCGAAGGCGAAGGCGGCGATTTCTTGTACTACATCGCGAAAGGGCGCTACGAGGTGTCTGTGAAAGGGCAGGTCGTGGACGAGTTGTCGCCCGATGATATTTTCATGGGCGAGATGTCGTTCCTGCTCAATAACCGCCGCAGCGCCACCGTGCGAGCCGTCAGCGAGGGCGCCTTGTTGCGCATCTCAAAGAAGGACTTCGTCGAGGTCGTCAAGGTGAAGCCGCAGTACGCCCGGTTCCTGGCTCGTCTGCTGGCGCGACGCCTGGCGCGCCGCAATACGGATGCGTCGCAGGTACTCGACGCAGCGCCGTGACGGCCGGCGACCCGAGTACCAGAGGTCAGAAGTCAGAGATCAGAAGTCAGATAAGTGAATCCTGCCAGTGACCGAAAACGTGCGACTTCTGACGCTGATCTCTGACATCTGACGTCTGACCTCTGGTACTAGCGGCGCCGTTGCCGCACCGAGCCAGTTGTCAAGCTATGGGCCTGTTCCGGCACGCCCACCCACGAGTGAAAAGAGCCCACCATGGAATCAACCAGTGGCTTCTTCGAAATCGAAGTGCAGGATGACGTGCTTATCGTCACCCCGACGGGCAACATGGGCGAATTCGACTCCGAGCATATCAGCACTGGGGCCAAAATCGTCTTTGACCGCCTGACTCATTCCAACCTGAGTCGCCTGGTCTTCGATTTTAACAAGACAGAGTATTTCGGCAGCACCGCTCTCGGCTTCTTCGTGCGTCTCTGGCGAACCGTCAGCGCTCGCGGCGGCCGCATGGCCTTCTGCAACCTCTCCGAAACCGAAGCCGATATTCTCAAAGTCACGAAGCTGAATCACCTGTGGAGCATCTGCCCGACGAAAGCCGATGCCGTGCGATCCGTTCGCGGCTAATGCTCCTACCACCGGCACGAGCCATGACGGCCGGGACCTGGCATGCTTGACCTCAGCGATCGATCGATCACTCTGCTCTGCGTCCTCGTTCCGTTGGTTCTTACCTTCGTCTGCCAACGCCTTTATTTGCACTTCATTAATGTCAACACCGACTTGTATGTGCTCGGACACAACGTCCACCATCTCTTCGTCGGCGCCTTGATGGCGATTCCGGCGGCGTTCGTTTTGGCGTTTCAGCCGGAGGCGCCCTGGCTTCGGCTCGGCGCCCTGGCGATCCTGGGCAGCGGCAGCGCCATGGTGCTCGACGAGGTCGTCTTCCTCATCGCCACCGACGGCGCCAACGAATCGTATCTCAAGCCCGTGTCCGTATGGGGCGCAATTGTCCTTCAGGCGCTCGCCGTGGCGCTCTTGCTGTTGCTCTATGTCGTGAATTAGCTCGACAGCGCAAGATCAGGCTAGTGCGTCGTTTCCCGTGGATCGACGTAGGGTGCGTGAAACGCACCGGTGAGCGGAGCGGTGCGTTTCACGCACGCTACGTCGATCCATGAGTGGCTATTCGATTGCGCACTCGGCTAGTACCGGAACTCGACGCCAATGTTGATGCCGTGGGCCCAGAAGGCGGTGTCACGGAAGTTGAAGACAGGACGGGCTTGTTCGCGGTCGGAGCGGAACGACCCGTCGGGAACTTGCAGCGTCGGCAGAAAAGCGCCCGTGGGAACCAGTTTGGTGTTGATAGTCGAGTCGATTTGAGCGCCTGGGCGAACGACATTCGACCAGTAAAGCCCGGTGTACCCGAGTTGCACATTCATCCATCGAGCTACGGCGTACTTGAGCGAGAAGTTGATCTCGGGAACGACCGTGAACTGATTCTGCGAGTAGCTGCCGATATTGCTCACCGTCGTAAAGACGCCGCCCGAAGTATTCAACGGGCCCACGATCTTTGGGATCTTAAGATCGGTGGCGGCCGGCGTGGTGGTCGATCCGTTGATGGTCACTTGCTGATGCGTCACGCCGAACGCGACCTTGCCAGCCAGTTCGGCCGTCAGCTGGCCGAAATCCCAGGAGAAGCGAGCGCCGGCCTGGCCGCCGTGGAAAGAATTTCGCGTGCCGAAGTAGTCCGAAATGAACACCGGGCTGCCAGCAATTGCGTCAAAGTAAGAGTTCTGCCCCTGGCCGACCGTGGGAGACTGAATCGTGAAGTTACCATCTTGCGCCGCGGTAACCACCTGATTAATGGTGAGATTCTCTATCATGCGCAGGTGCCGATAGCCAAACAACAGGTCGACCGAACGCTCGGAAGTGCGAATAGAGTGAGCGATGGCATTCGCCTCATAGCCCCAGACTTTGATATCCGAGTGAATGGCGATGCTGCCGATGATGTACGGATTGCCCAGGTTGTCTTGAGAATTGATGTCGAGCGAGCTCTGCCGGCCGGTGGCGGCGTCGAGAAAGGGAGTCGTCAAAAGCGGCGAGCCGTCCGCGTTGCCGGCTGCGCTATAGTTGACCGACCTCGGCGACAGATAAAATCCGCCGGCTTCGAGCGACCAGAAGCCGTCGGGGCTGGCCTCGAAGCCGATCCAGGCGCGCAACCCGCTGAAACCGCGGTAGTCGATGTCGCGGCCCGTGAAGAGTACGATGGTGGTCGGGTCGTCGAGCTTTCCGCCGGTGAGAGCGCCGTTGCCGTTGCCGTTGTTCGGCGCCGTCGTCAGCAAAACCGGGGAGGGGCCATGGTTGACCCACCAGAGCAAGTAGTCGGCGCCGACATAGAACCGCGCCGGCGAACGGGCGACATCCATGGGAAGGACCGGACCGTCCGTGGGCGCGGTGATCTTGGGCGGCCCAATCTTCTCCGGCGAGTCGCCCACTTGTCCGAATGCGCAGTGCACCACCGCCAATACAATGCCCATCGCCCAGAGTGTTCTGCCGCGCATCATGCCCTCCTTGCTCTCTCGCCGGGCCAGGAGTTCCCTCATACTCGCTGTTTTGCCCATTTTCCACGCCCGGCAAGATTGGATTATGCGTTTCCTCCGCTACTATCGGCATTTCCCGGACATCTTGCACAGATTATTTGGACGCGGGACGCTACTTGGGTGTGCCCGCTTATTCCGGCACCCTCACGAAAAAGCCTCACGCAACGGCGCAACGGCGCCGAGATGACGGGATTTGGGCAGGCAAAAGCTGAATGCGTTCTACGGGAATCCTCAAGCCCGGCCTCGCGTTGCCGCGGCGAATGGTCGACGCCTGCTCTGTGCCTGGTTTCGTTGCATTTCACGAGGGGGGGGTGTGAGTGTGTGCGTGCAACGAATGCGCCGAAGCCATGTTCGTAAACGGCGTTACGGCTGGAGATTTCGTTGCATGCCTATTGACGAATCATGAGCAAAGGGGTCGGTTTGCTAGATCGATATCGCCGTTCTCCCGTCCTCGTTGGGCCTTTGCGGCGTTGCGTGAGATCTTGGCGCCGGCAACTGCGGGCGAACCCTGCTACTTCACCTTCAACGTCACCGACTTGGCGGCGTGCTCCGTGTTCTTGCCCTCGCGCCGTGCCAGCACGACAAATGGATGATCCTGCGGCCGCACCCAGGGCTCCGCATAGATCGCGACGATGCGCGAAGTCTCATTTTCGTTGACCAGAATGCCATTCAGGCCGATGTCGAGCACGCGCACGCCGTGGGGCAAGCCGCGCACTTCAAGCGGGACTCGGCCCTTGAAGCCGTTGCGGCGCTCGATCGTCACGAGCATCTTCGTCTGCCCGCCCGGACTGAGCGACACTTCCGATTCGGCCGTCGTCGTTACGATGTCGCCCGGCTCGGCCAGCGTCGGCAGGTCGATGGCCTCGACGGTTCCGAATGGTAAGCCGTTCGCAAGCCCTTCACCATTGAGAATCGCCTTGGCGCCGGCCATCGGCGGCTTGGCGTCCGCGGCAGCGTACAGGCCGACGGTCGTCGAGTACGTCCCCGCTTCGATCACCGTCACCGGCATATGAAACCCCTCCGGCAGATTGCTCATGCTGATCTTGATCGGACCGTTGAAGCCGTCGATGCGCTCGGCTGTGAAGGTCAGCGACACCGCGCTTCCTTTCGAGACGGCTGGCTTCTGCGGGGACATCTTGAGCTTGAATTGCTCCACCGGATGGCGAACCGAGAGCCGATAGCCGAAGTTGGCGCCGCCCATGCCGCGGGCGTCGGCGATGCGCACCTTGTATTCGCCGTCAGCGGGCGGGTCGAAGAGGATGCGAGAGTCGCGCCCGAAGCCCGGGCCGCCATCATCGTTCTTGTAATAGAGTGTGAAGACGGGAAAGCCGTTGGGCGGGAAGGTCGTGCCGGGCGGATGAGTGCTGACCTTGTACATCGGCGTACCATTGGCGTGATGCGTCGGCGTGGTGTCGAGATAACCGATGCGCTGCCCTGCGGTGGCAAAGAAGGTACAGTCCGCGTCGGGATGCGTCGGCAGGGCCTGGATCTTCATCAACTCGTTGCCGACATAGAGATAGTCGTTGACGCCCAGTTCGCTCCATGCCTCGATGCGGATGTTGCCCTGGGCTGAGTCGTGATCGCGGAAGGTGACATTGGTCTTGGCCTGCGACCGCAACACCGCCCGTGGCACCGGCTGATCGTTCTTGTCGAGGATCTCGATGATTGAATCGAGCCGCGATCCGATGCGGCGGGCGTTGACCTCGACGATCAAGCGTTGTCCCTTCTTGGCGGTGAACGACCAGACATCGCTTTGGTTCTCCTTGAGCAGTCTGCCATTCGCCGTGCCTGGAATAGGAATCTTGGCGCCGTACGCGACGTCCGGAAACTCGCCGGCGACGATCTCGGCCTTGCCCATCACCCGCTCCTCGGCACGAACCTCGATTGAGTAGACCTGACCGGGCTTGGCGTTCGCGGGAATGAAATAAGGAAAGACGCGGTTCGGCAGATAGACCCCTTCGACCTGAACGAGCCCCTTTGTGCCGCGCTGCAGGCCCATCGGGAACACGGACGTGATGACGGGATACGTGCCGACCCATAGGCGATAGGTGAAATCGGCCCCGCCGCGAAACTCGCGATCGCGTACGGCCACGGCATAGGTCCCCGCCTTGGCAAACGTGTGGCCGAGGTGCCCCTGATTGCTCTCGGCGAGAATCTTTCCGGACAGGTCGGTGAAGACGAGCACCGGATCGATCTTGGATTTGAGTTCGATCGTCTGTACCCGCACGCCGACTTCCTGGTCTTTCACGACATCGAAGCGGAAGAAATGGACGGCGCCGGCGCGATCGAGTTTGCCCCAAAGATAGGCGTTGAGCTTGAGTCTCTGTCCGGCGGCGGGCGAGGCGCCAGGTTTGTCGACGACCATGGGCACAGGTATGTCGCCCGACTTTGTCAGTTCACTAGCCCGCGGCGCAAGCAAGGGCGACTCAGGGGGCGGCCCTTGCTTGCCCTGCGGGCTAGTAGCGCTTTCTTTCTCCCCCTCTCCCTTTCTCCCCTTCTCCCCTTCTTTCGGCGCACCGAACTCATGTGCCACCGCCCCTGTCTTCATGTCAACCACCTGCACCACGCCGTCGTACCTGCCCACGACGAACTGCCCGGCGTCCTCGCGCAGCGCCAGACACAGGACAGTCTCGACCTGCTTGGCGTAGACCTTGCGTTCGGTCATCGTCGCGATATCCCACGCCTTGACGACGCGGTCCTCGCCGACGGAGTAGAGCGTTTTCGAGTCGCTGGTGAAAACGAGCCTCTGCACCGCCCCTTCGTGTGCGAACACCGATTGCCGTATTTTTGGCGAGCCGAGCCCCGTAAGGGACCGGTTGCCGACCTCATAAACGCGGACACTCTTGTCAACGCCGCCGGTGACGAGGTACTTGCCGTCGGGGCTCCAGGCGACGGCGTAGAGCCAATCGGTCGCCTCGCCGAGCGTGTAGAGGAGCTTGCCGTTGTCGACATCGAATATCTTCATGGCCCGATCGGCGGAGACGGAGGCGAGCATCGTGCCGTCCGGACTGAACGCGAGGCCATAGACGGCGTCGCTGTGTTCTTTGATCGCATGCAGAATCTGGCCGCTCTTGATGACATGAATCTGAGTATCATAGCTCGCCGTCGCGACCAGTTTGTCTTGAGCGCGAAAGGCGATGTCGACGATCGTGTCGGTGTGTTTCGTGTCGACAATGACGCGTTGGCTATGCGGATGCCACGCCACGAGATAGTGCTGTTTGGATTGCGAAGAAACCGCAACGAGACTGGCGACGGAACTCAAAGGCGTCAGAGCCGTGATGGTGTACGGTGCAAACTCGACCTCTTTTGCCTCAAAAGGCATTCGTCCAAGATCGACGCGAAACATGCGATCGCCTCGGGTAAAGCGCAGTTCGCCCTTCGTCGAGCATGTCACGCCCGTCACCGGCGGCAGCGCGTTCGCCCTCGACTTGATCGCCGGCAGTTCAATTTTGACGTTCGCTCCGTCGTCGGCCGCGCCCGCCTTGACCCACGCACGCAACAGGGCAACCTCCTCTTTCGTCGGCTGGAACTTCGCCTTCGCCGGCGGCATCGACGGCTTGTCCTTGCGCTCTGTCAGCAGAACGAGCTTGCTCTTGTCTGGCTGCCCCGGCACCACCACCGGCCCCGAGTCCGAGCCTTCCATCATCGCCTTGAACGTCTCTAGGCTCAGCGTCCCCTTCTGCGTCTTGGCATTGTGGCACTCCAGGCAATACTTCGTCAGGAATGGACGAACCTGCTTGGCGTAGCTCGGCGGCGACTGGGCGGACACCGTGTTCACGCTGAACGCGGCGGCCAACGATAGAATGATGAACCGATTCATGAAACGACCTTTCGCCCTCTTCGTTTAGCGCTCGCAGCATCCCACGCGGCGGCATCGCGTGGGATGCTGCGAGCGCTAAACGAAGAGACGTCAACGACTGAACAAAAACTCCCGCCCCGTCAACACCGACCAGAACAGGTCCTCCAGCACCTCGCGGCGCGTCGCTTGCGTATCACGCGACGCCTCGCGCATGATTTTGCGGAATCGGCCCAACTCCGGTTCGCTCGGCGTCCGGCATAATGCCAGCAGGAAGATGCGGTGAATCGCTTCATCGTCGCTGATCTTCTCGCTCAGCCATTCCTCGACGCGCGATTTTTTCGAACGCAGCTTGTCGTTGAGCGTTTGTCCGTTCGCCAGGTGCAGCGCCTGCGTGACGCTTGATTCTTGCTGGCGTTCACAAGAGCACGTTTGGCCGCGCTCGGGCCGGCCGAAAGCGTCGAGGAACTGCGAGATGAGCTGCGTGTCGGGAAGTTGTAACGCGCGCGTGCCGAGCGGATAGTCCGCGGTGTTCGCGTCGCCGCCAGACGGACCGAGCGAGAGCTTCGTGAACGCCGTCGGTACCTTGGTCACCTGGCTATACGCGTCCAGCACCACCTCGGCGGGCAAGCGGCGCACGATATAGCGAGAGTAATAGCGATCATCCGCCTTGTTGCTCGGGCTTGCACCCTCACCCCCAACCCCTTTCCCGGGTGGAGAGGGGCGAGATGATCGTTGATACGCTGCCGAGTTCATGATCGTGCGGATCAAACTCTTCACGTCGTGCTTGTTCTTGACGAAATCGCCGGCGAGCGCGTCGAACAACTCCGGGTTCGACGGCGGATTCGTTTGCCGCAGGTCGTCTTCGGCTTCGACGAGGCCGCGACCCATGAAGTTGCGCCAGACGCGGTTGACCAGGGCCCTCGCGAAGTACGGGTTTTCAGAAGCGGTGAGCCAATCGGCGAAGTATTGACGGCGATCTTTTCCTCCCCCCGTTAACGCGGGGGGCTCGCTCAGCGGCTTTCCATCCAGCGGCGCCGGCGGCATGGCGATGCCGCGGCGCGGGTGCAGCACGTCGCCTTCGGTCACCGACTGGATGCTGAACTCGCCGGCGCGATCGCCGTTCTTGATCGCGATCTGCGAGAACAGGTTCGCCATGCTCCAATACTGGTCCTGCGTCCATTTCTCCATCGGATGGTTGTGGCATCGGCAGCAAGTGATCGACATGCCCATGAACGTCAGCGCCGTCGTCTCGGTCAAGTCGCTGATGTCTTTGTGCAACATGAAGTAGTTGGCCTGCCCGTTCTGCAGCGTGTTGCCTCGCACCGTCAGGATTTCTCGGGCAAATCGATCCCACGGCTTGTTGTCGGCCACGCTCTGGCGAACGAATTGATAGAACGAGCGCATCGCCGGCTGAGGCAACCTGCGGCTCGAAATCAACAACAGGTCCGACCACTTGTACGACCAATAATCGATGTACTCCGGCCGTTCGAGAAGCGCATCGATCAACTTGGCGCGCTTCTTCGCTGACGCTTCAGGCTCTGAAACGAATTTTTTGACTTCCTCCGGAGTTGGGAGAATGCCCAGGGCGTCCAGATAGGCCCGACGAATGAACTCATGGTCCGAGCACTGCACCGATGGCGGGATGTTCAGCGCTTGCAGCTTCTTGACGACGTGATCGTCGATGAAATTCTGTCGAGGCGACGCGGCGAAGACCTTGGCATCGATCTCCCCCGCGAACGGCGACGCGATCTGCACCAGGCCGACGCGCCCGGAGAAAATCGCGACGATCGCCGCCTCGCCATGCCCCGCGACCTTGACGAGCCCACTATCATCGACGCCGGCCACGTTGTCCTCGGTGCTCGAAAACTTCGTCCAGCGCGTCACATCCTCGGTATGGCCATCGGAATAGACGGCACGCACGAGCACTTGCAATTCGTCCTTCGGCTCCAGCTTGGCGCGCGGCGGAAAGACCTCGATGCGCTCGAGCGTCGGATCAGGAGCACGCAGCGCCAGCAAGTGCGCCCCATTCGCGATCCAGTCGCCAACCACCCGGAATTCGGGCGACTTGACATCGAGCTTGAGCCCGCCGCCATGGGGGAGTGCGAGGGTCGGCTTCATCAGCATCAGGCTCTTGTGCGGCTCCTGGCGATTGACGCGACGCGCTCCCGCCTGCCGCGTCAGCACGAAGTGATCGGCCGGCGGATCGTATCCGCGCAGCGACAGTTTTAGCCCACCCTTGCCGGCCAGCGCGCCGTGACACGCGCCGGAGTTGCAGCCCAGCTTGGTCAGCACGGGGATCACGTGATTCGTGAAACTGATGACCTCCGGCTCACGGGTTTTCGCGACCTTGATCTTGATGCTGGCTCGCATATCGTCGCAGGCGGCAGAGATCGTCGTCTCGCCGTCGCCAACCGCTCTGAGAATGCCACCTTCCTCGACGATCGCGATCTTGGGATTGGACGAAAAAAACTCCGCTCGGCTCGTGACGTCGGCGACGATTTGGTTTTTCTCGACGCGCAAGACGGACATGCGCTGCGTCGCGTTCGGCCCGGTCAGCGTGACGTCGCCCGGTTGAATCTTCAAGCTCGGCGGATCCTGGCCGGTCGTTATCGTAATAACACAGGCGGCAAGGCAAACGGCAAACATGGTGGTCGTCCCCAAACGGGATGCGATGTTTCTGTCGTTATATACGACGCCGTTCGCCGAACGCAGCGAATCTCACTCTAAAACGCGCCCCACGAGTGCAACGCATTTTTCGGTCGCAATCTATGACGCGGACCGGTGATGCGCCAATGCGTTGCATGCACACACCCACACCCCCCCTCCCCGAAATGCAATGCAAATTCTGCGCGAGGCGCAGTGTCCCCATGTTCCGCGCGGAACATTGGCGCCGGTCGCGACGCAGAGAGAATTTCGACAACCGACATCGCATTCCCCGAAGCGGCATGTTCCGTTGGACAATTGCGTCGCGTTCAGGCACGCTGACGCTCGGTGCACAAACGCCATAGAACAACCTGGCGAGGCCGAGCCGCAACCACGACTCTGCGAGTTTACAAATGCAAATCACGAAACAACGAAAGGACGAAACCACGAAAGGAACCTACCTGGCAATGGTCTTTTCGTGATTTCGTATTTTCGCGTTTTCGTGATTGGCATTTGAACTTCTTCCAAGCCCGCAAAGTCTAGATTTACGCCACGGGCATCGATGTCGACGCGGTGGACGCGCGGGCCGATGGCGTTCGGCCGGCACAAGCTCTCATTTCAGCAAGACGCCGCCGAAGTGGCGAGTTGCCGCCAATGCGATCATTTCTTCTCGACGAAGAACGTGCAAGGAATGATGAACGTGATGTCTTGGCGTGGTCCGTACTCTGGCGAGCCGCGTAAATTGAGCCGAATTTCTACCTGTGTTTTTTCCCTGTCTTGGCTTGACGTTGCGCGCTTTACCAAATATCCTAATCGTTCTCGATTCATTGGGTTTTTTTGAGGAATTGACGTGGCAGGACAAGCAAGCGAACGAATCCGCATACGTATGGAAGCGTTCGATCATGAAGTGCTCGACCGAACAGCACGCGAAATTGTAGACACAGCGCAGCGAACCGGCGCCATCGTGGTCGGGCCGATCCCGTTGCCGACGCGCATTGAACGCTACACCGTATTGCGCTCGCCGCACATCGACCGCAAATCGCGCGAGCAGTTCGAGATCCGGACTCACAAGCGGCTTATCGATATTCTGCAGCCGACGGGCAAGACGATCGAAGCCCTCAACAAGGGATTGAGCTTACCCCCAGGAGTGGACATCAAGATTCGCGTCCTGGCCGGCAACGCATAAAAAGAAAGCAAACGTTCGTCGTTAGCCCCGCGGCCTAGGAGCGGGGGGCGGGTCCACCCGCGTCTAGGCCGCGGGGCTAAATGTTCTGAGGATTGCACCGTGGCGACCGAAACTCCAACCCCGATTACCCTCTCCGTGGTCAACGCCCAAGGCCAGCCTGTCGGCTCGGTCGAAATTGACCCGGCGGAGCTCGGCGGCAAGATCAACAAGCAGCTCCTGCATGATGTCGTGCTCATGTACCTGGCCAATCAACGCGCGGGCACGCATTCGACCTTGCGCCGCGGCGAGGTCGCCGGCAGCACCAAGAAGCTGTTTCGCCAAAAAGGGACCGGCAACGCCCGCGTCGGCACGCGCCGCAGCAATAAGCGTCGCGGCGGCGGCACCGCCAAAGGCCCCAAGCCTCGCGATTACGAATACCACTTGCCCAAGAAAGCCGTCCAGATCGCCACGCGAATGGCGGTCCTCAGCAAGCTCCAGGACAATGAGACGATCATCGTTGACGAATTGAAGTTGCCTGAGATCAAGACCAAGACAGTCGCCCAGGTCCTCA
>Ga0194131_10004471_pt1 | contig 21069 bp, 17 predicted proteins | sample TA2KigO120mmetaG_FD_148631 | JGI IMG/M metagenome (GOLD analysis project Ga0194131, IMG submission 148631) | Freshwater microbial communities from Lake Tanganyika, Tanzania - TA2015053 Kigoma Offshore 120m | ecosystem: Environmental > Aquatic > Freshwater > Lake | place: Tanzania: Lake... | reverse complement strand
AAGGGGGGGGGGGCGGGGCTAACTTGAGCGTGCTTTTGGAGGGACTTGGCGGGGCGAAGGCCGGGCCCACGATCATGGAGACGTTGCGGGCGCTCCTCCTGTCTCGTCGGATGGCCGTGTCAGTGATCAACGAGCTGAATCTCCTCGCCTACTATGATGTGGCATCTATGTCTCAGGCCGTGGAAATTATTAATGGCGAAATGGATCTTAGGCGGACGCAGGATAAGACCTATGAAATTACTGTTCTCACGCGAGATCCCGAAATGGCGGCGAAGATTGCCAATACCTATGCAGACAATGTGGACGATCTGAACCGTGAGCTTGCACTCACCTCGACAAAACGGCATCGGACCTTTCTGGAGCTTCGTCTGGCGGAAAAAACCAAAGCGTTGGAAGTGGCTGAGGAGGCCCTGAGGGAGTTTCAAACAAAGCATCGGATGTTCGACATCTTGGATCAAACCGAAGCGGCCATGGTATCGGTCGCTAATCTTCACGCGCAGATTGTGCAGCAGGAAGTTGATCTTGCTGCGCTCAGAGAATACACAACTCCCGATCATCCGCAGATCGCCAGCTATCAAGCTCAAATCGCTGAACTCCGGCGACAATTGGATCGACTTGAGCAGAACCAAGGGGGGATGGGTAAGGAGGGTAGGGGGCAACGGTCTTTGTCGAAAAAGACCTTCTTGGCATTCGAAGAAGCTCCAACAATTGCGCTCGATTATCTTCACCTAACAAGGCAGGTCAAGGTGGAGGAAGCGATCTACGGCATGCTTGTGGGAACCCTCGAGCAGGCGAAGATCGCTGAAACCAAGGATCTCCCGACGGTCCAGGTTTTGGATTACGCGGTGGTGCCAGAAAGGAAGAGCCGGCCGAGGACGTTACAGAATGTGATCGCTGCATTTTCGGTTTCATTCATTTTTGGCATCCTGCTGGCCTTTTCTCTAAATTTTTTGGAATGGTTGAAGGCTCAAGAGGACGTGCCAAAGGTAGCGTCCGCTCACTCCGGAGAGCTGGTTGGTACCCCTGCATACCCGACCAATGGCAATGGAGGGCGGCAAGAAGACATGCTTGTTGATACGCCTCGAGAGGTCGAGCGGTTATGATTACAGAGCCTACGATGTGGCAGAGGACGGCTGCGAGTGTGGTTTGCCCATACCAGTAGCCTAAGATCTGTTTGTGGAACCGCGTCCGATCAGGGTGGTCAGAATCATCGCCCGTCTCAACATCGGCGGACCCGCTGTTCACGCAGTCCTTCTTACGGCGGGGCTTAATAATGCAGAGATCCAGTCAACGTTGATTGCGGGAACGGTCACACCATCGGAAGGCGATATGATGTACTTTGCGCAAGCGCACGGGGTACGCCCCGTCTATATCCCTGAGTTGGGTCGTGAGATATCCTGGAAGGACGACGTCGTTGCCTTCTGGAAAATCTGGCGCTTACTCTGCAGGGAGCGTCCCCATGTTGTTCATACGCATACGGCGAAAGCCGGCACCGTGGGACGTATTGCCGCGGTGCTTGCAGGGGTTCCTGTGCGCATCCACACTTTTCACGGGCATGTGTTTCACAGCTATTTTGGTCTCATCAAGACGCGGCTATTTTTGCTTATTGAGCGATGCTTGGCCGCATTCACAACCAAAATTGTTGCAATCAGTGAAGCCCAGCTGGAGGATCTGGCTGTACGGTACCGAATTGCGCCCAAGTCTAAATTTTGCGTGATTCCGTTGGGGCTGGATCTGGCCCCGCTGCTTGCGATCTCCCGCGGGGGCGATGTACTTAAAGCCGCCGACTTTTCGACAGCCATCAGAATCGGCTTCGTGGGTCGGCTGGTTCCAATCAAGAACCCCGCTATGGCTGTGAAAATTATGGAGCGGCTGGTTCAACAAAAGCCGTGCTTGAGGCCGATTCGTTTGATCGTCGCCGGAAATGGCGAGTTAAAGGAAGCCCTGCTCGAACAGGTTCGGGAGGCGCGATTGGAGGAGCATGTGCAATTTGTCGGGTGGCAAGAAACCCTGGTGGAGTTTTATGCGGGAGTAGACCTGGCCGTCCTCACGTCGCTGAACGAAGGAACTCCCGTGGCATTGATCGAAGCGATGGCTGCAGGCCTCTCTTTTGTTGCGACCAGGGTGGGCGGAATTGAGAATCTCATGCAAAGCCCCCGAGAAGAGTTCCGTCGAAGCGATGGACGTCCGTTGTTTGGGTTGTATGCAAATGGAGCGCTTGCCGAGTCTGGGGATGAAGAAGGCTTCGGGGCGGCGGTGGCCTATCTGTTGCAAGATTCCGCGCGAAGAGAGCGTATGGGGCAAGAAGGGCGGCGGTTCGCGCAAAAGCGATTTTCGAAGGAGCGATTGGTGAACGACACAAAGGCACTCTATTGGCAATGTTTGCAGTTATCTGTCGGCGCACAAGGTGCACTATAATATGCACTTCCTGATTACCGGAGGGGCAGGATTCATTGGCTCTCACTTAGCGGACGCCTTGCTCATGCGAGGTGACGATGTCGCCATCATTGACGATCTGTCGACGGGAAGCATCCTCAATATAGAGCACCTTAAGCCAAATCCGAGGTTCCGCTATGTGCTGGATACGGTAATGAACCGGCCGGTCCTTACCGAAATGATCGATCGCGCCGACATCATCATACACCTGGCTGCCGCCGTCGGTGTCCGTCTCATTGTGGAGAGCCCGGTCCGCACGATTGAAACCAATATCAAAGGGACCGAGCTGGTGCTCGAGTTGGCCGCCAAGAAGAAGAAAAAAGTTCTGATCGCCTCCACCAGTGAGGTCTACGGGAAGGCTGTCAAAGTGCCTTTCTGCGAGGACGATGATCTGGTTATGGGGGCAACCGGCAAGGGACGATGGAGTTATGCCTGCTCGAAGATGATCGATGAATTTCTGGCGTTGGCCTATTGGAAGGAAAAACAGGTTCCCACCGTGGTCGTGCGTTTGTTTAACACAGTCGGCCCCCGCCAGACTGGTCAGTACGGGATGGTGGTGCCTCGGTTTATCAGCCAGGGCCGGCGTGGTGAGCCGATAACAGTTTACGGCGATGGTCGCCAGCGCCGGTGCTTTACCTGGGTTGGAGATGTCGTGCAGGCGCTGATCGCTTTGTCCACGCACCCGGGTGCGGTCGGCGAGATTTTCAATCTTGGGAACACGGAAGAAGTCACCATTCTCGAGTTAGCCGAGCGGGCCAAAGGGCTGACCGGAGGCCGGTCGTCGATTACGTTCATTCCTTATGAGCAGGCCTATGCCGAGGGGTTCGAGGACATGCCCCGCCGCGTTCCGTCTATTGAGAAGGCCAACCGGTTGATCGGGTACCGACCGACTCTTGGGTTGGATGGGATTCTGAAATCCGTCAACGAGTATTTTGAACAACATGAGCGTCGAACAGCCTGACACATTGATGATGGCGATCATGGGAGGGTTCATGGCCTTCTTGTTGTCACTGGCCCTCACGCCGGCGATCCGCTTCGTAGCGCGCCGGTACGGATTTGTGGCGCAACCTCGGGTGGACCGGTGGCATCAGCAGCCGACGGCCCTCTTCGGCGGCGTGGCGATTTTCATCGCCTTCGTGGTGCCTTTTGTAGCGCTCCATGCCTATGACCGAAGCATCCTGTTCTTGATGGCCGGGGCAACGGTTGTCTTCGGCCTCGGTATCGCCGACGACCTCTACAGTATCCAGCCGTACACTAAGCTAGTGGCGCAGATTGGAGCCGCCAGCCTAACCACATTTGGCTCATTCATCCCCTCCTCGGATATGTCGTTGATTCTGATCCCATTGGCTATCTTCGGTCTTGTGGCGTTGACCAATGCCTTTAACCTGTTGGATAACATGGATGGGTTGTCCGCGGGAATTGCCTGCATCGCAGCCTTCTTCCTCTTCATCATCTCCTTTACCATGCAAAACTGGATGGTGGCGTTGTGTGCGGCGATCCTGTTCGGCGCGACGTTCGGGTTCCTATTTTTCAACTTTAACCCGGCCACGATTTTTATGGGGGACTCAGGGAGCATGTTTCTTGGGTTTCTCTTGGGCGCGCTCACGATGAAGAGCAATTGGGAGCAAGCGACAAACTTGTTGCTGATGTTGTTGACGCCCTTGCTCGTCCTGGCGGTCCCGATTTTCGACACCACCTTTGTCACCCTGGTCCGTTGGATGAATGGGCGGGCCATCTCGGTGGGCGGCCGTGATCACACCTCCCACCGCCTGGTCGCGTTGGGCCTGTCCGAGCGGCAAGCCGTCCTGTTCTTTTATCTGATTAGCGCGGTCTGCGGATTCGTCGCTGTTTTGGGTGTGCGGTACAACGCCATTCTTCCATCATTGCTGGGAACTCTGATGGTAATCGGAATCTCATACTTCGGGATGTTTCTGAACGGGGTTGTGGTGTACGGAACCGAAGGCGAGGTTGCGAGAAAGGTGCCTGCCGATCGAGGAGTCGTACTGGATATTTTTGTAATGCATAAGCGCCGCATCCTCGAAGTGTTCGTGGATATGGCGCTCATGACATTGGCCTACGTCGCGAGTTTTGCAGTCCGGTTTGACGGGGATATCCCGAAGGATCACTTTGCCGTACTGGCTAGATCGTTGCCCCTTATCATTCCCCTTAAACTCATCGTGTTCTCGTCTTTCGGTCTGTACCGGGGCGTCTGGCGCTATGTAGGCATGCAGGATCTTATCGCGATTCTGAAAGCCGTGACGGTCAGTTCCATGCTTGCGATCACCGCTATGACTATGTTGTTCCGGTTCGAGCTCTTTCCGCGAGCCGTGTTTGCGATTGATTGGATGGTGCTGTTGTTGCTTGCGGCGGGAGTTCGAGTCTTGATCCGGGCAATCCGTGAGTATCTCTTCAGCATTTCGGATACCAAAGGAAGGCGAGTGGTGATTGTGGGAGCAGGAGACGCAGGCGAATTGGTCCTCCGGGAACTCAGGAATAATCCCCGGCTCAGCTGTATCCCGGTAGGGTTCTTCGACGATGATCCCTACAAGCAAGGGCGGAAGATTCATGGAGTGCCGGTCTTGGGTGGAATGAATACGATCGTCGATACGGTTCAACGGTTGAGCATTGATCAGATCATGGTGGCGATTCCCTCAGCACGTGCAGAATCGTTAGTTAGTATCGTCAGGCTCTGCGAAGCTACGGGCCTCCCAGTCACGGTAGTGCCGTCACTGGCCGATCTTCTTCAGAGCGGCCTGCCGCCGAGACCGCTGCGGAGTGATCCGTGGGAGTCGCAACTCCCCGTCAAGGAGATTGCGAGAGAACAGACATGGCACTAATGAGCACACAGTGCAGGGTACGGGGCCTCACGCCAGCGAGGCTGGTAGCCTATTATTGGCTGCCGCTTTTGGCTTGCCTCTTGGCCGCCTGCCAAATGCCCCACTCGGTGCGGCCAGGAGAGGGCCCATTGCCCGTGGAGGGGTCGGACCGCTTACAGTTTCCTGGTTGGATAAAGGCGCTCGCCTTTTCCCAGGGCGGACGTACGCTGATGGCTGGAGGGTGTGAATTTGGAGGAAACAGTGAGGCGCCTTGCACACGCGGCCTCGTGTCCGTGTGGAATTTGCAAGAGATGACGTCCGAAGCGACCTTCAGGTTCCCGAAGGCCGTGACGGCGATGGCTGTTTCTCCGGACGGTACGAAGTGGGTGGCCGGGGATTCCGAGGGGCGCTTGATTTTGTCGACCGAGGCGGCAAGGGGGCGGTCTCCCCGGTTGCTGCATCAGAATAGAGCCATCACCGCATTGGCCTTCTCACCGGATGGACAGTGGGTGGCTTCCGGCAGCCTTGATGCCTCCTTCCCTTTGGGGATTATGGAGATGAAGACCGGCGGGGTCATCAGGGTTAATGCGATGTTTGCACCTGTCTCGGCCGTGGCCTTCTCGCGGGACGGGAAAGATCTCGGGATCGGAATGCAAAATGGCAGCCTAGTCGTCTGGGGCGTTTCTTCACAGACAACCCCCATACCGATCACCGCTGGCAGCGGCGAAAGGTGGGCAATCTCCAGTCTGGCGTTCTCCCCTGATGACCGGCTCTTAGCCTACGGCAGGCAGGATGGACGGGTAGTGATAGTTGATCGTGCTTCGGGGCAAGCTGTGTCTGAGATCCGGCGAGGCTCCGCGGTGACGGCGTTGGTCTTCTCGCCCGATGGCCAATACCTTGCGCTCGGGCAGGACAACGGCAAGGTGGTCCTGATCGAATCGGATGGAGCACGAGAAATTTGGTCCAAGCGTCATATTGTCTCGGTCGCTGATTTGGCCTATTCTCCCGATGGGATGTCTTTGGCTGTTGCGGCCCAGCAGGGTGTGTTCTTATACCAAATGGGAGGTGCGGACTCGAATCCCAGTTCCCTGCCGCGGGCAGAACGCATGACTAAGACCAACTATCGATACAATGCTATCCCCGATCCGCGACTGACTCGTTCCCCAGAAGTATCTTCTCGGAAATTTTCCCGCGTGTTGCAGGTCAGCCAGGACGAGTATTTTTGGCTGCTCCCATTTGATCGACTCATCAGCAGTTCGATTGATGCCATGCGGAAAGTTGTTCCAGGTGCGGTGGTCGAACGAGTTGGCCCGGCTGGGCCGAACCAGATAGTGTTGGTTGCGGGGGGGAGGTCGCTGGCGATTGATTTGAGTCAATTGAGGCGGGCTGAGGGGCGAAGCGGCCTTCGGCAAGCGGTAGAGACATACGAGTCGGCCCAGCGAGTCTTTTTGGCGGCATGGCCTGGAGCGGCGACCGTTCTTGAAGATGCCGCCGTTTCCGCAATTCTGGCGGAATTGGGTCCGGGGTTGCGGCTAATGCCCCAGCTTGAGGTGAGCCCGCGGACACAGGCGAGAATGGATTCGGCGAAAGACGACCACGGTAGGAGTTTCTCGGCATCGATCCAGGGTGCCGAAGAGGCAGTGTTGGGAGATGGCATACGGTATCTAAAGCTGGCGAAGTTCAGCCGGTCTTCAGCCAAACAGGTCCAGCGGTGGGTTGCCGGAGGTGCAAGTACGCAGGGGGGAGCGATCGCCCATGTCCTCGATTTGCGAAACAATGCCGGGGCGGACTTGGACTCGGTGCTCGAAACGGCAGAGAGTTTTCTCCCTAATGGAGAGGTGATTACTGAGTTGATCGCAAGAAAAACAGGAGAACGTACCCAATATCGCTCGAAAGGCATAGGACGTGCCCCACGAGGCCTTGTTGTTCTTGTGAATGAGCGGACCGGAGGAACGGCGGAATTGCTCGCCTGCGCGATTCGGGAATCTGGCGTTGGGATGCTTGTGGGAAGCGGTACGTCCGGCGTGGACGATGTTTACGGTCTGTTCCCTCTTCCGGGCGGGGATGCGCTTCGGGTGAGCACCGGTCGATTTTTTTGCCCAGGCCAGCGGAGTCTGCGCTGGAAGGGGCAAACCGTGGATGTGGAGGCCGGTCAAGTCTCTCCGATAGGCGGTATCACGGTTGGAGTATCGCGGACAGAATCCTTCTTGCGGTCTCGCATTGCGAGTCCGCTTCCGGCAGGCCTGCCGGTGACGACCGACTATCAGTTAAGAGTCGGAGTTGAAGTTGCCACGTGCCTTGGTCGTGTCCAGCTCAGGAACCAGGGCATGGCCTCCCCAATCCGCCGGACAGAGGGTTCGATCGGTCTGCTGACTGCCTGTCACATGAGCCCGCAGTGAGCCTCGCTTCATTTCCCCCCCTGCGGTACACCTACATCTCTTCACGGCTTGAAGATTCACGCATGTGAAAACCATGTTGGGCGAAAGTCATGCCCATCGGCGGTGCTTGCATGCTGAATGCGGTGTTGTTGTAGATGAGAAAAGGAATCAGGTCGAGTAAGATTTCCAAGCAATGGCTGGTGGCCTTTGCCGTCGGTTGTTTTGTATTCTTCGCTTGCCAAGTCGAAGCCTCTGTCAATCTTCCCTTACACCATTGGACTTACGAGGCCATCGATCGCCTCGTGGTGATGGGGTTGGTGAACGATGCCATGATCGTTACCAAACCGTACACTCGTAAACAAGCAGCCCGGTATGTAGCTCGCGCTCTGGAGCGGATCGAAGGGGCGTCGGATTCGATGGAGGATCAACGGGCCCTGGCCGATCCTCTGTTGGAACGGTTGGTGCGGGAGTTTCGTCTGGAACTGGCGGATCTTGGGGCGGTGCCCTCGGCGTCCGGCTCATCCAGCAGTTGGTTTCGATATGGCGGGCGCGCGCAACTCGAAGTCGATGCCTTTTCCGTGGGACATGGCGGGTCCGGTCTGGGAGTCCGTTTCCGGGAAAACCGTGGCGGCGAATACTATGCCAACGGCGAGCAGGCCCAGATGGATTTTCGCAGCTGGTTTGAAATTGGTGACCACATTTCAATTGTGGCCCAGCCCAAGTACATCACCAATCCGCACGTGCTGGGACAGGGTGCCACCAACAACGTCCACAATGCCTACATGCGGGAGTTGAACCTCAAGCTCAGCATCGCCAATATCGCGTTGGAAATCGGCAGGGGGACGCAATGGTGGGGGCCAGGCTATCACGGGTCCTTGATGTTGACCGACCATGCTTTCCCGATGGACATGATCAAACTCGGGAGCGAGGATCCGTTTCAGCTGCCCTGGATTTTGAAGGACCTGGGCTCGTGGAAGGTCAATAGTTTTCTGGCCCAGTTGGAGCGAGACCGTGATTTCCCCCGTGCCAAGGTATTCGGTTTGCGGATCAGTTATTTGCCGGCCAGTTGGTTCGAGCTCGGGCTAACCCGCCTGACGCAATTCAATGGGCGGGGACACAACCAGTCGTTTCCTGGGACGGTCATCAAGACCTATTTCGGGAGCGGGGATGAGTTGAATAATGGGGTGAACGAACAGGCGATGGTCGACTTCCGGGCCACGATTCCTCATATAAACTATTTCATCCCATTCCCTTCCGGTCTTCAGTTTTACGGAGAGATCGGCTCGGAGGACAAGTGGACGAAATTCCCCCTTCCCACCAGGGCGGCAGTGTTAGGGGGCATCTATATTCCCCAACTGTTTGCGGGCGACACGATGGATCTCCGGCTGGAATATGCGGACACGGATCTCGATCGCCGCAGGACCGGGATGGGCAATGACTGGTACAACAGCGCCACGTTTCGCAGCGGCATGCGGTATCGTGGATTCCCCTTGGGACATTGGGTGGGTTCAGACGGCGTGGACTATTTCCTCCGGACGACCCGCCATATGAGGGACGACCTGCAAGTGGGGATCAACCTGGACTACTCGGAGCGCGGCAAAGGGAACCCGGTCTTCGAGAAAAAACGGGAAGCGGCGGTGGACGTGACTTGGTGGATTTCCAAGCAATTCCAGCTCACCGTGGCTTATACCTACCAGCGTATCGAAAATCCAGGGCAGATCACCCGCATCAATCCCTTCCAAGAGACGTTCCAACCCGGACTCGTGTCCAACAATAATTTTGTCTGGACGAATCTGGCGTTTGAATTTTAATTCGCTGACGGATCGCATCGGGCATTGCCGGAATTACCGCCATTCCGACGTGATAGAGACCGATTCAGGCAATCAATTCTACCGGTGTCGGCTTTCAGACACGCGCCCGCAATTCTTAAAGTATCCGCCCCTGCTGGTCCTTCGTTGTAGCGGCTACGAGCACAGCGAGTCCTAGCCATTATCCTTTTGCAGCCGGTTGCTTGGCGCAGAAGAATATTCGAAGACATCTGTGACTGATCTGACGATCTTAAGCGAACTGCTGCTGATCTTTGCCGTGTCGATCGCGGTGGTGTTCATATTCCACCAAGTTCGGTTGCCGTCGATCGCAGGCTTTCTCGTCGCAGGAGCGCTGATCGGTCCCTATGGGCTGAATCTAGTGTCCGATCTCCAGCAAGTCAATGAGCTGGCGGAGATCGGGATCGTCCTGCTTTTGTTCACGATCGGAATGGAGTTTTCGGCTGCCCACTTACGGGCGGCCCGGCGGCTGCTTCTCGTGGGCGGCCCCTTGCAGGTGGCCGGCGCGCTCATCGCGGGCGTACTGGTAGGTACCTTGGCCGGCCTGCCAGTGGCGCAGGCCATATTCTGGGGCTGTCTGTTTTCACTCAGCAGCACAGCGATCGTCCTGAAGGCCCTGGCCGAGAGGGGAGAAAGCGACTCCCTGTATGGCCGTGCCACGATCGGCATCCTGATCTTCCAGGATTTGGCGATGGTTCCGATGATGTTGCTCGTCCCCTTGCTGGCGAGCGGATCGAATGTGGATGCGGGGACAGTCCTGCGCGGCGTGGCTCAGTCGGTGGTCATGGTGGGAGTCATTGTGGTCGCAGCCTGGCTCCTCGTGCCCAGGCTCTTGGAGCAGATTGTCCGCAGCCGTAACCGCGAGCTATTTTTGCTAACCATCATCGTGCTCTGCATCGGGATCGCCTGGCTGACTTCTCGGTCGGGCTTGTCGTTGGCGCTCGGTGCCTTCATCGCCGGACTGGTCATTTCCGAGTCCGAGTACAGCCATCAGGCCCTGGCCGAAGTTCTTCCCTTTCGGGACAGCTTTAATAGCTTATTTTTCATTTCGGTCGGGATGCTGATGGATGTCCGCGTGTTGCTGGAGTACCCGGGGTTGGTGCTGGCATTGGTTGCGGCGGTCGTTGCGGGAAAGTTTGTAACCGGTGCCGGACCGGTGCTGGCGATGGGGTATCCTCCACGTGTGGCCCTCTTGACCGGTGTGGCTTTAGCCCAGGTCGGGGAGTTCTCCTTCATCCTGGCCCAGGCAGGGCAGGAGGCGGGGCTGCTGGCTAGGGAGCAGTATGAGGTCTTTTTGGCCGTGTCGGTGCTCACGATGGTCGTGACCCCCTTTCTGATCCAATTGGCGCCCAAGGTGGCCCGACGCGCGGAGGCGGTCCAACGGCTGCGCCGCTGGTTTCCCGAGCGGACCACCTCGCATCAGGTGCAAGCGGAATCTCGAGGCCCCAGGGTCAAGGACCATGTCGTGATCGTGGGCTACGGACTGAACGGCCGGAACCTGGCCCGCGTGCTCCAGCAGACCGAGATTCCCTATGTGGTGTTGGATCTGGATGGGGAAACGGTCCGTCGAGAATCCAAGAACGGGGTGCCGATTTACTATGGAGACGGGACCAATCCCAGCGTCCTCCACCATATGCGCATCGAACAGGCACGGGTTCTTGTGCTGGCAGTTTCCGACCCCTTTGCGGCGAGGCGGGCAGTTCAGATTGCCAAGGGGCTTAACCCAGCCGTGCATGTGGTGGTGCGGACCCGATATCTCAGAGAGTTGGAAGAGCTGCATGAATTGGGGGCCGATGAAGTCGTGCCGGAAGAATTCGAGACGTCCATCGAGATATTTTGCTTGGTCCTCAGGACCTTCAAGTTACCGCAAGAATTCATTCTGCAAAAGGCCGAGCAAGTCAGACGGGAGGGCTATGCGTTGTTGCGGCGGACGGGCCTGCCGGAACTGGCGCACCATCTCCGAGGCGGAACCTTGACAGATGCGGAAGTGGAGACGTGCCGCATCGAACCGGACTCCCCCGCAGCGGGCAAGACGCTGATCGAGGTTTCGATACGGCCGCGGACCGGCGCCTCAGTGATTGCCCTGACGCGCAGCGGGGTGACCGAATCCAATCCATCGCAGAAAATGCGCTTGGAAGCAGGGGATGTTCTTGTCTTGCTGGGCAGCCGGGACCAGATCCGCCGCGCGCTGGGCTTGCTGGTCGACACCAAGGCGAAGTGAGGCATGGCGGATCGCGCGGCGCCTTGACAAGAAAAAGAAGCGCATAGTAAGGTTTTGGACGAGCTGCTGTCCCTGTGGAAACGGGGAAACGCCTACAGCCCCTGGCCGAGATGGAAGTGAGGTGGTTTCATGAGCACAGTCCAACTCGAACCGTCGGCCGCTCTCGCTGAGCTTCGCGAAGCCAAGCCTGACCGGGTGACGATCGTCGTGCTGAGCGGAGATATGGATCGGGTGATGGCGGCGTTCATTATCGCCACCGGCGCCGCGGCCATGGGGATGCAGGTGACGATGTTCTTCACGTTTTGGGGGTTGAATGCCATCCGCCGAAGGGGTACGACCAGTGGGGCCAGAGACTGGCTGCGGCGGATGTTTGGATGGCTGAACAAGGGCGGCGCGGAGCTGTTGCCACTTTCCCGGTTCCATTTCTTCGGGCTGGGGACGGGCATGATGAAACGGGTGATGCGGCAGCATCGCATGCCCGATGTGCCGGAGCTGCGCCAGACGGCGCAGGACTTGGGGGTGCGGTTCATTGCCTGTACGACGTCCATGGGGTTGATGGGCATTACGAAAGATACGTTGATCGAGGGCATCGATCAGCTGGCTGGCGTCACGACGTATCTCGCCGAGGCCAGGCAAGGGAGCGTGAATCTCTTCATCTGACGTGCCCGAGCGATTCGCCAGTCGAAAGCAAGGAGCGGTGCATGATCCAAGCCGACGTTAAACTGGACACTCTCGGGTACTTCTGTCCCATGCCGATCATCATGACTTCCAAAAAGATCAAGGAACTGCAACTGGGGCAGGTCCTGGAAGTCGTCTCGGACGATGAAGGGATCAAAAAGGACATGCCGGCTTGGTGCCAAACCACCGGTCATGAAATGGTTGGATTAGAAGAAGACGCCGACCAGGCCAAGCGCGTCTATAAAGCGTTTGTCAGGAAAGCAAAATAACCGGACAGTAGCGTTTCGGCAATAAAGCCGGTTCGGCGTATGAAAAAGCCGGAAGATGCTGGCATCTTCCGGCTTTTTTTATCGGAGTTGTACGCTTTTGGACTTATTCTAACGCTTAGATTGGCAAGGGTGTTTGTCCTGTCGTGATCTTTGAAGCCATTTTAGTGGGACTAGCAAAGTCCTTCTTGTCCTCAAGAATTTCCTTAACAGTTAGTAACTGAAGCCTGGGGTACGAGTGCCCAGCATACTCATACACCCCAGCGGAAGCTGCCTCCTGACGCATAGCCTTGGTCGGCTCATTGAGTGAAATAAAACCAGCCAGCTCCACTTCCTTTTCTCGCTCCAAGACTCCCCGTAAGTCCCGCACATCGGTAGGGCGCAGCGTTCCACCCTTTACAGACAGGACCATGGATTTCATGGTGTCTTTGGTTTCAAAGTACATCCGCCCATCAATCCCTTTATCGCCAGTCTTTTTCAGAGTCGGAAATCCTCCGACCCGCTCAACCGCCCAATGTTGGAACTGGAATGGATCATGTTTAAACAGTTCTTGCGCTTGCTCCACGCTCACAGGGATGCCGTCCACAAGGAAATGTTTGTCCTCGGAAAGACGGTATTTCTCGGTTAAGACTTCCCGCATCAACTTAATGGCTAGAATCGCAATATCGCAGCCGACCCATGACCGCTCCATTTCATGTGCAGCGTACACTGTGGTTCCACATCCGCAAAATGGATCGAAGACAACCCCGCCCTTTTCGCTGGACGTGCGAATAATCCGCTTTAATAACCCAACAGGCTTCTGCGTAGGGTAACCAAGGCGTTCCTCTTCGTCCTCTAAATACTTCACATCCTCATCAATGCACACATTCTCATCAACGAGGACGCCTTTGGTGTTCGGCTGGTACGCCCAAATGTCCTGGTAGAGAACGCCTTCGCCCATGTACTGCTTATACATCGGCTGACCGCCATCCTTTTTGGGAAAGACAATCAGCCCTTGGTTATAAAGAGTTTCGAGGGCATCAAGTGGCGACAGCCCCTTTCCTTCGCTCGGAAGGAATTGACGGAGGCTTTTGGGGATCGCCCAATGTCTGCCACAGTTCGACGGATTAAACCCGCGCCACTCCTTTCCACTCTCGCCTTTTCTCTCGCCGGGGCCAGTGAGGTAGTTCGTTTGATACCGACCACGGCCATCCGTGTGTTTAAAGCGGTCTTCGATGTAAGCTTTTGTGTACGGGGTTGCTCCAGGCTTGAAATAAAAGTTCTCGGACGCTGAGTAGAACAAGATCACATCGTGAATAGGACCGTATTGCTTGGTCAGCTTATTGTGAGCGTTGGTGCGTCGCCAAATAATCTCATTACGGAAGTTCTTGTGGCCGAAAATGCCATCCATCATAACCTTGATGTAATGGCTAGCCGTTGGATCGCAATGTAGATAAATAGATCCGCTCTTGCAAAGGATCGTTTTCATGTATAGAAGCCGCTGAACCATGTAGATCAGGTAGGCCATCAAGTGCGGCTGCGTATGGCGCAATGCCTGAACCCAAAGCCGCCAGAACTCGACGTAATAATCGTCCACCCCCTTTTCCCGCATGAGGACCGGCATGCTCATGGCGAGTTTTTCTTTCTCTGCGTCCATTTCCCATGTATCGCAAAACGCTTGCGCTTGTTCTGGGACAGGCTTGCCAGTCATCGTTTTGTAAACCAAGTTGTAGTTTTGGTCGGATTTAAAGGGTGGGTCGAGGTAGATGAGATCAACAGAAGCAAGCGGCATCCGCTCCATGATCCGAAGATTATCACCGTAGAATAGGCGGTTCATGCCGCCACCATCACATCGAGGGCGGTGCGAAATTCGTTGGGCTGATTTCTCAGGTTGTACTTAAAGCAGGCGTGATGGTGCTGTCCATACCCTGCCCGCTTAACGAGGGACCAGAAGCCTTCAATCGTATTCGTATGAACCAGGCCGTTTGCATACTCCACAGCGTGGTTCACGGTCGCATGCAGTTGAGATTTGTTTACATGGCGATAGCCGCCGAACTCGTCCGTGATAACGAGCGTCCCGGCGTTATCAACGAACTTGTTAATGAACTTTGATAGGCCCTTCGTTGAGAGTTCACCGGGTTTGGCCGGACGAGCTATCACCCTTCCGCCACGTTCGACCACGCCGATAACTGCGGTTTTCTTCGTTCCACGTCCGCGCTTGTTCGGCTTGTCATTATCGCGGCGGTTGGGTTTACGCGGCTTGCCGCCAATGTAGGTTTCATCGGCTTCAACAATCCCATACAGCAGCTTGGTTTGCTGCGGGTCATTCGCCATCGCCACGCGCACGCGATGCATCATGCTCCAGACTGTAGGCCGACGCATGCCAAGGTCGCGAGCGATCTGGCAGGCGCTCGCAGATTTCTTGGCATTCAGCATTAAGGCAATCAGGAGAAACCATTGACGCAATTCAACATGGGTTCCGTGGAAGATTGTTCCGACCGTTGCCGCGAAGGCCCTAGTGCAGCCCTGACATTGCCAGCGCATCATTGCCCGATCCCCGCTGGCATGCCTGTGAACGGATTCGCTATTGCAATACGGACAGACCGGACGCCCCCGCCAGCGAATCCTTTCAAGGTATTCGATGGCCTGCTCTTGGGTCTGGAAGCTATTGAAAACCTCAAGGATGTTCATGGCGTCCTCCCTGTATGCCAGGAGTATATCTGGCTAGGGAGGACTTGTCAAGTCCAAAAGCGTACAGGTCCGTTTTTTATTGACCGTAAGGAGCGTTGGGCGATTTCCAGATGATCCCATATGTTGTTGGTCATATGGTCACGAAGCCTATATGTTGTAGTTTTTTGTTGACAGGGCGGAACTCATTTGCTATGTAGCCTCTGAGATTTCTTTCCTCCGAAGGACCGCTGACCCGGCGTTTGCTGCCATGAGCGTGGCAGCCCAGTACCTCAAGCCTCGAGGTAACGGATGTCTGGAAGGGTCGGTTCTCAAATGCTCCCCCAGCGAACATCAAACTGCCCCCTGCACATGGCCTATTCACCCAAGCGTCGCATCGACTACTCCATCGGTTTCAGCGAGGGACGAACAGAGACCTGAGGAGGGCAACAAGGACATCGGGAGCCGCCATGGTGATCTCACACAAAGGAGGGGAGGATGTCAGGGCCATTCAGCCTCAGATATCTGCACCTGTTTGTTGGAGAGAAATCGCCCGGCACGTTCATTTTATCCCGCAACGGACGCCTGGCCGATTACGTGGGGGTAAGCATGGAGGACGTGGCAGGGGCGATTCGCCACGCCGCACGGCAGTCCAGCTACCGGTATTTCTGGTTTGCTGTGGCGGCCTCGGCCGGGGAAGCCGCTCAACTGGGGCATACCTGGTATCACCGGTACCACCCCACCGACAACGTCGCGCCTCCCGCGGAGTTTGCTGGATCAGCGTGGCAGTGCACGACCGACGGTTGTGCCGCCTGCGCCCTGGCGCAGCCTCGCCATTGAGGTCAGTTTTCCGCCGGTGAGTCCCCTCCACAGCTCAGTGCCGTCGCCTTGACTTCGAGGGACGGTGCCCGTACCGTACTCTCTCCGATGCGCCGTGTCCTGCCTGCGCAGATGCCGACGAGAATGCTCCCGCAGTCCGCCCTGCCGGATATGGCCTGTGCGATGTGCTGGATGTAGATGGATGAGAGGGACGAAAGTTGGGTAATGGATCAGCTGGTTGAGTGCGTGCCGAATTTCAGCGAGGGACGCAATGAGGAAACCCTGCGCGCGCTTGCCGCGGCGGTGACGGCGGTGCCGCATGTGGCGCTGTTCGATCAGCAACGGGACCGCGACCATCACCGGGCCGTCCTGACCTTCGTCGGGACCCCGGAAGGGGTCGCCGAGGCCGCTGTGGCCCTTGCCCGCGTAGCCGCCGATCGGATCGATCTTCGACAACATCAGGGGGCGCATCCGCGCGTGGGCGCGATGGATGTGGTGCCGTTTGTCCCGGTCCGTGGTGTGACGATGGAAGACTGCGTCGAATTGGCTCGGCGCGTCGGGGAACGGATCGGAACGGAGCTGGGGATTCCGGTATTCCTGTATGAGCGGGCGGCATCCAGGCCGGAGCGGGCTCGGTTGGAAAACATCAGGCGCGGCGGGTTGGTGGGGCTTGCAACGCGTATGCAGCAGGCGGCGTGGCGGCCTGATTTCGGCCCGCCGACGCTTCATCCTTCGGCTGGAGCCGCCGTGGTCGGTGCCAGACCAATCCTGATCGCCTACAACGTCAACCTCGAAACCACAGACCTGGCGATCGCCAAAACCATTGCCAAGAAAGTGCGCCAGTCCAGCGGGGGGCTCCCTTGCGTGAAGGCGATCGGGGTCGCACTGCCCAGCCGCCGCCTCGTGCAAGTTTCCATGAACCTCACGAACTATGAAGAGACCCCCATCCATGTGGCATTCGAGGCTGTTCGCAAGGCAGCGGCTCAGCATCAGGTCCAAATCGCCGGGAGCGAAGTGATCGGGGTGATGCCGCAGCGGGCGTTGATGCAAACGGCCGAATATTTTCTCAAACTGGAGGGATTCGACCCTGGTCAGGTCTTGGAGGCCAGAATGGAATCGGTCTTGGCGCGAATGGCCCAAGTTTGGCATGGCGCGCCAGGGCGTCAAAGCGGGACCGCTTCTTCTCTTCGCCCGTTGTTGGAGGCTCTGTCTGCAAGCAGTCCTGTGCCGGCGGGTGGAAGCGTTGCAGCGCTGGCCGGAGCCTTGGCTGCTGCCTTGGGGGTGATGGCTTGCCGGATTGGTCCGTCCTCAAAGTTGCCACAGTCCATTGGCTCCGGTGTGACAAATGGGGCGGACGATCTGAGTGCCACGGAACAGCGGTTGATCGAGCTACGTCAGAGATTGGAAGAACTGGTTCAGGCCGATGCGGAAGCCTATGGACAGTTCTTGCAAGCCGCTCGGTTGCCGAAGACGGATCCCGCACGAGAGAGTGCAATTGCTCAAGGGCTTGGCGGGGCGATCGAGGTTTCGCTGGAAATTGCTGACCTGGCCTGCGAGGCGGCGGCCTTTCTACGCTCGTTACTGGGGCGAACCAAGCCCTCGGTCGGAGCGGACCTCAAGGTCGGGCTGATGATGGCCCTGGCGGCTGCCGAGGGAGGCCTGATCAATGCTGAAGAAAATGAAAAAAACTCGCTAAGTCAAAGATTTATCTCGACTTTTTCGAGCAAAATAAGCGCTCTAAAACAGAGGCTTGTAGATCTGCGCAAGCTATGATACAGTGCCTGATCTGTTTGGGGACGTCGTGACAATCAGGCCCCAATCTCTTGATTGGGAGCAGAACGTTTAAGCAGAGAGTTAGGACAGCGATGGAAATCAAAGTTTTCAACAACAATGTCGAGAAAGCGCTTAAAGTTGCCAAGAAAAAGCTGGCGGGCGAAGGCCTCTTCCGCGAATTGAAGCGGCGGCGGTTTTACGAAAAGCCCAGCGTCCGCAAGAAAGCCAAGCTGCGGGAAGCACAACGACGCCGACAGAAGTGGCTCGCCAAGCACCGGGCGGAGTAAGCGGACTTCGTTTCACCCTTCCTTATTCGTTCTTGCCCGGTCCCCTGAATTCTTAGGCGCTCTTCACCATGCATGCGACGGAGATCCATGCCGCCATCCGCCTGCTTCGGCGGGAGGTCCGGCACTGGCAGGAGCCGGTCGTGGGCGTGGTGGCCAGGGAGTCGCGTGACCCCTTCCGGATTCTCATCGCCTGCGTTCTCAGCCTCAGGACCAAAGATCGGACGACGGCGGACGCATCGCAACGGCTGTTCGCGCTGGCATCCGATCCCGCGACCATGGTGCGACTCCCGCTCCGTCGTATCGAAACGGCCATCTATCCCGTTGGGTTTTACCGGACCAAAGCCAAACAGATCCGCGAAATCTGCCGTCGGCTGCTGGATGCCTATGGGGGGCTGATCCCCGACGAGATCGACGACCTCGTAACGTTGAAGGGAGTGGGGCGGAAAACCGCCAACCTGGTTGTCACGGTCGGTTATCAGAAGCCGGGCATTTGCGTGGATATCCATGTGCATCGGATCAGCAATCGGTGGGGCTATATCAAGACCAAGACTCCGGAGGAGAGCGAACAGGCGCTGCGGCGCAAGCTGCCGCATCAGTATTGGATCACCTATAACGACTTGTTGGTGCCCTTCGGCCAGAACATCTGCCAGCCGGTCTCGCCCTGGTGCAGCAAGTGCAAGCTGACAGCCTATTGTGATCGAAAGGGCGTGACGAATAGCAGGTAAGAAGTGAAAGGTGAGAAGTAAAAGGTGGATGGAGTGAGCCGAACTTTTTACCTTTTACTTTTCACGTTTCATTCTGGTCAGATGAACAGCGTGGTTTCCGCCCCCGCCGTGAGGGAGAGAATGGCCGGAAGGCCCATGACTTCGTCCACATTCTTGGCCACGGTCTCTTGATCTACGCCCATGTATTCCAGCCCGGCGCTGCAGGCGATCAAGCGGAACTGTCCCACCAGCTTGGCTTCCTTGAACATCTCGGAAATCTTCGGGACGTTTTTTTCTTTCAGCAGGCGGGCGACTTCTATTCCTTGATCCCCGTATTCCGGCGGAAAGTCCACCCGATCGATGTGCCCCAACGCCAGCTTCTTGATCGTCCAGAAGAGCAAAACTACGGTCACGTCTTTGCCCATGGCGGCGGCGGTGAGCCCCAGCGTGGCGACCTGATGGAGCTTGTCGTAGGTGGCATTGTGGGCGAAGAGCACGAATCGAGGTTTGTTCGTCACAGGGCTCCCGCTTGCTCGGAGGGTAAAGCCTTCAGGATGGCGCGCCAATTATAACGTTCGGGCGGGGATGTGACAAGCAAGGCGAGGAGGCCGTTACTTCCGCTTCTTCACCTGGGTCTTCACGCTGTTCACGTAGTCCGTGATGGAGCCGTCCACTTCCTCTTTGGTCAAGCTCCGATCGTGGGTCTCGCTCTCGTCCACGAGGTATTTGTCCCCGTCTTTTTCCTGGCGGACCACGACCGTATTCTCAGGCGTGACTTCGACCAGCATGTACCATTCCTTGCCGCCTTTCCGAATGGTGACTTCTTTCCCCAGCCCTTTCTTGGTGATCTCGACGTGCAGGCCTTCGTCGCCTGCAGTGGGAGAGAGTACTTGGTCGGCTGTACCGGCAGAGGAGGGGCTCGATGGGCCGAAGCAAAGGACTATCGTCACCGAAGCAACCAGTCGAAGAAGCCGGGAGGGCTCAATCCGGTATCGATTCATGAGAGAGGTCCTCGCAGGCGGTCGTGCCACCAGATTATAGCCCGGTCGCAAGCCGCGTCAAAGATGAAAGTAAGAGGCCAGGCTGACAATGATCCAGTCGCGTGACGGTCCCGCTGGCCTTTGCGGTGGGCGCAGCCACGTGCTAGGATGCCGGCTTCATGGAGGCGCTCTTCAGCAAAGACCTGCTCGTCGGCTTGTTCGTCCTGTCGATCGTGGGGTTCATCGGCAGTCTGATCGCGATTCCTTTCATCCTGGTTCGGCTGCCGCCGCATTATTTCGATGAGCGCCATCCGCGCACCTGGATGGAGAATCACCATCCGATCTTGCGCCTGACCGGCTTGATCCTGAAAAATGTGGTCGGCATAGTCTTCCTGTTAGCCGGATTTGCGATGCTGTTCCTGCCGGGACAGGGAATTCTGACCATGCTGATCGGGGTCTCGCTGATGGATTTTCCAGGCAAGCGCCGCCTGGAGCGAAAACTCATCGGCCGGCCCGCGGTGCTCAAGACGATCAATATGATGCGGGCCAAGTTCGACCGGCCGCCGTTGACCGTGGCGGACGATCCGTAACGAAGACAGAGTCCGACTTATCTATGCCGACCGCACCGTTCAGCGCCAAGCGGACCCTCTATCTCATAGACGGCAGCGCCTATATCTACCGCGCCTACTTCGGACTGCCGGCCCTGTCCAACTCCAAGGGCCTGCAGACCAACGCCATCTACGGCTTCACGACCATGCTCATGAAGATCCTGCGTGATCGTCGGCCGGACGGCCTGGCCGTGGTCTTCGACGAAAAAGGTCCGACCCAAAGGCATGAGGAATTCAAAGCGTACAAGGCGCATCGGCCGGAAATGCAGCAGGGCATGCGGGATCAGATTCCCTACATCCACCGGGCGGTGGAAACGTTCGGGATTCCCGCCGTGCGCGCCGCCGGCTACGAGGCCGACGACCTGATCGGCACCCTCGCGCGCCAGGCCGAGGCGGTAGGGTTCGAGGTCGTGATCGTGACCGGCGACAAGGACATGTTCCAGCTCCTGACGCCGGCGACGCGCATCTACGACCCGGTCAAAGACAAGTGGTTCGGAGAGGCCGAGTGTCGGGAGCGGTTCGGCGTGGAGCCGGCGCGCGTGGTCGAAGTCATGGGGTTGATGGGGGATACGGCCGACAATATTCCCGGCGTGAAAGGCATCGGCGAAAAGACGGCGATGAAACTGATCGC
>Ga0194131_10004470_pt1 | contig 21070 bp, 19 predicted proteins | sample TA2KigO120mmetaG_FD_148631 | JGI IMG/M metagenome (GOLD analysis project Ga0194131, IMG submission 148631) | Freshwater microbial communities from Lake Tanganyika, Tanzania - TA2015053 Kigoma Offshore 120m | ecosystem: Environmental > Aquatic > Freshwater > Lake | place: Tanzania: Lake... | reverse complement strand
CCGGCCTTCTCGCTGGCCGACCTGCGCGCCTGCGCAGACAAGGGTGATGCCGCGTTCTTCGAGCGGCACTTCAAGGACAAGATCGTACTGGTCGGCACGATCCTCGATGTCGAGGACCGCAAGCTGCCCTCGCGCCGGTTCATGACCGGGCCCGAAGGCGCCGCTTACGGGCCGCGCTGCGCGTTGCCGCCACGCGACGACATCGTGCGCGAGGACGTGATCCGCGACGCGATCCCCGGCGTAATGGTCCACGCTGCCTTTGTCAACAACCTGATGCGCGGCGGGGGACTGCGCGAACTTGGCCGCGCGGGCGAAGGCCTCGCCACCGCCGCGCTCGTCGCCGCGACGGCGGCCGCCATCCTTGCCCTGCCCGCATCCGGTGCCGTGCTCTTCTCACTCGGCCTCGCGGCGCTGTGGACCGTGACCAGCGTCGTCGCGCTGCAATTCGCCCTCGTCTGGCCGTTCCTCACCGCGCTCGTCGCGGCCGCCGCCGCGGGGGCAGCCCTGCAGGGCTACCGCTTCGCGGTCGCCGACAAGGACAAGCGGCTCCTGCGGCAAAGTTTCGGCCTCTATCTCGCCCCGGCGATGGTCGACCGGCTGATGGCCGCGCAGACGCCGCCGGAGCTCGGCGGCGAGGAACGCGACATTACCGTGATGTTCTCCGACGTCGCAGGGTTCACCGCGCTGTCCGAGGGGCTGACGCCCACGCAGCTCGTCCAGGTTATGAACGTTTATCTTTCGGCAATGACCGAGATCGTCGAGAGTCATGGCGGCTTCGTCGACAAATATATCGGTGATGCGATCGTCGCGGTGTTCGGCGCCCCCGTCAACGACCCGGCCCACGCGCGCCGCGCAGTCGAGGCAGCCCTTGCCTGCAAAGCGAAACTCGCCGCGATGAACGCCGATCCGACGCGGCCGCTCCTTGGCAACGTCCTCAAGGCACGTATTGGCGTCAACAGCGGCCAAGCGCTGGTCGGCAACATCGGATCGAAGCGGCGCTTCAACTATACCGTCATGGGCGACACGGTGAACCTCGCCTCGCGGCTCGAAGGCGCGAACAAGTATTTCGGCTCAACAGTGTTGTGTACCGACGGCGTGCGCGAGCGTGCCGACGCCGCCCCCGGCCCGACGGTCGCGTGGCGCGAGATCGATCGCATCAGGGTCAAAGGGCGCGCGGCACCGGTGACGGTCCTCGAACCGCTCGGTTTCGCTGATACGCTCGAAGGGGAAGACCCCGGCGCGCGCCGCCGCGTCTAGGTGCGGACCTGTCCCGCGCCACCCGTATTCCAACCAACGTTGCGACGGCACCCGTCCCTAGCGGTAGTCGCGGGGCTTTGCCCTACTGAGGCGCCGGGAAGTATTTCTTGATCTGCTCATCGAACCACGTCTTGGGCCGTTTCTCGTAGATCGCGGCGTAGTTGGCCTCGACCAATTTGGCGTTGTTGAGGCGGCCGTAGGCGCCGGGTCGCCGCGCGGGATCGATCGGGATCTTGCCGTCACTCGCCAGAATGTCCTGTCCCTCGGGCGAGAGGATGAACTCGAGCATGAGTTTGGCGGCGTTCGGCCGGGGCGCATGCTTCGACACCTGGACCGTGAACCCGAGCAGGATCACATAATCGGGAACGATCCATTCGACCGGTGCACCCTTGAGCTTGAGCGGCTCGATGAAGTCGCTATAGGCCGCGATCTGCAGCGCCACTTCGCCGGAGGCTAGCGCTTCTTGAACGGGAAAGTAGGCGCCATAGCGGCCAATTTGTTTGCCGAGTTTCTCCATGTAGTCATGCCAAGGCGCTTCGCCATGCACCAAGTGGTAGGTCATGATCCATGTGTGCATGCCGCCGCCGCCGGACTTGGGATCCTGCGCGCCGATCTTGCCCTTCCATTTCGGATCGAGGAGGTCGGCGAACGATTTGGGTACGTCCTCGGCCCGCACCAACTTCGAGTTGAAGGCGATGGTGATCGGGTTGATGGCGTAGTTGTAGAACATGCGATGGGTCGGCTGGAGCCCCGCCGGATAGGACTGCGCGGCCACCGACTGATACTCCGCCAGCATCCCCTTCGCGATCAAATTGGCGGTCCACCTCAGAGTCGACGTGAAGACGTCGGCCGTGTGGCGCCCGGCCGCAGCCTCGCTCTCCAGGCGCTGAATGACCTGCGTCGAATCGCCGCGAAAGAAGTCGAACTCGATCCCCGGATACCGGCGCTTGAAGGCTTCTGCCCAGCGCTGCGTCAACTCGACCGAGTTGTCGGCATACATGACGACCTTGCCTTCACGCTTGGCCGCCTCGTAAAGCGCCGCGAGCGACGCGTCCGTGGACTGAGAGAGGGCAAGCCGATCGGCCCCAAAAAGAGCAATGACGAAAACGACTGCGACGCCGAAAGCGCGAACCATCATGCGACCCTCCATCGCGGCGCACGACCATAGCACGGTGGAGGCACCTCTTACAGAAACGGTCGCTGCGTTCCGAAGCCGATCGCTGGCGGGCGCGTCGGACGCCAGCGCCGCGGATCAAGCGTGGCGCGGCTAGTCGGCGATTTCGCGATGCCGCCCGGCCCGGAAATACGCGCGGATGGCATCGTGATAGCGCGAAAGGATCGGCTGAAAAGCCCTGATGTCCGGCGCCGCTTTCGCTGCCTCTCTGGCGAGTTCAGCCTTGAGCCTCGGGTAGTCGACGCCGAGCACGACGCCGTCGCGTACGATCTCGCGTCCAGCCACGATGACGGAGCGAACGTACTGTTTGGTGGCACGGGCGAGCAACAGATCGATCTCGCCCGTTGCCTCGTCGATGACGTCCTCGGCCATGGCCGCATAGTCGAGGACAACCAGGTCCGCCGGCCGACCGGGTGCGATGACGCCGAAGTCGGAGCGGCCGGTCACGGCTTTCGCCCCAGTGGTCATCGCCGCCTCGAACAGCCGGGCCGGCGTCAGAACCTCGTCCAAGCTGATCCCTGCATGCAGGCGGTACGTCAAGCGCATCTCACGGAAGGCATCGTCGTCGTCGTCGAGGGTCAGGGTGTCGAGGCCGATGCCGATCGGAAGGCCGGCGCGGACGAATTCCTTGACCGGTGCGATCCCGGAGCGGAGGCGCAGGTTCGAGCCCGTGTTGACGGAAACGATCACGCCGCGACCAGCCAGCCGGTCGCACTCGTCGGGCCGCAGCCACACGCCGTGGCCCAACGCCAGCCGCTCCGACAGAAAGCCGATGTCGTCGAGGTGGTTAACGAACCCCTGCGGGTACCGGGCGTCGATCCACTCGCGCTGCAGCTTGGTCTCCTGGCAGTGGATGTGAATACGCCGACCGCTCCGGGCGGACTCTTCGGCAACCAGCTCGCGCAGACGGTCGCTGGTCCATTCGACGCCGTAGGGGCCGAACTGAACCGATACCAAGTCCCCTTCGCACGCGCTCGCTATCTCATTTACGACCTCGATCTGGGCTTCGGCCGGCGGGTTGGGACGGTAGAGCCGGTCGGCCACGGCGGTCCGGTCGGTCGGGCTGAGCGTAGCGAGGATTCGCCGGTCGCCCTCGTAGACAAGGTAATTGCGGTCCCGCATCGGTACGACGAAAGCGATGCGAATGCCGACGTCACGCGCGGCTTGGCAGGTGGCCAGCGCCTCGGTCTTGAGGTCGTGGAATACGTTCGAGTGACAGTGAACGACCGCGGTCACGCCGGCCAATGCGAGCCGCGAGAACGCCACCGCCGCCGTGATGTATGGATCGACCCGCGGATGAAGGGCGAAGGTCGACACCATCCAGGTTTCGAGCGCATCGTCGATGCCGCCGAACGCGAGGCGGCGCAGGCCGCGGCCGTGGTCGTGGGCGTTGGCGAGGCCCGGTATGACCAGCGTCCCAGGGCCGCCAATACGGGCCGGGGGCGTCCCGGCGGGCGCGATAGCCTGGATGGCTCCGTCGCCGAGACGCAAGCGGACGTTCCGCTGCGCGGGCGCGCGCCCGGGAGCCGTCAGCAGCCGGTCGGCATCGATGTCGAAATCACCGCCTCGCCGTTGTTGCAAATGCCTTCCCTGGTCCACGACAGCGCTTCCCCGTTCCCCCGCGAAAATTCCCTGATCGCAACAGTAGGGAATTCGATGAAAACGCCAGCGGCTCAGCGGCTCGAGAGCGTGAGCCGAGCGTCCGAGCGCCCCGTTCTCACGAAAATTCCCGGTTCCGTCCCTGCAAGACAGAGAAGCGGCAGGGGAGAGCGGTTAGCCGCAGACTGCCTCCACCACCAATTTTTTCAATCGCTCAGGTCCCGCGACCTGAATCGCGCAGCGGCGCCGGCCGGCCATCCCAGTCGGCGAAGCGCGGGTCGTCGCGTTCGGCGACGAAAGCATCCCAGCGCATGCGGCCGTCCGGGCCGCGCTTCTCGCGGGTGATGATGAGCTGATCGTCGCGAACCGCGCCCAAGCTCTTCTCGCCGTCGGGCAGCACCGCGATCACCTCGTTACCCTGCCAGACCAGTACCTGGCGGCGCGTGCGCGCGCCCTGTAGCGCCCAGTCGCGGATCTGTCGGTAGAACGGTTCCTGGCGCCACGCCGCCGGCCGCGCCGGATCGACGTGGATGGCGAGCCGGGTCGCCTGGAACGCGACGACGAGGCGCGCCTTGGCGGGAAACCAGCGCGCATCGAGATATGGGAACGCCAGGTAGCCGCAGTGAAACGCGCGGCACGAGCCGGGCCGCTCGCTATAGATCCGGCAGCCTTTGCCAACGTCGCAATTGGGGCACCATTCGAGCCGCGGCTTGTCGAGTTCGGGGATGCGCATGAGCTTGCAGCAGAGCGTGCAGCTGCCGCAGCTCCGCCCGGGCACCAGCGCCGGCGCCGCCGTCGTCATAGCCGGATCCCCCTCCATCGCTCGGCCCTCTGGTGACGCGCGGCAGTATAGCGCGCCGGCGGACCACGCCGGCGTCGGCGGACGGGCGTGGGTCCACTTCCGTTCGCGCCGCGCCGCCTTCTACGCCGCGAGCGGCGAGAAAATCGCCGCTCCCACCCGAACAGCCGGCCGCGCCTCACACCGCCTTGAGGATCGCCTCGGCGCTCGAGACCGTGAGGTCGGCGGGCGAGTTCTCGACCGCGACGTGCTTGGCGATGCCGTCGTTGACGACGATCGCGAAGCGCTTGGCGCGCACGCCCATGCCGCGCGCCGTGAGATCGAGGTCGAGGCCGAGCTTCTTGGTGTATTCGGCCGAGCCGTCGGCCAGCATCAGGACTTTGGTGCCGGTGCCCTGATCCTTGGCCCAGGCGCCCATCACGAACGCGTCGTTGACCGAGACGCAGGCGATGGTATCGACGCCCTTGGCGGCGAGCGCGCCGGCGTTCTGCAGGAAGCCGGGAACGTGCTTGGCCGAGCAGGTCGGCGTGAACGCGCCGGGCAGTCCGAACAGCACGACTTTCTTGCCCTTGAACAGCTCGTCGGTGCCGAGCTTGGCCGGCCCCTTGTCGGTCATCTGGGTGAATTCGCCCTGCGGCATGCGTTCGCCGACGTTGATCGCCATCGTGGTCCTCCCGAAAATTGGTCCTGGCCAGTCGTCCCACCCGGGCGGTTGGGACCGTTCGCCCGATCCTAGTGGCGTCGCGTCCGTGTCTCAAGTGCGGGAAGGCTCCTCGCGCGCGGCGGCCCCGGTACCATCCAGCCGTTTTGACCTCGATCAAAGTCGCCCGCTCCCGCCGCCCCTAGGGTCGGCGCGATGAGCCTCGAACCCTTCGCACCCGGGCGCTCTATCGGCGCGCCGAAGCCGCCGCGCTCGGCTTCAAGACCACCGCCGAGCTCCCCGATCCGGCCGCGCCGCTCGGCCAGGCCCGCGCGCTGGCCGCGTTCGCATTCGGCACCGGGATCAAGAGCCCCGGCTACAACCTGTTCGCGCTCGGGCCGTCGGCAGTCGGCAAGCACATCATCATCCGTCGCCATCTCGAACAGGTCGCAGCAGCTGAGACGGTTCCCCCCGACTTGTGCTACGTCCACAATTTCAAGGAACCGCACAAGCCGCGCGCGCTCAAGCTGCCGCCCGGGCAGGGCCACGAGCTCCGCCGCGACATGGAGCAGTTGGTCGACGAAACCGTGAGCGGCATCCAGGCGCTGTTCGAGGGCGAGAACTATCGCACCCGCCGCGAGGCGATCGACGAGGAGTTTCGCGAACGCCAGAGCAACGCGCTCGAATCGTTCGGCGAGCGCGCCCGCGGCAAAGGCGTCGCGTTGATCCGCACCCCGGGCGGCCTGGCCCTGGCGCTGATGAAGAACGGCGAGGTGGTGCCGCCCGAGGTGTTCCGCAAGTTGCCGCGCGAGGAGCAGGAGAAGACCGGGCACGACATCGAGGAGCTGCAGAGCGAGCTCAGGGCGCTGATGCAGCAGATGCCGCGGGTCGAAAAGGAGCGGCGCGAGCGCATCCGCGAACTCGATCGCGAGATCACCATGTTCGCGGTCGGGCATTCGATCGAGATTCTGCGCGACAAATACCGGTCGCTCCCCGACGTGGTCGGCTATCTCGAAGCGGTCCGCGACGACATGATCGAACGCGCCGCCGAGCTGCGGCCGCGCGAGGAAGAATCGTCGCAACTGCCGTTCATGATGCGCGGCCCGAGCGACCCGGCCGCCGCCTTCCGCCGCTTTCGCGTCAACGTCATCGTCGGTCGCGGCGAAAACGGCGGCGCGCCGGTGGTGTTCGAGGACAATCCCGGCTACGCCAGTTTGGTCGGCCGGGTCGAGCATCTGGCCGAAATGGACGCGCTCGTCACCGATTTCTCGCTGATCAAGCCCGGCGCGCTCCATCGCGCCAACGGCGGCTACCTGATGATCGACGCGATCAAGCTCCTGACCGCGCCGTTCGCCTGGGAATCCCTCAAGCGCGCGCTCAAGTCGCGCGAAATCCGGATCGATTCGCCCGCACAGTCGCTCGGGCTCATGACCACGGTCTCGTTCGAGCCGGAGCCGATTCCGCTCGACCTCAAGGTCGTGCTGCTGGCGCGACTCCGCGCGGCGCAAACTACGCACGACTACGGCGCCACCACGATCGTCGCCGCCATGCTGACGTTCGGCTTCGGCGCGCTCGCAGTCGTGGGCGAGTTCGCGCTCACGACCGCGGGGGCGGTCGCGACCAGCGCCCTCTTGTCGCTGAAACCGACGGTGCACCGCTGGCTCGCGCGCATCGATCACCGCGACCTCATCGCCGTTCTCAAATTGCTGGCGATTTCGCTGGTGTTGCTGCCGGCTTTGCCCGACCGCGGCTTCGCGCCGTGGCAAACGCTCAACCCGTTCCAGATCTGGCTGATGGTGGTGCTGGTCGCGGCCCTTTCGTTCGCCCGCTACGTCGTGATGCGGGTCGTCGGCGCCTGGCGCGGGTTGGCGTTGGCGAGTGTGGCCGGTGGCCTGGTGTCCTCGACCGCGGTTGCGATCGCGTTCGCGCATATGGCCGGCGCGAACCCACGCCATCGTCGGCTGCTCGCGGCCGGCACGGTCGCGGCGGCGACGATCATGGTGCCGCGGCTCCTCGTGCTGGTCGCCGCGGTCGAGCCGACGCTACTCGGCCATTTGGCCGGCCATTTGCCGCCGCGACGCTCGCCGGTGCGTTCGGCGCGGTTCTGCTTTTTCGCCGCGCGCTGCAGGACGACGATGGTGCCCTGCTGCCGCTCGCGCTCGACAACCCGCATTCGCTCGGCGTCGCGCTCCAGTTCGGTGCCCTGCTCGTCGTCGTTACGCTCGGCGTTCGCACCGCGAACCACTGGTTCGGCGATCGCGGCGTCCTCGCCGTCGCCGCCGTATCGGGTCTGGTCGACGTCGATGCGATCACATTGTCGTTAGCAGGCTTAGCACCGGACGCCGTGGCGGTCGCCGCGACCACGGGTATTTTGATGGCGGCGGGGGTCAACACGGCGGTCAAGATCGGGATTTGCGCGGCGCTCGGGGCGGAGCGTTGGTACGCCTAGGTCGTGGACTCATAAGCCCGGGTCCAGAGGCGGGTTACCGCCATGAGGACGGCGGCGAGGTAGTTGCGGGCCAGGGTGAGCCCTTCGATCAACTGCGGGAACGTGGTCTTGTCGGAGGCTTGGCCGGGCGTCAGGACCAGGCGCACCGGCAGGCCTTGTTGATCGACGACAGCGTGGATATTGGTGCTCAGTCCTCCACGAGAACGGCCAATGGCGTGACCCGGGCCCCCTTTTTTCCGCCGCCGGCGTGCTGATGCGCCCGCACGATCGAGCTGTCGATCAGATCCAGGGACTTCGGCGAGTGTTGCGCCAGCGTCTCGAAGACTTTCAGCCACACCCCGGCCTTGGCCCACCGGTTGAACCGGTTGTAAGCCGTCGTGTAGGGGCCATAGCGTTCCGGCCGGTCGCGCCAGGGCGAGCCCATCCGCAGCGTGTAGAAGATGCCGTTCAGCACCCGCCGATCGTCTTGGCGCGGCACGCCGCGCGGCTTGTTCCGCAGCAGCGGCGCTATCAGCGACCACTCGACATCCGTCAGATCGAACCGAACCATGATCCAAGCTCCCATAGTTTGGAACCTTGAATCACTTCTCGCCTCTCAACGGATTCCCTTTATGAGTACAGAACCTAGGCGGTTTGGCGTTGGCCGCCATCGTCCTAACTGGTGCCGCCGCCTCCGTTCTCCTCTCGCCGATCTTGCCGACCAGGCCATCGGGGTTGCGCACAACTCATGGTTGTCACTAGGTAGCGCGGCCCACCTTCGAATCCGGCAGGTCCTGTGCTAACCTCGGGCCAATTGCCGGGTCGGGCCTGTGATTCACGGCGCACCGGTCCGGCGCCACCGTCTCATCGCGTGGCGATCGGTCGGTGCCCAAACTGTGGCGTCTCCAAACGCCACCACACGGAGGATCCCGATGACTGTCAAAACGAAAGCAAAAGGTCGGCGCAAGTTCCTGAAAGCGTTGGGTGCCGGCGGCGTTGTCGCTGCGAGCACGCTGGCGTTCCCGCAGATCTCGCGCGCGCAGACCGTGACGCTCAAGATGCAAGGCTCGTGGGGCGCCAAAGACGTCTTCAACGAGATGGCCGAAGACTACGTGAAGCGCGTCAACGACATGGCGGGCGGCCGGCTCAAGATCGACTACCTGCTGGGCGGCGCCGTCGTACATCCGTTCAGCGTGCAGGATGCCGTCCACCAGGGCGTGCTCGATGCCGCGCACACGGTGCCGGTCTATTGGTATGGCAAGCACAAGGGCGCGTCGCTGTTCGGTTCGGGGCCGGTGTTCGGCTACAACGCCAACCAGTGCCTGGGTTGGATTCACAACGGCGGCGGCTACGATCTCTATGTCGAGCTGGTACAGCAGATCCTGAAGCTCAACATTGTCGGTTTCTTCGCCATGCCGATGCCGTGCCAACCGCTCGGCTGGTTCAAGAAGGAGATCAAAAGCGCGGCCGACTTGAAGGGTCTCAAGTATCGCACCGTCGGCTTGGCCGCAGACTTGATGCAGGCATTCGGCGCTGCAGTCGCGCAACTTCCCGGCGGCGAGATCATCCCGGCGATGGAGCGCGGCGTAATCGATGCGTTCGAGTTCAACAACCCGACCTCGGACCGCCGCTTCGGCGCCCAGGACGTCTCGAAAATCTACATGATGGGCAGCTACCATCAGGCGATGGAGTTCTTCGAGATCATGTTCAACAAGACCAAGTTCGATGCGCTCCCGGCCGAGCACAAGGCGATCCTCAGGCACGGCGCCGAGGCGGTTTCATCGGCCAACGAGTGGAAGGCGTGGGACTACTACTCGAAGGACCTGGCCGAGCTGCAGGAGAAGGACAAGGTCAAGGTCATCCGCACGCCGAAGTCGGTGTTCGAAGAGCAGATCAAGGTGTGGGACAAGCTGATCGTCGAATTGGCCAAGGATCCGTTCAACAAGAAGGTCATGGACTCGCAAAAGGCGTGGGCCAAGCGGGTGGTCTACTACGACCTCCACAATCAGGCCGATCTCCGCGTCGCTTACGAGCACCATTTCGGCAAGATCACCACCCTCTAGTCGAGACCCGGTGCGGGGTCGGGGCGGCAACGCCCCGATCCCGCCGCCGGCCCGCGTTCTTTATCTCGCCTCGCCGCCGCATCGCCCGATCGCACCGACAGTCCCACGCATGGAAGCGTTTCTCATCGTCATCGACCGCATCAGCGCTGGGATCGGCAAGGTGTTCGGCTGGACCATCGTCGTCCTGACCCTCGGGGTGACCTACGAGGTCTTCATGCGCAAGCTGCTCGGCGCGCCAACCCGCTGGGCCTACGATTTCAGCTACATCATGTACGGCACGCTGCTGCTGATGACCGGCGCCTATACGCTGTCGCGCAACGGCCACGTCCGCGGCGACTTTCTCTACCGCACCTGGCGGCCGCGCTGGCAGGCGGCGACCGACCTCGTCCTCTACGTCTTGTTTTTTGTGCCGGCGATGCTGGCACTGATGTATGCGGGTTACACCTTCGCCGGTATGTCGTGGCGCTTCTTCGAGCGCAGCATCTTCAGCCCCGCCGGCGTGCCGATCTATCCCTTGAAGACCCTGATTCCGATCGCCGCCGCGTTCCTGCTGCTGCAGGGATTGGCCGAGATCGGGCGCTGCATCATGTGTTTGCGTCAAGGCTATTGGCCGCAGCGCCTGGCCGACGTCGAGGAGATGGAGACCACGATCCTCCACGAGCAGGAACGCTTGCGCCAGCTCGAAGCCGAAAAATCCGGACGGAACGGAGCCGGGCGATGACCAATCCCGAAATCGGCGTGCTGATGATGGGGGTTTTCATCGTCACCATTTTCTTGGGATTCCCGATCGCCTTCACCCTGATCGCGATCGGCTTCAGTTTCGGCTATGCCCTCAAAGGCGACATCATCTTCGGTCAGCTCGTGCTCAAGGCGTTCGAGGTGACCACCAGCGACGTGCTGGTGGCGGTGCCCCTGTTTCTGTTCATGGGCTATGTGGTCGAGCGCGCCAACATCCTCGAACGCTTGTTCCATAGCGTCCAGAACGCGGCCCGCGATGTACCTGGCTCGCTCGCGGTCGCGACCCTGATCACCTGTGCGCTGTTCGCGACCGCGACCGGGATCGTCGGCGCGGTGGTGACGCTGATGGGCCTGCTCGCGTTTCCGGCGATGCTGCGCGCTGGCTACGACAAGAAGCTCGCGGCCGGCGTCGTTTGCGCAGGCGGCACGCTCGGCATCCTGATCCCGCCCAGCATTCTCCTGATTCTCTACGCCGCCGTGTCCGGCATCTCGGCGGTGCGTCTCTACGCCGGCGCGTTCCTCCCTGGCTTCATGCTGGCCGGATTCTACATCATCTACGTGGTAACGCGCGTCGTTTTGAACCCGAAGCTCGCACCGGCGGTCGATAGCGGCGAGCCGCGCCTGCCGTTCCTTACCGTCATGCGCGATCTCGCCACCTCGTTCTTCCCGCTGGCGTTCCTGATCCTGGCGGTGCTGGGCGCGATCCTGTTCGGCTTCGCGACGCCCTCGGAAGCGGCGGCGGTCGGCGCGCTCGGCAGTCTGGTGCTGGCGGCGGGCTATCGCGCTCTCTCTTTCGCGCGCGTGCGCGAGGCGGTCTACCTCACCGCGCGCACGACGGCGATGGTGTGCTGGCTGTTCGTCGGATCGTGGACGTTCTCGTCGGTCTTCTCCGACTATGGCGGCCACACCCTGATCGAAGAATTCATCCGCAGCGTCGATATGAAACCGTGGCAGTTCTTGCTGTTCGCCCAGCTTATCATTTTCCTGCTCGGCTGGCCGCTCGAGTGGTCGGAGATCGTCATCATTTTCGTGCCGATCTTCCTGCCGCTGCTCAAGGCCTTCAACATCGACCCGATGCTGTTTGGCATCCTGATCGCGCTCAATATTCAGACCTCGTTTAACACCCCGCCGATGGCGATGGCGTGCTACTACCTCAAAGGAGTAGCGCCCAAGTCGGTCGAGCTCACCGAGATATTCGCCGGCGCGTTGCCGTTCGTGTTCCTGGTGTTCGCCGCGATGATCGTGGTTTACCTAGTGCCCGAGATCGCGACCTGGCTGCCGTCGGCGCTTTATGACCCCTAGCCGGCGCGTTGGCGGATGGTGCGCGCGGCGCTGACCGCGGTCGAGGCGGCTGCGGCGATCCGGAGCGGCGCGACGACCGCCGCAGAGTTGGTCGCCGCCTGCCTCGACCACATCGCCAAGCACGAGCCGACGGTCCAAGCCTGGCAGTTCCTCGATCGCGATTACGCGCTCGCGCAAGCGCGCGCCGCCGATCGCGCCCGCCAGGCCGGCGCGCCGCTCGGGCCGCTGCACGGCGTTCCCATCGGCATCAAGGACGTGTTCGACACCGCCGACATGCCGACCGAGCACGGCTCGGCCCTGTTCGCCGGTCGGCGCCCGCGCACCGATGCGTTTGCGGTCGCACGGCTCCGCCAAGCCGGCGCTGTCGTCCTCGGCAAAACCGTGACCGCTGAGCTCGCCTACCGCACGCCCGGCAAGACCCGGAACCCGCGCGACCCGGCGCGGAGCCCGGGCGGCTCGTCATCGGGCTCGGCCGCCGCGGTCGCCGCTGCCATGGTGCCGGTCGCGATCGGCACCCAGACCGGCGGTTCGACCATCCGCCCGGCCTCGCTCTGCGGCGTCTACGGCTTCAAGCCGAGTCTCGGGCTGGTATCGCGCACCGGCATGCTGGAAACCTCTCCGACCTTGGATCATGTCGGTTGGTTCGCGCGCTCGATAGCCGATCTCGCGCTGGTCGGCGACACGCTCGCCGCCTTCGACGCCGAGGACGTGGCGATGACTCCGGGGTCGCCGCCCAGTCTCGCGGCGATCGCCGGCGAAACCATGCCGGTCGAGCCCAAGCTCGCGTTCGTGCGGACGCCGGTGTGGCCGAAGGCCGAACCGGTTGTCGCTGAGGCATTCCTCGAGCTGATCGAGGCGCTGGGCGATCGGGTCGAACCGGTCGACCTGCCGAGCGTTTTCGCCAAGGCGTGGCCGGCGCACGGCACCATCGTCGACGTCGAGCTCGCGCACTGCCTCGGCGACCACGAAGCCGCGGCGGCCGGTGCGGCGATGAGCGATCTCGTGCGCGAGGCAATCCAGCGCGGCCGCGGCACCAGCGCCGTCGACTATCTTGCGGCGCGCGACCTCGCAACCAAGCTCGCGGGCGAGATCGACGACCTGTTGTTCGCCTATGACGGCATCATTACGCCGGCCGCAGTCGGTCCGGCCCCGCTCGGGCTCGCGAGCCCGAGCGATCCCGCGTTTTGCCTGCTGTGGACGCTGCTCGGGGTGCCGGCGCTCAATCTGCCGCTGCTCGAGACCGGCGACGGGCTTCCGATCGGGGTCCAGATCGTCGGGCGCCGCGGCGCCGATGGGCGGGTGCTGCGGCTCGGGCGCTGGCTCGGCCGGCGTGTCGCCGCGGCGGCGTGACGGTTAGCTGTCGCGCTTCGTATTCTCGCGCGTGGTGAGGTAAAGATCGTAGCCCATCAAGGCGAGGCCGATCGCGAACACGACGATGAGCGGAACCGACGCGATCAGATAAGCGTAGCCGCCGAAGAAAAACGCAGCCATGGCGAGAGCCGCCGCGCCGCCGATCAGTTGAAGATGGGAGAACTTCATGACTGCGATCATTCCCTCTGAACGCCCCAATCTAGCACGCCGGTTCCGGAGACCATAGCGAATGACCGATCTCGCGCGTTTGAACGCGGCGGCGGCCGTGCGCCGCATTGCCGCCGGCGCCGTCAGCGCCGCTGCGCTGACGGCGGCCTGCCTCGCGCGCATTGCCAAGCGCGAGCCAGCGGTGCAGGCCTGGCAGTTCCTCGACCCCGAGCAGGCGGCGCGCGAAGCGGAAGCTCGCGATGCCGCGCGTGCCGCCGGCAGGCCGCTCGGCGCCCTTCACGGGGTGCCGGTCGGGATCAAGGATATTTTCGATACCGGCGACATGCCGACCGAGTACGGCTCGCCCCTCTATGCCGGGCACCGCCCGCGCCAGGATGCGGCCGCGGTGCGGCGCCTGCGCGCGGCTGGCGCGGTCGTCCTCGGCAAGACCGTCACCACCGAATTCGCCGCCCGCCATCCCGGCAAGACCCGAAACCCGCACGACCCGGCGCGCACCCCGGGCGGGTCTTCGTCCGGCTCGGCGGCCGCGGTCGCCGATGGTATGGTGCCGCTCGCACTGGGCTCGCAAACGGTCGGATCGACCATCCGCCCCGGCGCTTACTGCGGCGCGGTCGCCTACAAGCCGAGCTTCGGCTTGATCACGCGGGCCGGGATGTGTCCGCAGTCGCGTTTCCTCGATCACGTCGGGCTATTCGCGCGCTCGGTCGAGGACATCGCGCTCCTCACCCAGGTGCTGGCCGGTGACGATCCCGACGACCCCGATACCCGGCCGTTCGCGGTCGATGGCTTCGCCGCCGCAGCCGTAACCCCGCCCGTCCGCGCACCGCGGTTCGCCTTCGTCAAGACGCCTTACTGGGACCGCGCCGAACCCGCGATGCAGGCGGCCCTTACCGCCATCGCCGCCGACCTCGGCGGCGCCGCACCCGAGCGCGACTTGCCGCCCGACTTCGCGCGGTCGTGGGATAAGATCCTCGCGATTCTGGAAAGCGACATGGCGCACAATCTGCACCGCGAATATGAACGCGGCCGCGATCGCTTGAGCGCTTCGCTGCGCGCGCTGATCGAGAGCGGACGCCGGCGCACCGCGGTCGAGTACCTGGCGGCCCAGGCACAAGCCCGCGCCTACGGCGCCCACCTCGACCGCTTGTTGTCCGAGGTCGACGCCATCTTGACGCCGGCGATCGCCGGCCCAGCGCCCGTTGGGCACGAGGCGACCGGCGATCCGATCTTCTGCACGCTGTGGACGCTGTGCGGGCTGCCGGCGATCTCGTTGCCGCTCTGGACGGCGGGCGGCGGCATGCCGCTATCGGTCCAACTGGTCGGACGGCGCGGGGCCGACGCGATCCTGCTTCGCACTGCGCGCTGGCTCCACCTGCGTCTCGGTGGGGAGCCGGGGCCGGCTACTTCTCGGTGAGGACGGTGACGCCCCGCCACGCGGTTGGCGGTTCGACCAGGTAGAGCATGGCGTGTTCGGCGAACGCGGCCGCCGCAGGGTCGGGGCGACGGTTCCCTTTCGTCCGAGCGGTTCGTAGAGCGTTACCGGCGTCGAACGGTCCTTGACCGCCACTGTGTTGATTTCACGAAAAACGAGGTCGGGTCCGCACGCGGCGCGCGGGTTGCGTCTGTGACGAGCAGCACGGTTCCGTAGCGCTTGTTGACGCCCTCAACCCGCGACGCCAGGTTCACGGCATCGCCCATCACCGTGTAGTTGAAGCGTCGCGGCGAACCGATATTGCCGATCAGGACCTCGCCCGAGTTGATGCCGATCCCGGTCACCAAGGGCGCCCCGCCGCCCAAGTGATAGCGGTCGGGCTCGACCGCGAGCGCGGCCGCGACCGCCTTCTCGGCGTGCGCCGGTTCGTCGAACGGAGCGCCGAACACCGCGACCGCGGCGTCGCCGATGAACTTGTCGACGAAGCCGCCATGCGCCTTGATCAATCCGGTCACGGTCGCGAAGTACTCGTTCAACGCCGTAACCAGGGCCGCCAGCTCGAGCTTCTCCGCGAGCCGCGCGTAGTTGGCGATGTCGGAGAACAGGATCGAGACCTCGCGCTCTTCGCCGCCGAGCGTCGGCCCCTCGCGGAGCGCGAGCGCGCGTTCGATCACCGCCGCCGGCAGATAAAGTGCGAACGCGCGCATGGTGCGGCGGCGGTCGCGATCGGTCACGCCGAAGCGATAGGCGAGGGTTCCGCCGAAAGCGACCAGCTTGGCGTCGGCGTCGAGCAGCGCATTGAGAATTTTCGCGAGGTGCGACGCCCACAAGGAGCGCGGCGTGTCGGCGAACGGCGGCCGCCGATAGGTCTCCTCGTCGATCGCGACGACGATCGTCGGACTGCCTGCCGGCTCGTGGCGGGGCCGAACGCGTGATGGCGCAGCCAGAACAAAGTGTCGAGGCCGAGCCCGTTCACTCGCTCGAGCAGCAGCAGGCTGAAGACTAGCGCGGCGGCGAGCGCGGTGCTCAGGGGGCGAGGATCGTCGACCGCTTCAGGGGGCAACCCGTCGGGCTCGGAATGGCGGGCGGAGGACGGAGACAATCGTCGTCTCCGGCGGAAAAAAACGCTATAGTCCCGACCGATCAAACAACAGTTGGGAGGCATTCCAATGACGCAACAAGGCATAACCCGTCGCGGCCTGATGGTCGGCGCGGCGGCAGCGACGATGATCCTCGCGGCGGCGACTGCCGCCGAGGCGCAGATGAAACTGAAGCTGGTATTCCCGACCGCGGCCACGACCTGGGCAGTCCCCTACGTGGCGGCCCAGGACCAGGGCTGGTTCAAGGAGTTCGGGGTCGAGATCGAGGAAGTGTGGCTCACGGGCGATGCGACCGGATTGCGGACCGTTATCGCCGGGGACAACGATGTCGCGCTGACCGGGCCCGGGCCGCTTTATTCGGCAATCGCCGGTGGCGCCAAGGTCAAGAACATCGGCTCGTGGCAGCCGGTGGTCGACTACAATATCGTCGCCAAGAAGGGCATCACCAGCCTTGATCAACTCAAGGACAAGACCTTCGCCGGTATTCAACCGGGCGAGATGCCGAACGAGTTGCCCAAGCTCCTATTCAAGAACTCGAATATCGATGCCAGCAAGGTCGAGTTCATCTCGGTCGGTGGGCACCCGGCGCGGCTGCAGGCGGTCGTGGCCGGCAAGGCCGACGCGGCGTTGGTCAACACGTTCACCGCGATGAGCGGTGCCGCCAAGGGCGACGTGACGATCCTGCGCAAGCTCAAGCCCGATTTTCCGAACCTCGGCTACCTCATGTTGGCGGCGCGGGACGATGCGCTTCAGAATCCCGACAAGCGCAAGGCGCTGGTTGGAATGATGGCGGGGGTGATCAAGGGCTCGCGCTGGGCGGTCAAGAATTCGGACGCCGCTTCCGAGCTTCTCGCCAAACGGATGAAGCTACCCGCCGAACAACTCCCACTGCTTAAGCAAGTGGTCAAGGACTTGACCGACCAAGGCATGTGGGGTGTCGACGGCGGCGCCAGCAAGGCCGTGTACGACTATACCGAGAAGGTTCACCTTGATTTCAATCTGATCAAGGCGCCGGTCCCGGCCAAGGACGGGCTCGACCAGTCGATCGCCGACGAGGCGGTCAAGCGGCTCGGCAACTACGCCGGCTGACGAACCGACGCGTGAGAACGACGGCGGGCCGCTCGCGAGAGCGGCCCGTTTCGTTTCGCGTTATAGCCACGTCGCGAGCACGACGAAATAGATCGGCAGGTTCAGCACATCTTGGATAACGGTGGCGACCGGACCGCTGCCGAAGGCGGGATCGAAGCCCAGCCGGTCGAGCGCCCGCGGCAGCATAGGCCCGCACGCGGCGGCAACGCCGCTCGCAGCGAGAATGGTGAGTGCGACGGCGGCGGCGAGGCGGACGTCGCCGAAAAAGAGCCATATCGCGGCGAGCGCGACGCAGCCGAGAACGGCGCCCAACAACGCCCCGGTCGTGACTTCGCCCAGCAATAACCGGCCGAACGGGAAGTCGTGGGCGGCGAAGCCGCGCACTACGACGGTCTCGGTTTGGGTACCGACTGCATCGGCGAGATAGACGATCGCCGGGATAAAGAACGCGATCGCAACGTAGCCGGCAACGGCGCTCTCGAAGCGGGCGACGACCGCAGTTGCCATGACCGCGCCGATCAAACCGACTAACAACCAGGGCAGGCGCTGCCGCGCACGCCGCCACGGCGAGTCGGTAAGCGCGCGATCGGCTGTCAAACCGTGGTCGGCTTCGTGCATGATGCCGGCGAGGCGGCTCAAGTCCTCCTCGTACTCGCGCCGGCCGATGTCGAGAGGCCCGGCAACCGGAACCGCGCCGACCAGGATGCGGTGAAGGTCAGCGACTGGGACCGCGGTCAGGCGATGCCGCCACGCGAGCGCCAACGCGTCGGCCTAGTCGTCGCTCGGGCGCGCGGCGTAGGCTGGCCGCATCAGATCGCCGATCCAGCGCTCGGCCGGGGCGGCGAGCAGGTCGTTGACGGCGACCACGCCAGCGAGGCGGCGATCGCCGTTCACGACGTACAGCCAGTCGACGGCATCGAAGCGTTGGTCGACCAAGTGCGTACGGGCGCTGGCGGCGGTGTCGGCTGCCTCGGCAACCGGCAGGGCATGCACGGCGTACGCCGCGGCCGATCCGAGGCGGGGCAGGGCTGCAACGTTCATCGCAAACTCCTGGGTTTGAGCGCGGCGACCCGTGGTTAAATCGGCTAGGCTTCGCCCACGGGTCCCGACGATGCCTGAACGACCGTCTCCATACCGCCGCGAGGGCGAGCACGGCCTTATCGAGATTAAACTCTCGACGATTCAGCAGCTCTACGCGACCCTCGATCCGGCGCCGTTCTTCGAGAAAGACCTCGATGCCGACGCCGAAGAGTACATCTTGGGTGCGGTTCAGGATTTGGGCCTGCGCCCGCCGTTCAAGATCGTCTTCTACCTGCCGCCCGAGCAGGCTGATTCCGCCGAAGCCGGCGACATCGAGCGTTCGATTCACAACTACTTCGCCTATCGCCTGTGGGCCGGCGAGCATGAACTGCGGGCGCTGATGAGAAACGGTTGGATCTGGCTCGCGGTTGGTCTGTTGTTCCTCGCCGTTTGCATCACCGCGCGTCAGTTCGTGTTGACCTTCGAGCCCGAGCCGGTCGCGCACGTCGTCGCCGAGGGATTGCTCCTGACCGGCTAGATAGCGATGTGGCGGCCGCTCCAGACCTTCCTCTACGACTGGTGGCCGATCCGGCGCCGCTGCCGCACCTTCGCCAGGCTCGCCGCGATCCCGGTCGAGGTGCGGCCGGGCGAAAAGGACGCGCTCTGAACGTTGTCGCCGAACTAGGCGGCGGCACCGAACATGCGGTCCAAATAGGCGTTCATGAAGTGGTGGATCGCCATCTCGAGCGGCGCCATCGGGCCGGGCGCGAACGCGCGCGCGGTCATGCCGCGCTGCAGCGAACGCACCATGTCGGAATCCTCGCCGAGCACGTAGGCGAGGTAGGCGTGATACTTGTCGGCCCGCTCCCAGAAGTCGGGTTCAGCGAAGTGCTCCTTGGGGAACAGGCTGTACATGAGTCCGCGGCACTTGCCGGGACCTTCGGGCCAGGTGATCAGGATACGGACCTGGTCGACCCGGCAAACGAGATAAGTGTTGGGCTGCATGTACGAGAACAGCGCGAAGTGATCGGGCTTGTCGGCGAGCCAGGGCAGCTTGCCGAACAGGGTCTTGCCCTCGGGCGCGAGCGGGCCCGAGGCGTAGTCGGAGCGAACCCCGCCGTTCTTGAACAATTTGACGTTCAGCCCGTCGTAGGACGTGTGCTTGCCGAAGCTCGCGCCGTGGAGCGTGTGCGCGTGGTACATGTCCATGACGTTCTCGATCAGGAACTTCCAGTTGCAATCGAGATCGAGCACGATTTTTTTCGACAGCCGGCAGCGTTCCGGGTGCAGGAACGAGAGCTCGCGAATCCAGTCGGCGGCCGCGACCTCGAACGGCGGCGTCGCCGGATCGAAGCAAATGAAGATGCAGCCGCCCCAGGTGGCGAGCCGGAGCGGCGGCAGGCGGCAGGTCCTGGGGTCGAACCCTTCGGCTTCCTTCATGTAAGGCGCGCCGACCAGCTTGCCCTCGAGGTCGTAGAGCCAGCCGTGATAGGGGCACATGAATTCCTTGGTGTTGCCGGCGCCGACCGCGACTTCGACACCACGATGCAGGCAGACGTTGGCGAAGGCACGGAGCGTCCCGCCCTGGTCGCGCGTCACCACGACCGGCTCGCCCAGGATGCGGAAGGTCATGAAGTCGCCCGGTTTCTCGACTTCTTCCTCGCGGCAGACCATCAGCCAGTCCTTCATGAACAGGACTTCTTTCTCGCGCGCGAGCACGTCGGGCGAGGTGTAGATGGACCCCGGTACGTGGCGCGCGCGATCGAGCGGTGCCCGCATGCGCTCGATGCCGCGCGCGGCGGTGGGCGGCGCACCGGTGTCAAGCAGAGCCATGAGTCGCTCCTCCCCTAGCAGGTTCTCCGGCGCGATCTTACACCGATTCCGCGGTGTCGACGAGGCGGGTGGAATTGCTGCGATAGGGGATTGCCGCAGATTGCCGCGCTCTGGCAATTCTCCTAGAGTCAACGAGCTCTGTCCCGCCGCCAGCCGCGGCGTTGCTATGTCCACCGTTCGTGTTGTCCCCAGTCGTTCCTGCCACGCTCGCTGCGGCGGGCGGTTTCCATGAACACCTTTCGAGGGAGGGTACTTCGATGAACACCGTTATCCGTCTAGCTGTAGCCGCGGGCACTGTCGCGGCGGGTCTCGCCTGGACCGCGCCGGTCGAGGCGCAAACGACGACGCTCCGCTTCAACAACTTTCTGCCGATGACCCATTGGATGAATCAGCGCAAGATTCTGCCGTGGGCCAAGATGGTCGAAGAGGCGACCCAGGGCCGGGTCAAAGTCGAACTGACCGCGTCGACGCTGTGTCCGCCGGTGCAGCAGTTCGAGTGCGTGCGCGACGGCATCGCCGACGCCGCGCTCGGCATCCACGGCTATTCGCCCGGGCAGTTCGATTTGACGCGCGTGATCGAGATCCCGGGGATCGAGAAAACCGCCGACGCGATGGGCGTCGCGCTCTGGCGCGTGCACAAGGCGCACCTCGATAAGGCGGGCGAACACAAAGGCGTCCACCTCATCACCATGTGGGTGCAGCCGCCCGGCATCCTGTTTACGGCCAAGGAGCCGGTCACGAAGATCGAGGACTTCAAAGGCCGCACGCTGCGCGTGCCGACGCCGGCGATCGTCGAGGTCGCCAAACGCTTCGGTGCGACTCCGGTAATGGAGCCCGCGACCAAGGTGCACGAGCTGATGTCGAAGGGCGTCGTCGAGGGCGCGTTCTTCAACACCGACGCCTGGGAGTCGTACCACCTGCAGAAGTTCGTTCGCGCCTTGACCGAGGTCGACGGCGGCTTCTACAGCGCATCGATCTACCTGATCGTCAACGAGAAATCGTGGGCCAAGATCTCGGCCGCCGATCGGGCGAAGATCATGGACTGCTGCGCCGGCGA